>Ga0326727_10022645_pt1 | contig 12110 bp, 11 predicted proteins | sample MB2enrmetagenome_FD_207643 | JGI IMG/M metagenome (GOLD analysis project Ga0326727, IMG submission 207643) | Lab enriched peat soil microbial communities from McLean, Ithaca, NY, United States - MB29MY | ecosystem: Environmental > Terrestrial > Soil > Wetlands > Peat | place: USA: New York... | reverse complement strand
ACCAGAGCCCGTCTCCGCTTCACCGGCATCATCAGCATAAAACCATTGCCGGATCGATGGGAAGCAATTATCATCGAACGGTAACCAGTGTCTTAACTGCTTGTCTCAGCCCAGGGGGCCACCCCAGGGAGTGCTACAAGGCTCTTGCGCCGGAGAGGCGTCCGCGGTATTATCAGTCGTATACGACACGTCGTATACGACTGAAATACGCATGGAACCCTGGCGGCTCATCACCTCGCTCTGGATCGTCGTCGGCATCGTCTGGGCCGCCGGCGCGCTGACCACGAAACGGACCGTGCGGAACGAACCAGTAGCCATACGCGTTTTGCACGTGGCGATCATGGCGCTGGCGTTTGGACTTGTGTTTGGGGATTCATTTCGTCCCGGTCCATTGAATGCACTCTTCCTTCCCGCAACGCCGGCGGTGCAATGGACCGGCTTCGGGATCACCGTGGCCGGGATCGGGATCGCCGTTCTCGCGCGTATTATGCTCGGCGGGAACTGGAGCGGAACCGTGACCGTCAAGGAGGATCACAGGCTCGTCCGGAGCGGTCCGTACGCCGTGGTGCGGCATCCGATTTACTCCGGTCTGGCGCTGGCGCTGCTGGGGACGGCGGTTTCGCAGGCCCGAATGGGTGCGCTGCTGGGCGTCGCGGTGGCGGTGCTTGGCTGGCGGTTTAAGTCCCGCATCGAGGAGGCGTTCATGGAGCAGGAATTTGGCGCGGAATATGCGGAGTACAAGCGGCAGGTGAAGGCGCTGATTCCGCTGGTGTGGTGAACATGAACAAGCGGCGCGGCCTCACCGAAATGGCGCAGGATATCGACCGCGAACTGCGAGCCATTCGGAGCGCCTTGCGAAAACCGCTGGACGCCGCAATCGCTCGCGGCGAGCTGACCGGGCCGCAGCGCGGCATTATGGAGATCCTGGTGCGCTCGGACGGCCTGAGCCTGAAGGAACTCAGCAGGCAGGCGGAACTGGCGCACAGCACGGTGTCGGGGATCGTGGACCGGCTGGAGAAGCGCGGCATGGTGACCCGCCAGGCGGACGCCGAGGATGGCCGCCTAAGCCGCATTGCGGTCACCGGGGAGGTTCGCGAATTCGTGCGCGACAAGCTGCCGGGGATCGCCATTGCGCCGCTGGCCGGAGCGCTCCGGCACGCCACTCCGGGCCAGCGAGCTAGGATTGTGGACGGGCTGCGGACGCTTCGGCGCGTTCTGGCCGGCTAGTGAAACTTTTCGGTTGACTGTCTCGCCGCGATTCGCTACAATTTGTAGCGTTACAATGCGTAGCGTACTCCGCACCCGACGCAAAGCGCTCAGCGAACTCGAACAACGCGTCATGGATCACGTCTGGCAGGCCGCGCCCTGCACCGCCGACGCCTGCCGCGAGGCACTGGCCGCCGACCGGCCGCTCAAGGATTCCACCGTCCGTACCTTGCTGAGCCGGCTGGAAGCCAAGGGCTACGTGACCCATTGCGTGGAAGGCCGTACTAACTTATACAAGCCCTGCGATCCGCCGCAGAAGGTGGCGGCGCACGCGGTCCGGCAGATCATCGACCGTTTCTGCAGCGGCTCGGTGGAAGAGCTGCTGGTGGGGATGGTGGACGACAAGGTCCTCAACAAAGCAGAATTGCAGCGGCTTGCCGCGAAAATCGCGGCCGCCAGGAAGGGGAAGAAATCGTGAGCGCGCATTCCGCCGCCTCTCAGACGATGTTGTTCCTGCTGGACTGGGCCGTGCGAGCGGCGTTCCTCGCCGCCCTGGCCGGACTGGTTGCCGCTATCGCCCGAATCCACAACATCCGCACGCGCCTGGCGCTGTGGAGCGCTCTTCTGTCTGGCTCCCTGGCGCTCCCGGCAGTCCGGCCGTTCATGCCGCCGCTGTTACTGCCGCGGGCCAGCGCGGCGCACGTGTCCCTTCGCGCGCCGGTCATCCTGCACCACGTCGCGCGCGTAACGGCGGCCCCTTCGCGAATCGCCGAGCCCCGGCCCAGTGACCTCTCGGAGATGGCGCTGGGTCTCTGGGCTGCCGGTGCGCTGCTGTTGCTGGCGCGCCTGTGCACCGGCCTGATCTTCGCCCGGCGTGTCGTCCGCGCGGCGGCGCCCGTTGCGGACAAGATTCGTCACATGCGCGGCCTGAGAGTGCTGGAATCAGTCCGGGTGAACGTCCCGCTCACAGCCGGGGTTTTCCGCCCGGTTGTCCTGCTGCCGGAAGAATGGCGCACGTGGGACGCCGAGCGGTTGCGAGCGGTTCTGGCCCACGAGCGCTCGCACGTCGAACGGTGCGACGGACTGGTGCGCATGGCGGCGCGGGTGCACCGCGCGGTGTTGTGGTTCAGCCCGGTGGCGTGGTGGCTGGAGCGTCACCTGGCCGATCTTGCCGAGTGCGCCAGCGACGACGCGGCCCTGGCCGAGACTGCCGACAGCTCCGCGTACGCCGCCATCGTGCTGGACTTCTGCCGTGCCGGAAGAAAGCGACTCTCCATCGAGGGACTGGCCATGGCGCAGGGCGGTTCCGCGGAGCGCCGTATCGATCGCATACTGTCGAGCGGCCCGCTCCGCACACGCCTGAAGCGCACTACGCTGGTCGCGGTGCTTGCGCTCACGGGCGGGTCCGTTGCTCTGGTGGCGGCGCTGCAGAGCCAGCCTCCAGCCGCTTCGGTTCCGTCGGCGGCGCCCACGGCCCCGCCGATTGCACCGGCTCCGCCTTCACCTCATCCTCTGGCGGTGCCCGAACCGGCGGTTGCCCCTGAGCCTCCTGTTGCTCCCGACTCGAAGGAAAGCATCGACAGTTGGGTTCTGTTCCGTGGCGATTCCTTCTTAACCATGGGCCTTCAGGCTCCCGTCGACCTCAGGGAAGCCCAGGCGATGCACGATCGCGCCAAGCGGGACATGATCTGGCTCCGCCGCGGTCCAAAGAAATGGGCGATCCAGGACGCCGATCTGCTTCAGCGCGTCGGCGATCTCCTCCGGCCTGTGGAGCAATGGTTGAAGAAGGACGAGGCCCTTAACCAACAACGGGAAGTGCTCAACCAGCAGCAGAAAGCTCTGTCGGAGGCCATGGCGAACGTGCGAGTTACTATGCCGCACCTCGAGGACGAATTGAAGATGCTCGAGGAGCAGCTTCGCGTGCGGGAACCCACCTCGGAGCAGCTCGCCAGGCTGCAGGAACAATTGGGGGCGATGCAGGACCGTCTTGGGCAAGCCCAGGCGGGCATGGGCAGCCGTGAGGCTGAGTTGTCGCGGAAGATGGACGAGCTCGCGCGCAGGCAGGACGATATCAGGCGCATACAGGAAGCTTCAGGCGAAGAGCAGGACAAGGCTTCCGATGAGGCGCAACACATGCTGGAGAAGCTTCTGGATGAAGCCGTCCACAGCGGCCTGGCCCGGCCCTGCGATCCGACGTACTAACGAGCGGTCGTTACGAACCGCCGCGCTCCACCAGGCGGAAAGAGCCGGCCCGGCTGACAGCCCCGCGCAGGATACCATCCTGCCCCACAGCCCTATTTCGGCTTCTGCTCCTGCACGAAGCTGAGGATGTCGAAATGCTGGATCTCGCGCTCCGGGAAGAAGCTGTTGACGGCGCTCTGCTCGTCGTTGAACAGATCGAACACCGTGGACAGCTTGGTTAGCAACATCAATTCGAGGTTGCGGCGGTTCAGGTTAAACAACTTCAGCGAGCCGCCGGCCTTCTGTAGTGTGGTGTAGCAGATGACCAGCGTCCCCAGCCCCGTGCTATCGATATAATCCACGCCGGCAAGGTTGGCCGCGATCTTCAGCACATTCTCGCCCACCAGTTGTTTGACCGTTTCGCGCAGAACATCCAGACTCTCGCTCAGCACCAGACGCCCGTTCAGGTCAAGGATGGTGACGCCTTCGTCTTCCCGCGTGCTTATATCGACGTGTGGTCCCACAGCTCCAGTGTAGGGCACGCGGATAGGCAAAACGGGGACGGACTTACTGATGTGGTTTGAGCCACCTGGGCAAAACGGGGGACAGACTTACTGATGTGGTTTGACCCACCATACGCGCACGCAGTAGTCTGTCCCCGTTTTGCTCTTGCTATGCCTCGGCGGTGGTGAGGGAAGCTACGCCGGCGGGAAGCGTCACCGTGAAACGCGAGCCTTCGTTCACGCGGCTTTGCACGTCGATAGCGCCACCGTGCGCCTTGACGATCCACGCCACGAAGCTGAGTCCGAGTCCAAGGCCCTTCTCCGGATCGGCCGAAGGTACCTTGTAGAAGCGGTCGAAAATGTGCTGCAGGTGCTCGGCGGGTATTCCCACCCCCGTGTCTTCCACAGTCAGCCGCGCGGTGGCGGGTTCGATCCCGGCGATTCCCGGCTCGCGGCTCAGCCGTACGTGCACGCTGCCGCCCTCGGGCGTGTACTTCAGCGCATTGGACAACAGGTTCGAGAGGAGGCGCTCGATCTGAATGCGGTCCCCGGTCAGCGGGCATGTCTCGGACAGATCGACGGTGAGCCGGACGTGCTTCTCCTCGGCGGAGACCCGGAACTCTTCCACCAAATCGTGGGTCATGGCCGCCAGATCCAGCTCCGTCTTCTGCAACACGAGCTGTCCGGTTTCGGACTGAGACAGCAGCAGCAGCGCGCGCACGATGTGCGAGAGACGTTCCACATCCTCGAGCGCCGCCTGCACGGCCTCGCGATACTGCTCCTCGCTCCTTGCGCTGAGCAGCGCCACTTCAAGCTGTCCGCGAATCACCGTCAGCGGCGTGCGCAGCTCATGCGAGACGTCGGTGGAAAACTGGCGAATCTTCTCGAACGAAGTACCGATGCGATCCATCATTCCATTGAAGGTGGCGATCAGATGGTCGAGTTCGTCGCCGGCGCCGCGCGAGGGGATGCGGATGCTCAGGTTAGAGCCGGAAATCCGCTGTGCCGCCTGCGCCACCGAGTTCACCGGGCGCAGCGCCCGGCCCGCCATGAACCAGCCCCAGACGCTGCTCAGGCCAATCAGGAGCGGCAGCACCCTGAGGTACAGCGTGGTAATGCCCTGCAGTGTCCGTTCTTCGACGGCGACGGACCGGCAGATGGCCATGTAGTACGGGCGCTGCACTTTGTCGGCGAGCTTGAGCGCGCCACTGCGAATCCGATACGGAATCCCATCCTCGTCGTGGCGGGTCTCATACTCTTGTTTGGAGCGGAGCAGGCGTTGCAGCCGGCCGCGGATTTCCGCGGGGGACTCTATACCAATGGACCGGTAGATTTCGGCTACCGCAATCTGGTCGGTGTTAATCGGCTTTCCGTTGCTGTCGGCCAGCATGAACACGTCCTTGAGTCGCCGGACCGTGAGCTGCTCATCTGAGTCGTAGGGATCGGGGAGCCAATCCCAGCCGTATTTCTCGTAGTGCAGATAGCCCCTGGCGGCGTCCCACTCCTCATCCAACGTTTCGTCCACCTGCTCGTACATGATGCTGCGGAGCAGAGGATAGAACAGCACGCCGACGAAAGCCAGCAACAGCGAAAAGAAGAGCACGTAGGTGAGCGTGAGGCGGAAGCGGAGACTGCGGGTCAGCCGGAGCGCCCGTCCCGTCCAATCCCGCACTCGCGCCCAGCCTGCCATTCCCGTCCGCGCGATCAGGTGTTGCGCGCCGCCTGGGCGGGGGTTTGTTCGGCGCCCTTCTCGGAAATGTCCAGCATATAGCCGATGCCGCGCACGGTATGGATCATCTTTTCCGGATAGAGGTCGTCGATCTTGCTGCGCAGGTGGCGGATGTACACGTCGACGATGTTGGTGAGCCCGTCGTAGTCCATGTCCCAGACGTGTTCGACGATCATGGTGCGGCTGAGCGGGCGGCCGCGGTTGCGCATCAGGTATTCGAGGATGCTGAATTCCTTGGGAGCCAGCTCGATGGCGTCCGCGCCGCGCGTGACTTTGCGGCGGATGCAGTCGAGCGCGAGATCGCCCACCTGGAGGCGCTCGGGGGTGGGCTGGCCGCGGCGGAGAAGGGCCCGCACGCGCGCCAGCAATTCGACGAACGCGAACGGCTTCACCAGATAATCGTCGGCGCCGAGCTCGAGGCCTTTGACGCGATCGTCCACGGCGTCGCGCGCGCTGAGTATGCACACCGGCGGGCTGGCCTTGCGATTGCGGATTTTCTCGAGGACGGTGAGGCCGTCGGTGTCCGGCAGCATGAGGTCGAGGATGACAAGGTCGTACTCGGCGCTGTGCACCAGGTTGACCGCGCTGGCGCCGTCGCCGGCCACGTCCACCGCGTACCCGGCGCTTTCCAAACCCCGCGAGAGGAAATCCTGAATGCGCTTCTCGTCCTCGACGATGAGAATCCTCATACGCTCACGTCCGCCAGTGTAGCACCGGACGCGCGTCGACAGCCGCGTCTCCACGATGCCCGGCAAGACGCGGCTCTCGCCGCGCGTCCATTCCCCTGGCAACGGCTACTCAATACGTGCGACATTAGTAATCACATGGATGTCAACAAGATTCTAGAAGAACTCAAAGCGGAACGCGAGCAAGTGGAAATGGCCATCATCAGCCTGGAGCGGCTGGGAGCGGCCCGGGGCAAGCGGCGGGGACGCCCGCCCAAGTGGATGAGCGAGGTCAGCGCAGCCACGGCGGCAAAGCCGAAGCGGCGCGGCCGGCCCCCCGGAAGCGGAAAAAAGAAAGCGTAGGAATAAAACCGGCTTTCCACTTCTGATTCCGTTTTCGGCCGGACGGTCCCGGAAGCGGACACCGCAGGGACACCCGAACTGCGTGCAAGGTTAGTGTCTTCAATGGCTTGGGCATGGAGCGCGGCGTGCTCCTGCACATGCCGGCATGTCCGAACTCCTGCGCGACATACGCTACGGGCTGCGCCTGTTACGGAAGAGCCCTGGCTTCACCGCGGTGGCCCTGGCGGCGCTCGCGCTCGGCATTGGCGCGAATTCAGCCATTTTCAGCGTGGTGAACTCGGTGCTGCTGCGGCCGCTGCCCTACCGCGATTCCGGCCGCGTGGGCATCGTCTTCGAATCGAGCTCTGCCCAGGGCTGGCAGCAGATCGGGATCTCCGGCCCGGATTACGCCGACTTCCGGGAACAGGCGAAAAGTCTGGACGACATGGCCCTGATCGAGAACGGAACCGGCACCGTTCTGGGGTTCGGCGAGCCAATACAAGCCCCCGGCCTGCGCGTCACCACCAACGTGTTCCGGATGCTCGGCAAAAAGCCCATGCTCGGCCGCGACTTCAACGCGGACGAGGGGTTTGAGAATCGCGTCGCCATCCTTTCGTACAACGGCTGGCACAAGCTGTACGGCAACGACACGTCGGTGATCGGGCGGCGCGTGATCGTGGACGACATTCCGTACACCATCATTGGCGTGATGCCGCAAGACTTCTGGCTGCCCCTCCCCGCCGACGTCTTCGCGCCATGGTCTACAGAAGACTTGCGCCGCCGCGACCGCATGAACCACTTTTTCGTGGTCCTTGGCCGGGTGAAACAGGGCATGTCGTACGAGCGGGCTTCGGCCGAGCTGGACACCATCGTCCATCGCATCGGCCGCGCGGAGCCACGCATGAAGGACTGGGGCGCCAGCATCACGCCGATGCAGGAGGTGCTGGTGGAGAATGTCCGTCCCGCGCTGCTGGTGCTGCTGGGGGCGGTGGGTCTGGTGCTGCTGATCGCCTGCACCAACCTGGCCAATCTGATGCTGGCCCGCGCGGCTTCACGCGGGCGTGAGACGGCCATTCGCACGGCGCTGGGGGCCACACGGCGCGCGCTGATGCGGCAGTTCTTCGCGGAGACCATGCTGCTCGCTGTATTCGGGGGTGCCCTTGGACTGCTGCTGGCCCTGTGGGGCGTCGACTTGCTGAACCGCGTGGTTCCGACCACCATCTCCGTCGGACAGGGTACGGACACCGTGGTGCGTCCGGATCTGGTGGTGGACGGCACGGTGCTGGCATTCACCATCGCGCTGTCGCTGCTCACCGGGCTGCTCTTCGGCCTGGTCCCCGCCATCTCGGCATCCCGCACCGACGTCAATGAGGCGTTGAAGGAGGGCGGACGCAACACCGCGTCGGGCTCCGGACGGCGAATGCGCAATGCGCTGGTCATCTCCGAGGTGGCGCTCGCGCTGGTGCTGCTGATTTCGGCCGGCCTCACCATGAAGAGTTTCTGGAAGCTGCAGCAGGTGAATCCCGGCTTCCTGGCGGATCATGCCCTGATCATGGAGATGGAGCTGCCCACCGACGCCAAATACCAGAAAGACGCCGAGCAGGTGGAGTTCTTCCGGCGCGTGCTGGCCAATGTGACGGAGGTGCCCGGCGTGGTGAGCGCGGGCATTACCTGCGCCCTGCCGCTGGACGAGGACGATCGCAAGACCGGCTTTCGGATTGAAGGCCGACCGTTGCCGCAGTCGGGCCAGTATCTGCCCGCGGACTATCGCCTGGTGAGCCCGGGATTCTTCCGCGCCCTCGGCATTCCGCTGCTGCGCGGCCGGGGCATCACCGAGCAGGATTCGCACGGCCGGCCGCCGGTGGCGGTGATCGATCGCGCCCTGGAACGGCGCTACTGGCCGGCCGGCGTGGAAGGGCCGAAGGATCCCATCGGCCAGAAGATTACGATTGGCCGCAACGCGCCTGCGCTGGAGATCGTCGGCGTGGCGGGCGAAGTGAACGGCGCCGGGCTCAACCGCGTGCCCACGCCAACCATTTACATTTCCTACCAGCAGGCGGTGGAGCCGCGCATGGCGCTGGTGGTGCGGCATCCGCGGGCCGGGGAGATGGTCAAGGCCATCAAGCAGGCCGTATACGCTGTGGACAAAGACCAGCCGGTGTACAAGATCCGCACCATGGACGACGTGGTGGCCAGGTCGCAGTCGTCATCGCGCTTCACGCTGCTGTTGCTCGGCGTCTTCGCGGCGACGGCGTTGGCTCTGGCGGCCATCGGCATTTACGGCGTCATCTCCTACTCGGTCACCCAGCGCACCAGCGAGATCGGCATTCGCATGGCTTTGGGAGCGGGCCGGGAATCCGTGCTGCGTCTGGTAGTGGGCGATGGCATGGTGCTGGCGGGTATCGGCATCGCCATCGGTCTGGCGGGCGCGCTGGGGGTCTCGCGTTTGCTCGGCAGTCTGCTGCTCGGCGTGAGCGCGAGCGATCCGTTGGTCTTCGCACTCACCGCCATCGTGCTGGCCGCGGTGGCCTTGTGCGCCACGGCGATTCCCGCCCTGCGCGCCGCGCGCATTGACCCCGGCGAATCGTTGCGATATCAGTAGTAGCGGTGAATACCGTCGGCTGGACGCTGGTTCTGAAGTCGATTGCAATGCAGATGGTGACCGGCGGCATCCTGTTCGGATGCGCTGGCACGTTGCGCTGGCCGTGGGCCTGGGCGTGGCTGGGTTGCGTGCTTCTGACGCAGCTCGCCACCGTGTGGATTCTGGCGTGGCATTCGCCGGATCTTCTTGAGGAGCGCTCGCGGCTGCAGCCTGGCACGAAGAACTGGGACAAGTTTGTCTGCCCGGCGATGGCTCTGGCCGGGCCGCTGCTGACCATCCTCGCGGCCGCCCTGGCGCGCCGTTTCCGCGGCGAGCGCTGGCCCGTGTGGACGCCGCTGGCCGCCTTACTGATCACGCTGGCCGGTGGCGCGGTGGCCGCTGCCGCCATGTACGTGAATCGGTTCTTCTCCACCACTGTGCGCATCCAGAGCGAGCGCGGCCACATGGTGGTGAGTGGCGGACCATACCGCGTGGTTCGCCATCCCGGCTACGCGGGAATGCTGCTGGTGTACGCGGCCATGCCTTTCGCGCTGGGCTCCCGGTGGGCGCTGGCGCCAGCCGCGCTCACGGTGATGCTGGTGGTTTTGCGCACCTCGCTGGAAGATCGCACGTTGCGCGCGGAACTGCCCGGCTACGCCGAGTACGCGGGGAAGGTGCGCTACCGGCTGCTGCCGGGGGTGTGGTGAGCCGCTCCGCCTGATATCGTGTGTGTGTGGTTCCCTTCTGGCAAAGCACCATGATCGCGCTCGCGCGCAGCGCTTCGCTCACCCGGTTCATGCAGGGCAATCTCCGCGTATCGGCCACCGCGAACCAGTTTGTCGGCGGGCCCGATAAGGACGCGGCGCTCCGCACGGCACTCGCACTGCGGGAACACGGCGTGCGCGCGTCGCTGTTTTTTCTGGGCGAATACATCACCGACCCGGCGATTACGCGCCTGACCGTCGACAGCCTGGCAGCGGTGCTGGCATCGCTGAACCGGGAGGGTCTGGATACCCACGTTTCGGTGGACCCCACTCAGATCGGCTTCTCCATCAGCGACGAACTTGGCGAGGAGAACGCCCTGCGCCTGGCCGCGGCCTACCCGGCGCAACGCTCCGCGCACAGTTTTTTGATGGTGGACATGGAGGACGCCTCCTACATCGATCGCACCATCCGGCTGCGCAGCCTGCTTGCGCGCCGGGGCGTTCCCGCCGCCATCACGCTGCAGGCCTACCTGCGGCGAACCGAAGCGGACCTCGCCGGGCTTTTGCGGGAGCGGGTTCCCTGTGTCCGGCTGGTGAAGGGAGCGTTTTCGGAACGCGGGGGAATTGCATGGAGAAGCCGGGCAGAAGTCTCCGCGGCGTACCTGCGGCTGGCGCGGCTGATGCTGTCGGACGAGGCGCGGGCGAGCGGGTTGCTTCCCGTGTTCGCGACCCACGACGAAGAGCTGATCCATTCGATTCTCGCGGTCGCGCGCGAACGCGGATACGCGCCAGGACAATACGAGTTCGAAATGCTTTATGGGGTGCGGCCCGAATTGCAGTCGCGAGTGCTCGGCTCCGGCGAGCAGCTTCGATTGTACGTGCCCTACGGCGCGCACTGGTGGCCGTACACGGCCCGCCGCATCGGAGAGAATCCGCGCAATCTGGTGTTCGTGTGGCGCGCGCTGGCCGGGCGGCGTAACTGACGAAGATGGCGGACACGCGGCGCCAGCCGCGTTCCTTCGTGTCCCTCGCGCGGCAACCGCGGCTGCGCCACCCGGCCGCTGTTATTATGCGATAGATGTTGGTGCTCGCATCAAAGTCTCCGCGGCGGGCGGAGATCCTTCGCGCCGCCGGCCTGCCGTTTGTGGTGCGCCCCGCGGATGTCCATGAACAGCGCCGCGCCGGCGAATCGGCCACAAGCTACGCCCGGCGCCTGGCCATCGACAAGGCCACTGCGGTGGGGATGTCCGCGGGCGAGGTCGTCCTCGGGGCGGACACCATCGTGGTGTTGGACGATGAAGTGCTCGAGAAACCGAGCGACGCCGCCGATGCGTGCCGCATGCTCGAGCTGCTCTCCGGCCGCACCCACGAGGTGATCACCGGCGTCTGCCTGCGCATCGGGTTCCGTTCGGTGGTGGATGCGACCGTCACCCGTGTGGTGTTCTCACCGCTCACGGCGGCGGAGATCGACGATTATGTGGCCAGCGGAGAGCCCATGGACAAGGCCGGGGCGTATGCCATCCAAGGGCTGGCGTCGAAGTTCATCGAGCGTATCGAGGGCGACTACTTCAACGTGGTGGGGTTGCCGGTGGCGCTGGTCTACCGGCATCTCAGCGGTTCAGCCAATCGCTGAGCCGCAACCCGCACAGAAGCGCGCGCCCGGCCTCACCGGCGATCCGCACTTCACGCAGAAGCCGCCAGCAGCCGGGGCAGCCGGCGGCCGGCCACTCACCAGCTTAACCACGACGATCACCACGGCGGCGATGCCCAGCATCACCAACAAGCCAATCAGCCTGCCACACCCGAATCGCAACATACCGCTATCTATCGTACACCCGGGCGGTGCGCTGAAAGTTGGCTGACGTTCGAGTTCACTAAGCGTTGGTACGATCACTACGAGGAGCGCAATTATGAGACGGAGAATTGCTCTGTAGGCACTTTGCGGGCTCGCCGTGGCCTGCTTCTGGCTTGTATACGGGATGGCTGCCGGACCAACTCACAATCTCGGGCGATGGCCCATCGTCGCAATCACCGCTTCTGCAATGTTGCTTGAGCGGCATATGCCACTTACTAGGAAAGAAAATGGAAGTCTGTGTGAGCTGCGCACACGTGCCATACCGCGGCGAACCGCCCGCGCTGCTTCGGCAAGGTTCTCGGCGCAGCGATTGGCAAGTTCCTGTCCCTTGATGTTCCCCCAAA
>Ga0326727_10022644_pt1 | contig 12111 bp, 9 predicted proteins | sample MB2enrmetagenome_FD_207643 | JGI IMG/M metagenome (GOLD analysis project Ga0326727, IMG submission 207643) | Lab enriched peat soil microbial communities from McLean, Ithaca, NY, United States - MB29MY | ecosystem: Environmental > Terrestrial > Soil > Wetlands > Peat | place: USA: New York... | reverse complement strand
GAATGCTCTGCCCGCCGAGCGGCGGGAGGCTCTGATCGGCGACTTCGAGAAGCATTTGAAGGTGGAAGAGATTGGCAATTCGCGTTTGATTGCCATCACCTACACCAGCAGGGATCCGGTTCAGGCCGCGCAGATTGCCAACCAGATCGTTGCCGAGTATAAAGCCTATCTGCTCAGTTCAAACTTCAACTCGTCAAAGGATGTGTCACAGTGGCTCTCCGCCCAATTGGGCGACCTCTCCGATCAGGTGGCCAAGTCCCAGCAGGCCGTTGCGGAGTTTGAGCGCGCCCATAATCTCTCCTCTGCGATGCTGGGCCTGTCCTCTCTGGGAGGAGAATCAGCGCCTGGAGTTGGGAGTGGTGGCGGAGGAGGTGGAGGTGGTGGTGGCGGAGGCTCGGCGCGCATCCCCGAACTGGACCGTATGACGACGCTGAACGACGAGGTGACGCAGGCCGAGGCCGTGCGCATGGCGGATGAGGCGATCTACCGCCTGACGGCCACGGAAAATCCGGAGCTGATCTCCTCGCTCGGCTCCAGTTCTCTTCCTGGTCTTTCCAACTCCTCTGTTCTCTCCCAGGGCAATGGCCTGGAGGTGCTCAACTCATTGCGGCAGCAGGAGTCGGCGGCGAGGGTGGCCTATGCCAGCGCGCAGACCAGGTACGGCACCAAAAACCCTCATCTGACCGACATCGCCAATCAATTGAATTCGCTTCACGAGCAGATTCAAAACGAGATCGGGCAGATCAAGCAGCGGGCGAAGAACGATCTTGTTCTGGCCCAGCAGAACGAGCAGTCGCTGCGTGCCGCCTTTGAAGCGCAAAAGCTGGTGACCGGCAAGATGAACGACGACATCGTACAGTTGGGCGTTCTTATGGGGCAGGCGCGCTCCAGCCGGGAGCTGTACGACCTGTTATACGCCCGGCTTCAGGAGGCGAACATCGACGCGGGCAACAGCGCGACCAATGTCACTATCGCCGACCCGGCGCGTCCTCCGGGCACAGCCTGGATGCCGCAGCCTGTTTTGTTTGTTGTTGCCGGTTTTTTGGGCGGTCTTTTGCTGGGCCTCGGATTGGCCTACCTGCTGGAAAGCCAGGATGACACGCTGGCTGACAGCTTCCAGGTGGAAACGGTGGCGAACCTTCCGGTTCTGGGCATGATCCCATTTCACCGCGTGGAAGCCAAGCTGCGCGAAGGCGCTCTGGTTGGCGAATCGAGTTCTTTTCTGATAGCTCCGGCCAGCGCCACGGCGGAGTCATTCCGCAGCCTGCGGTCGGGACTGACCCTGTCCGGCGTGGGGCGCAAACTGAGGGTTCTCTCCATTACCAGCGCCTTGCCCGGAGAGGGCAAGTCTTATACCGCCTATAACCTGGGGCTGGCTTTTGCCGCCACTGGCCTGCGGGTGCTGACCGTCGACGCCGATCTTCGGCGTCCCCGCCAGCACGCTCTTTTTCGCGCGGCGCGGGAAGATGGATTGGCCGATATTCTAGCCGGCCTGAAAACCTTCGACGAGGCTCTGACGCCGCATCCAGTGGAACCGAACCTGACCCTGTTATCGGCCGGCCGGCAATCCCCTCTCGCCTCGGAGCTACTAGGATCGGGCGAAATCGGAAAGGTCATTGAGGCCGCCCGGCAGCGGTTTGACCTGGTGCTGGTGGACACCCCGCCCGTCTTGCCGGTCGCCGACGCGATTATTATCGGGACGCACTGCGATGGAACCATCGGCGTGCTGCGCGCGGGCCGGACCTCCCGAAAGGCATTGCGTCGCTTTGTCCAGACCCTTGCCCGGAACCGCGTCCATATTCTCGGCATCGTGATTGAAGCAGTGGATATGTCCGCCAGCGAATACCGGAGCGTGTATGGCTACAATGTGGAGAGTTATTATGGCCAGAAGTAACGTCGCTTTCAGTCGTGGCCTCCTGCCTCTGCTCATCGCCGCCCTGCCGCCGGTGATGATGCTGGCACCGGCAAATGCGCAGACGGCCGGGAGTTCGGCCATTTTCGCTACCGCTTCCAATCTGGCTTCCTCTACCGGCAAGGCTGCGAATGCCGGTCAAAGTCAGGGGCCAACCATCGTTCCCAGGGACTTTTCCGAGCTGCGCATCGCGCCTGGAGACTTGCTGAGCGTCAATGTCTACGACGCTCCCGATCTCACCAATTCCTACCGCGTTGATCCCGCGGGAGACCTGACGCTTCCGCTGTGCGGCAAGGTGAATCTTCGCGGGCTGAGCTTGGAGGAGGCGGCCAAGCGCCTGGAAGCGGCTCTCAAGGAAGGCCAGATTCTGCTCCAGCCGCAGGTCAGCGTTGACGTGCTGCAATATTCCGGCCAGTACGTGACCGTGACGGGCGAAGTGGCCAGCTCGGGGCGGGTGGCTTTGATCGCTTCCACAAAACTCAGTGAAATCCTGGCCGAAGCCGGCGGCGTGACTGCTTTGGCGGGCGCGCACATCCTGATTCGCCACGGAGCCGATGACGCCGCGCCGGAGGAGGATATCGCTTACTCTCGCAATCGCAGCAACTCACAGGCAGCCTCCATTCTTGTGCGCCCTGGCGACTCGGTCATCGTGCCGCGCGCGGGCATCGTCTATGTTCTGGGCGCGGTCAACCGGCCTGGCGGCTACGTGATGCAGGAAGACGGAAAGATGAATGTCGCCGAGGCCCTGGCGCTCAGCGGGGGAACGCAGATGCAGGCCAACACCGGCGGACTGCGCGTGATTCGCCGTAATCTGGACGGAACCGTGCTGGATTTCCCCCTTTCCTATGATGGCATCGCAAAGGGAACCCAGACGCCCCTCCAGCTACAGGCACAGGACATCGTTTACGTGCCCATGAGCAAGCTCAAGGCAACATTTTCTTCAGCGCAGGGGCTTATCGGGACGGCTGCCTCCGCGACTATCTATGCCACTCGCTAACCGCGGCCGAATTGAAGCCGACGCGGCCGGCGCAATCGCCTTCGGACTGCGAATACGGGCGTAACGCGTCACGTCATCGCGGCGCCGGTCTTCAAGCGGAAGTTTTAGGGGCGGAATGAGCGCAAAAAACACACTCCAGGAGCGAATTCGCAATGGCCTTCCCGGCCAGTTGCTGGGACGGGAAAGCTGGGCGCTCGGCGATCAGGCGGTGGTTAGCGGAACCAACTTCCTGACCAATGTGATGCTCGCCCGCTTCATGGGCCTCACGGAGTTTGGTGTCTTCGCGCTCGCCTGGATGTCGATGCTGTTTGTCAACAGCCTCCAGAGCGCGCTAATTATTGCGCCGATGATGAGCGTCGCCCCCAAGCAGGAGGGAAAAGACCGCCCCTGCTACTTTGGCGCGGTCGTCTTCCAGGAGTTTGTCCTGGTTTTCTTCTGCTTCATTCTGGTCTTCACGGCGGTATGGGTTTCTGGCAGATTCTTTCCTCACGCGGAATTGCGGCAGCTCGCTTTGCCTTTGGCGGTCTCGGCTTTTGCCTACCAGATGCAGGACTTCGGCCGACGCTACTTCTTCGCCACCCGCCAGGGCCGCCGCGCGCTAGCCGATGACGCGCTCAGCTACCTGCCCCAGCTTCCTCTTCTGTTTCTGCTTCATCACGCCGGAAACCTGAACAGCGCCACCGCGCTCTGGGTAATGGCGGGAACCTCGGTTCTGGGCCTTGCGCCGGTGTGGTTCTGGATGGAACCGCTGAATTTCAAATGGGACATGATCAAGACAATCTTCCGCCGCCACTGGAAGTTCTCCCGCTGGCTGGGCGCCGCGGCGCTGCTGCAATGGACCTCCGGCAATCTTTTTGTGATCGCCGCCCCGATCTATTACGGCGCCGCCGCCGCAGGCGTGCTGAAGGCCTCGCAGAACCTGATGGGCGCAACCCACGTCTGGTTTCAAGGGCTGGATAACGTCGTTCCCGTCGAGACGGCGCGCCGGCTTCGCCAGGGCGGAACACATGCGATGCTCGCCTACACGCGGTCAGTTCTGTTGAAGTGGGGTGGACTGACCCTGCTGTTCGCCATTGTCATGGCGGCGGCGCCGGGATTCTGGCTGCGGCTGGTCTACGGGCCCGGAATGGCGCAATACGGCTACATCCTGCGGCTCTATGCCCTGTTATACGTGATGGTTTTCTTGGGAGGCCCGCTGCGCGCCGGCCTGCAGGCGCTGGAGTTTACCGTGCCGATCTTCTGGTCTTACCTGGCCATGACGGCCTTCGCCGTCTCCTTTGCGGGGCCGATGGCCAAGCGGCTGGGATTGAGCGGTTCGATGCTGGGACTGCTGGGATCGCAGGTTCTCTTTCAAGGCATTGTCGGCGCCGCCCTGCTGCTCAGATCAAGGTGGGTCGCGCGGCAATCGCCGCTCATACTTCAATCTCCTGCCGTGGCAGAGTAAGGAAAGAATATGAAGTTTCCATCAAGGGACGCAGGCTACGGCCTCCCGCATTTCCGGATCGCCGCGGTGCAGCTTTTCGTGATCCTCAATCTTGCGGTTGCTCTGATCCGCCTGATCTCTGTTTGGCGTTATGGTGCGCTATTTCCGACCACCGGCGGCGAGCCCCTTGTGATCTATCCCATCTGGAAAGGCGTCCACCATCTCCCCGTCTATGAATGGCCGCTAGCTTATCCCTTTCCTCTTACGCTATACAACTACCTTTTCTATGGCACCTACGCTTTTCTTCTGAGGCTGGTGGACGCCGACGGTATCGGGATCATGCTGTGGGGACGCCTCTTCACACCGTTATTTGCGACAATGGGCGCAATGGCGCTGTGGAGGCTCGTGCAGTACCATCTCAACCTGCGCGGCGCGTGCAGTGTTTTGTCGTTTGTCTTCGCCTTGAGTCTCTGGTTTTGCGCCTCGATCGTCCGCGGCTGGGCCTTCGCCATACGGCCCGACATGGCCGCCATCGCTCTGGTCATGATTGCGCGTTGGATGGTTGTGCGGCAACCGAGGTTTGGCTTCGTGCTGGCGAGCGTGTTCTTCTATCTCGCATGGTCGTTCAAGCAGTCCGTGGTTTTGGCGTTCCTTGGTGTCTGCTTATTCCTCCTGTTTCACAAACGCTGGCGCGCGCTCCCCTGGTTTTCGACTGGCAATCGTTACCCTGCCCTGGTTATCGACCCCATCTTTCATAACGCAACGCGGGCCAGTTGCCGCAACGGATGCGTCGAAGGCATGCTGCAAAGGGGCGAGATTCCAACCGTGCTGCTCAAGCCCGACGACACCTCCTGCCTGCAGAGCTTGAGTCCAAATTACAAGAAGGTCGTCGAGGCCTTCTATTTGGACAGGCTGTGGAGCATTTACTCCCTGCGCTCAAGCCGCCAGGCCGTCAATAAATCAATCTGCGCGGAGGCGCTGCCATGCGAATCGTTCACATACTGAAAGGCAAGGCGAATCCCGACACCCTCAACGGCGTCAACCGGGTGGTGCACTGGATGGCCACCTCGCAATCGCGGCTGGGGCACGATGTCGAGGTCTGGGGGCTGGCCGAGTCGATCACCCCGCCTCCGCATCCGCGCGAGTACCACCTGCGGCTGTTCCCCGCAACCTGGCCGCGCGTGACTTTGACGCCGGCAATGAAGGCCGCGCTCACAACTCTCGAACCGGGCACGTGGGTTCACTTTCATTCCGTCTTCATCCTAGAGTACCCGGCCATCGCCCGGTTGCTGCGAAAGCGCGGCTTCGCTTACGGCGTCACGCCTCACGGCGGCTACGCGCCTGGGGTCTTCAAAAATAACTCCTGGAGAAAGCGCATTTACGTCGCCCTCCGCGAAGCGAATTATCTGCGGAATGCGGCCTGGATACAGGCCATTGGCGTAAGTGAGATTAAGAACATTCTTTGCCTTGCTCCGCGGGCCCGGGCCGTGTTGATAGTTAACTGCCAGCATTTCATCCCCGCCCACGCGGTTGCATTGCCCTCCAATGTCGAGCGACCTCTGTTCGGTTATTGCGGCCGGCTCGCCACGCAACACAAAGGGCTCGACTATCTGCTTGCGGGCTTTGCGGCTTATAAGGCCAGAGGCGGGGTGGGTGAGCTTTGGCTGATCGGGGATGGCGAGGATCGCGCCAGCTTGGAAAGGCAAGCGGCAGAAAGCGGGGCGGCGGCGCAGGTCCGGTTTCTCGGCGTCCGGCACGGCGAAGAGAAGCTGGATCTGGTCGCCAGCCTCGACGCCTTCATTCACAGCTCCCGCTGGGAGGGTATACCGATGGCTTGCCTGGAGGCGGCGGCGCTCGGCGTGCCGCTACTGGTCAGCCGCGAGACCAACCTTGCCAGGTATGTTGAGCAAAGCGGAGCCGGCCTGGTGCTGGACGAAACCTCGGCGGTCGGCGTCGAGCGCGCGCTCGGGCGCGTTGAGCAACTGTACGATAACAACCAGCTCGAACAAATGGGTGAAAATGCCCGTCTGCTCATAGAAAAAGAATTCCGGTGGGAGGAAAATGCCAAAGCCTTTGTCGCCGCCATCAGAGCGGCCATTCCTGTCGTTTAGCGAGTTTCTTGCGGCCCTGTTTTCGGCGCTGAACCGGGAAGGGGTGCGTTTCTGCGTTTTGCGCAATTATGAGGGCTTTCCTGCCGAGAACCTTGGCAACGACGTGGATTTTCTGATTCGCCCTTTCGAGCTGCCGCGCGCCATGCACGCGCTTCGATCATGTGCGGGCGTTCGAATCGTCGGATTTACAGAGGCTCATTCTGTGGCATCCGTTTTTCTGGAAGGCACCTTAGCAATTCCAGATGGTCGTTCTCTCCAGGTCGATTTCTTCTTGAATCTGAGTTGGAAGGGTCTGCCCTATCTGCCGGTCGACGCTGTGCTGTCTGCGGCAATCCCGCGCAGGGCCGGCAACCTTGACTTCCTCGTGCCATCACCGGTTCACGAAGCAATCACTTCGTTGTTCGCCAGTCTGCTCGTCGGAGGCTGGTTGAAGGAGAAGTACTTTCCCCAAGTCCAACGAACATTTGCAAGCGACAGGTCCGAGGTGATTGCCGCGCTGCTGCCCCAATTCGGGCTGAAGCCTGTAACGCGGTTGGTGGACTCAATGATTGACGGTGATCGCCAAATGATACTCGGCTGCATAACACCGCTGCGTGCTGCCCTGACCCGGCGCAAACTACTGCAAAATCCAGTTCGCGGTGCATTTATCATTATCTGTCACTATGTGCGCGTCTTTGTCTTTCGCTATTCACCGAAGAGAGTAGAGACCGTGTGCATTCTGGGTCTGGACGCCAGCAGCAAAACCATGCTCATCGAAAGCTTGTCGCCGCTGCTTCAAGCCTCGGCAAAGGTAGTGGAGCCGCATCCATGGCAAAGGCTCTAGTGTGGCTGCTGGAAGAGTGGCTGGGCCAATTTTTGAAAAAGAAGAATCTTACGCTTCGTATCGGCGAGGGACGCAGCTATGACCTGGCCATCGCCCCCCAGGAGCACAGTTATAGCGGTCCTAAGTGGTTTGCGCAACTGGCTGGAAAACTCTTTCCGTCCCCTGATCTCTGGCTATTGCTGGATACGGACGTGGATGGGCGGAAATCAACGAACGGCAAAGCCCTCCCGGCCGAAGCATTCAGAAGGCTTGAAGCCTATCGCGCCTTCGTGAAGATGAAAAAGAAATACGTTATCCTGAACGCCATCCAGCCTGCCGCCCGCGTCACCGAAGAGGCCTATGCGGCTATCATCGAAATGCTGGCCCATCGCGCGGATCGACAGCTCAAAAGACGCTTTTGCGCCCTTGATGTTACTGCTCGCGAGGAAGAACATGCAGGATGCCGCGAGTGAATCCCCGCTCCCAAATCCGCTCCAGGGCGATAGCCGCATCCGGTTTGCCCCGTCGCGTGGCGCTTCGGCCGGGCCTTGACGCGCAGGATCGGACGACAGCCGTAAATTTACAACTTGAGGAGAACCTCAAGCTGAAAATCGTCATTCTGGGCCCGGATGGAGCGGGCAAAAGCTCGGTCATAGAGGGATTGATGCGAAACTTGAGCCAAGGCGGCCACGCCGTAAAAGTACGCCACCTGAAGCCGCAGGGGATTAGTCCGCAACGTGGCGAGCCGGGAGCCATTGTCACCGACCCGCATGGCAAGCCGCCAAGATCGGTGTTGACTTCGCTGGTCAAGATACTGGTCTGGCTCATTGAAGAGTGGTGGGCCTATCTCTTTCAGGATAAGAACGGACGACTTCTGATCTGTGACCGCTACTATCATGACCTGCTGGTCGATCCCATGCGGTATCGCTACGGAGGGCCTCTGTGGATGGCCCGGCTGGTGGGCTGGCTGATGCCGCAGCCGCGGCTGTGGGTGTTATTGGATGCCCCGGTGGAGGTCTTGCAGGCGCGCAAACAGGAGGTCACTCGGCAGGAATCCGAACGCCAGCGTCAGGCCTACCTGGCCTTTGTTCGCCAGCAGCCGCGGCATGCGATCGTCGATGCCTCGCAGCCGCTGGACAAGGTGATTGCCGATGTGGAGCAGGCCGTCACGGCAATCGATAGCGCCAACCGGATCACGGAGAAACCATGAGGATTCTGCTTTCGGCCTATGCGTGCGAGCCGAATCGAGGATCGGAGCCGGAGGTTGGCTGGCAGAGGGCACGGCATATGCTGCCGCACGCCGATGAGGTGTGGGTGCTGACGCGCGCCAACAACCAATCCGTGATTGAAGCAGACCCTCTGAGCCATGCTCCCGGACTGCATTTTATCTACTACGACCTTCCCCGGTGGGCGTTGAGACTGAAGAAGCAGGCCTGGTTTCTTCCTGTCTATTTCATCCTATGGCAGTGGGGAGCGTACCGCGTGGCGGCCCTGCTTCATCGCGACAAGCCATTTGACCGCGTCTACCACGTGACCTTTGCCAGTATGCAATGCGGCTCCTTCATGGGCCGGCTAGGAGTTCCATTTGTAATCGGACCTATCGCGGGCGGAGAGCGAGCGCCTTTACGTCTGCGTCGCGGAATGCCGTTCCGCAGCCAGGCAAGCGAACTGCTGCGCGACGTGGGAATTCTGTTGCAGCGCTACAGTCCACTTGCCCATTTGGCCTTTGCCGCGACCGGGCGCATCTATGTAACGACAGCGGACAGTCTGCGGCTGGTTCCATCAAAATGGCGCTCCAAGACGGCTGTGCATCTCGCCATTGCAACGCGCGGCCACGCCGTTCAGAATGAAGAATGGCGGCCGTCTGCGCCCCCGCGTTTTGCGTTTGCTGGCCGCCTGCTTCATTGGAAGGGCGTGCATTTTGCGATTCAGGCGCTGGCTGAAGCCAGAAATACAGTTCCCGCGGCGACGCTCGCCCTGATCGGAAGCGGACCGGATGAGCGGTGGCTGCGCGATGTGGCGAAGCAATGCGGATTGGAGGATGCGGTCGAATTTGCCGGTCAACTTCCCCGGCAGCAACTGTTAGGTTCGCTACAGAGTTATACCGCGCTGGTATTTCCCAGCCTTCACGATTCTGGCGGATTCGTGGTGCTGGAAGCCCTGCAAAACGGCGTGCCGATCGTTTGCCTCGACCTCGGCGGTCCCGGTGTCATGGTCAACTCGTCCTGCGGGATCGTTATCTCAACAGCCGGCGCTGATGAAGCCCAGGTTGTGAACGGCATTGCCAACGCCATGGTTTCGCTGGCGCTGATGCCGGCCGCGGAGTGGCAACGCCTGTCGGCGGGAGCTATTGCCAGGGCTAACGAGCTATCATGGGCCAGGTTGACGGATAGCATTGTTGGACGCGGAGATTCTGAGTGAATATTTAGCCACTGAGCGCTGAAATCTCCGTTATCTTGGCGTCCTGCTGGGCGCCGGCGGCAAACTGACACCGGAATATTGAAGTTACTGGAAAAGGGCAAAGCGGCTATATGAAGCAACCCGCGGGATGGATAGACAATAGCGAATGCGAGATCCAAGGGTCACGGCCATTGAGACGCCTTTCGTTTATACAGTTTTTAATGCGCTACCCTATTTTCTTTCTTGCATTTGGCCCGCCGTTATTCCGATCCGGCGGGATTGATATAACCCAGGGACAGGTGGACGTCTGGAGTTTTCTTCAGGTTGGCTTGCTCGGCACGGTTGCCGCCAGGGTAGTTCTGCGCCTGGCTGCCGCGGAATCCATTTTCATTCCCCAAAAGATACGATCCATTCTCAAGTATGCCCTCTTCCTTGACCTCTTGTTCCTGGTATCAGCGACATACTCGCCCAGCAGCCTGGCAACCGCGGCATATTCCTTCTTGTATCTTCTCACTATCATTTGCGTTGCGGAATTTATCGTCGATGTGTATCGTAATCCGCCCGATTGGGTGCAATGCCTGTTTCATCTGAGGTTCATATCATTTCTGCTGCTGGCCGTGGTTTTATTTGCGCTGGCCGTGAATACAGATCTTGTCATGCAGGTTCTGCCGGGGGTGGGAATACGCCTTAGAGGAGGCGCGGTGGCTCCTGTTACGGTGATTTGCCCCATGATAGCCCTCATCTCGGCATACAGCTTTCTGCATTCGCTGGAATCCAGGTTTCGCGCATCTATCTTCTTCTTGATTGGCTTGGCGGGAACCTTGCTAACTCAGATTCGTGGATGCGAAATAGCGCTGCTCTTATCTCTTTTGTTTTTGGCATCCCTATGGGCGAAGTCCAGCAAGCGCGCTATGTATCTGTTCATCTCCGGACTTATGGCCTCCATTCTTTTTTCCGTTGCGGTTGCGGCAGTTGTCGGGCCAGAGAGGATTTGGAATAAGTTCAACCGTGGACAGAGTGTCGAGGGCATTGAAAGCGCCAGCGGAAGAACTGAGCTCTGGGTTTTTGTCGTTCGATACTGCGTAGCTCACCCGTGGGGAATGGGATATGTCGACGGTTTCCGGGTTATATTCCGGCAATATTTCTCTTTGAGCACGGGACAGAATCTCAGTCAGCTCGGGACTGCTCACAATACCTATCTTGATGTCCTGGCCGGCGCCGGCTGGCTGGCGCTGGCGGTCTATCTGATTATCATCGCGAAAACCGTCAGGCTGGCATGGCGCTTCGCCAGCAGGGAAACTTCTCCAAGTCCGGCGATGGACAGCGCGCCCCGGCACGCGATTCGATGCGCGCTGGTACTGCTTATCTTTTGTCTAGCGTATGGGATGGGCGCGACCGAGTTCTCCGCGCCAATGAGGGCTGGTTTCTATATTCTGTACATCATCATTGCCATCATCCTCGGCGCATCGGCTGGAAAGATCGCCGGCGCTCGCCCCCGAAATCTTTTTTCCCCGGAGCAATGCTTCGCGAAGCAAGGAAAAGCGGGTTCGTGCCAACTTCATGAAAATTCTCATAGCGCATAACCGGTATCAATTTGGCGGCGGCGAAGACGCGGTGGCGCGCGACGAGGCCGAGTTGCTGCGGCGTTATGGCCACGGCGTGGAACTGCTGGAACAGGACAATGAATCCATCCGCAGCCTGCGCGGCAAACTGATAGCCTCCGCGTCCATCTTTTATTCATCCCGTTCGCGAAAGCGGATGAGGCAGGCGATTCGAGACTTCCGTCCAGACGTGGTGCACGTTCACAACTGGTTTCCCATGCTGTCGCCCTCGATTATCCTGGAAGCCAGCGCCGCGGGAGTGCCCGTGGTGCAGACCTTGCATAACTTCAGGATGCTCTGCGCCAACGCCCTGCTTTATCGCCATGGAGTTATCTGCACGGACTGCCTGGGCAAGCCGCTTCCGCTCGATGGAGTATTCCATGGCTGCTATCGCGGCAGCCGGGCAGGCAGCGCCGTGGTCACGGCGGCCTATGCCTTTCACCGCCTGCTGCGCACCTGGGAGCGCGTCGATCTTTTTATTGCGGTTTCCGGCTTTGAACGCGAGATCCTGGTTCGCGGCGGCTTGCCAGCCGAAAAGGTCGTGGAGAAACCGAATTTTGTAGCCTCGGACACCTGGAAGGCAGAGAGAACCGCCGAAGACGCCGCGCTTTTTGTCGGACGGCTCTCGCCGGGAAAGGGGATTCGGACGCTGCTGGCTGCGTGGAATACAGGCCGGATTCCGCTGCGGCTGGAAATCATCGGCGACGGCCCCCTGACGGACGAAGTGCGCTCCTGCGCGGCCATGAACGGGAAGATTGAATTCATGGGATTGCAGCCACCCGAGGTGGTCTATCGCGAGATGGCGAAGGCGCGGTTTCTGGTCTTTCCCTCTGAGTGGTTTGAGACCTTCGGGCGCACGGTCGTC
>Ga0326727_10022643_pt1 | contig 12111 bp, 12 predicted proteins | sample MB2enrmetagenome_FD_207643 | JGI IMG/M metagenome (GOLD analysis project Ga0326727, IMG submission 207643) | Lab enriched peat soil microbial communities from McLean, Ithaca, NY, United States - MB29MY | ecosystem: Environmental > Terrestrial > Soil > Wetlands > Peat | place: USA: New York... | reverse complement strand
CGGCCGACCCGGTCGGTGTGAACCCAGTTTTTCACCACGCCGGTCACCAAATTCGAGTTCGGCACGATCAGCGTCGCGCGATCGAACGTCTCGATCTCGGTCGAGCGGGCGTTGATGCGTCTGACGAGCCCCTGATCCGCTCCCACGATCACCCAGTCGCCGACCCGGATTCCGCGCTCCCACAGAAGGATGAGGCCCGAGACGAAATTGAGCGCGATCGACTGCAGACCGAAGCCGATGCCGACCGACAGCGCGCCGGCGATGATGGCCAGCTTCTGCACGTCGAGGCCGACTTGCGCGCCGCCGAGCAGCACGGCGACGATCACGCCGGCGGAACCGAAAATCGTGCTGATCGAATTGCTCACGCCGGCGTCGAGGCCGGTGTGCGGAAGGAGGCGCGAGCTGAGCCAGCCCTGAACGAGTCTCGTCACAAAGAGGGCGACCGCGAACACCGCCGCCGAGGTGAGCATCGACGAAAGAGACAGGGTGACGCCGCCGACGGCGAAGCCGAAATAGGCGGCGCGCAGCGAGCTCAGCCAGTCCTGGGACTGGACGCCCCACGGCTCGAGCACCGCCGCCGCGGCGACGACCACGATCGCGAGCCGCACGACGCCCTGCACGACCACGACGATCTGCGCGAGCACGTTCCGCCGCAGGCCGAGCGTGGCGAGGAGGCGCAAGCCGATCGCGGAATCGGGCTTCAGCAGCCTGTCCGTTCCGTCGCGCACGACGACGTCGATCAGATAGAGGGCGCTCGCCAGGATGGAGAGGAAAAGCGCCTGATTGACCAGGAAGTTGGCGAAGGCGATGTAGCCTGTCGCCGCCGCCGCGAAGACGACGAGAACCACCGCCCAGCCAAGGGTTCGTGCCGGCGTTGTCGCATCGACCTGAGCCGTTTTCGCCGCGGCGGCGACGGTCGGCGCGCTGGCGCGTCGAAGCGTGTGGGTGGCGACGAGCGCGATTAGGGCGGCGCCGAGGGCGCGTCCCGCGACGGCGACATTCAGCGACGCGACCGCGTCGGCGATGGGTTCGACCAGCCGCTCGACCGCCCAGACGCCGGCGATCGTCATGCCGCCGCGAAAGATCAGCGCCGCGGACCGGTCGTCGACGTTGACGAGCCGCCAGGCTTTCGCGTGCGGCGCGAGTACGCCCCGACCGATCGCATTGAATACGATCGCGAGGCGCGCGCCGTCGAATACCGCGTCGAGAACGCCTTGCATTCCGGAGTCGGAAAGATCGAACGCGTCGAGAGCGAGCCTCATCGCCCAAAGCGCGATGAGGGGCAGGACCGCGAGGACGAAGAAGGTCCAGACCGCGGCGATCGCCCGGCGCAACCGGCTCGGCGAGGCCTCGGCAGGGTCGCGATAGACGACGCGGCGCGCGATCCAGAGGACGGGGATCGAGACGAGCGCCGCGAGGACGATTACGCCCGCCATGCCGAGGATCTGCGTCAGGGTCAGGCGCGCGCCGACCGAGGCGAGCCAGCCTCCGAACAACGCCGTCATCACGCCGAGGTCCGTTGGCGCCTCGCGCCAGACGCTCAGCCACAATTGCGGATTGAAGACGCTCGAGGATCTGGCGAAGGTTGCGCGCGCGAAGAGCTCGCGTCGCCTCGCCCCGATCCGAGTCGCAATGTCGTCGGCCTGCAACTGCATGGCCCACGCCGCGCGCAGATTCGCGTCGAGCGTGTCGTGCCTTTGCTTCTCGCTCGCCAGCTCGACGGTCGCCGTGTCGGGCAGCGCCGCGGCGTCCTTCGATTTCGGCGTCAACTCGGTCAGCCGCTTCGCCGACGCCGCGAGCCTCGGCGTCATGTCGGCGATGGCCGCCTGCAGGTTGACGTCGAGCGGGTCGTTCTCGGCGCGGAGGCGCTGCAAATCCGCATCCGTCAGATCCTTGTCCCTAAGGGCCGTTTCGATCGCGGTCAGGGCGGACCGGGTCGCGTCGAGGTCGAGCGGGCGCGAATCGTCGGCGGCGGCCGGGACGGACGCCATGAGGACGAGCGCGAGAAAGAGCCACCGGACAATTTGCAAGGCGGAATGCAGAAAACGACTGTTGACTTGGAGCAAGAATCCCTCGGTCTCATCCCATGGGCGGAGTGCGGCGGCAACCTCGGCGCGGATTGCGGCCGCCTGCAACGTCCGCCGCGCTCCACCGGGCATCCGAAGTCCGGAGGGACGCCCGTCTTTGGCAAGCTGGGGCGCACGTCAAGCGTTCTGTCACTGACGTTCAGACTCCTTCCCGCCAATCCCTTACTTCGGCCGCGCTTGCGCACGGAGAGCGCCGGACAGGCGGCGCATCAGGGCGCGAGTTGTCCCTGCACTATGGCGAACAGGGACTTTCATTTCCCTGATAGGCCGAAAAATCTCCCTGTTCGGGCGCGTAGGGAATTTTCCCGGAACCGCCTAGAATCCTTGGGCTTTTCAGGACGGCTTTCCTCGAATCGGCCGAAATACGGGAAGTTCGCTGCATATTTCCCTGTGGCAGGGAATTCGGCCGCGCTCCCCGGCTTCCTCGGGTCGGAGGCCCGCGTTCACCTTCGGACACGAAATGGGCTGCGGCTCCCGCCCGGCTTTGTTAAAGGAAGCCTGCACCGCCGATTGTCATGCCCGCGAACGCGGGCATCTAGATCATGGGGCGCTGGATGCCTCGAGAGGGCTCCATGCAGCATATTTCTGGCGTCTGTCTGAGCCGAGGCTCTGGATCCCCGCTTTCGCGGGGATGACCTGAAGGGTGGAGAGGACAACCCGGTGAATTCGATTTCCCTCGACGCAGCAGCCAATTCCGCCCGAAGCTTGGGCGAACGGGCTCTGGAGCATTTCCTTGCCGCCGGTTTCGTGCGGATGGAGCCCCCCATCCTTCAGCCGGCTTCGATCTTTCTCGACATGTCGGGAGAGGAGATCCGCGGCCGCCTGTTCCTGACCAGCGGCGCCGCCGGCGAGGAGCTCTGCCTGAGGCCGGAATACACGATCCCGGTCTGTCGGGCCTATCTCGCTTCGGACAAGTCCGGCAAGACCGCCGAGTATTCCTATCTCGGTCCCGTCTTTCGCTCTCAGGTCGATGGCGGCGAGCGCGCCCAGACCGGCCTCGAAAGCTTCGGCAGAAAAGATACGGAAGCCGCCGACGCCGAAATCTTTGCCCTTTCCATGGAAGCCGCGGCCGACGTCGGCGGGCCGCTCGCCGCCCGCCTCGGCGACGCCGGACTTTTCGAGAGCCTGCTCGAGGCGCTTTCGCTGCCAAGCGTTTGGCGCCGGCGCCTGCGGCGCGGGATCGCGCAAGGCCGCAGCCTTTCCGCCATCCTCGACGGGCGCGGCGCGAGCGCTCTCGCGCAGCCCGGAGTGCTGGCGGCGCTGGAAAGCGCAGACCATGCCGGCGCCAAGGCGCTTGTCGAGGATCTTCTGGCGATCGCGGGCATCGACGCGGTCGGCGGGCGCACTGCCGGCGAGATTGCGGACCGGTTCCTGGAACAGGCTGCGCTGCGGTCCGGGGAGGCGATCGACGCCGACAAGCGCAAGGTGCTGGAATCCTACCTGGGCGTCACCGGCGATCCGGACGAGGCCGCGAGACGCCTCCGACGTCTTGCGCATGACGCCAGGCTCGACCTCGACAGGGCGCTCGACGGGTTTGAAAGGCGCAACGGCTTCATCGCGGCCCGGGGCGTCGCGATCGACGAGACCGTCTTCAGCGCCGCCTTCGTGCGCGATTTCGACTACTACACCGGCTTCGTCTTCGAGGCGCGCGATCCCTTGAGACCCGACGCGAAGCCCGCCCTCGGCGGCGGGCGCTATGACGGGCTAGCCCGTCGTCTGGGCGCGAGCGGAGACATCCCGGCCGTCGGCGCTGCGATCACCCTCGACCGGCTGCCGAACGGGAGCGCGCGCTGATGGCCTTTGAAGCCGGAAACGCGGAGGCGCCCTTCGTTCTCGCCGTCCCATCCAAGGGACGGCTGCAGGAAGCAGCCGCCGCGTTTTTCGCCCGGGTCGGGCTCGAGCTGCAGCAGGGCCGCGGAGCGCGCGACTACCGCGGGGCGCTGGCCGGTCTGTCGGGCGTCGAGGTCGCCTATCTGGCGTCGTCGGAGATCGTCGGACGGCTCGCCGCCGGGGCTGCCCATTTCGGCGTCACTGGCGAGGACCTCGTGCGCGAAAAGGTCCCCGACGCCGATCAGCGCGTGGAGCTGCTCGCGCCGCTCGGCTTCGGCCGCGCCGATGTGGTTGTCGCGGCGCCGCAGGCCTGGATCGACGTGCGCACCATGGCCGATCTCGAGGACGTCGCCTCCGCCTATAGCGCGCGGCGCGGCGAGCGGATGCGGGTGGCGACGAAATACGTCAATCTGACCCGACGCTTTTTCGCTCGCCACGGCGTCGCCGACTATCGCATCGTCGAAAGCCTGGGGGCGACAGAGGGCGCGCCGGCGGCGGGCGCCGCGGAACTGATCGTCGACATCACCACGACCGGCGCGACGCTGGCGGCCAATGCGCTGAAGCCGCTGGACGATGGGATCATCCTGCGTTCGCAGGCGACGCTGGTCGCCTCGATGTCGGCACCATGGGGGCCGGCGGCGCGCGCGAGCGCCAGAAAAATCCTCGACCGCATCGCCGCAAGCGAAGAGGCCCGCCGCACCCGCGAGGTCCGCGCTCGGTTGCCGGGGCCGGCGCAGGGGATCGTGAAGAGCGCGTGCGAAAAATTCGGCGCGGTCTCGGCGACCGGCGACGACGACGCCGATCCAAGAGGCTTCGTGGCCTTGCACTGTGCCAGAGCCGATGCGGCGGAGTTCGCCAACTGGCTGCTCACGCGAGGCGCCGACCGCGTCAGCGTCGCCGCGCTGGAGCAGGTGTTCGACGCCCGCAACCCGCTGTTTGAGAGGCTCGAGGGGCGGATCGGGCGGGGGGAGGGATGAGGCTGGAGGCGATTTCCGTCTGATTCAAATTGGGATTTGCGATTGTGCGGCCCTCTCCCCTTGCGAAGTCGTCGAGGAGAAGGTCGAGGGCGCAATCGCGCCCGACCACGCGCGCGAGGATCTCGCGCGCGACCGGCTTCGGCGCGGCGAACAGCACCGCCTCGACGCGGGCCTTCCATTCCCGCCAGCGCAATTCCGGCGGCAGGTCGAAAAGCTCGCGGTCGAAGTCGGGCTCTGGGTTTTGCCGGCGCGCCATGACGGTCAGAGCCCGTAGAGCCGGAACGTTTTGCGGCCGGTGAGCTCGCGCGCCGCGCCAAGCGCGACCAGGCGCTCGAACAGCCGCCGGCGCGCGCGATCGCTCAAGCCTAAGATCGGCGTCGCGGCGGACACCGCGTCGTCGTCGAGCGCCGCCTCGAGCGCGCCCGTCTTCCCCTTGGCGCGCAGTTTTGGCGCGGCGTCCATCAGCCGACTTGCGCGGCGCGACAGGTCCTGCGCCAAGTCGAGGGCGGCGAGCGCCGCCCGGGCGTAGGCGAGCGCCGCGGCTTTCGTCCAGCCGGCCTCGCCTGGCCGCGGCCGCCGCCCCTCGCCCGACCGGCGGAGCAGCTCACTGGAGACGAGCGGCACGGGGACCGGCCAACCGAGGCTCCTGGCCAGCGCGGCGTCGGCGCAAAGGAGCGCGTGGGGCTCGGCGTCGGGCCTGACCGCGATCACCGCCTCGGCGGCCGCGGCCGCCGCGACTGGAGCCGGCCGGCCGCGCGTGACCGTCTCGCGGACAGCGGCGGCGAGCTCCGCCGCCCTGTCCGGATCGAGCGGCGCCTGCAGGTCGGCGGCGACCGCGGAAAGCCGCTCGGGGCGGAACGGGTCGCCGGGACCGGCGAGGACGCGGAAGGCGGAATAGACCCGTCCCGCCGGCCCGAGCCCCTGCCCGGGTTTCGCCAGCGCCACGGCGTCGCGCAGCGCAGAATCGTCCTCGCGCCGGTTGAGGGGTCCCATGACCACCGCCGCGGCGCTTTTGAGCGCCAGGCGCCGGCGTAGGGAGGCTCGGAGCGGACGAAAGAATCGAGCGCCGAAAGCGCCGCGCCGGCGAAATAGAGCGCCTCGGCCTCGGAATGCCCGCGAAACGACCCGCCCGGGCGGGCCCAGACGGGGGCGCGCGGCGGTTCAAAGAGGGTAGCCGGCGGCGGCGCTTTGCGCCACGTCGAAGCCTAGAAACCGCCGCGGCTGTGAGCGGGCACCCGTTAGGGCGCCCAGGGGGAGATCAACTCGAGCCCAAAACCTTGGAAATCGGCGAGGTTGCGGGTCGCAAGCGTCGCCGCATGGGTCTTGGCGATCGCCGCGATCATCGCGTCTGGGATGGACATCGGCCGTCCGGCCCGGCTCCGCTCGCCCATCAGCGCGCCATAGGCGAGCGCCGCCGCCTCGGTGAAGGCAAAGATCCGATCGGCGTAGCGGCGGCGGAGCTCGTCAAAATCGCGCGCCAGCCGACGGCCGCGTTCGGCGGGACGGATCTTCTCGACGCCGAACGCGATCTCGCCGATGACGATCGTCGATAGCGCGAGCTCGGCGTCGTGTCGCTCGAGCCAGCCGACCACGACCGGATCGGGCGACTTGCGCATCAGCTCCGAGACGACATTGGTGTCGAGGAAGATCACAGATCGACGCCAAGATGCGGCTTGCGGTGCTCCGCCAGCAGCGCGTCGAGGTCGATGTCCTCCTCCCGGCCGCTCGTCAACCGCCGATAGAAGTCCTCGGCGCTTTCGCGGTGCGCCTCGCGCAAGCGGTAGGCCTCGAGCGCGCGCTCGACCACTTCCGCGACGGTCCGCCCTTCCCGCCTGGCGAGCTCATGCGCGAGGTCGCGCGCTCGGGCGCTGCGAACGGAAAGCTGCGGTTCGGCCATGACGAAAGTCCCGGTTTGCGTCCTCCTGAAGATAGGTCCGCCCTGTCCTGCCATCAAGCCATCCGCCAGACGACCATCGATCCGAGGACATTGCGGATGACCGCGAACCACCCCCCCTGCCCTACCCGAGGACGAGCAACTGGGCGAGGCCCCCCTGCCCGCAAGGCTCGAGCCGCTGGTCGAGACCGCGCGCGCCTACGCCCGCGCGGCGACGTCGAAGAACACCAATCGCGCCTACGCCGCCGATTGGCGCGACTACTTGCGCTGGCGCGCCCGCCAGGGCCTCGACGCGCGGCCGCTCGCCGACCCCGAATGCGTCGGCCTCTACCTCGCCGCGCTCGCATCCGGCGGGCCGGGCGCGGGCGGCAAGGCGCGCACGGTCGCCACGATCGAGCGGCGGCTCTCGGCGCTCGCCTGGAATTTCGCCCAAAGGTCCCTGCCCTTCGACCGCAAGGACCGCCATGTGGCGACGGTGCTCGCCGGCGTGCGGCGCACCCACGGCCGGCCGCCGGTGCAGAAGGAGCGCTGCTTCCCGAGCACGTCGTGGCCATGCTCGACGCCCTGCCCCCGTCCAATCTGCGCAACCTCCGCGACCGGGCGATCCTCCTCCTCGGTTTCGCCGGCGGCCTGCGCCGCTCGGAAATCGTCGGCCTGGTCATGAGCCCGGAGGATTCGCTCGAGGGCTCGGGCTGGCCGGAATTTTTTGACGACGGGGTGCTCCTGACGCTCCGCGGCAAGACCGGCTGGCGCGAGGTCGAGATCGGCCGCGGTTCGAGCGAACGCACCTGCCCGGTCGCCGCGCTCCAGGCCTGGCTGAAATTCGCCCGCATCGCGCGAGGGCCCGTGTTCCGGGCGGTGGTCGGGCGCGAGGTCGGATCCGAAAAACTCAACGACCGCCACGTCGCGCGGCTGGTCAAGCGCCTGGCGATCGCCGCCGGCGTGCGCGGCGACCTTTCGGAGCGCGAGCGGGAGGAGAAGTTCGCCGGACACTCGCTGCGCGCCGGTCTGGCGTCGTCGGCCGAGATCGACGAACGCTACGTCCAGAAGCACCTCGGCCACGCCTCGGCGGAAATGACCCGCCGCTACCAGCGCCGCCGCGACCGGTTCCGGGTCAACCTGACCAAGGCCGCGGGCCTTTAGCCAGAAGCCCGTCGAGCCGTGCGAGCGCGTCCTCGGCCTTGGACAAGACCCGGCAGGGGCGGGCTGTAGCGCTCCGCCGAGAGGGCTTGCGCTTTACGCGAGGAGCGCGCCGACGTCGAGCGTGACGCCGGGGACGAGGGCCGGCGCCAGCAACCCGGAGGTCAGCCGTTCCTTGAAGGCGTAGGCGGCGCCCGCCGGCTGGCGATAAACCTCGATCGCCGCACCCCGCAAATCGACAATCCAGACTTCCGCTACGCCGAACTTGGCGTAGAGGGAAAGCTTGGTCCCGCGGTCATGGACGAGCGAGGTTTCGGAGACTTCGACGAGGAGGAGGACGTCGGCTGCGCTCGGGTGGCGGCCCTGATAATCGTCGGCCCTCGGCTTGAGGAGCATCAGGTCAGGCTCGGGCTCGTTGTAGGCGTCGAGCCTGAGCGGGCGCTGCACGCTGACGAGGGCAAGGCCATCGGCCGCGGCGCGCGCGAAGAGCCGGTTGAGCCGGTCGGTCTTTCGCGCGTGCGCGGCTCCGATGGGCGTCATGTCGAAGATCTCCCCGCCGATCAGCTCGACGCGGTCGTGTTGCGTAAGGATCCCGGCCTCGGCCATCTTGTAATAGGCGCCGACGTCGAGGCGGTGGCGGGTCGGGGCTTGCTGACGCTCCAGAATTTCGCCCATTGGTCCTCTCCGAGGCGGCAGTGTACGCTTGGCCGTCCCGCGCGCCAACCCCACGGCAGAGAGCGGCTTGCCGTCGGCCGCGTCACGTCTAGCGTATTGATTTGCCATTCAGTAGACCAGCGACGCGGAAAGGAATGGACGTCCCGCGGCCGTCGCTCGGACGGCCGCGAAGCGTCCTTGGCCATCGACGCGAAGCGTCCTTGGCCATCGATAAGTAGCGCTTATCGCTGACGAGGAGACCAAGGCTTGACCAAGCGGCGCTGTCGCTCAGCCGAGATGGCTAGATTCGCCCGGAAACACGCGGTTTTTCGGCCTTGCTCACCCCGGATCGGTGGATTTCTCGCCCTCATTGAGCGGACCGTGCGTCCTAGATCGGCGGATTGCCGGTGATCGAGGATCTCGAGGCGCGCGGGGCGCATTTCCGCTCGTTGCGCGATCCGATCGACACCTCGACGCCGCAGGGCATGTTCTCCCTGAAGGTTCTGGGCGCCGTGGCCCAGCTCGAGCGGGCGCTGATCGCGGAGCGGACCAAGGCAGGCAGGCGCGCGGCGAAGGCGCGCGGCAAGTTGGCCGGCAATCCTGGCCTGCGTGAGCGCCGGCCGGAGGCCATCCGCGCGGCCTCCGCGGCGCGGCAGCGCGTCTATATCGGCGACCTGATTGCTTCGGCGCCGACTTGGCTGCCGACCGTGCAACGGATGCGACCGCAACACAGCTGGGAGGACGTCGTGCGGGTGCTGAACCACAAGGGCCAGTGTTGGACGATCGAAAAGCTGCGCCGAGCGGTCCACCGGCTGGTCCGGGAGAGGATGGCGGCGGCGGACTTGATCAAACGATCGCCGCGGCGGCCCCCAGAAGACCGGCTGATGACCCTGGTCGCCGGCATTGCCATCGCCGATCCGGAGCTCACCCCTGCGCGAGATCGCGGCGCAATTGGAAAAGATGCGGGAGCGGACGCCGCGCGGCGGCCGGCAATGGGCCGCCTCCTCCGTGAAGTCGCTGCTGGATCAGGCGCGCCGGCTTGGACTGGCGGTGCACGATCCAGCGCCCGGATCATGAGCCGTCCGAGCATGCGCTGGCGGGTCGCCGCGCTTTGGCCCTGCACCTGCCGCCACTCCTTGCTCGCCAGGATGGCGTCAGCCATGGCGCGATAGTCCGCCATGTCTCGCTGCGGCCGCCGGCCCCGAGAGGGCTCCGGCGCGACAGGGCGCGTTCTATCCATTGGCCTCCTAGGCGGGCTGTCCCCTGTCCAATCCATCAGCCGCTCGAGGCTGAAGGAGGGCATCCCGAAATCCCGGCGTGCATTGGCGAGATCGAGCAGTTGAGCGACCGCGATCAGCATCGCCATGCGCCAACCCAGCGGAATTGTCGCCAACGGCTCGCTGCGATCGACCTGTGCTTCCACGGACGGCAACGGCCGCTCCGTAAGCACACGCGCAATAAGAGGCGTGAGGCCGCGACCGTGGGGCGTGGCCCACAGCAGCCGCGCCACGCGCATCACCTCGTCGGCGACCGATGGTTCGTTGTCGATGGCGTCGCTGAGGCCGGCCGACAGAGCCCTCACGGCCTCCAGGAACCGCGAATCGGCAGGAATGCTAGGCGAGCGCAAGCTCCGAACCACGCGAGCGCAATGGGCACACACCAAGCGGGCGTCCTGATCACAGGTCTTGAACCGCCACCCCATGCCGCTCAGGCAGCGCGGGCATATCTCTGCCAAGGTGCGTCCATGTCGGGTGCAGGTGAAGGTCTCGGCGAGCGCCCAGGTCCTGCGTATATGGTGGTCGCAACCGGCGTCGGCGTCGTCATCGAGACAAGCCACGCAAACCGGCGTGCGAAGGGCACCTTCCTGTATCCCCTCCCCTCCCCCCCTACGTAACAACCTTGCGGTCGCGATCCTGCGGACAGCACGAGGGCCTGCAACGCTCCTTCCTCCAACCGGGCCGCCCTCGCCCACGCACGCACCTGCCCGGCGTCCGGCGCAAAATCCCGCTCCGCGAACCCTGTAATGCGGCCGTCATCGGGCTTTGCGCCCAGCAGGACGGCCAGTCCGTCGCTGGAGAGGCCATATCGACAAGCGACCCGCCTCTGCCACGACGAGAGCAATTCCCCCTCCATCGGCCGGGGCGCGATCGGCAGGACGCGCGGGTCCTCGCTCATCCGACGCCTCGCCGCTGCAGCCGCGTCTCAGCCGCGCGCGTCATCGCAACGAGCGGCAGCGCCAGCTCCTCGGTGTCAAAGCTGTCCGGATTGATGCACTCCACGCCGGAGCGGATGGCTTCGAAAGCCACCGTCTCGACCAGCCGGAAGATTCGAACCGTGACCCCGTCGGTCAATTCGAGCACGCGTTTTCGAATCGCCGTCGTTTCCAGGACCGAAGGCACCGCAACGGCAGGATCGTCGCCAGGCTGGCCAGCAGCTGCGTCAGGCGCCCATCATTCGTCCGACGCCGCAGGTGCAGGGCTTCGAAGCGCTCGGCCAATTGGGGGGTCGGTGAGAAGCGCCTGGCGGGCAAGATCCGTTCCGGCGCAGACGAGCGGCACCCTGAGGTCGTTCGCCAGGAACCGGATGACGTTGAGAAAGATCCGCTGCTGCCGGAAACTGCCGGCGAGCATGGCATGAATCTCGTCGATGATCAGCATGCGGGCGCCCATGCTGCGGCGCGCCCAGCGCGGCCAGCAATTCACTGTAGACGTCACGCTCGACAGGTTCGGCCGGCATCTGCATGGCGACCACCGGCATGGTCGTGACCCCGTCCCCTTGTCGAAGCACGCGGGATGATCCCGCAAAAACTTGCGGATGATCTTGGTCTTGCCCATGCCGGTGTCGCCGTAAAGGAGCAGGCAGGGCATCCGATCGCGTGGCGGGTAGGTCAGAAGATCTTCGAGGCGAGCGAGCGCCAGCCGGGCCTGGTCGAGGTCCAGCCACCGATCCACCCTGATCCAGGCGATCCGCTCCGCGTTAGAGAGCGCGGCGTGAGGCCGATAGGGCGGCAAGAGATGGACAAAGTCGCTCATGACCATTCCTCGACCGCCAGAAGGCGCAAAGACGTGGCTTCATCCTCATGATCGGCGAAGACCATAGGCGATGCCGGAGCGCTCCGCGGCGACCAGCGATCGGTTGCGCCGCGCGACCTGCCGGCGCGCTGCTTTGGTGGCCGACGGGGCTGCTTCGAGAAGGTCGCGCTGGGCCTCGATCGTGTCGAAGATCAACTGCTCGTCGGTGAGCCGCACGCCCCGCTGTTTCAGGGCAGCCAATGCGTGCCGATGCTCTCCCAGCGTGATGCGCGGCCGCCTCAGATCGGCGTAGCGCACGGGCCAATGCACCCCGTCCGGTCCCTCGACGAACACGCAGGACAGGTCGCGCGGATCGAATTTGACCCGCAACCGGCGATCGAGACGCCCGGCCCAGGGGCTCAGCGCGTCGTCCCAGTAGCGCAAGCCGAAGAGATGCAGCCCGTCGCGGCGGATGCTGCGCTCCTCGAACGGCAGGAAGTCGTACAAGAACTGTTTTT
>Ga0326727_10022641_pt1 | contig 12111 bp, 7 predicted proteins | sample MB2enrmetagenome_FD_207643 | JGI IMG/M metagenome (GOLD analysis project Ga0326727, IMG submission 207643) | Lab enriched peat soil microbial communities from McLean, Ithaca, NY, United States - MB29MY | ecosystem: Environmental > Terrestrial > Soil > Wetlands > Peat | place: USA: New York... | reverse complement strand
TCTCGAAGGCCTCACTCGCGACGAGGCGGCGACGCGACTCGGCGTACCCCAAGCCACGGTCAAGACCCGTTTGGAACGCGGCCGCAAGCGCCTGGGCGATGCTCTGGCAAAGCGCGGCTGGGCAGCGGGAGCAGGCCTACTCGCGCTGGCGGCGACCTCGTCGGCTGAGGCGGCACCGTTCCGCTTGGCCGATGAAATCGTGGCCGGTGCAACGGGATCGGCGCCAGCGGCAATTGTCCGGATGGCCGAGGCGGCGACTCCCAAATTGACGAAAACGTGGATGTGGATCTTGGTGCTTCTCGGTGCCGGGATGTTGAGTCTGAAGGTTGCAGCATGGTCGTCGACCGCTCTGCCTCCGGACGACAAACCAACAGCTCCGAACTCTGAAAAACCGGATGTGCCAGCCAAGCCAGCGGAGCCGAAGCTGCTGACCTATTCCGGACGCGTGGTCGATGCGGGCGGCAAGCCTGTCGCCGGCGCGAAGCTGAGGATGCCCCTCAACTCTCAACCACCGTTCAGTGATTTGATGGAGCTGGCGACGACAGCCGCAGACGGCACCTTTAGCTTCAATTTGAAGTCCGTTGCTTCGGGCCCGGACTTCCGAAACGTGGTGGCCAGTGCCCCGGGGCTCGGCCCCGATTGGGCAAGTTTCAGCGAATTGAAACCCGATGCGCCGATTACTTTTCATCTGGCGCCGGATGACGTCGTCGTTCGGGGCCGGGTTGTAGACCTCGAAGGGAGGCCCGTTTCGAGCGCTCGCGTTTCGGTTATCGCGATCTGGGCTACCAAGTCCGGTTCCCTCGACCAGATCATCGCTCAGTCGAAAATCGATCCCGAGAAAGCGTCGCACATGGCCGAGCGCGTGATGCATTTCACGGCGAGCGCTGGCATTCCCTCGCCCGTGGAGGCTGACAAGGACGGGAGGTTTGAGGTCAAGGGCGTCGGACGGAATCGCATGTTGACTCTGCTCTTTTCGGGAGATGGCATCGAAACCGCCGCCGCGCGCGTTCTTACCGATCCGCGGTTTGAACCGAAACCGATGTTAGCGAAACCCGACGCCATGAATGCTCCTTCGATGTCGCGAACGAACTTGCCCTTCTACGGCCCTGAGTTCACACACGTGAGCCGCCCCTCAGCGGTGATCAAGGGAGTCGTGACCGACGCCAAGACGGGTAAAGCGCTCGCCGGGGTGCACGTCAGAGGCAACACGGAGAACTCTTGGTGGGAAAACAGCTCGTCGACAAAGACCGACGCAGATGGTCGTTATCGCCTTACGGGCGTGGCAAAGGCCAATCGTCGAAGGCTGTTCTTCTGGCCCGGTGCGAGCTCTTCGTACCTGCAGGCGGCTCTTGTCTTGAAGGACGAACCGGGGCTTTCGGAGACGACCGCCGACGCGAAGTTGACGCGCGGCGTCGTCGTCAACGGTCGTATCACCGACAAGTCGACCGGCAAACCGATCCAGAGCGCCGGGGTTTTCTACTCTCCTTTGGCGGAGAATCCGTACTTCAGCAAAACACCCGGTTCGGAAGTCTTCCGATTTGTCTCTAGCTCGTACAGCACCGACGCAAACGGCGCGTTTCGCCTGGTGGCGCTGCCTGGAATCGGCCTGATCAGCGCCCAGGACGATACGCGTGGTACACCGCTCAATATTCGTTACACGCAGGTCCGTGCCCGGCCGGCAGATGAGCCGCGTCTCGTCAAGGAAGTCCAGGCCGGCCTCGGCGATGCGTTCTTGAGCGCAGACGGGCACTACGAGACTCTGCACGGAAAATCCGCTTACAAGATCATTAGTCCAGCCGAGGACGCCGATTCGATCGCGGTGGAATTGCAGTTCGATCCGGCCAAATCGATCACCGGGAAAGTCGTCGACTTAGACGGTCAGCCCGCTGCGGGCGTTATGGCTTACGGATTGTCCGCGGTGTTCTCCCGGCCCGAAAAGCTGAAGGATGGCAGTTTCACAGCCATTGCAGTGGAACCGGCCAATCCTCGAATCGTGACATTCGTGGATGGTGCTCGAAAGCTTGCCGGAGCAGTCAAACTCAGCGGGAACGAGAAAGAACCGGTAGTCGTTCAATTACGGAAATGGGCGGCCCTCACCGGTCGTGTCGTTGACGTTGATGGCCAGCCTTGCGCAAAAGCAGGAGTCTTCTACGCGATTAGCGAAAGAGGCATCAATTCGGGCTATCGTGTAGCAGGAGGCACCAACGAGGTGAAAACCGGGGCAGACGGCCGATTCCGGCTCGATATCCAGTTCGCCGGCGCTGCCTTCCGCCTCGGCCTACAACATCAAGGAAAGTTCGCTGAAGTCGATAAAAAGCTCACAGAATTCAAGATCGAACCAGGAGAAACCAAGGATCTCGGCGACCTCAAGTTCAAGCCGGAATGACGGCTCGTTAGTCTCCGATTCGCTGGCTTTCCGGAGGACGGTGAAGCCATCAGTACAAGTGGCGCACATTGCACGAGTGGAGGAAGCAACGAACGCCGGAGACGCCGTGATGGTCCGTAAGTCGGTCGCCGTACCGGATGGAGCCGTCTATCATGCTGTCTCGCCTGAACGTGATGCCCTCGTACCGTTCGGCGCACATTTCATAGGTAGAACTAGCGCACGGCTTCGGGGGAGGCGTCATGGCGAAGCGAGCAGCCGAGACGTTGCAGAGGGCGATTCAGGCCGTCGGCGAGCAAGGCACGGCTGCCCTGACCGACCGCGACCTGCTTCGCCGCTTCGCGAAAACGGGCGATGAGTCGGCATTTTCCATTCTATTTCGCCGGCATGTGAGCATGGTTCTGGGCGTCTGCCGGCGAGTGTTGCCCGGCGTGCAAGATGCGGAAGACGCCTGCCAAGCCACGTTTTTGCTGCTTACTCGCAAGGCGGGCACGACGCGTTGGCAAACATCCGTCGCGAACTGGCTCTATTTGACAGCCCGCCGCGTCGCCCGCAACGCTCGCCTTGCTGCCGAGCGCCGGTCGCGGCGCGAACAGAAGGCTGCAGTACCCGAGCTGCTGACGCCGGTTGACCGCATGACCGGCCGCGAGCTGCTGGATGCTCTCGATGCGGAGCTGGATCAACTGCCGCCAACCTATCGCGAGCCGTTGGTGCTCTGTTACCTGGAAGGGCTGACGCGCGATGAAGCAGCGCAGCGGCTCGGCTTACCGGCGAGCACCGTGAAGATTCGCCTGGAGCGTGGTCGCAAGCGCCTTGGCGAGGCGCTAACCAGGCGCGGTTGCATCGCCGGTGCCGGGTTGCTGGCGCTGGCTGCGACGTCGCCGGCCGGCTCGCCCTCGTTACGGATCTGGGAAGGAGTGCTCGCCGCCGTCGGCGGTTCCGCATCAACGAATGTCGTCAGCCTGGCCGCGAGCGTGGCCGGCAGCGGCTCCGGCAGAAAAGGCGTGATCGTAGCAGCCGCGTTGCTTGGGATCGGCTTGATCGCTGTCGGCGGCTTCTCGCAATCTGCGGAGACAACGAATCTACGAGCAGAAGAATCGCCTTCGGCGGATGCCGAGAAGCTGCAAGCGCCCCCGAATGTAAAGAGAGAAGAAACTCCTCAGTCCGTATCCGGCATCGTGGTCGATGCTGATGGAAAGCCGGTCTCGGGCGCGGTAATCGGGCTCGCTGCTGAGAAGCGCAAGAGCGAGCCGCCCTTTGTCGAGCTTGCTCGCACCGACGCCGGCGGTGCTTTTCACTGTCCGACCAAACCACCCGATGGCCGCGCGAGTGAGTATCCGACCTTGGTCGCGCGGGCGCCGGGCTACGGGCCCGACTGGTTGCGCGTTGAAGAACTGAACGGTAGCGAGCGGGTGACATTCCGGCTCACGCCCGACGACGGGCCGATTCGCGGGCGGGTCTTGGACCTGGAAGGCAGGCCGGTCCGGGGAGCCACGGTCTACGTGAAATCGGTCGCGGCATCCAGGTCCGGATCATTAGCCGCGTTCTTGGAGAAGTGGTACCAAGAGCCCGTTTTGGCGCTCAAACTGTTGCAAAAGAAGCTCTCTTCGCCGCAGGGTATCGACTTGCCCGAAAAAGTCGTTTCGGACAATGACGGCCGCTTCGTGATCAAGAGCGCCGGCCGGGGGCGAGTGTTCGATCTGCAATTTGAGGGCGCGGGGATAGAGACTCTGACTGCACTTGTCATTGGTCTGCCGAGGTTCGTCCCCAGCTCACCGACTTCGCTTGCGGGGTCCTCGATCGTGCGCTACCACACGTACCTTCCACCCGTGCTCTACGGCCCGGAATTCACGCACATTGCGAGACCGGACTCGCCAGTTACGGGGGTGGTTACGGATGCGACGACCGGTCAACCGATCGCCGGTGCCCGGGTTACCGGGCGATTCCAATTCAACTGGGCGGACGATTACGCGACGATCAAGACAGATGCTCAGGGACGTTTCAAACTTAGCGGTCTGGCGAAGTCGGGGCGCAGGCGCTTGACAGTATCGCCGCCGAAAGACTCGCTCTACCTGCCAGCCGGCTCTGTTGTCAACGAATCACCGGGACTGGCTGAGACGGTGTTCGACGTGCAGCTGAGTCAGGGCGTCGTCGCGACGGGGCATGTCTCCGATAAAGCGGATGGCACTCCGATCATCGGGGCGGAGGTGAGTTACACTCCTTTGGCGGACAACGAGTTCGTGTCCCGAGTGTCTTCGCCGACGATTTTCAATTGGGAGCGCTACACGGTGCGCACCAATGAATCCGGCGACTTTCGTATCGTCGTACTGCCGGGTGTTGGCCTGATAACCGCAAGGATGCCGGATGCGGATTCGCGCAGGAGCCTGTACTTGCACGGCACGCTCGACCCTGCCGATGAGCCTCGCACAACAAGAGTCGCGCCGGGTGCAGGAGGTAATTACTTTCGCACCGCTGACGGTCGCATATTAGGTCCATTCGGATTTTTAGCGTACAAGGTCATCGAACCGGGCGAGAGAGCAGAGTCAGTGAAAGGCGATATGTCGTTCGCCCGAGGCAAGAGTGTGAGCGGGACAGTCCTCAACCCGGAAGGAAAGCGAGCCGAGGGCGTTCTTGCATACGGCTTGGAACCGTTCTTCGTTAAACCCGAGGCCGTTCGCGACGGCACATTCACGGCTCTGGCTCTCGACGCGTCGCAGCCGCGGACGATTGCGTTCATCGATAGTTCGCGAAAGCTGGCTGGCAGCGTTACGTTGACCGGCGCCGAGAAGACGCCACCCGTCGTGAGGCTGCAGCCCTGGTCCGCCGTGACGGGACGAATCCTGACTCAGAACAAGGACTTCGCCGCGGGGCTGCAAATCAACGAATGGGTGTACTCTCCGTATCCGCCGTACGACGATTCTCAATCCGGGTTACGATACGCCACGGAAAGCATTGAAGCCAAGTCGGACGCTCGGGGTCGATTCCGCCTGGACGTGCCGTTTGCCGACAAGCCGTTCAGGCTTTCGTTCAGCCGCTTTGGTCAGCAGGTTATGGAAGCGATTCCGGGCGCGACAAAGAGTATCGCTCCCGGACAGACGGTAAACGTTGGCGACATCCACGTTCGCATGGAATGAAAGCCCGCGCGAAGCACGATTCGCCAAGTAAACGGGCCGCGATCGACGAAGGCTATGAGGCGAGTCAGCGGATACCCGAGACTCTTGAGTCGAGCGAGCAAGGGGAGTTGTGCCATGCCGCACACCGAGAATTGGGCGCCCTATGTGCCGGACGATAAGGCGCCATGGGACCTTCGCCGTGTCGTGCATCTGCATCGTCGCGCCGGATTTGCCGGTACCTGGGACGAGCTGCAGCGAGACCTGCGCGACGGACCCGGCGCCAGCATCGACCGAATTCTGGCCGGCAAGACTTCGACCCACGCGCCAGCCGAATTCGCCGCGACCGCCGACTTGCTCTCCACCTCCGCACTTGCTTCCGGCGACATCAACCGCCTGAAGGCCTGGTGGTTTTATCGAATGATATTCACCCCCGATCCGCTCGGGGAAAAGCTGACACTGATGTGGCACGACCACTTCGCCACAGCGAATTCGAAAGTGCAAGATGCCGCATTGATGTGGCGGCAAAACGACGCATTGCGGCAGCACGCGCGCGGCCGATTCGACGCCATCCTGAACGCCTCGCTCCGCGAACCCGCTCTGCTCTTCTATCTCGACGCTCAGACCAACCGGAAGGGCCGCGCGAACGAGAACCTGGCGCGCGAGTTAATGGAGCTATTTACACTCGGAGTTGGCAATTATTCGGAGGCCGACGTCAAAGACGCTGCTCGAGCATTAACCGGCTGGACCGTGGAGGACGGTCAATTCACGAAGGTGCTCGCGCAACACGACTCGGGCGAGAAGGCGATCCTGGGCCAGACCGGCAAGTGGACGGCTCAAAACCTGATCGACATGTTGCTTCGCCATCCGGCGACGGCTCAGCGGATTGCAGTAAAGCTCTGCCGCCTCTTCTTCGGCGAGCGCGCGATCGACCCTGAGGCTGTGAGAGATCTCGGCAGCGACCTGCGTGAGCACGATCTCGACGTCGGCCGAACAGTCGAGAAAATCCTTCGCTCTCGGCTATTCTTCGCCGATGCGAATATCGCCACTCGCGTGTCGGGTCCGGCAGAGTTCATTGCCGGCACTGTACGGGCCTTGGGTCTGTTCGACCCCGCGCCGAGCACGCTTGCCCTGGCCGACTGGTCGGCGCGCATGGGACAGGATCTCTTCGACCCGCCGAATGTCGGCGGTTGGCCGTCGGGCCGGGCGTGGGTTCACACGCGTTCGCTGATCGCCCGCTCGAATTTCGCCACCGCCCTGATGGCTGGCCGAGACGCCGGACTGCCGTCGCCGTACAACCCGGCTTCCTTGCCGGGAAGCTGCGGCTTAGGCACCGGGCAGGCCGATCTGTTGACGTTCTATCATCGCTTGCTGTTTGGCACCGATCCGACTGAGTCGGCTCGCAGCCGTCTCAATGGAGTTTCCGGCTCTCGATTAGTTGCCGTACTGCTCTCCTCGCCGGAAGGGCAGCTTGGTTAAGCTTCTTTTCCCCTAACGAGAATTCCCATGCTTACGCGACGCACATTTTTGCAGTCGTCGACACTGTTAGCGCTGACGCCGACGGTGCCGCTGTTTCTGGCACGTTCGGCAAAAGCGGCCGCGGACAAAAACGGCCGGGTTTTGGTGGTGGTTCAACTCGACGGCGGTAACGACGCACTGAACACGGCAGTGCCGATTGGAAACCCGGCCTACGAAAAGCTTCGGCCACGGCTCCGCATCGAGAAGAAAGACCTCGTCAAACTATCGGATACAGTGGGACTGCATCCTTCGCTAAAACCATTCGACAAGCTAATCGAAGCAGGTCAGCTCGCAACCATGGTCGGCGTCGGTTATCCGAATCCAAATCGATCGCACTTCGAAAGCATGGCCATCTGGAATACCGCGAGCTTGAATCCGGACGCGGGTGACTACGGCTGGATCGGCCGGGCGCTCGACCCGAAAGCGGCGACCGCCTATGCAATCGGCAATGCGGCCCCGCGAGCGCTCCGCGGCCGACGGACCGTCGCAGTGACGATGAATCGTCTGGAGGATGTCACCCTTTCCAATCCGGACGCTCTCAACGGCGCTGTCGAAGCGACGCAGGCAGAGGATTTGCAAGCGTTCGTTCGTCGCCAGGCGGTTGATGCGCGCACGACCGCCGATCGGCTGACGAAACTCGCGGCGACCGAGGGGCCGGCATACCCGTCAACGACACTCGGCGAGCATCTGAAACTGACGGCCCGACTGTTGAAAGCCGATCTCGGCGCACGCGTTTTCTACACGCAGCAAGGCGGGTTCGATACTCATGCCAGTCAGCGCTTTGTGCATACCAACTTGTTGAACGAATTTTCCCGCGCTGTCTCGGCGTTTTTCGAAGACTTGCAGAGTGCGAAGCTTGCGGAGCGGGTGACGCTGTTGGCATTCAGCGAATTCGGTCGCACGATCCGCGAGAACGACTCGGCTGGCACCGATCACGGGACAGCTGGAGTCTCTTTCCTGGTCGGACCCGCAGTTCGCGGCGGCGTTCACGGAACGATGCCAAGCCTCACCGATTTGGCGGCAGGCGAGCCAAAGATGACGACCGACTTCCGCCGCATTTATGCCAGCGTTCTGACGAACTGGCTTGACCTGCCCGCCGCGGACGTGCTGAAGGGAACGTTTGAGCCGCTGCAGCTGTTTCGTTCCTGAGCAGAATTGTTGAAGACTACGAAGAGGCGCGGCGCCTGGTCCCCGGGATCGAGACGATGCTGCCGCGCCGTCATCCGATGCAATTGGCAGCGAATTCCCTCTGCCCGCCTACACCGGGCGGCGTGGCACGACGAGCTTCGAAACGAGCACTTGCACTGTCTCTCCGGACTGGTCTTTCGTTTCGCTGCGCACTGTTGCCATACCGCGTTCGGGCCGGGAGCGGGATGGTTTCACCTCGAGTACTTCGGTCTCGACGCGGAGGATCGAGCCCGGCCGAACTGGCTTCGTCCAAGTTAACTCGACGCTGGCGCCGATAATTCCTCCAGCGATAGGCAAGCCGCTTACGGCGAGTAGGCGCATCGTTATGGCCGCGGTGTGCCAGCCGCTGGCGGCCAAGCCGCCGAAAAAGGAGCCTTTCGCAGCCTGTTCGTCGAGATGGAAGGGCTGCGGGTCGAATTCACGGGCAAATGCTTTGATCTGCGCCTCGTCAACACGGTATGTGTCGCTGACGAAGCGCTGGCCAAGTTGCAGATCGTCGAGATACAAATATTCTTTTTCCATATCAGGCTCACTCCGCTGGCTCCGGTGGCGAAATCAGCTTGCCGAGGAAAGCCCCAACTCACGCCGCATTACGACCACCATCACGGATCCGTAGAAGACCAAGCCACAGGCCATTAGCGTGAAAAGCGTCTCGCAATTGCCCTGGAACAAGGCGATAGCCAGGGAACCGCCAACACCTGCCACTAACAATCTTGTCAAACCGGCAAGAAGCGGCTGCGTCGTCCGCCCTCGGCCCTGCGCCGCAAAGTACAAACCGAGGCCCAGCCCGAAGAATGCGTAAGCAGGTCCGACGCGAACCAAGTACGCTTCGCCGACGCCTAAAACGTTGGGATCGGTGGTAAAGAGTCGCATCCACGACGCGGGAAACACAGCCACAGTAACACCGATAAGCCCGCAGGCGCCAGCCCCCAGTCCCGCGCCAGCTCGGGTAAAACCGCGGATGCGAGCGAGATCGCCGGCGCCTTCACTGGCAGCGACCAAAGGCACTACGGCCGATCCAACGCCAAATACGATCGGGATCAGAATGAATTCCAGGCGGCCACTGGCGCCGTAGCCAGCCGTCGCCGCTTCGCCGAACGGAGCGACCAATCCGGTCAACACGATAAACGTCAGACTGCTGATCAATGTGCTGCCCGCGCTCGGAATCGAGACGCGAAGAATCTCAACAACGTACTTCCAGCGCGGTATGAGAGACTGCAGGTCCGGTCGCGTCGGCGAGCGCGCACTTCGCATCTCACGCAGCAGCAAAGCCGTCATTACGACGCTATAGGCGACCACCGTGCCGGAAGCGCCGCTAATCCCCAATCGGGGAAACGGCCCGATGCCGAATACGAGCACTGCGGAGATCGCCAACGTGATCACACTGCCGATCGCGCTGGCCACCGCGGGAAACATTGCATGTCCGCTCCCGCGGAGAATGCTGGATGAGGCGCTGAATAACCAGGCCGGGATCGCCCCTAGAAACAGCACATTCGAGTACTGCGTGGCGATCTCCAGGGCTTCGTCGGTTGCTCCGAGTCGTGTGTAGAGGGCTCTGCCGCCGTACACCATCACAACCGAGAACAACAAACCAATAAACGCTGCCATTGTCAGCGCAGTACCAGCCAGGCGCGTGGCGTCGTCAACTTTGCCCGCCCCAAGATTTCGAGCGACGCCCGCGGCTACTCCGCCGCCGTACGCACCGGCAGACAAGGTGCTCATGAGCATCACGAACGGGAGGCTGAGCGTCACTCCGGCCAGCGCCGACAGTCCCAACCGTCCAACCAGCATCGTCTCACCGGCAGCGAGCACCGCCTGAAGCAGCATGAGCGCTACCGTCGGCGCTGCGAGCCGAAGAAGCGTTGGCAACACCGGGCCCTGCAACAAACGATCAGCTGCCGGCGTTAACGGCGAGGCGGCCGGGGCCAGTTCGTCGACAGGTTGCGTGGAGATCAACTCTTCGGCCGCTTGCATCCGAATCGTCCCTTTGTGGTCATGCATCAATCGTCAAGCGAGCAACTTCAGGCAACACCTTCATGAGGGTCTGCCAGGCTACATCAGGCAAGAGAGCTTGCATTCGTTCCTGGGCACGCAACCAGGCAGGTCGGGCCTCGCGTAGCTTTGCAGATCCTGAATCGGTAATCGTTACCCATCTCTCCCGACGATCCTTGCCGGAGCGGACGACGACCCACTTGTTTTTCGCAAGGGGGCGCAGATTACGCGTCAGAGTCGTGTCGTCGAGGAGAACCAGTTCACCGAGGTCGCCCTGTCGAACCTCGCCGGAGCGGCTGAGGATACTGAGCAGCGAGAATTGCGTTGTACGGAGCCCGATCTCGCGCATTTCTTCGTCATAAAACCGGCTCACAGCTCGCGATGCCTGCCGCAGTGCGTTGCAGAAGCATGGAGTGTTCGCCGGTTTCGTCACGTTCAGGCTCATATTATTTGTATATGCATCTAATTTCGCCAAGTCAAGTCGCGGGTGCCGTGTGTGCCCGGGAATCAGGTTGAGGGCCGTAATAAGACTTGCGAACCCGTGGCAACCGAGATGGCAGGCCCGGGAGGACCTTACTTCACCCCGGTCTGGAAGGCAGTTCGCTCTCGGATTGAGCCCCCGCCGTCTTTGAGCCGTTCAGCGTGGCTTCCATGCCCGCGCTGAGAGGCTCGGCTCCAGTCACACTGGAGGCGGGCAACCAGGCAACCAGAGTCATCGCCGCTGTTACCAGCCCCAGAGTGACCAGGTTGAGGAAGACACTCGCCAGGTGCCACTGCACGAACGTGCGTCGCGCGGCCTCGGTCTCGAAGATTTCTTCCGCGCTCGGCTTGTCGATGCGCAATAATTCGTCCGTTTTTTCATCGCGCGGGACGCGCAATTCGCTTACCTTCCATTCGAGAAACCAGCCAGCCAGCACCGTGGCAAGCGCGATCGCAAGCACCCCGACTCTCAGCTTCGACCGCGCGCCCGCGAGCCCGGTCCAGCTCAGCGCTGTCAGCAGAGCAACAGCACCGCAGGCCGTCTGCAGCCCGAAGTAGAATGGAAACAACGGAGCGACCACTGCTCCGCCGGCGCGGGCGCCCTGCTCCTTCCGCATCGGATCGGGGAAGCGACGGCTCGGCGGCGCTTGATCATACAAGGCAGGGAGTGGCAGCCATGCCGGGCGATCGGCCGCTTCTTTCTCGGCAATTTGTTCGAAGGTGCCGAATACGACAACGCCAGTGTATGTGAAAAAGACTGCCGACCCGAACCATAGTCCCATCGCCAGAACGTGCAGTGTCTTGTTCAGTTGAAACACGGCATTTCCCTCCTTCAGTCGATTCTCGTTGCCGCGCATCAGCCGGCCAATGTTGGCCCGATGACGCGCCGCAACCAGGAATGCGGCGACCAGGCAAAACCCGGTGACGACTCCGCGCGGTCCACTCAACGTGTCGGGCGTGAGGGTGATGCGAAGACCACACAAGGCGATTGCCGCGGTTATCGAGGCGAGCGAGATATACCGTGTCGCGGCGACAATGGTGACCCAGGTCAACAACGCGCCAATCGTCGGGCCGGGGACCAGAACAGCGACCACGCCCGCGCCGGTGGCGACGCCTTTGCCGCCCCGAAAGCCCAGGTAGACCGGAAACAGATGTCCGAGAAACGCCGCCACTCCAGCCGTTACCTGAGCCCATTCGACGGGCAAATCGGGCGGTGAAAATCCACCAGCGATCCAGGCAGGCAAAGCACCCTTGGTGAAATCCAGCACGAAAACCAGGACGCCGAATTTCCGTCCCAGGGTGCGACCGACGTTGGTAGCGCCGATGTTGCCGCTACCGTTGCTAAGAATGTCCACGCCCTTGGACTTCGCCACCAAGTATCCGAATGGCACAGCGCCAATGAAGTACGCGACGCAACCTACGAGGACCAGGTACAGAACC
>Ga0326727_10022640_pt1 | contig 12111 bp, 8 predicted proteins | sample MB2enrmetagenome_FD_207643 | JGI IMG/M metagenome (GOLD analysis project Ga0326727, IMG submission 207643) | Lab enriched peat soil microbial communities from McLean, Ithaca, NY, United States - MB29MY | ecosystem: Environmental > Terrestrial > Soil > Wetlands > Peat | place: USA: New York... | reverse complement strand
CTTGATGGTTCCTGGCAACTTACTTATGGCCCCGTCCAAAACCTCGATACACTGAAGGAAGACCTGACACACCCCCCGGCCGACTACAAATCCATACCGGCAACGGTGCCCGGCGACACGATTCTGGACCTGGTCGCCGCGGGCATCGAAAAGGATCCGGCCGTGGGACGGAACGTATATGATCTGCTGAAGTATGAATCCTACCAATGGTGGTACCAGCGCAGCTTTCCCACGCCCGAACTTCGCAATGGCGAAAAGGCCGAATTGGTATTTGACGGCCTGGATACTCTGGGAACGGTCTGGGTGAACGGCAAACTCGCCGGCCGGGCAGCCAACATGTTTATCGCCCATCGTTTTGACGTCACCTCACTCCTCAACCCCGCCGGCAAGGAAAACGAAGTCCTCGTCCGCCTCGATCCCCCCACGCTCGTAGGCCGCTGCCAGCATTACCCGGGAGAAATGCAGGCCGCCTCGCACTGGTCCACCCTCTCAATTCGCAAATCTGCGGTGCGCTATGGCTGGGACATATGTCCCCGGGTTGTGGGTGCGGGATTGTGGCAAAGCGTCCGTCTGGAACTCACCGCTCCTACTCATTTCCGCTCGACCTACTGGACCACGAAAGTCGTAGATATACCTGAAAAAGGGAGCGTTTCAATTATTGTCGACTGGGACATCGCAACCGATCGCGTCGATCTGTACCCGCTTAAGGTTCGCGTAGAACTTTCGCGTAATGGCAAGGTGGCATTCCAAAACGAGATGCGCGTACTCGATACCCACTGCGAGCAGACTTTTGACGGGATCAAGACTCTCGATCTTTGGTGGCCACGAGGCTTCGGGGCACAGGCGCTTTATGATGCGACGATTTCCCTGCTGGATGAGAACGGCAACGTTCTCGATAAGAGAACGGATCGCATCGGCATCCGGACCGTCCAACTTCTCCATACCGACATCACCTCCAAGGAATCGCCGGGTTATTTCTACTTTATGGTCAACGGTCAAAAGGTATTCATCAAGGGTTCGAACTGGCCTTTTCTTGATGTATTTCCGAGCCGCGAAGGGAAACGCGTCGATGAGGTTGTGAAGTTATTGGCCGATTCAAATGCCAATATGATTCGCGTTCATGGCGGCGGCACTTACGGTTCCGATCGTTTCTACCAATTGTGCGACGAATACGGCATCATGGTCTGGCAGGATTTCATGCTCGCAAACCTCCGAGTTCCGCAAACTGACGAATTCCGCAAGGTGATGGCCGATGAAGCGGCGGAGGTCATCACGAGGATACGAAATCATCCGAGCCTTGCCCTCTGGTGCGGAGGCAATGAGGTCGACTACGAATATTATGTTCGCGATGGCCTCGATCCCAATAAAGATACGATCAGCCGCGAAGTGTTGCCTGATGCCATCCAGAGATATGACTTCGGACGCGTCATGAATTGCTATCTTGGCTCGACACCCTACCTCGGTCCGGAGTTGGTCAAGAAAGGGCTGCAATATCTCCCGGAACGCCACATCTATCTCTTTGAGCCTCCCTATTATTTCAAGGCTCCAACGTTTACGACGGATGTAATCGCTTCATTTTGCAGCGAGACGGGCTGGTCTTCGATGCCGAATCGGGCCTCGATCAACCAAATGTTCGACGCGGAGTTCGTCAACCCGTGGACAAAAGAGCATCAATGGAACGACGAGTGGATAGCCAAAACGCCGCAGGCATTTCCCTGGGACAAGAGTCCCGGCGCTTTGAACAATATGATGGGACAGGTAAACTCCATTTTCACGGACGTTCCGGATGACCTCGACAGTATGATCCAGGCATCCCAGATGGGGCATGGAGAAGCCTTGAAATTCTGGATCGATTCCTGGCGGATCAGGAAGGGCGAACGCTCAGGTATCCTCTTCTGGCAATTTCAGGACGGGTGGCCCCTCTTTAATTACGGCATAGTGGACTATTATGACCGTAAAAAACTCTCTTATGACTACGTCCAGGAATCTCAACGGGACGTCCAGGCGATCTGTGGAGAAGCTGAGGGCGGACATCATCCCATCGTCATCGTCAATGACACATTGCAACCAGTACAAGGCACCGTCACCGTCAGGCGCCTTGGCGATTCCACAGCGCTATTCGATTCCAAATTCGATGTCTCCGCCAACGGAAAGGCCAACGCAGGCTCGATCCCCGACCCGACTGGCGCCGAGATGTGGCAATTGGAATGGAAACTCCAGGATGGCCGCGCATTCAAGACCCACTACCTCGCCACCCACGGAAAGGTTCGCTTCAGCGATTACGTTTCCTGGATCAAACAACTGGGCATGCGCACGGAATAATGCCGCGGCTGTCATCCGATCCGATCCAACTCACGCACCAGCGTGTCGTCCAACGTCAACGAAGCCGCTTCGACGTTGCTTTCCAGGTGACTTACTTTCGAGGTCCCCGGGATCGGCAGCATCACTGGCGATTTCTTTAACAGCCACGCCAGCGCCACCTGCCCCGGGCTTGCATGCATGCGCTTTGCCACCGATGCCAATGGACTGTTCGGCCCGGCCAGGCTCCCCGTCGCAAGGGGGAACCATGGGATGAATCCGATCTTTTCGCGCGTGCAATATTCCAGTACCCCCGCGGAATGGCGGTCGGATAAGTTATATAAATTTTGAACCGTCGCGATTTTTGCCAACCGCCGGACGGCCTCGATTTGCTCCACTGAGACCTCCGACAATCCGAGGTGCCTTACCTTTCCTTCGCTCTGTAAATCCAGCAGCGTGCCGATTTGATCTTCAAGTGGCACCTTCGGGTCGATCCGATGGAGTTGGTATAGGTCGATTCGGTCGAGCTTCAGCCGTAGCAGGCTTCCGTCGCAGCTTTCGCGCAAGTGCTTCGGTCGTCCGTCCGGTTCCCACTCGTCTGGGCCGGGTCGCTGCAAGCCCGCCTTGGTGGCAATCACAAGATTCTCCGGATAAGGATGCAACGTCTCTGCGATCAGCCGCTCGGATACAAATGGTCCATACGAATCCGCCGTATCAATGAGCGTAATCCCCATTTCCACCGCGCGCCGCAATACCGCCATCGCCTCGTCACGGTCGTCAGGCTCACCCCAGATGCCCTTCCCCGTTATCCGCATTGCCCCGAAACCCAGCCGCCTTACCTGCAAGTCTCCGCCTATATCAAAAGTTCCACTTTGGGCAGCCGTTGGTTCGTGCAATGTGGTCGGCATGAGAATTGGTGGTTATTCGCCGGTTAAAAGTTTTCCATCTGTGTTCTTGAATCGATTCTGGCTTTCTCTTCGGCTGTCTTCTTCCCCGGAGGTCCTCTTCTGAACCCGGAAAACCATATTGCGCTGGCACGGCCGTGTGCAGGAAGGAGTTCAGACTCGGCCGCCGTGTTCCTCAAACATCAACATGAGATATGCGAAAAACAAGAGCAAGTGAACCGCCCCCAGCAGCACATTGGTTCGCGGGGTGCTGAAAGTCAGAATGCTTACTACGAGCGTCAATGAGAGCATCACCATGTTGGGTCCCTCCAGCCCGAGATAGATAGTCTGGCCGGTTATCAGTCCCACCGTGAGGACGGCGGGTATTGTCAATGCGATGGTGGCAAGCGCGGACCCCAGTAGTATGTTCAGCGAGCGCTGAAGGTGGTTTGCCCGCGCCGCGCGAAGAGCAGTCAAGGACTCCGGCGACAAGACCAGCGCCGCCACAATAAAACCACCGAGCGCTACCGGTGCATTCATTAGCTGAATGACATCCTCCATATGATGCGCGAGGACCTTTGAGAGGACGACCAGCGGCAATAGATAAACAATGAGAAAGGTCGCGTGATAGGGCGCGGAAACGATGAAGCCATCGTGGTTCCCGGTGGTATCCGGGCCACTCCCGAGCACAAAGTAGTGACGATGCAGCGAAGTCTGAATTGCGAGAAAGACCGTATAAATGCATAGGGATACGATTATCTCAAAACCCGCATGGAATCGGGAGATTGTGGGTCCTGGAGCGGAAGTAAAATTCGGCAGGATCAAGCCGAGGACCGCCAGCGGCACGATAAGCGACAGGAACGCATTAACCCCCTGGAGATTATACGTCTGCTCACGGTAACGCAGGCCGCCAATCAAAAGAACCGTCCCGACCATTCCGTTCAGGACAATCATGACGACGGAGAACATCGCATCCCGAGCCAGCGCGGGTTGTCCGTGGCCGGCGGACATAACCGCCGTAATCATCATAACCTCTATCCCGGTCACAGATATCGTTAAGACGAGGGTTCCCAGCGGCTCTCCCAGCCGAACAGCCAGCGCCTCCGCGTGCCTGACGACGGCGAATGCGGAGAACACAATAACTGCGATAAGCGCCAGCATCACACTCACCAGCACAAGATGGGGTGGTAAACCCGCAAGCAATGCGCTGACAGGCATAAATGCCAGCCCCACTGTTGCGAAACTGAGCAACAACGGCCACTCCATGAGAAGTAACTGCCTCGATGGTGTTTGGGATTTCATTCCCGCATTCCCCTTAGGAAAAATTTCGTTATCCGAACGTCTCGCCACCGTGGGCCCACATCGGCGCCTTCACGTCAGCAAAAACGACGTAGGTCCGATTCTCCGGTACGCCAAGGTGCGTCGTGACCAGTGCCGAAAGCGCGCCAGCCAGCCTCTGAACTCCATTATCGGGATACCCAATGCTCTTCACTTCCAGGAACGCCGCCGGGGCGTCTGTTCCCGCGAAGAGGAACAGCTGGCTGCCCTTGATTCTGACCATCACGTAGTCCTCCGGTTTCCCGGTGCCGGAGGCCAGCGTTTTCGACGCTTCCTTCAGCAACAATCCTTCAATTTGCGCCGTCACCTCCACATTCGTCGCGATCTCAAGAAATGGCATGCGTTCGATAAAGTCACTTCCGCATGCGACTTTCAAGCCATCCCGGCGTTTCAACGCCATCGCTCCTGCGCCATCGCCAGCCCGCGCATCCTCGACATCCTTTCCGATTTAACTACACGTAAACATACGGAGAGCCCCGAGCCTTGACTACTCCTCACTCCAAGCGCAAGCGAACCACCGCGCCCCTGCCACCTGAGAATAATACGATCCGTACCGCCCACGACGGTGCGTCCATTTCTCCGCCTGTCCACATACCGGACGGCGATTCGCGAATTGCATCCGTGGCCGCCGGTTCCGAAAGGTTCTTTCGGGCGCTCACGGAGAACAGTTGGGATCGTATCGGCCTGCTGGATCAGCAGGGCGTTATCCGTTACGCCAGTTTCTCATCCACCCAGATTTACGGGTATGCCGTGGAGGAACTGATAGGCCGCAATGCGTTCGAGTTCGTCCACCCGGAGGATTTCCCGAAAGCGAGCGGCCTTTTCCAAAAGGTGCTCTCCCAGCCCGGATCGGTGGTCACCACCGAGTACCGCGCCCGACATAAGGAGGGTCACTATGTCTGGATGGAGATTACGGGACGCAATTTGCTCCACGATCCGGACATCCGCGCCATCGTGATCAATGAACGCGACATCACCGATCGCAAGCGCGTGGACGCCGCGCTGCTTGCAACGCTCGAATGCGGCGAGGCGATGATTCGCGCAACCTCGGAACCGGAACTGCTCGAGAGTATTTGTGCCGCGATTGTGAAGATGGGTGGGTACCGCATGGCTTGGGTCGGCTTTCCGGAAATGAGCGGTGCAAAGGCCATTGTCCCGGTCGCGCGCGCCGGCGCAGGACAGGATTACGTCGACAAGGCGAAAATCTCTTGGGCGGCCAACAATCCCCGCGGCACTGGGCCGGTCGGCAGTGCAATGCGCGCGCGCAAGCCCGTTGCGTGCAGGGACCTTGCTCACGATCCGAAATTCCGGCCGTGGCGGCGGGAGGCGATGCGGCGCGGGTATGCGTCCATCATTGCTCTTCCTCTCCTCTGGCGATCGGAGTGCCTCGGCACGCTCGCGATATATTCGGACCAACTGACGGCGTTCCAGGAAGAGGAGGCGAAACTGCTGCAAAACCTGGCGGCCGATATCGCCTTTGGCCTGGTCGCGCTGCGGACGCGCGCAGAGCGCGAGCGGCTTCAGCGAGAGCTTCTCCAGATCAGCGAGAGGGAGCAGCGGCGGATCGCCCAGGACCTTCACGACGGCCTTTGCCAGCAATTGCTCGGGACCGGCTTCCTTGTCGCGGCACTTCAGCGCCGGCTGTCCCAGCGGAGAGATCCGGAGGCCGCGTCGTTGCAGCGCATCGCGGAGTCGCTGCGCAATTCGGCGGCGGACGCGCGGGCGCTTTCGCATGGTGTTCACCCGGTTGATTCGACGCCGCGGGCGCTGATGAAGGCACTCAAGAATTTCGCGGAGGTTACCAGCAGGATGTTTGGGATTCGGTGCGAATTTGTTTGTCCGCGGGCGGTGAAAATGGGGGATCAGGGGAAGGCGACGAACCTTTATCGCATCGCGCAGGAAGCTGTTGGAAACGGAATTAAACATGGCAATCCCCAACAGATCACCATTCGGCTGCACCAAATCGCCGGTTCCCACCTCGAACTCACGATCAAGGATAATGGGTGCGGAATCGCAGGAAACGGGAATTCGGGAGACGGGATGGGGATGCGGATCATGCAGTACCGGGCGGAGATGTGCGGAGGGGAGTTGAGCATCAAGAAGGGGGCGCCGCGGGGGACGGTGGTCAGGTGCCGGGTGCCGATGCGGAAATAAGAGACTGGGAGGCGGAGGAGGTGCGGTTTTTGCTGTAAGGTGGGGCTTGTGAAATTCCTGATCTTCATTGGCACGAATGTGGGGGCGTCGCTCGGATGGGCGGCGGGGGAACGGTACGGGCTGATGACGGCTTTCATTGTGAGCGGGATTGGCAGCGCGATAGGGGTGTACGCGGGGTGGTGGGCGGCGCGGCACTGGCTGGAGTGACAAAAAAGGACTGACCGTCGGCGGAATTGGGGTATAGTGCGGCTTGATGAAATTTTTACCCAAATTTCTTCTCGCGATGAGCCTCCTTGCTTTCTTCGGAATCATTCCTTCACGGGCCATCGATATCGGCGCGCCGGCGCCAGAGGTTACGGGGACCGACCAGGATGGGAATACGGTCGCCTTTGCGGAAGTTTACAAGAAGGGGGTCACGCTCGTTTACTTTTACCCGAAGGCGGATACGCCGGGGTGCACGAAGGAGGCTTGCAGCCTGCGGGACGCAATTGCGGATTTGCGCGGGCGAGGGCTGCAGATCCTGGGAGTGAGCGAGGACCAGGTGGATGCGCAAAAGAAATTCCAGGCGAAGTACAACCTGCCGTTCACGCTGATCGCCGATCACGGCGGAGCGGTGGCGCAGGCGTTCGGGGTGCCGACGACGATGGGATTCGCAAAACGGCAATCGTTCCTGATCCAGGATGGGAAGGTGGTGTGGCGGGAGCTGTCCGCCTCGACGGCCAAGCAGGCGGCGGATGTGACGGCGGCGCTGGATCAACTTGCGAAGAAGTAGGAGGAGCCTTCCGCGATGTACCACTGGCTTGATAGTCGGAAGGGCCAGAGAGGAGCACGCGCATGGGCGGTCATATTGGCAGGGCTGCTGGCGGGGGAGTGCGCGGGGTTCGCGCAGGGGAGCGACCAGATCGGGCTGCAGGAGCTGCGGGCGTTTGATCCGTCGCTGACGGGGTCGGGGGTGATCATCGCGCAGCCGGAGGCGATCTATACCGGCTTGGCAGGCTTCGAGGTGAATCCGGCGGAGGTGGGGCAGCCGGCAAGCAAGTTTGTTTACATCGGGTCGGACGGGACGGTGGCGACGGGGTTCCCCAATAGTGTGGGGACGGATTCGCCGCATGCGGATACGGTCGGGGCAAATCTTTACGGGGCGACGAATGCTTCCGATCCGGAGGGAGTCGCGCCCGGAGTGAGCGAGATCGACAACTACGAGGGAGATTATTTCATCAATAACATCGTGTTCAACGGAACGGCGATCAGCGCGCCGATTGTGAACCAGAGCTTCATTGCGATCACGACGGATACGAACGTGGAGGAGGAAATCAATCAGGCGTACGACAATTATGCGGCGACCTACGGCACGCTGTTCATCTCGGCGGTTGGGAATGGCGACGGGATTTTTTCGCCAGGGTCATGCTACAACGGGATCGGGGTGGCGGCGTACGGGGGCGTTTCGAGTGTGGGGCCGACGTACGATGGGCGGTCAAAGCCTGATATTACGGCACCGGCCGGGGCGACGAGCTACGCGACGCCGCAGGTGACCGGGGCAGCGGCGGTGCTGCTCCAGGCGGCGCAGCGCGGCGACGCGGGAGCGGGGACGGAGAGCGACGCATCGGATGCGCGGGTGCTCAAGGCGCTGGTGCTCAACGGAGCGGTGAAGCCATCGGACTGGACGCACACGGATACGGCGCCGCTGGACACGCGTTACGGGGCGGGAATCCTGAACGTGTACAACTCGTATATGAATCTGCGAGCGGGAGAGTATGAAAGCACGGGAACCAGCTCCGGGGCGGTGGGGGCGATCAACTCAGGAGCGATCGTACCGGACGAAGGATGGGCCTTTTCGAACATCGCCACGGCGGTGGACTTGAGCGGAAGTTACACGGCGGAGTCGAACCATTACCTGTTCGACCTGGACGCGGCGACGGCGCCGGAGTTTACGCTGACGAGCACGCTGGTATGGGACCGGCAGGTCGGAGAGACGGCGATCAATAATCTCGACCTCTACCTATTCGACGCGAGTACCGGGACAATGATCGCGCTAAGCGACAGCCTGGTCGATAACGTCCAGGAATTGTACGTGCAGGATCTTTTGCCGGGAGATTACGACCTGGTGGTCACGAAGGAGGGAGGGACGTCGATCAGCGGGAGCGGGGGGACGGTGGTTTCCGCGGCGGAGACGTATGCGCTGGCATTCAATTTTGCGCCGGTCCCAGAGCCGTCGACGGGGTGGCTGCTCGTGCCGGGGCTGGCGGGACTGAATGTGCTTCGCCGGAAGTTGCGGCGCGGTGGCGCGGGCGTTCGGGGTACGAGCGGCGCTGGATCAATTGGCGAGGAAGTAGAAGAGGAGCGTTGCGATGGATAGCTGGCTTGTCGATAAGAGGGGCCAGAGAAGGGAGGACAGACGCCGACGAAGAGGCGGAGGTTGCTCCCGCATGCCTCGGCGAGGCATGGCTACGGCGGCCGTGCTCCTGGCGAGCGTGTGCACGGGGTTTGCGGGTGGGGGCGGCGAGAACATGCTGCTGGTGGTGAACCCCTCGGACCCAGCTTCCCTGGAAATCGCCAACGCGTATGCGGGCTTACGCGACATCCCCGCGAGAAACGTCCTCTTCATCACGCCCCCGGCCGACTACCAAAACAACGGGCAGCCGATCTCGCAAAGCGAAGTGACCGGTACCTATATCACGCCAATCGCCAATGCCATATCGAGCCGGGGGCTGACAAACCAGATCAACTACATCGGCACGATCGGAGAAGCGACTTGTTACTCGATCACGCCGGAGCCAGACGCGTCGGACTGCAACGCGGATTCGCTCACCTATGGCCTGGACTTCCTGATATCGTTGACGAACGGCTCCGGGGTGACGCTGCAGAACATCTCCTACTCTTACGATACAGACACCCCAATCTCGGGGCTTTACCAGGATCCGTCGAACATCCCGGTCGGAACCAATCCGGCGATCCTCCACTCGGCATCGTACACCGTCGCGTATAACGGCACCAATATTGCGACGCAGTATTACATGGCCGGTACGATCGGTTACACCGGGACGAACGGGAACACGGCCAGTCAGGTGATCGCCAGCCTGCAAAAGGCGGCTGCGTCGGACGGGACGCGACCGGCAGGGGCCATTTACTTTGAGGACAACGGCGACATCCGGTCGACGTCCCGGGACCAGGAATGGCCGACTACCGAAGCGCAATTGACGGCGCGAGGCATTGCGTGGGTGTACGAAGACAATACCCCCGGGGCCACGCCGCAAAACCGCAGCAACGTCTCCGGCGCAGTGTGCGGAGCCACGGTAACAACCCTGCCCAACGGGTCGACCTATCTGCCCGGCTCGTGGGCCGATAACCTGACGAGCTTCGGTTGCGACTTTGCGGATACCGGCCAGACGAAGGCGACGGTGTTCATTACATCGGGCGCGGCGGCCACGGCGGGCTCGGTCGTAGAGCCGTATGTGCCCAACGAATATCCGCCGCCTCCGCCCCGGTTCACGAATTCGTCGATCTACACCTTCATCGCCGACGGTTCGACCTTGGGAGAGGCGTTTGCCAAGTCGGTCCCGGCGCCGGACACCCAGATGCTGCTGGGCGACATCCTGGCGCAACCGTATGCCGATGTTCCGCGTGTAACCATCCTTTCCGGTCCCGGGAGCTACGGCTATGGGAGCGGAACGATCTCGATCAGCGCGACGGCGGCGCTCGTGAATCCAAGGATCGCCACGGGCATCAAGACGCTGGAGTTGGTCGTGGACGGCACCATCAATGGCACATTGCCGGCGAGCAGCGGGACGTTCAACAGCGACACGACCAGCCTGTCCGACGGTGTCCACGAGGTTCGGATCGTGGCGATCAACAACTCCGAGGCGGCATCGGAAGGCTACGCGGCCCAACAGATCGTTGTGAACAACCACGGCCGCCTGATCAATTTTGCCGGGGGCAACGCGACCCTGACTTCGTCGACGCAGACAATCGACCTTTCCGTGGCGGCGGGCGACGGCACAGTTTCGGGAGTCGAGTTGACGTGCCTCGGCCGGGTGGTCGCGCAGGCGGCAGGGGCGGCTGGCTCGCTGAGCCTCAGCCCCGGCGTCCTTGCGCCCGGGGACAACGTGATCGTGCCGGTGGCGCTCTTTGGGGATGGAACCCAGGTTGCCGGCGGGGCGTTTGTGGCGCATGTCGAGAGCGGGGCAGTCAACAGTTGGTCCAACGGCGGGGGGAGCGGGTTCTGGAGCAATCCGTCGAACTGGACTTCCGATTTACTTCCGCAAAATGGGGACTGGGTGGCCCGCTTCAACGGGACCGGCAGCGGCGGCACGGTGACGCTCGACATCCCGGCGAAGGTCGCCGAGATCGCGCTGACCGAGAGCGGAGAGAGCGGTTACACCATCGCAGCCTTGCCGGGTGAGACAATTACGTTGTCCACGCCCGACGGCGCCCAGGCGGAGTGCCTGATCAATGTGCTGTCCGGCAGCCACGCGATCACCGCGCCGCTGGCCCTGGCATCGCCGGGCAACCTCGTGAACGTGACGAACGCGGGAGACAGTTTGACGATCAGTGGCGGCGTGAGCGGCAATTGCAGCCTGACGGTGACCGGGAGCGGCACGCTGGTGCTTGCCGGCAGCAACAGCTACACGGGAGTGACGACGGTGGACGGCGGAACGCTCGCGCTGCCGGGCGGGAGCGAAAACTCGCCCATCACCGTGAACAGCGGAGCATCGCTGGGATTCACGCTGGGCGAAGAGGCATCGTCCATCAGCACAGTTACGCTAAACGCGGGAGCGCTGGTGACGATCACCGGGACGCCGACGTTGGAAAGCTATACGCTGATGACGGCAAGCTCGATCTCCGGGACGCCGGCGCTTGGAACCCCGATAGCCGGTTACCATCTGGTGCTCAGTAGCGGCGCGCTGATTCTACAAACCTATTTTGCGACCTGGGCATCGAGTGTGGGCCTGACGGCGGGGAACAACGGCCCGCTGAACGACCCGACCGGCAATGGCATTTCGAACCTGCTGGAATACGTCCTCAACGGCAATCCGATGAGCCCCTCGCTGGCAATTCTGCCGACGATGGATGCTTCCGGGTCAAACTACGTATTCACGTTCCATCGCCTTCACACATCAACCAATGGCACCACGCAGATTTTTGAAACCAGCACGGACCTCAAGAACTGGACCGACGTGACAATTCCCGCCACCACCTCCGGCAGCGTGACCGTTCTCCCGAATACGCCGAGCGCCGGGACCGACCAGATCACGGTAACCGTGGGGAAGGGAGCCAATACCAGGCTCTTCGGACGACTGAAAGTCACCCAGCCTTGATCGAAGAAGCGGTTGCAAAGCCGGCGATTCAGGGGCGAAAGTTGCGGGGCGGCAGAAGAGGAGTAATTTAGAGTTGGGCAGACGGAGCCTGAGACCGTCGAAGCCCGTTTGGTTGGGTAAAG
>Ga0326727_10022637_pt1 | contig 12113 bp, 9 predicted proteins | sample MB2enrmetagenome_FD_207643 | JGI IMG/M metagenome (GOLD analysis project Ga0326727, IMG submission 207643) | Lab enriched peat soil microbial communities from McLean, Ithaca, NY, United States - MB29MY | ecosystem: Environmental > Terrestrial > Soil > Wetlands > Peat | place: USA: New York... | reverse complement strand
TCCTCCGACAAAGGTTGAGGCTCCCGGCCTGGAATCGAGATAGTCTCGTCATCACTCCGCTCCTTGATGCGGACAGCTTCGATCAGGACTCTATAGACATGAGGCTGGGAACTCACTTCCTCATGCCGCAGGTCCCACCAGAACCCTACATCGACATGGCTGGGCATGAACGCACAAACCAAACGTATTTGCAGCTACATGCGCCCCTTGGAAGCTATTTCGTGCTACCTGCTCATCAGACTGTCCTCGGCGCGACTCTTGAGTTTGTGAAGCTGCCATTCGACGTCTCGGGCGAGATATTGACGAAGTCTTCCATTGCTCGCACCTTTATCATGATAGAAACCGCACCGTGGATACACCCTTCATACCGTGGGTGTCTGACTCTGGAAATAGCTAACGTGTCAAACACTGCAATCATTCTGTATCCCGGAACCCCGATTGGCCAACTTGTGCTATTCCAGACCGGGGTCACCGAGGCCCCCGAGAAGCTCGCTGGTTCATATTTAGGTCCAATCTATCCAGAAGCACCTACCATGAAGGCACCGCGCGAGGTGCTCGAAAAACTGGGATTAAGGAAATATCGTCGACCAGGACACGGTTGGGTTGACGGTGGCAAAATTCGGTCAGAGGTGCTTGCTGCCTTGAATCAGATGAGTCGATCGGAGTGGTCAAATGTAAACGCGGTCATTGACATCTTGGAGAAGAATGGCGGCTTTCCTGCGGACAGCGATATCGCCGAATTATTTAGAGAATCGTCGCGGAACAGGATTTAGCGCAGTGCGCTCAAATCCAGCGTGAGCAGCTTGGCAGGGTCGAGGTATGCGTCTTGCCAGCGGACGGCCCAGTGTAGATGCGGCCCGGTGACGCGGCCGGTGGCGCCGCTGAGGCCGAGCAGGTCGCCGGTAGCCACATGCTGGCCCTCCTTCACGTCGATGCGGCTCAGGTGCATTGAGATCGTCCACAGGCCGAGGCCGTGGTCGACGATTACGCAGTTGCCCTCGTAGTAGAGAGGCCGCGCCAGCACTACTACGCCGCTGTTGCCGGCGTGAACCGGCGTTCCCGTTGCGGCGCGGAAATCCATCCCTTTGTGAATGCTGGCCAGCTTGCCGTTGAAGGTGCGGCGCGTGCCAAAACTGTCCGTGGGCGGCGCGGTCACGGGCGCGCGAAAGTTGCCCGACCACAGAGGCTCAGGGGCGCTGGCGGCAAAGATTTTCGCCTTGAGCTTGATGTCCGCTTCAATCTGTTTTAGCGCTTCGGGGCCGGGGGCGACGAACTTCGGAGCGACGGTAAGCGTGCCGGTGCGGTAGTGGGCGGGATGGATTTCGACGGTGCGGCTTAGGTCGATGCTGTCTTTGCCGGAGCCGATGACGACGCGCAACACCGAGGGGCCGGTTGGAGCTTCGACATCCACGCCGGCCAGAGCGAACCAGTCGTGGCCGCCGTGGGCAGAAAAGAACAGAACGTTGCGGCCCAGCCAATCGGCGTCGGGCTTGGCGTCGCGTCTGGACTCAACATGAAGAAGCTCGGGCGAGCCGGCTTCGACCAGACTCGGCGTCAACGTGAGTGCGTTGGGTTGCGCGCATGCGGTGCATGAGAGCAGGGCGAAAAGAAGAGGAAGTCCGAAACCGAGTCTAAAATGTGGCATGAAAATAGCATACCGAGACGCGACGGCGATAATCGACCCCTTGGGAGGCATAAGACCTGGAGCCGATCAAGAGTGGTTTACAGCGGTTATCCTTCGATGATAGGAGATGCTCACACTATCGCAACAATAATACGAATACTGTGATTATTATGCATACTAATATGTTCACATGTTGACGGATAAGTTTTGTTGGATTATTATTGATCCTAAGGCGAAATCGTGACACAAATTGGAGCAGTTCCGGATCGGAGCAACACGAACAAGGTCATTGGGCTCTACCGACTCGTGGATGAAATGGGTCTGCGGGTGGTTTTGCCCACAGAGCGTTCTGAAGTGGCCGCAGGAGCCGCGAGAACATACGAGCAGCACACGACCGTCTACCCTGCATCGTCCGCACCAAAAGATCTTTGGGGACATCTGCGATTTGCAATGCGCTACGAGCCCATCGACCTGGGAGTTATGGCTGCATTCTTCCAGGCAATCAGCCGAAGCGAACTGGAGACCTGGATTCGTAGCGAGTCCACGGGAATTTTTGCCCGCAGAGCATGGTATCTGTTTGAGATGCTGACCGGGCAAACGCTGGATTTGCCGGACGTACCGCCGACGGGCTACGCAACACTGCTGCGCCCAGAGGCGCATATTACCGCCAATGGGTTTCGTGCTCAGCGGCAAAAGATCGTCGACAACCTACTCGGGAATCGCGACTACTGTCCGCTGATTCGGCGAACCGACGATTTGAAAGGGTGGATGCAGCAGGATTTCCGGCAAAAGTTCGATGGGGTAGTAAGCGGGGTTGCGCCCTCCGTGCTTGAACGTGCAGTTCAATACCTCTTTACAAAGGAGACGCAGTCCTCGTTTGCCATCGAGGGGGAGACGCCAAGTCCAGATCGAGCGAGACGCTTTGTGCAGGCGCTTCAGAACGCCGGAAGCTTCGATACGTCCAACAAGGCAGCATATGTCCAATTGCAGAGGAAGATCGTCGATGCGCGCTTTGCGCTGAACGACTGGCGAAACGTGCAGAATTACATTGGGTCAGTTGCGCCGGACTACTCGCCAATTGTGCATTACGTTTGCCCTAAGCCAGCGGATTTGCCTTCGCTCATGAATGGTTGGATGCTTTCCCTTGCCCAGACCGGCACCGGCCAAGTGAACCCAGTATGTGCCGCGACTATAGCCGGGTTTGGATTCGTCTATCTGCATCCATTTGAGGATGGCAACGGTAGATTGCATCGGTTCCTGATTCATCAGAGTCTGGCGAAGCTGGGGTTCACCCCCAAGGGCTTCCTGTTCCCGATCTCCGCGGCCATGCTTCGCAACAGGCCAGTCTACGACCAGGCTTTGGAGCAACTGTCGAGAAAGATACAGCCGCTCATCGATTACACCCTCGATGACATGGGGCGAATGAGTGTTTCAGGAGAAACGGCTCTCCTCTACCGTTACCCCGACCTAACATCGCAAGCAGAGTACTTGTACCGGGTAGTTGCCGACACCATTGCGACGGATATGCGAATGGAGATTGGCTTTCTGGAGAGATATGACCGGGCGATGGAAGCGGTTAAAGAGGTTGTGGACATGCCGGCCCCGCGAGCTTCACTGCTGGTGCGGCTGGTTTTGCAGAATCATGGGCAGCTTTCCAAGGGGAAACGAGGGCAGTTCACTGAATTGAAGGATGAAGAGATTGCAGCAATCGAAGCAGCGATTGGCAGAGATCAGGGGGAAAAGGAGAGGTTATGACGGAGTTCAAGGAATACCTGCGGTCCAGGGAAATGAGCGAAGCACGGCGAGAAGAAGAGCTAGATGTATCAAAAATGACGGCGGAGTGGACACGTCTGAAAAACAATGTGAGAGCTCTGGCGGACGGGGAGACGTATAAGGGAGATCGATTCGAGTGGTCGCCATATTCCGCGCCTTACACTGACTTCGTAAGACTGGGCAATGTCGCCGCCATCTTTCGTGACAGTAGAAGCTTGCCATCTACTCCTCTAGCGTGCGAGGTCTTCATCGGGCGAAAACCACTTGCAGCGAGTGAGATGTGGGTGGAGGATGAAGCTCCAGCTCCTCAACTGTGGCATTTAGAGCCTCGTGATCAAAATGGCCAGATGACTTGGCAGGTCAAAGAATTGCGGAAAACCATTTCAACAGAAGAACTTGCCAACACAATCCTCCTTGCGCTTGTTAGGTTCTTCGACGACTACGCGGCATTTTACAGGACCCACAGGTGACAACTCGAGTCATTACTACTCAGAGGTATTTGGTCGAGGATGCGCGGCCAGCCACTTGGCCACGCGATCCTGCACGTCTTCCAACTCATCGGTGGTGATGTGGGTGCCGATGCTTTGGCGATTGGCGGCGTACTTCTCCTGATTCGGCCCCTTCACATGCGCGGCCACGTCCAGCCAGAAATAGGCGTCGGGATAACTCAGCGGAACGCCCTGGCCCATCGAATAAAGGGTGCCAAGAATTCCCTGCGCGGTAACATCGCCCTGCTCAGCCGCCTTGCGATACCATTGCGCGGCCTGCGCCATGTCGCGAGCAAAGTACTTTCCGCCGCCATCGCGATAGAGCGTAGCCAAGTGCATCTCTGCGGCGATGTCGCCCTTGTCCGCGGCCTTGCGGTACCACGCAACGGCCTGCTTGTAATCGCGCGCCACGCCCTTGCCCGCCGCGTAATCTTCTCCGACCGCGACCTGGGCGGCAGCGTCGCCGGCGTTGGCTTTGGCCAGTAATGCCGGGTCGATACCGGTGGGTTGTGAGGCCTGAACGGGCGTGGTCTGCGCGAAAGCCGGAATGAGCGCCGACGCTAATAGCAGGAGCAAGACGGGCCGTCTCGATTGCGTCTTCACCGGATCTCCATTCATCCACTCACGATCGTTGCTGATACCAGTTTACGCAGCCGGCGGCGATGTGGCGGAGCCGATTGGAGCCGCGTCCACCAATTGATAATCCAAAAAGAAACGCCAATGTCTGTTCAACAAAATAAAGCGTCGCCATGGAATTCTACGGAGTCCCACCCATCGGACAAAAACAAGAACGTCCGATGGATGGGGCACAGTTTCATTCCCCGTGAGTCGGCGAAAACCGGTGGACGACTGTTGACGGCCAACATCCCGGCGAAGATTTCCGCATGTCGGCAGCTCCTCGAAAGGCGCTAGAATTCTTGTATGACCGATCGCATGTCTCTCACACTCGCCCAGGCCGACCCCGACGTAGCTGCAGCTCTTGCCCACGAAACTCTCCGCCAGCATGAGGGGCTGGAGATGATTGCCAGTGAGAATTTTGTTTCGGAGGCGGTGCTTGAGGCGGCCGGTTCAATCTTCACGAATAAGTACGCTGAAGGCTATCCTGGGCGGCGCTATTACGGCGGCTGCGAGTATGCCGACGTGGTGGAGAACCTGGCTCGCGATCGCGCCAAACAGATCTTTGGCGGCGAGCACATCAACGTGCAGCCGCACTCCGGGTCGCAGGCCAATGCTTCGGCCTACGCCGCCGTGCTGCAGCCGGGCGATACGATCCTTGGTCTCGACCTTTCGCATGGCGGTCACCTGACCCATGGGCATCGCTTGAGCTTTAGCGGCAAGCTCTACCGGCCCACGTTCTACCACGTGCGGCGCGACACCGAGCTCATTGACTACGACGAGCTTGAGGCCATCGCCGAGCGCGAGAAGCCCAAGGCCATCATCGGCGGCGGCAGCGCGTATCCAAGACTCTGGGATTTCGCGCGCATGCGCCAGATTGCCGACAAGGTGGGCGCGATTTACATCTTCGACATGGCGCATATTGCGGGCTTGGTTGCCGGCGGCGTTCATCCTTCGCCGGTTCCGCACGCGCAGATCACCACAACCACGACCCACAAAACGCTGCGCGGACCACGCGCGGGGCTGATCATCTGCAGTCAGGAGCTGGCTGCCGCGGTGGACAAGGCGGTTTTTCCCGGCCAGCAAGGCGGTCCGCTGGTGCATATTGTGGCGGCCAAGGCAGTGGCTTTGGGCGAGGCGTTGAGGCCGGAGTTTCGCACTTATGCGGCGCAGACCGTTGCCAATGCGAAGGTGCTGGCCGCGGCATTGCAGGAAGCCGGGTTCCGCATCATCTCCGGCGGCACCGATAACCACCTGATGCTGGTGGACGTCTTCGAGAAAGGCATTCTTGGCTCCGAGGCCGAGCTGGCGTTGGGCAAGGCCGGAATCACGGTGAACAAGAACACGATCCCGTACGATGTGAATCCTCCGCTGAAGCCTTCGGGCATTCGCGTGGGCACGCCGGCATTGACCACCCGGGGGATGAAGGAACCGGAGATGCTGCAGATTGCCGTGTGGATGACGAAGGCTCTCGACGCCCGCAACGACGACGCTGTGCTGGAGCGGATTCGCGGCGAGGTGGCGGAGATGGCGAACCGCTTCCCGCTGTATGCGTGGCGGCGTGCGCCGGTGGCCGTTGAGGCCTAAGACCGTGTAAGTGCCGGCGCCTTAGATCGGGTTGCGAGTCAAGATTTTTTGTGAACGCAACTTGACTCTAGATACCGGGTTGCATCTAACGTAACTGTTGATGACCCACCAAGGGAAAAGTGAAGCGGAATCGAATAGCTTTCTTCCCATGGGCATCCGGAGGAAACCATGAAATACATTCGGCTAGCTTTGGCAACATTGCTTGTACTTTCTGTCCCGGTAGCGTTTGCGCAGCACAAAGAAGGTGCTCCAAAGGCTCCTCCAGCGCGCGGACCGGCTCCTGTGAAGGCCAATAATCCGCATCCTGTCGAGCCTAACCGTAACTACAGCGACAAGGCCGGCCACCCTAACGTTCCGCATGTGGATGGGAAGACCTGGGTCGGCCACGACACCGGCCCCAACGATCCGCGCTATCATGTCGACCACCCCTGGGCCCACGGTCAGTTCACGGGCGGCTTCGGCCGCGGACATGTATGGCATCTTGGCGGCGGCGGTCCCAGCCGGTTCTGGTTCAACGGCTGGTACTGGGACGTTGCCGCGGCTGACCTAGCCTTCTGCGACGGGTGGCTTTGGGACTCCGACCAGATCATTATCTATGAGGATCCTGACCACATCGGCTGGTACCTAGCTTATAACGTGCGTCTCGGCACTTATGTGCATGTTGAGTATCTGGGAACCTAAGCAGGCAACCTGAGCGAAACTACTGACGCGATCAACGCAAGAAAGGGGACAGGCAACGCGGCTTGTCCCCTTTTTCTCGTGCGGGGGTAGATAGCACTAAGGCAAAGTACACCGGCGTGCCTTGGGATGCCTTCGCAAATGGAGGTGTATCATGGCGAAGATACGGGGCCGATCGAGGAAATATCTAATACCATCCGTCGGCCAAGATCAATCGCATTTCTTGACTTACAGGAACAAGAATGCCGATTAGCCGGCTTGAGTGCGCCCGCGCCTACTTCAAATCCTTGGCCATCACCGGGAAAACTATGCAAAAGTCGAGTCTCTAAGTTATGCTTCACTTATGTCAATTGATTCGATTCTTACTCAAATCGACACGGAAATCGCAAGGCTCACGCAGGCTCGCTCTCTGCTGGCCAACATCGGCGAACTGGCCGGCAAGCTAACTGAGCGCAAAACCAGGAAGTCAACGGCTAAGGTTAAGAAGGCCAAGAAGACTCGCACTCTAAGCCCCGAAGCGCGGAAGCGGATTGCGGATGCGCAGCGCAAGCGGTGGGCTGCTCAAAAGGCCAAGGCCAAGTCTTAGCGGAACGCGGAAAGAACGAATCAGGATAATTCCCCTGCGCAACAGACGGCTCAGGCATCTCACTCAAGTCCCGACTTGCCCATGGCCGAAAAGCTCGCTCATTTCGTGAGGGCTGGCAGGGTTGGCGAATGGCGATGCGCAGTTATTGCTGTTCGAGTGCGCTTGTCGTGTATCGAGATTCAGTCAGTTGTCCCGATGGACGCCACTCGCTCGCGGACTTTGTCGGTTGCCGGGAACTATTCAGCCTTGGTTAACAGGCCCTAGCATGGTGAATCGGAAGTTCCTTACAAAAGTCCGCGACGGAAATGCAGGTCCTTCGACTCCGCTGAAGAACGCTTCGCTCAGGATGACCGCCTTTTTGACGTTTCCGGTAGACGGTATTTGTTGAGCGAACTTTAGACTCAGGCCCTAGCTCAGATCCGACATGACTAACATGCGCGGCTCGGTCATCTCCTGAATGGCTGAGCGGATGCCTTCGCGGCCCAGTCCGGAGTCCTTGACGCCGCCGTAGGGCATTGGATCGAGGCGCCAACTGGGAGTGTCGCCGACGATCAGCGTGCCGACTTCAAGCTCGCGATAGGCGGTGAGAATGCGGCCGGCATCGCGGGTAAGCAGGCCGGCCTGCAGCCCATAGCGCGAGTGATTCACATCGGCCAGAGCCTGTTCGAAGTCCTCATAAGGCTCGATGGCGACCACCGGACCGAAGACCTCTTCATCGCGCACCTTCATGCCCGGTTTGGTCGCGGTCAGGATGACCGGAGTAATGACGGACCCGTGGCGCTCGCCGCCCGCCACCAGCTTGGCTCCGCCTTCGACCGCTTCCTTCACCCATGCTTCGACGCGCTCGGCTTCGGCAATCCTGATCAGCGGGCCAACCTCCGTGGCTTCATCCGCGGGGTTTCCAGCAACCAGCTTGGCGGTGGTCTCCACCACCTTCCACAAGAAGGTCTGAAAGATTTTGCGCTCCACAAAGACGCGCTGCACGCTAATGCAGGATTGACCGGCAAATCCGAAGGCTGCGTGCGCGGTGCGTTCGGCTGCCTCGTCGAGGTCGAGCCAGTCGCCGTGTACGATGAGCGCGGCATTGCCGCCGAGTTCGAGCAGAACGCGCTTGCGCCCGGAATGAGCTTTGAGCTCCCAGCCCACCTTGGCTGAGCCCGTAAAGCTGACCAGCTTGATGCGGTCTTCTTTTTCTGCCAGCCATGCGGTGTCAATATTGCTGAGCGTTAGAATGGCCAGCGCATCGCCGGGCCAACCGGCCTTGAGAATCACTTCGCCGAGAGCCAGCGCGGTAAAAGGGGTCTGCGGAGCGGGCTTCAGAATCACCGGACACCCTGCTGCCAGCGCGGGCGCAATTTTATGGGCGACCAGGTTCAGCGGAAAATTGAACGGCGTGATGGCCAGCACCGGCCCGACGGGAAAGCGCTGCACCAGTCCCCAGCGGCCCTCGTTGCCCTCGGTCAGATCGAGGGGAAGACTCTCGCCGCCGAGCCGGGCCGCTTCTTCCGCGGCGGTCTTGAACGTGAGCACGGCACGGTCGACCTCGGCGCGCGCCAGGCGGAGGGGCTTGCCGGCTTCGGCTACGATGAGTTGGGCAAAGCGATCCTTTTGCTCGATGAGCGCGGCAGCTACGTCTTCGAGAATCTCGCGGCGCTTCCAGCGCGGCAGGGCGCGAGTACGGCGCAGGCTGGCCGTGGCGTGGTTCACGGCCTGGCGCGCGTCGGCGCGGGTGGCAATGGTCACACGTCCCACCAGGCCCTGGTCCCACGGCGAACGCACTTCGAGCGGTTCGCCCTCGATCCATTCTTTGCCGCACAGCAGAAATCCCGTTTGCGTTCCCGGCCGCATCTTCATGATTTGCTCCTGATTTGTCCCTGACCAGAATGTTACTAGGGCAGGGGAGCGGGATGCAGCTTTCTGCGGGATCTACCCGTGCCTGCTGGTCCCGGCACGGTACACTGTTCGCCTATGATCCACGACGGCAAGAGCCGCAAACTTCCCTTCGACGCTGCCGAAGCCGTGACGCATTTGAAGGCCAACGATGCCAAGCTGGGCGCGCTGATTGACCGGGCGGGCGAGTTCACGCTGCGGCTCGATCCGGCGCCTTCACCCTTCGAGTCGCTGCTGGAGTCGATCCTCTACCAGCAATTGCACGGCAAGGCCGCGGCCACTATTCATCGCCGGGTGCGCGAGTATTTTGGCGGCGACCCGGCGCCGGAGTTATTAATTGCCACGCCCGACGAGCCGCTGCGGGCCTGCGGTGTTTCGGGCAACAAGATCAAGGCGTTGAAGGACCTGGCCGCGCGGACGCTGGACGGCACGGTGCCCACTCACAAAGCGATTGCCAAGATGTCCGACGCGGAGATAATCGAACGGCTTACGGAGGTGCGCGGGATCGGGCCATGGACGGTGGAGATGCTGCTGATTTTTCGCATGGGCCGGCCGGATGTGCTGCCGGTAACCGACTACGGCGTGCGCAAAGGGTTTGCGCTGACGTTTCAGCGCGTGCCCAAGACACGGGCCATTACGGCTGAAGACTTGCCGAAACCGGAAGTACTGCTCAAAAGGGGAAAGCGCTGGGCGCCGTTCCGTTCCGTGGCGAGCTGGTACCTTTGGCGCGCGTGCGACCTGGCCAAAAGCACAGCGCCGGTGGGCCGCTCCAGCCTACAATAATTAAACGCAGCTTTTAGCTTCTAGCCTCTAGCTTCTAGCGGTGCGGTTGCCAACGAAATCCTGAAGAGCATGGACTCGAATCTACGAATGCGTGAGCATCTTGCAGAATTTCAATCGGAGCGCAATATGTGTCAGGGCACGACTTTAGTCGTGCCGGAAGAGCATCAAAATCACGTTGGGCTTTAGCCCTTGCGGTTTTGTTTTCATCTATTTGCAATTCCGCAGCGGCTAAAGCCAGAATCAAAATCGGTCATTTGCGGCACGACCAAAGTCGTGCCCTGACACAACCATTGGCCTGAAGGTGATTTTGCGAGAGGCGCGCACTTTTGAAGTTTCTTGCAGAGCGCACAGCTAAAAGCTGGAAGCTAGGAGCTGTTTTTTCATGGCGGCAAACAAACATTTCATCTGTATTCACGGCCATTTTTATCAGCCGCCGCGCGAGAATCCCTGGCTGGAGACGGTGGAGACGCAGGACTCTGCCGCGCCCTACCACGACTGGAACGAGCGCATCTGCGCGGAGTGTTACTCACCCAACGGCGCGGCCCGGATTGTGAACGCCAAGAACCAGATCATGCGCATCGTGAACAATTATGCGCGCATGAGCTTCAACTTCGGACCGACGCTGCTGAGCTGGTTGAAAGAGAACGCCCCGCGAACCTATCGCATGATTCTGGATGGCGAGCACCGCAGCCGCAAGAGCTTCGGCGGCCACAGCTCGGCCATGGCGCAGGTATATAACCACATCATTTTGCCGTTGGCGAGCGAGCGCGACCGCATCACCCAGATCCGCTGGGGCATTGCCGACTACGAGCAGCACTACGGCGCGCCGCCTGAGGGCATGTGGCTTCCTGAGACCGCGGCCGACAGTGAATCGCTGCAGATGCTGGCGCAATGCGGCATCAAGTTCACGGTGTTGGCGCCGCACCAGTGCAAGCGGGTCAGGCCGCTCAAGGGCAGTGACGGTTGGACGGATACTCCAGGCGCCACGGTGGACACCACGCGGCCCTACCTGGTGAGCTTCGATTCAGGCGTCTCGATTGCAGTGTTTTTTTACAACGGGCCTACGTCGCGGGCCATCGCGTTCGAGGGTCTGCTGAACTCCGGTGAGAACTTTGCCAATCGCTTGAAGTCCGGATTCAAAGAAGGCGGGCAGCCGCAGTTGGTGCACGTCGCAACGGATGGCGAATCTTACGGCCATCACCACAAGCACGGCGAGATGGCGCTGGCTTACACCTTGCGCCTGATCGAAGCGGACAAGACCGTGAACCTGGCCAATTACGGCAGCTTTCTGGCGCAGTACCCGCCCGAGTACGAGTGCGAGATTGTCGAGAACACTTCGTGGAGCTGCGCGCACGGGGTGGAACGCTGGCGCTCCAACTGCGGCTGCAATGGCGGCAAGCCGGGATTCAACCAGCTTTGGCGAAAGCCGCTGCGCCAGGCGCTGGACGAGTTGCGCGACGCCGTGGCCTCGCTCACGGAGATCGAGGGCGGCAAGCTCTTCAACGACGTCTGGGCGGCGCGCGACGCATATATCGATGTGGTTCTCGACCGCGCCACGGAATCCGTCGACCGCTTTTTCCGCGCGCACCAGACCCACGCACTCTCTGAGGCGGAGCGCGTGCGAGCACTGGAGCTGATGGAGATGCAGCGCCACACGCAGTTGATGTACACCAGTTGCGGATGGTTCTTCGACGACATTGCAGGCATTGAGACGGTGCAAGTCATCGCCTATGCCGCACGCGTCTTGCAACTGGCGCATGACCTGTTTGGCGGGCAGGCGGAATCGCTCGAGCCGAATTTTCTGGCCCGTATGGCAGAGGCCAAGTCGAACGATGCAGCCGCTGGCGACGGTGCCAAAATCTACAAAAACTGCGTGGCCACGATGGAGCTCGGGTTGGAACAGGTCGCGGCCCACTACGCCATCAGCTCGGTTTTTTCCTCGTTTGCCGAGGAGACCGACCTCTTCTGTTACCGCGTGCGGCGCATCTCGCACGACATCTATACCTCCGGCCGCGGGCGGCTGGCGCTGGGCCGGGCTGAAATCTCCAGCGCCATCACCGGGCAGCAGCAGTGCTTTTCATTTGCCGTA
>Ga0326727_10022636_pt1 | contig 12114 bp, 9 predicted proteins | sample MB2enrmetagenome_FD_207643 | JGI IMG/M metagenome (GOLD analysis project Ga0326727, IMG submission 207643) | Lab enriched peat soil microbial communities from McLean, Ithaca, NY, United States - MB29MY | ecosystem: Environmental > Terrestrial > Soil > Wetlands > Peat | place: USA: New York... | reverse complement strand
TGTGGCCTCGTTGGCAGGCGACACGGAGAGCGTTCGCATCATCCGTGCGATCGACGAACTGATCACCCGCGCCTACGGATAATTACCCCTGCGCAACGGCCCCCGACCACGGCGACGCCGCGTCGCTGATGCCGGTCCGCGTCCCATCGGCGCGCTGCACGATCACGTTGGGGCAGGCGAAGTTGATCGGCACCGCGCCGTGCTCGACGACCTCCAGCGTGCCCTCGGCGGCCAGCGCGTCCAGCACATCCGCCGGCAACCGCCGATCCGCACTGACCACGTCCACGCTCGACACATCGATACGCGGGTGATGCGCCGCCTGTTCGACGCCCATGCCGAAATCGGCGATGAATGTCATCACCTGGAACACCGACGCCATGATGCGCCGCCCGCCCGACGCGCCCGATGCCAGGAACGGCCGGCCGTTCTCGGTCAGCATGATCGGCAGCATGTTGCACAACGGCCGCTTGCCCGGCGCGATCGCGTTCGGTGAGTCCGGCCGCGGATCGAACCACATCATGCCGTTGTTCAGCAGCACGCCGGTCTTCGGCAGCAGCACGCGGCTGCCCATCGAGGACATCAGCGTGGTGGTCATCGCCACCGTGGTGCCCTCGGCGTCGCACACCGTCAGATGCGTGGTGCAGCTTTGCGCGCTGTCGGGCTCGCCCTCGCCCAGCCCGGCCAGTCGTTCCGCATATGCAGCCTTCATCGCTCGGGCCAGTGCGACATACCAGGCCGCCGAGGGCGCCGCGCCGCCATACGGCGCGTCCCTCATCTGCTCGATCACGCGCAGCAGCGTCGGCGCCGCGGTCAACCCGCCCGTCAGGTTCAGCGTGCGCCCGCGCCAGCCCGTCTCGGTCGCCTGCCAGGTGCGCGGCTGGCAGTCGCGCAGATCCTCCATCGACAGCACGCCACCCAGCGCCTGCGCATCGGCGATGACGGCGGCGGCGATCTCGCCCTCATAGAAGTCACGCAGCCCGGCGCGGCCCAACCGTTCCAGTGTCGCAGCAAGATTGCCCTGTCGGAAATAGCCCGGCGTGCCCTGGTACGGCGGCACCGGTGGCAGGCCGTTCGGCAGATAGACCTTCGCCGTCTCCGGGTATTTGCGGATCACCGAGGCCGAGTTGGAGATCTTCACCGCGGTGTACCAGTCCTGCGGCAGGCCGCGCCGGGCCAATGCGATCGCTGGCGCAATGACATCGGACAGCGGCAACTGCCCCCAATGCTGATGCAGATAGTGATAGCCGGCGACCGAGGCGGGGATCGCCACCGACAGCGGGCCGTGGATGTTAATGTCGCCCTCGACCTCGGGCCAGGCGAACAGGTCGGTGGTCATGCGGCCGGTTAACTTATAGCGCGCGGGGTCGGTGTTGCGCGGCGCGCGCGGGCCGAAATCCACCACGTCCACCTTCGCTTGGCCGGCGCGGTGCACCAATGCGAAGCCGATGCCGCCGAGGCCGGAGTTCCACGGCTCCATCGTTGCGAGCGCCAGTGCGGTGGCGACCGCGGCGTCAACCGCGTTGCCGCCGGCGTCGAGCACTGCGACGCCGGCCTCAGCCGCGCTTTTGGCTTGCGCGACCACGATGCCGCGCTTGCCGGTCGCCGAGGGCTTGCTCAGCACCCAGTTCTGCGTGACATGCGGCGGTGGGGTGTACTGCATCGGTTTGGTTCTTTCGTGCTGTATTCTCTCGCACTGCGGGTGCATGGTCCGACGGTGCGGGCCGGCTGGCAAGAGAGGGCACCCATGGGTCTGCTGTTCATTGCCGCTGCGGTATGGCTTGGCCTGCACATAGGCGTCCCGGGCACGCGGCTGCGCGACTGGCTGGTGAGCCGCATGGGCGAGCGGCGGTTCCGCCTGTTGTTCTCGGTGGTGGCAATCGGTGCGATCGCATTCCTGGTCCGCGCGTGGCGCGACGCGCCGACGACGCCGCTGTGGTCCGCGCCGATGTGGCTGCGCTGGGGGCTGGTGGCCGTCATGCTGCTGGCATTCCTGTTGTTCGTGGCCGCGGTGATGCGGCCGGGCGCGACGATGGTGGGCGTGTCCAGCGCGACCGCGCCACCGCCACGAGGCATCCTGCGCATCACCCGCCACCCCATGCTGTGGTCGTTCGCGCTGTGGGCGACGGTGCATATCATCGGCAATGGCGACACCGCGGCGATTGTGTGCTTCGGGACGTTTCTGGTGACCGCGCTCGTCGGCATGAAGTCGATCGATGCGAAGCTGGCTCGACGTGATCCCGCATCCTGGCAGGCGCTGTCGGCGGCGACCTCGATCGTGCCGTTTGTGGCGATAGCGCAGCGGCGCAATCGTTTCGTTGTGCGAGAGATCGGTTGGCTGACGCTATTGATCGCGATTGTCGCCTGGGCGGCGGTGCTCCACCTGCATCCATTTCTGTTCGGTGTCGCACCGGTGGCGATGCGATGACAGGCTGGGTGACCCGCACGCATTTTGGGTAAGGTCAGCGACCCCGAGTGTCGAGCACCCATCCGCCATGGCCGGCCTGCGCCGGCCATGACGGGTGGAGAGTCGCGCCCTGGTATTACTACCCCCTCACCCGCCTCACCCGCCTCACCCCACCACCGCACGCAACGCCACCACCACCGCCTCGATCACACCATCCCAATCACCAAACTTCTCCTGCCGGAACAGCCGCACGGACGGATACCACGGACTATCGGTCCGGCCGTGCAACCACCGCCAGCACGCATCGTATCGGTTCAGCACCCAAACCGGCTTGCCCAGAGCACCCGCCAGATGCACCACCGAGGTGTCCACACTGATCACCAGATCCAGCGCCTCGATCAGCGCCGCCGTGTCGGCGAAATCCCACAACTCATCCGTCCAGTCCCATAGCGACATCCCCGCCGGCGGCGCCTTCGCCTCCTCCGATCGATGCCCCTTCTGCAACGAAACGAAACTGACCCCCGCCACCTCACCCAGCGCCGCCAGCCGCGCCAGAGGCATCGACCGCCGGCGATCGACCGCGTTTGCCGCCGGATCGCCGGTGCGCGGATTGCCGGCCCACACCAGTCCCACCCGCAGCCCCGGCAGCCCCGAAACCCGAATGCGCCAGGCCAGCGTCTGATCCGGATTGGCAAACAGATACGGCACCGCAGCCGGAATGGTCTCCAGCGTGGTGCCCAGCGCCAGCGGCAGGCTGAGCAGCGGACAATGTACATCGAACACCGGCGTCGGTTCATTATGCGCGATTATACGTTGCGATCCCGGCATGGTGCGGATGAGGCGCACCAGCGCATACGGCACCTCCAGCACGACGTTGGCGCCCAGCGCCGCCACCAGCGGGGCGAAGCGGCAGAACTGCAGCACATCGCCATGCCCCTGCTCACCATGCAGCAGGATCGTCCGCCCCGCCAGCTTGCCCTCCCCCAGCCACAAAGGCTGCGGATACACGCGATGGCCGGCGCGTAACGAATCAGTGCGCCAGCGCCATTCATGGCCGCGCCAGCCCGCCGCGAAATCGCCAGCCGCGAGCTGGCTCAGCGCCTCGTTCCAATTCGCATCCGCGCTGTCGGGGAAGATCGCCTTGGCCTGCGCGTAGCCCTCCAGCGCCGCCGCGTGATCGCCGTGCATCGCCAGCAGGCTCGCCCGGTTGACCAGCGCGTGCACCATCGTCGGGTTATGCGCCAGCGCCTGCTCGTAGCCGGCCAGCGCTTCTTCCAGCCGTCCGAGTGCCCGCAGCGACGTGGCCCGATTGCATGCCGCCGCCGCGTGCGCCGGGGCCAGCGCCAGCGCCGCATCGTAGCTGGCGATCGCTGCCTCGTGCTCTAACATCGCCTGCAACAGATTACCGCGATTGTAGTGCGCCTGCACCAGCCCGGGCGCCAGGGCGATCGCCAGGTCGTAGCTCGCCAGCGCGTCGGCCGCGCGGTCGAGCCGTTCCAGGGCCTCGGCCCGGTTGAGAGCCGCCTCGGCCAGCCCCGGGCGCAACGCCAGCGCCTGGTCGTAGCTCGCCAGCGCCGCCGCGACCTGCCCCAGCGCCAGCAGCGCGTTGCCACGGTTGCACCATGCCTCGGGCAGGTCCGGGCGCACCGCCAGGGCAGCGTCGAAGCTGGCCAGCGCCTCGGCGGGGCGGGCCAGGCGCAGCAGCGCGGCGCCGCGATTGTTCAGCGCCTCAAGGTCGTCGGGCCGCAACGCGATCAGCCGGTCGTAGCTGTCCAGCGCGGCGTCGAGTTTCCCGAGCCGCAACTGCGCCGCCGCCAGCTCGCCCCACAGCGCCGCGAACCCCGGCGCCACCAGCAGCGCCGCGCTGAACTGCTCGATCGCGCCGTCCAGCCGATCGGTCTGGGCCAGCAGCAGGCCCAAGCGGAACCGCGCATCCGGCAGCCCGGGATGACGCGTCAGCAGCCCGCGATACACCGCCTCGGCGTCGGCCAGCCGCCCGGCCTGGTGCAGCGCGGTTGCCTCGGCCAGCGTGTCGCCGACGGTGCGCGTGGCCGCGCTCATTCAGCGGCGGCCTGTGTGGCGATGGACTGCTCCGCCAGCGCCAGGTTGTGCCGCGTGATGGCGCGCTGGCGCAGCAACCGCGGCCCGGCCAACGCCGCCAGCGCCGCGCGGTAGGCCTCGATCGCCCGGCGCAGGCTGGCGGCGTCGCGCGCCCGGGTGCCCAGCGCCGCCAGCGCGTTGGCCAGGTTGGTCGTGGTCATCCCCCATTCCTCCGGCGCGGCCTCGCGGTCGGTCGCCGCCAGCGCCACCTCGCAGGCCGCCACCGCCTCGGCCAGCAGCGCTGTCGCGTGCGGGGCGTCGTCGGTCCGCTCCGCCAGCAGGCGCAGCGCGTGGCCCAGGTTGCTGTGGATGAGCGCCCAATCGGCTGGCGTGGCGGCGGGCGAGTAGGTCTCCAGCGCGGCGCGGTAGCAGCCGATGGCATCGGTCAGCGCGTCGGGATCGTTGCCGACCTCGCCGGCGAGCGACAGCGCCGCGCCGCGGTTGCGCATCATGCGCGCCCAGTCGCGCGGGCATGCTGCCCGGGGAAAGGCCTCGAGTGCCTCGGCGTAGCGCCCGGCTGCCTCGGTCAGCGCGGCGAGATCGTCGTCGCGCTCGCCCAGCACGACGTAGACCGAGGCAATCGCCGCCTGGGCGAGGCCCCAGATTTGCGGCGCGGTTGCGAGCGGCGCCAGCGAGAGGGCCGCCTGGCCGCAGCGCAGCGCGTCGTGCAGCAGGGCGGACTCGTCGAGCAGCGCGCCCAGCAGGCGCAGCGCCACGGTCTGGCGGGTTTGTGTGGTTGCCCAGTCGAGAGGGGCGGATACCGGCGGGGCAAGGTCGAGCGCGATGCGGAATTGCGTGACCGCGTCGGTGGCGGCGGCGATGGCGGCCGCGTTGTCCGGCGCCCGCTCGGCTGCGCGCAGGTGGGCTTCGCCTGCTTCCATTGTTTTGTGCCAGGGCGTGTCGGCGTTCATCGCGGGCGCTGCCTCTCCGGGGCGGGGTGCCGAGCATATAGGACAGCGGCAATGGCGATGACGATTCTCCCCCTCGCCTTGTGGGAGGGGGGAGGGGTCGTAGCGCCCGGAACGTCCGTGTGATCATCGCACCGACCCCTCCCCCCGTCCCCCTCCCGCAAGGGGAGGGGGAGAAGTGGTGCACACACACCCCCACCGCTTGCGCAACGCCACTCTTCCGACCAAAACCCCCCGATGACCCGTCTGCTGAGCAATCCCCGCACCCACCGGCACCCCGCCTGATGCCTGCCACACGTCCCCGCCACCTGCAGATCCTGGAAGCCGAAAGCATCGCCATCTTCCGCGAGGTCGCCGGCCAGGCCGCGCGGCCGGTGCTGCTGTATTCGATCGGCAAGGACTCGTCGGTCCTGCTGCACCTGGCGCTGAAGGCCTTCTACCCCGGCCGGCTGCCGTTCCCGCTGCTGCACATCGACACCACATGGAAATTCCGCGACATGATCGCCCATCGCGATCGCATCGCGGTGCGGCACGGGCTGGACCTGCGCGTCTACACCAACCCCGACGGCCTGCGGCAGAACGTCAACCCGTTCGACCAGGGCAGCTCGCTCTACACCCAGATCATGAAGACCGACGCCCTGAAGCAGGCGCTCACCGAGGGTCGTTACGATGCCGCGATCGGCGGCGCGAGGCGCGACGAGGAACGCTCGCGCGCCAAGGAACGCGTGTTTTCCGTCCGCGGGCCCGGCCACACCTGGGACCCGAAGCGCCAGCGCCCGGAGCTGTGGCAGCTCTACAACGGCAATCTCGCGCCCGGCGAAACCCTGCGCGTCTTTCCGCTGTCGAACTGGACCGAGCTCGACGTCTGGACCTACATCCAGGCCGAGGGCATCGAGGTCGTGCCGCTGTATTTCGCCGCCGAACGCCCGACCGTGATCCGCGACGGCGCGCTGATCGTGGTCGACGATGACCGCATGCGCTTCGAGCCCGGCGAGGTCCCCACGCCGCGCATGGTCCGTTTCCGTTCGCTCGGCTGCTACCCGCTGTCGGCCGCCGTGCCGTCGGATGCCAGGACGCTCGACGATATCGTTGCCGAAATGCACACAACGCGCATGTCCGAACGCGCCGGGCGGCTGATCGACCAAGACCAGGACGCGTCAATGGAGAAGAAAAAGCGGGAGGGCTATTTCTGATGCCCGACTCGCTGCTGCGCGTGCTGACCTGCGGCTCGGTCGACGACGGCAAATCCACCCTGATAGGGCGGCTGCTGTTCGAATGCGGCTCCATCCCCGACGACGTCATGACGGTGCTGGAACGGGATTCGCGTCGTTTCGGCACCGTCGAGGGTGGCACCGACTACGCGCTGCTGGTCGACGGCCTGGCCGCCGAGCGCGAGCAGGGCGTGACCATCGACGTCGCCTACCGTTATTTCGAAACGCCGCGCCGGCGCTTCATCCTGGCCGACACGCCGGGCCATGTGCAGTACACGCGCAACATGGTGACCGGCGCCTCGACCTCCGAGCTCGCGGTGTTGCTGGTCGATGCGCGCAAGGGGCTGCTGGACCAAACCCGCCGCCACGCCGCGATCGTTTCGCTGGTGGGCATCCGACAGGTCGTGCTGGCGGTGAACAAGATGGATCTGGTCGGCTTCGACCAGGGCGTGTTCGATGCGATCGTGGATGATTTCGCCGCGCTGCGCGACAGGCTTGGCCCGATCGCGGTGACGGCCATTCCGCTGTGTGCGCGCGACGGCGACAATGTCACCACTGCCTCGACCCGAATGGCGTGGTACAGCGGTGGCACGCTGCTGGCGACGCTGGAAGCCGCGACGCCGCCGAGCCACGCGATCGGGCAGCCGTTCCGCATGCCGGTGCAGCTTGTTGCGCGGCCGGATCACTCTTTCCGTGGCTACGCCGGCACCGTCACCAGCGGCGTGGTGCGCCCGGGGGATGAAGTGGTGAACGCCGTCTCGCGCACGCGGGCGCATATCGCACGTATCGTCACCATGGACGGCGACCTTGCCGAGGCGGGCCCCGGGACGCCGGTGACGCTGGTGCTCGATCGCGAGATCGACGTCTCGCGCGGCGACGTGATCGCATCCGCGCCATTGCCCGAGGTCGCCGAGGAAATCGGTGCCTGGGTGGTGTGGATGGACGAGACGCCGTTGTTCCGCGGCCGGGCCTATACGCTGATGCTGGGGACCCGCAGCGTGACCGCAACGATCACCGACATCGTCAACCGGCTCGACATGGATACGCTGGCGGCCAAGCCGGTGCGGGAGCTGCACCTGAACGAGATCGGCCAGGTCGCACTGTCGCTGTCGCAACCGGTCGCCGCCGAAACGTACGCGACCTCGCGGGAGCTGGGCGGCTTCATCCTGGTGGATCGGCTGACCCGCAACACGGTGGGTGCCGGCCTGGTGACCGAGCTGCGCGCCGGCACGCGCGGCGACATCTACTGGCACCATCTGGACGTCGACAAGGCAGCGCGCGCGGCGCTGAACAAGCAGAAGCCGGTGGTGCTGTGGTTCACCGGCCTGTCGGGCGCGGGAAAATCCACCATCGCCAACCTGGTGGAGAAACGGCTGCACGCGCAGGGCCATCACACCATGACGCTGGACGGCGACAACGTGCGCCACGGGCTGAACCGCGACCTGGGCTTCACCGAGGCGGACCGGGTGGAGAACATCCGCCGCGTCGCCGAGGTGGCGAAGCTGTTTGTCGACGCCGGAACGATCGTGCTGGTGTCGTTCATCTCGCCGTATCGCGCCGAGCGCATGTTGGCGCGCGAACGGGTCGAGCCGGACGAATTCATCGAGATCTATGTCGATACGCCGGTCGATGAATGCCGGCGTCGCGATCCGAAGGGGCTGTATCAGCGCGCCGACGCGGGGCAGATCCGCAACTTCACTGGCATCGACGCGCCGTACGAGCCACCCGAGGCGCCGGAGATCCACCTGCCGACGCTGGAGGCCCCGGCTGAGGCGCTGGCCGAGCGGATCTTCGCCGACCTGCGCCGCCGCGGGATCGTGGCCTGAACGAAACGATCGCCCAGGCCGCTGCCGCGGCCAGAATCGCCGCAGCCGCCGCAGCGGCCAGAATCGACGAGGCCGCCGCCGCGGCCCGGGCCTGCCGCGTCTGCGAGGCGGTCCTGCCGCTTGGGCCTCGCCCGGTGTTCCGCGTCTCCGCCACCGCCCGATTGCTGATCATTGGCCAGGCGCCGGGCACCAAGGTGCACGCGACGGGCATTCCGTGGAACGATCCGTCCGGCGATCGATTGCGGCTATGGCTGAGGATGCCGCGCGAGCGCTTCTACGACGAAAGCCAGATCGCCATCGTGCCGATGGGACTGTGCTACCCGGGGCGGCTGCCGAATGGCGGTGATGCGCCGCCGCGCACCGAGTGCGCGCCGCTCTGGCACAAGCGGCTGATCGGGGGGATGCCGCGCATTCGTCTGACCTTGCTGGTCGGCAGTTACGCGCAGAATTATGTGCTTGGGCGGGGGGGGATGACGGAGCGGGTGCGGGGATTCGCCGCGTGTTTGCCGCGGTATTTTCCGCTGCCGCATCCGTCCTGGCGGACCACGGCGTGGGAGCGGCGGAACGCGTGGTTTGGGGCGGAGGTCCTGCCCGCGCTGCGGGCGGCTGTTGCGGGGGCGATGGCGGATGAGGTTGTGATCTGACTTGTTGCCGAAACGTCATGGCCGGGCTTGAACCGGCCATCCTCTTGCTGCCCATGGCACGCCTGGTAGCCGCCGCACGAAGAGGATGGCCGGGTCAAGCCCGGCCATGACGCGGAGAAGCAACCACCCCTCGGCCTTGCGCGTTTGTCCGCATCGCCGTTTGATACCGCAGGGAATCGGGGGCGTTCATGTCAGGCTCAGCACTAACCGCCGCATCCATCACCGCGCGGCTCGATCGGTTGCCGGCGTCGCGGGAGATCTGGAAGCTTGTCATCCTGCTGTCGTTAGGCGGCGGGTTCGAACTGTACGACCTGCTGATGACAGGCTACGTCGCACCGGGATTGGTGCGCAGTGGGATCTTCTCCCCCGGCCACACGGGCTTGTTCGGCCTGCCGGACCAGGCAGCGTTTGCCTCGGTCACCTTCGCCGGGCTGTTCGTCGGCACGATCTGTTTCGGCTACGTCGCCGACACGTTTGGTCGGCGCAACATCTTTACCTGGGCGCTGCTGTGGTACTCGGTGATGACGGTCATCATGGCGTGCCAGGATTCGATGGTGTGGGTCGACATCTGGCGCTTCCTCGCCGGCGTGGGCCTCGGCGTCGAATTGGTCACGATCGATACCTACATTGCCGAGCTGGTGCCGAAAGAGATGCGCGGGCGTGCCTTCACGGCAAACCAGTCGATCCAATTCTGTTCAGTGCCGACGGTGGCACTGCTGAGCTGGCTGCTGGTGCCGATCGATCCGTTCGGTATCGCCGGCTGGCGCGTCGTCGCCGCGGTGCCGGCGCTCGCCGCGGTGCTGGTGTTCTTCATCATCCGCATCGTGCCGGAGAGCCCGCGCTGGCTGGCACAGCATGGACGGTTGGCGGAAGCCGACCGGATCACCAGCCAGATCGAGGCGCGCGTCGCCGCCGAGAAGGGCACGCTGCCGCCGCCGGGGCCAGCAGTGGCCGAGGTGCAGGGACGCGCGGGGTTTGGCGAGATGTGGCACCCGCCCTATCGGCGACGCGTCATCATGTTCGTTGTGTTCAACATCTTCCAGACCATCGGCTTCTACGGGTTCGGCAATTGGGTGCCGCAGTTGCTGGCCTCGCAGGGGGCGGGGTTTGCCAAGAGCCTGCAGTATTCGTTCATCATCGCGCTCGCCAGCCCGACGATGCCGCTGTTGTTCCTGCTGTTCGCCGACAAGGTCGAGCGGAAGTGGCAGATCTGCGCGGCGGCGATCGGCACGTCGGTGTTCGGGCTGCTGTTCTCGCAGCAAAGCAGCGCGCTGCTGCTGATCGTGTTCGGGATATTGATTACGGGGTCGAACAATCTGCTGTCGTATGCGTATCACGCGTATCAGGCGGAGCTGTTCCCGACGCGGATGCGCGCCCGCGCGGTGGGATTTGTCTATTCGTTCAGCCGACTGTCGACGATTTTTTCCAGCTTCTTCATTGCGTTTTTCCTGCAGGAGTATGGTTCGGCCGGCGTGTTCGGTTTCATCAGCGCAGCGATGGTCGTGGTGGTGATCGCGATCGGCGGATTTGGCCCTCGCACGCGCGGGCTGGCGCTGGAGGAGATTTCGCACTGAGGGGGGGCCGCTTCTAACCCCCGTCGTCATGGCCGGGCTTGAACCGGCCATCTTCTTGGTCCCATGGCACGCTGGGTGTCTGCGGCACGAAGAGGATGGCCGGTTCAAGCCCGGCCATGACGGTTAGGCGAAAATCAGAACTGCTGTACGGTCCTAGCCCCCCTTCACGCCCCCGGCGGTCAGCCCAGCCACAATCTCCTTCTGCATCAGCAACGTCAGCAGCAGCACCGGGCCCGTCACCACCAACGCCGCGGCCGCCAACGGCCCCCAGCTCACCTGCTCGAATGTCAGCACGTTGTAGACCGCCACCGGCAGCGTGCGCGTCTCGCGCCCGGCCAGCACAATGCCGAAGATGAAGTTGTTCCAACTGAAGATGAACGCCAGGATGGTCGCCACCGTGATCCCCGGCCGCGCCAATGGCAGCGCCACGTAGCGGAACGCCTGCCAGATCGTTGCGCCATCGACAAGCGCCGCCTCCTCGATCTCGCCAGGCAGGCCCTCGAAGAAGCCGATCATCACCCACACCACGATCGGCACCGTCAGCACCAGATGGGTGATCACCAGCGGCGTCAGCGACCCGATCATGCCCAGCCATTGGAACAGCAGGAACAGCGGGATGAGGTACGACAGCCCCGGCGTGACGCGCGCGATCAGGATCAGCATCGCCGCCCGCGTTGCCTTCGCCTTCGCCACGCCATAGCCGGCCGGCACGCCCACCAGCAGCGCCAGCCCGGTCGCGCCGAACGAGACGATGCACGAGTTGATCGTGTAGCGCAGGAAATCATTGTCGGCGAACACCTTGACGAAATTCGCCAGCGTCGGCGGGGCCGGAATGAACACCGGCGGGAACGCCATGTTGTCAACCTCATTCTTCAGCGAGAGCGACAGCATCCAGAGGAACACGAAGGCGGCCGGCGAAACCAGCGCCAGCACCGATAAATAGAGGCCGATCCGGCCGAAGAATTTCTTCACTTTGTGGCGGTTCATCGTCATTGCGCCTTCTGCCGCACCGCCAGCAGCAGATAACTGATCGCCAGGATCAGCACGAAGAACACCACCACGATGGCCGACGCGTAGCCCAGGTGATAGTACGAGAACGCCTGCTGGTACAGCATGATGTTGATGGTCGTGCTGGCGCTGCCCGGGCCCCCCACCGTGATGACGTAGATCACGTCGAACGATTTCAGCGCATCGATGGTGCGGATCACCATCGCCACGACAATGAATGGCCACAGCAGCGGCAGCGAGATGTGACGGAAGGTCTGCCACCCACTGGCGCCGTCGATCTTCGCCGCCTCATACGGCTCGACCGGCAGGCTGGCCAGGCCGCCCAGCACGATCAGCATGACCAGCGGCGTCCACTGCCAGGTTTCGACCAGCACCAGGGTCGGAATGACCGTGTCGGCGCTGTAGGTCCACGCCGACGGCGGTAGGCCGATCGAGGTGA
>Ga0326727_10022635_pt1 | contig 12114 bp, 10 predicted proteins | sample MB2enrmetagenome_FD_207643 | JGI IMG/M metagenome (GOLD analysis project Ga0326727, IMG submission 207643) | Lab enriched peat soil microbial communities from McLean, Ithaca, NY, United States - MB29MY | ecosystem: Environmental > Terrestrial > Soil > Wetlands > Peat | place: USA: New York... | reverse complement strand
GTCGCGTACTCGATCTGCGGGCCGTACATGTCTTCCTGGTCGTAGTAGCCGCCCACGGTGAGGGTGGGTACGGCGACGGTTGAGAGCGAATTTTCGACGCCGCGCGAGGACCAGACACTGTCGTAGGCGGGGTGTTCGAGGAAGAGCTTCCAGGTGGGCAGCAGCGTGGCGCTGGACTTTTTCACGTCCTCGGCAAAGCTGCCGCGTTCGAGAAAATAGTCAAACCCGTCCCGGGGCTTGCCGTCTTTGTCCTTGCCGTAGTCCACGTTGGCTTCTTCCTTGTTGGATTCCATCGCGAAGACGTAGTCGTAGCCGTAGCTCTGGCGGAAGGCGCCGTTGTGAAAGAAGTCGTCGCCCATCCACACGTCGATCATGGGCGCCTGCGGCGAAATGGCCTTGACGGCGGGGTGAGGGTCGATGCCGGCCATCATGGCCAGAAATCCGGGATAGCTGGTGCCAATGAAGCCCGCGCGGCCGTTGTTGCCGGAGACATTGGCGAGCAGCCAGGCCACGGTGTCGTAGGTGTCGGTGCTTTCGTCGATGTCCTTGGGGTTGTGATGACCACCCCACGGACGTGGACCTGTCCGCGGGGACCCCGGTTGGTCGGCGAGCGCGCGGCTCATGATGAACTCGCCCTCGCTCTTGTAGCGGCCGCGGATGTCCTGGCAGACGTAGATATAGCCGTCGCGGGCCAGTTCGGGGCGGCTGCCGAAGAACGAGGCGCGATTGGTACCGTCCACGCCGTAGGGGGTGCGCTGGACGAGGAACGGGAGCGGACCGGCAATGTCGGCAGGCTTGAGGATTACGGCGTGGAGTTTGACGCCGTCGCGCATGGGGATCATCACCTCGGAACTTTGGTAGTCGTGGAAGAGGTGATGGACAGGCGGACCGGTGCGACGGTAGACCGTCTCCGGCTGGGATGAAACGGAGACGCTGGCGCCGTGGCCCGCAGCGTCGAGGGTGAAGCGCAGGGTGGCCTTGGAGTCGGGAATGGCGAATTCGGTGGCGGAGACGGGCTTCAGTTCGGTGGGCACGCGGCGCTCGGACTCGACCATCAGCTTGCCGTCCTGGACATAGAAGCTGCGTGGTGTGTCGGGCTCGACAGGGTCGGTGTATTCGCCGGTCAAGGCCTCAAGTTGGGCGGGAGTGACTGCTGGAGTTTGCGCAGTGGCTTGAGCGGCCTGCGGCGAGGATAAGGCGAAAGCGGAAGCGCAGGCAAGCAGGCCAAGACTGAGGGCGGCAACGGCGAGACGGAGACGGGTCAAGGGAAAGACCTCCTCGAAGCTTGTTCAACACGAAATTGGAAAACGCGAGAATCCGGACCGTAGTGGGAGAGGGCCGGCGATTGCCGCCTGATTCTTTGTACTGGTTGATGCCCTTATCTTTCAAGCTGTAAAGACTTTTGAATGAACCCAACGGACCCCACGAGAGCCGCACCTGAGCGGGGTTCTCAAGCGGCGCCGATAAGAAACAAGGTGTTGAATGCCGGTTCGAGTTGATGTTCCGGGTAGATTAGCAGCGGCTTGATGGGAGAGATGCAGCGAGTTAGCCCCGCTACGCGGGATAGCAAGTTGGCGGGTTAGCGGGCGGCGTCGGGCGCTGCGTGTTTCATCCTCAAGAAGAAGCCCCCTCGAGCGCCATCAACTGGGGCATAACTTCCTCTGGTTTCGCTCTAATGCGCGTGGCCGTGGTGGCTGTGGCTGCTGGCCATTTCTTCAAGGGGGACCACGCAGCCGTGGAGTTCTTCGCAGCCCAGGTGCTCGAACTGGACGGTGGTATGGCTGATGCGGAAGTGGTCTTTGAGCACATGGTTGAGCTTGACCAGGATGCAGGCGCTCTCAGACGGGGGAATATCGGCGATGGTCACGTGACAGGCCAGGGCGCTGGAGTGCGAGCCGAGGCTCCAGACGTGCAGGTCGTGGACGTTGACAACGCCTTCCACGGCCTCCATGCCGGAGCGGATATCGGCCAGCGAGACGCCGCGGGGAGCGCCTTCGAGCAGGATATTGAGAGTTTCGCGGACGATGTCGAAGCTGGTCCAGAGGATGAGCGCGGCGATGACCAGCGAAAGAACGGGGTCGATCCAGTTCTGGCCGGTGATGAGGATGCCCGCGCCGCCGGCGATGACAGCGGCTGTGGAGAGCGTGTCTCCGGCCATGTGGAGGAAGGCCGAGCGGAGGTTCACGTCGCGGGCCACGCCCCAGAGCAGGGCTGCGATGACGCCGTTCATCACCACGCCGGCCGCGGCCACAATCATCATGAGTTTGGGCTGCACGGCGACCGGCACCGAGAGCCGGTGGACGGCCTCGATGGCGATCCAGATGGAAATGACGATGAGGGTAGCGGCATTGATGAAGGCGGCCAGCACGCCGGCCCGCTGGTAGCCGAAGGTCTTGGTGTTGTCGGCGGGGCGGGACTGGAAGTAGACAGCCACGAAGCTGAGCAGCAGGGCCAGGAAGTCGGAGACGTTGTGCCCGGACTCGGACAACAGGGCCAGCGAGTGGGCGCGCAATCCAGCCACGAAGGTGACCACTACGTAGGCCAGCGTGGCAAGGAGCGAAAAGCGCAGAACGGATTGAGTCCTGTTTGCGCCCGGACCGAGGGGCGCCGCGTGGACATGCATACGTCAAGTGTAACCGGGGCTGGGTATAGATACCAATTGTGAAGCCGCTCAGCCGCGCCCGGGCCGCAAGTGACTCAGGTCGAACGGTTCGGGGTCGTCGTACGCCGGGAAAACCGGCAGGCACATGCGCAGCCCGCTCCAGTCTTCGGCTACGACGAGGCTGTTCTGGGGATTGCCGGGCTGGTAGCGGGCCGAGCAGGGAAATCCGGGGCAGACGCGCGCGAGATCGAAAACGTCGCTCATGGCGGTAACGTCCTGGGAGGCCTCGTAGTCCACGCCGCCGATGCGATAGGTATAGAGGAGCATGGTGAGCATGCGCCCGTCCTCAGCCGGGACTTCGCAGATATCCAGCAACATGCCGTCCACCATGCGCCCGTACTGGGCCAGAAACTTGCGCCGGGCGCGCTCCAGCTCTTCCGGAGTGGGACGTTTGTGAAACACCAGCCAGAGGATGACTGCGGCGAGCGCGGCGATCAGGATCGCGCCGGCGGCAATCTCCCATACGTTTGCGTTGAAATGGGTCATTCGAGGATGGACTCTTCCCCTGGAGTCCCAATTAGAGGATACCGCAGTGGGACTTTGGCGCTGCCGTGCCGAGGGGGCGCGTCAGCCCCCGGTTTCTCGCTGCGATATACTCGTGACTGCATCTTGACGGAGTTCCGGCCTGCCGGACGCCCCATTTCCGGAGGTTTTTCCTTGGCTTTGAAAGAGGGTTCCACAGTGGCACAAGATTCCCGGATTGAGCCCGGCATCGTTTCCCCCGCCGGTTTCAGAAACAGGTCCGGCATTCGATCGACCACGGTTATCTGTGTGCGGCGCAACGGCCTGGTGGTGATGGCTGCCGATGGCCAGGTCACGTTGGGCGACCATGTGCTGAAGCACTCGGCCAGAAAAATTCGACGGCTCTACCAAGAGAAGGTTCTGGCCGGATTTGCCGGCTCGACAGCCGATGCCTTCAGCCTGTTTGCGCGCTTCGAGACCAAGCTGGAGCAGTACGCCGGCAATTTGAACCGCGCCGCGGTGGAACTGGGCAAGGACTGGCGCACCGACAAGATGCTGCGCAACCTTGAGGCGCTGCTGCTGGTGGCGGACCAGAATCAGACCTTTCTGCTCTCCGGGTCGGGTGACGTGATCGATCCCGACGAGCCGCTGGCCGCCATCGGCTCAGGCGGCCCGTATGCCACGGCTGCTGCTCGCGCGCTGATGGAAAACACCGACCTGGGCGCTCGCGAGATCGCCGAAAAGGCAATGAAGATTGCCGGAGAAATCTGCATCTACACCAACGACCACGTCACGATTGAGGAGTTGAAAGGCTAGCGGCCCGTTTCCGCCTGTCCTGCTTATCCATGGCTATTTATCTGCCCGCATCCGCTGAAGAACAAGACCTCACGCTGGACGAGTTGACCCCGCGCGAAATCGTCGCCGAGCTCGACAAGCACGTGGTAGGCCAGAAGGCTGCCAAGCGCGCCGTGGCAATCGCGCTGAGGAATCGCCAGCGCCGGCAAAAGCTGCCTCCCGATCTGGCCGACGATATCATGCCCAAGAACATCATCATGATTGGGCCGACGGGCGTGGGCAAGACGGAGATTGCGCGCCGCCTGGCCAAGCTGACCGGTTCGCCGTTTCTCAAGGTGGAAGCCTCGAAGTTCACCGAGGTGGGCTATGTGGGGCGCGACGTGGAATCGATGATCCGCGACCTGGTCGAGATAGCCATCGACATGGTGCGCGAGGAGCGCCTGGAAGAAGTGGAAGACAAGGCGGAGATGAACGCGGAGGAGCGCCTGCTGGACGTGCTGCTGCCCCCTCCGCCGCCCACGCCGCCCGCCGCCGAGGGCCAGCTTACGCTGCCCGGCTCAGACAGCTATCAGCGCTCCAGGGAGAAGATGCGCCTGCAGTTCCGCGAGGGCAAACTGGACGACCGCCAGGTGGAAATCGATGTGCGCGAGCGCGGGACACCGCAGTTCGGCATCATCTCCAACCAGAACCTTGAGGACATGGAGATGAACCTCAAGGACATGCTGCCCAGCATCTTCGGCAGCGGGTCGAAGAAGCGGAAGATGAAGGTGGGCGACGCGTTCGACTACCTGGTGCAAGAGGAAGAGAGCCGCCTGATCGACATGGACCAGGTGAACCGCACGGCTACCGAGCGGGTTGAGTCGAACGGCATTATTTTTCTCGACGAGATCGACAAGATCGCCGGGCGCGAGGGCGGCCACGGCCCCGATGTTTCGCGCGAGGGCGTGCAGCGCGACATTCTGCCCATCGTGGAGGGAACCACGGTGAATACGCGCTACGGCATGGTGCGCACCGATCACATTCTGTTCATCGCCGCCGGCGCGTTCCATGTTTCCAAGCCCAGCGATCTTATCCCCGAGCTGCAGGGGCGGTTTCCCATCCGGGTCGAATTGCAATCGCTCACGGTGGACGATTTTCTGCGCATTCTGACCGAGCCCAAGGCTTCGCTGACCAAGCAATATTCGGCGCTGCTGGAGACCGAGGGCGTGCGCCTGGAGTTTGCTCCCGAAGCTTTGCGCGAGATGGCGGAGTTTGCCTTCAAGGTGAACGAGCAAACCGAAAACATCGGCGCGCGCCGCCTGCACACCATCATGGAACGCGTACTTGAGGATGTGAGCTTCCTGGCGCCCGACGTGGCTCGCCGCGCGCCGGATGAGGAGGCTGCAGCGGCGCTGAAGGAGGCCATCAAGAGCGAGTCTTCCACGCCCTTGCCCTACGAGGAACGGACCACCGTGTCCGGACCGGAGAAGGTCTTCCTGATCAGCGCGGAATATGTAAAGCAGATGGTGGCATCCGTGGTGCGCGACCAGGATTTGAGCAGGTACATCCTGTAGCGCGCGGCCCGCTCTTTTCGATTGCACGCCGAGCGGACTTCTGGTACGTTTTCCTCGTACCTCGGCAGTCCGCGCCCGGCAGCCAAGCAGCGGGCTCTACCTGCACTCTCCGGCTTCTGAGGGAATGTGGATGGAGGCGCTTCAGAAGCACACCGGGAAGGGTGTGCCTTGCGCCTCCGATTCGCGCCGCTTTTCCCTCGACTCCACGCAAGGCAACGCAAAGGAGAGAAGCCGATGAGCAATCCTGAACAGCACCACCGCATCACATATATCGAGTTCTCCAGCACCAACATCGAGCAGACCAAGAAGTTTTATTCAACCGTCTTCGGCTGGACCTTCCAGGATTGGGGGCCGGACTACGTCAGCTTTCACGGCGCGGGCATCGACGGTGGTTTCGCGAAGGCCGAGCCGCACGAGGGGCCGGCCAGGTTTGCGCCGCTGGTGGTGCTCTACTCCGCCGACCTGGAGGCGACTGAACAGGCGATTGCCAGCGCGGGCGGCAGCATCGTTGTGCCTACCTTCGCGTTTCCCGGCGGACGGCGCTTCCACTTCGCGGATACGGTTGGCAACCTGCTGGCCGTGTGGTCGGAGTAGGCGCTGAAGAATCTGAGTGCAAAATTTCGTTCTTTCCCACCCCTGCGGCAAAAGCGGCCGCAAGGGTGGGGCACCCACATGGGGACAACCACAAACGGTCAGAAAGCTGCAGTGTATTTCAAAAATGGCTCGACAGGGTTGGTAAGCATCCCTCAGGGGTTAAAACCCCGCGTTCCATGGCAGTTTTCGGCACGACTGAAGTCGTGCCCTGACACTAAGCCGGTTATTGAAACATGCTCTAGTTCACCTGGGGCGGCAGCATGAGCGGCTTGCGCGGCCCGATCTCTTCGCGGACCAGCGTGAGGCCGAGGATGCAGCGCTCGAAGCTGTCGGAGAGGCGCGCGAACAGGGGCGCTTCCTGCTCATATTCGAAGAGGTTGAACTGGCTGACGATGAAGTAGCTCTCCTTGCCGGCGTGGATCAGCTCGCCAAGGCTGGGACGATGGCGGCGGCGTCCGTGGGCGGTTTCAGTGGCCTCGGGATACATGCCGGCAACGAACAGGGCGTAGTCGCCGATGTGTTTGCGCACCGAGCGCTCGGCGTCAAACGACGGCGCATCGCCCAGGACCGGGTCGGCCGCGACCATCATCGCGTCCAGTTCCTCAATGGGGCGGCCCATCGCGTCGCGCACCTTGTAGAGATTGTCAGCCTCGGAGAACTCGCACAGCAGGCGGGCCACGTAGCTGGTTACGTCCGGATCGTTGAGCCCCAGTTTGCCTTCATAACTGTTGCGGACGACCTGTTGAAAGAAGGGTTCGAGCGGATGAACCTGAGCCTGCATACACACCTCCCGGTACGAACATTTTGACGCCCCTCATTTGGACAATCGTGCGATATTTCCGGTCCATCAAGACTTGCCGGGCTCTTACCTCCGACAGGGGACGAAAGGATTGTGCTCCGCGGCGCCTGATCGTTTCTTGCGCAACAACAAAGGTCGCCGGTTTCAGCCAGGTTTACCTGCTTTGACAAGGAGCTTATCGGAATAGTTACCGTTCTTGTGCATAGGAAGACAAATTTGTTGGCAGAGTGGTATGGCGATTGCGAGCCGATTCTTGCGTGCAACACAAAGGGCAGCCACGGTGGGCTGCCCTTTGTGTTGCATTGGTGGAGGAGCGAATCAGACGGAAGCGTGCGCGGGCGCTTCAATCTCGGCCAAGCGCTTGGCCAGCAGCGTTTCCAGCTTGACGAGCGCGGCTGAGAAGCCTTCAATGCCTTCCTTCAGCTTGTCGGTTGCCATGCGGTCGGCATCGTGCATGAACTCGAAGGTGTCCTTGTCCATCACTATCCGTTCGATGTGCATGGCTTTGGCAGCTTCAGGATCGAGCTTGCGGGGCAGCTCGCCCGGGGTGGCTTCGAGTTCGGCCAGCAGGTGCGGAGAGATGGTGAGCAGATCGCATCCGGCCAGTTCCTTAATCTCGCCGATGTTGCGGAAGCTGGCGCCCATCACCTGGGTCTTGTAGCCGAAGTGCTTGTAGTAGTTGTAGACCCGGGTAACGGAGATGACGCCGGGGTCTTCGGCGCCCTGGTATTCCTTGCCGGTGTCTTGCTTGTACCAGTCGAGGATGCGGCCGACGAAGGGCGAGACGAGGGTAACGCCGGCCTCGGCTGCCGCGATGGCCTGGTGCAGGCCGAAGAGCAGAGTGAGGTTGCAGTGGATGCCTTCCCGCTCCAGCACCTGGCCGGCGCGAATGCCTTCCCAGGTGGAAGCGATCTTGACCAGCACGCGTTCGCGTCCGATGCCGGCGGCGTCGTACTGCGCGATGATGCTGCGGGCCTGCTCGATGGTGGCCTGGGTGTCGTAGGAAAGGCGCGCGTCCACTTCAGTGGAGACACGGCCGGGTACGATGGCCAGGATTTTTTTGCCGAAGGCGATGGCCAGGCGCTGGAAGGCGAGGTTGGCGATGGCTTCGTCGGTGGCATTTGGCCCAAGTTCCTTGCGGGCGTCCCGAAGCACGCCGTCCACAATGGGCTGGTACTGCGGCATTTGCGCCGCGGCGGTGATCAGCGAGGGGTTGGTGGTGGCGTCCTGAGGGCGGAACTCTTCCATCGCCTCGATGTCGCCGGTGTCGGCGACCACCACGGTGTAGGTGCGCAACTGTTCAAGCAGGTTCTGCGGCATGATTCCTCCAGGGGAAGGGGTTCCCGGGTGCGAGCGCGTCCAACTCCAGTTTACTGCTAATACAGATTCGTCCGATGAAAGCAGGATTCATTCGGGCGGGTGTTTGGGGCTCAGTAAGACAGTTGTCCTTGCTTTCTTTCATCGAAAAAGAGGAGAAGCCCGGGCCTGAAGGCCGCTCCAACTCACGCTTTTCCGGGGGCTGAAGTCCCCGGCTCCCTCCGGAATTCGCGATCTACAAGCTTCGTATTAGTCTGCATCCGTGACGAAGGTGTTGGCCAGGACGCCCAGGCCGGGAATGGTCACTTCCACGCGGTCGCCCGCGGCCAGCGGCCCAACTCCGGCGGGAGTCCCGGTCAGCACCAGGTCGCCGGGCTCGAGTGTGATGGCGGCGGTGATGTAGCTGAGCAGCGCGGGGATCGGGAAGATGAAATCGAGGGTCGAACCGTGCTGGCGCAGCTCGCCGTTAACGCGGGTTTCGATGGTGAGGCCGGCCACGGGGTCCAGCTCGTCGCTCACCACCGGGCCCACGGGGCAGAACGTGTCAAAGCCCTTGGCGCGGGTCCATTGGCCGTCCTTCTTTTGCAGGTCGCGGGCGGTTACGTCGTTGGCCAGGGTGTAGCCACGAACCACGCTTCGCCAGTCGGCGTTGGGTGGGAGCTTGCTGACGCGGCGGGCGATAACCAACGCCAGTTCGCCCTCGAAGTCCACGCGCTCCGAGGCGGCGGGCATGAGGACTTTGCCGCCCGGCCGGAGCAGGGACGAGGGCGGCTTGAGGAACAGCAGCGGTTCGGCGGGAACCTCGTTGCCCAGTTCGGCGACGTGGTCGCGATAGTTGCGGCCCACGCAGACGATCTTCGAGGGAGTGACGGGTGGCAGAAGATGGGCGGTGTTCAAGGGCATCGGTTTGAAGCTGAGAGGGACGCCTGCCCCAAGCGTGTGCGCCAGGCGGAATCGAAGGTCCTCCTGGGGAGGCGGAAAGGATCCGGTAATCCAGAGTTCGCCGTCGCGATCTTCCACGGCGCCGTAGTGGATTTGGTCATCGAGCAGGAAACGGCAATATTTCATGGAGAATCCTCCTTGCGCGGTGCTGGCCGTCAGGGGTTGGGTACGGTCTCCTCAGTTTCGGCGGATCGGACACTCTCGTGACTGCCCTGGTCGATGGCTGTGACGGCGTAGCGGTAAGTGTGGCCGGCGAGAACATGGGCGTCGTGGAAGGCTGGCGGCACCAGCGGCTGCGCGGGTGAGATGCGCTGCCAGGGGCCGTCGCCTTCGCGGCGATAGACGGCGTATCCGGCGAGATCGGCTTCCGCACCGGGCTGCCAGCTCAGGTCGATTGCTGCCTCAGAGCCGGTTTCCCCGGCCGTGGCCACGGCGGCAAGGCCGGTGGGCACAGCGGGCGGAAAGACATCCAGGGCTTCGACGCGCACGGGCGCCGAGAGTTCTCCAGCCAGTTCCAGCGTCCGCCCGTCGACTGTTACGCGCGCCACGCGCTGGGCGCGATATTCATAGGTCTGGCCGAAGCGGATGTCCCTGTCGAGAGCCCGGCCAGGGTGGGCGCCGGCTTCAATCAGCAGGTTCTGCTCCAGTGGCTCGGGCGTCGGCGTCATCAGGCCTTGTTTTGGCTTTTCGAGTTGCGGAGTGAGCAGCTTGCGGCGGAGACGGATGGCCGCCGGAGCCGATTTCTGTGCGGTCGCGTCCAGGGCCGTCCAGCGCAGCGCCACGCCTTGCTTGCGCACCTCGGCGGCGAGGCCGGAGACGGGCATGGGCGCTTCTCCGGCCAGAACCACGGCGGCGTTCGACAATCCGGCGGAGCGGCCGTTGCGGTTCTTCAATTCGACAAAATAGCTGAGCGGGCGCGGGGAGCCGGCAGCGAGCGGGGCGGGCAGCGCCTCAGCGAACGAAGCGTCGGAGCCGGGAGCGAGTTGAAGCTCAGCGCCGGCCGCGGTGCAGGAGCCCGTAGCGTCTTTGCGGCAGACGCGCACCGTCACATTGCCTTTCAGCAGCAGCTTGTCGGTGTTCTTCTTTGGCATCGTCCAGGTCAGCGTCACCTGGTTGCCGGTGCGGACGGCGGCCAGATCGGCCACTGTGTCAGGCAGCTTGAGCGAGGGCGGCATGGGCACCCCCGGTGTTCCGCAGCCGGCCAGAACCAGCCCGGCGGCCAGCGCGGCAGCCGCCAGCGCGGCGCGTTCAAATCTGTGCACCTTACTCATCGCCCTATCAGTCTAGAGCATTGCCAGGGATAGTGCCTCACGCCTGGCTTTTCGGCGAATGCGCGACCCGGTTCGTCCCGCAACGCTCGATGGCGGTACAATTCCCACGAATCCGCGCTCAAAAGCGATCCCTCCCGCATTCCGGTTCTCCTGCTCGGAACCGGGCAATTGAAAGGAAGCAAGCCGCGTGTTGATCTTTGCCGCCATCCTCGCCATTTTTGTTTACGGAATGATCGCCGCCATGCTGGGCACTACCCTGCCCGAACTGTCGGATCGCTTTTCTCTGACCCCAACCCAGAACGGCACCATCGCATTTGCCCAGGCGCTGGGACTGATCCTTGCCTCGGTTGGCGTGGGACCTCTGCTCGACACGCAAGGGGACAAGATTGGCCTGACTCTCGGCTTGGCGTTTATCGCCGTTGCGCTCTTTGCGCTGCCGCGGTCAAAAGGGTTCCGCAGCATTGTCTTCCTCTTGTTTCTGCTCGGAGTGGGCGGCGGCATCGTGGTGACCGGGGCCAATGCTCTTGTCAGCGGAGTGAGCGAGGCGCATCGCGCCACCGCGCTGAACCTGGTCAATCTCTTCTTCGGCCTGGGCGGGCTGGCCACGCCCTTCATCTCCGCCAATCTTTTCAAGCGGAACTGGGTTCGCCTCTGCTATACCGTCGCGTCGCTCACCGTGGTGACGCTGATGGTTCAGGCGGTGACCGCGATGCCAGCGCCGACCCCGGGCGCGGGCTTTATTCTCGCCCAAGCAGGCCCGGTCCTGGGGCGGCCGTTGCTCTTCCTGCTGGGGGCTTTCCTGTTCCTCTACATCACCTGCGAGGTTGGCGTGTGGAACTGGCTCCCGCGCCACCTGATAGCGCAAGGCATTCCCGAGTCGCGCGCGCTGAACATCCTGTCACTGGGATTCGCTCTCGGCCTGCTGATCGGACGAGTCGGCGTCTCGCCCGTTCTCATCCGCGTTCCGGCAGTTGAAGTCACCCTGGCCGCGTCGATCGCCATGGCCGTCACCACGTTTCTCATGCTCCGGACCAACAAACCCGCGGCTGCCTTTGTGCTGGTCTTTATTGCCGGCCTGTCCATGGCTCCGGTGTTTCCCACCACGCTGGCCATTGTGGGCAACGCCTTTCCACGCATGACGGGAACGGCAATTGGCTTTGTCATCACCTGCGGATGGGCGGGCCTCGCCGTCAGCTCGCGGCTCATCGGCGCCATCGCCGGCGGCGATCCGTTGCGCTTGAAGAAGGCGCTGCTGCTGATCCCCGCGTCGGCGGTTCTGATGGTTGGGTTGAACCTGGTTATCTGGTCAGCACTGCGGTAGGACAAGCTTCAGGAGTTTCCCGGAGCAAGGCAAGAAGCCGCCCGAGCAGACGAGGGCCTATTTGGACCAGGGCGGAACGACGCCGGTCATGCGGGCGTAGGCAACAAGCTGCCCCATGTGCTCGTTGGCATGGACGATGATGCGCAAGTAGATCCCGTCCACTGTGGCGTCGCGATCCACGATGTGCACCTTGCGGGCCAGGTCCTGGGGAGTTTCCTTCAGGTGCGCCTGCTTGACCGCGTCGAGTGAGCGCTTGAGCCAGCGGATGACGTCTGCTTTCGAGGTGACCGTCTTCTCCGCATCCTGCTTCAGGTCGTCCGGCATCTTTGGCCCGGTCACGCTGAGAAGATACAGGTTGGCCATCACGATGTGCATGTAGACTTCGCTGGTGGAGCGGA
>Ga0326727_10022634_pt1 | contig 12115 bp, 4 predicted proteins | sample MB2enrmetagenome_FD_207643 | JGI IMG/M metagenome (GOLD analysis project Ga0326727, IMG submission 207643) | Lab enriched peat soil microbial communities from McLean, Ithaca, NY, United States - MB29MY | ecosystem: Environmental > Terrestrial > Soil > Wetlands > Peat | place: USA: New York... | reverse complement strand
CGGTTCATTTCTCCCTTCCCTTTCGTTTGGCCGGGGGCAACTCCTTTGCCTTCCCTTCCGGTTCCGAGAAGCCGGCGAAAGGCTCCGCTTCGCCCTTTGCTTCCAGTTCCAGCCGCCGACGCTGTTCAAACCGCTCAAACTGGTCTCGTAAATGGCCCTGAGATGGAGCGTCACATTCTGCGGAGTGGTCTGGAAAAGCTCGGCAATCTGCGCCTGCGTCAGCCATATTGTCCCCTGGTCAAACCGGCGCTCCGACCGCTTCGCGCCGGATCTCGCTTTGCTCCGCCGCGCTCGCCCGGACGGTGGCCCCCAAGGCTTCGAGACGCGGGAAGGACTTAACCAGGGCCAGGCTGCAAGGCGGCCAGCGCTCGGAGAGCCAAAAGGGCTTGCCAGACCCAGGGAGCGGCGTAATCTTCAAGCATGCAAACGTTAAGCAACATCGAGCAGGAGGCGATGAAACTCCCTGAAAGCAGCCGGGCTTCGCTGGCTTCGCGCCTGTTGGACTCGCTGCCGGCGATTCTCTCCGATGATGACGATGGCGTTGCCGAGGCTCTCCGCCGGGATGCTGAGATGGATTCGGACCCAGCAGCAGGGATGAGCCTTGAGGAATTGAGGCGGGCGGTGAAGCCATAATCGCCCGGCGATGCGACTCACCTTCCATCGCCTCATCCAGAAAGACCTGCGGAGCGCTCTGAGCTATTACCAAGACGCGGCTGGGCCACAGCTCGCGAACCGTTTCCACGATGAATTCGAGGGTCCGGTCGCGGCCATCGAGAAGAATCCCAAGCGTTTCCATGTCCTCGTCGGGGTCCCGTTCCGGCGAGCCAACTTCCGCTCCTTCCCGTATCATCTTCTCTTCCGCGAAACGGCAGAGGGTGTGCGCGTTCTCGTACTGCGGCATCACCGGAGGCACCCGGATTACGGCCTCGGGCGGAAGTAGTCCCCTTCTGCAACCTGAGCCGGATCTTGCCGGATTATTGATGTTTGGAACGGTCGTCTGGAAAAGCTCGGCAATCTGCGCCTGCGTCAGCCATATTGTCCCCTAATCAAACCGGCACTCCGACCGCTTCGGGCCGGATCTCGCTCCGCTCCGTCGCGCTCGCGCGGACGGTGGCCCCGAAGGGTTCGAGACGCGGGAAGGACTCATCCAGGGCCAGGCTGCAAGGCGGCCAGCACGGGCGCATCTCACCTTTGTCGAGATTTCAACTCCCGAAAATGTTGCCCAAACGTGTCCTTCCCGGCCGCGCGCCTGATTCCCCCCCCTCTTCGCGTTGGGCCGTTTTTTGCGTTGTGACGGCTTTGGTAACGGTTTGTGACGGCAAATGTGACGGGTTAAGTGCTTGACTATCAACGAATGTTACGGTGTGACGGCTTTTTCGGGGGGTATGGGTATGCCAGGGCCTAAACTTCCGCATCCAATGCGCCTTTTGCGTGAACCAGCAAGCATCTCGTTAATGATTCGGGTCACCCATACTCTTAGAAACGCAATCCTCCCGGCGGCAGTCCTTTTCAGGCTTCGTTGCTTGCTGCGAACGGCATTGTATTTATGCTCATCATCACCAGGAGCCATTACTCCAGCGAAAGATTGGCCCGCGCTTCGCCTTTGGCGGCAGTATCGACCGGTTTTGGCGCCAGTATGAAAAGGCGGCCCGGCTCGACTTTTCCCGAATCCAGCAAGGCTTTTTGCACGGCCTTGGCCCGCGCTTGCATCAGTTCCCGCATCTCGTCGTCTGTCACGGTGATTTGTTCGATCAGCCGTTGTTCCATTTGCGCCACGTCCGGCGCGCCCGGCGGCAGTCCGCCCGCGGGGCTCGCGGCGGAAGGCGTCGGTCCGGCTTTGGATGCCTGGGCCTGTTGGACGCCAGCGCGAGGCGTCTTGGGCGCCGACGATGCGCCAGGGTTCATCAACCTCTCACCGCCCTTGGCGAACGGGTGCGCTTCCGCTGGCGCGCCTCCTTCGTCCGGCGGCACATAGACCAGCGTTGGCGCGGCGGGCGAGGCGGCCGAGGCGGTGTTGGTGGAGGCGGGGACTGCGGCGGTGTTGGTTGGGAAGGTCCGCTGGTAAAGCACTTGCAGCAGGCGCGCATAATCGGCCGGGTCGATTATCATGGAATCGACCGCCTCAGCCGGTTGTCCGGCGGCGGTCAACTCGCGGGCGCGTTCGGCCTTGACGCGGCGTTCCAGGTGCGCGCGGGCCAGCATGGGGCGGTCGGAGAGCGAGTCGGCCGAGCCGGCAATTTGGAGGTTGAGAGCGGGCCGTTCGTAAAGCGCCTTGGCCAATTTCTGCACTTTGCCTTCTTCGGCGTCGGCGATTGTGGCGGTGCCGGGCGGAAACTCCACATAGCTCAGTTCTTCACCCCCGCCACCCAGCACCTTGCCCAGAAGTGTGAAGGGCGACGTGGCCGCCTTTTCCAAGAGGTTGCGGATGACCTTCCATACGATGGGGCCGATCTTGAAATTGGGATCATCCAGGCTGCCGGACACGGGCACGTCGAGGTCGATTTTCCCGCCGCGGTCCTTGAGCAGCGCGATGCCGAGCTTGATCGGCAGGTGAACGGCGTCGGGGCTGGTGTTTTTCTGGCCGAGGGTCAGGTCGGCAATAACGACTTTGTTGGAGGCGGCTAGTTTGCGCTGGGCGATGGCGTATTGCAAATCCAGCAGCAGCTTGCCTTTGTTGAGCGGATAGCCGCCGTACCTCTCCATGTAGGGCGTGAACGGCGTCAACTCGAAGTTTTTCATGGAGACGGCCAAATTGAGCGAGGCGTCCGCGGGATTGACGGTTCCGGTGACTGAGAAGGACGAGAACTGGTCCACCTTTCCTTGCAGGTCCACCGTAGCCGGCCCTTGCCCGGTCAAGGAGAGGCCCTTGATGGCGCCGCCGAAATCGAGCACATCAAAGGCGCAATTTGGCTCGATGGATTGGTCGATGAAGTGCAGCGAAGCATTCTCAAGAACCAGCGCGTCCAGACTCACGGGCATGGCCGGACTCGCCGCGGGCGCCGATGCCGGGGCCGCCGGGACCTTCGGCTGCGGCGGAATGATTGACAGCACGTTGGGCTGCCGGTTGGTGTCGAGGATGATCGTCGCGCTCAATCCGGCCAAATCGATTTCCCCGACATGGAGTTTATCCGGCAGGAAAGCGGCGTCGATACCCTTGACCGCCAGCGAGGCAAATTTGACGAGGTCGCGGAAATGCGCCGAGTCGGCCGTGGCGAGGTTGGTCACCGCCACTTCTCCGGTGAAGCTGGCCAACGGCCCGCCGCCGCCGGGGGTGTAGCGCGCGCGGCCATGAACGTCGAGCCGCCCGGCTGTCAGGGCCAAATTGACTTTACCCGCCAGGTAGGGCTGGAAAGGCGGCAAGTCCAATCCCGCCAAGTCGAGTTGGATATCGCCGCCCGGCGGAATGGCCGTGCCTTTGCCACTGATGGCGAGGCTGCCCTGGCCGTTCAAACGCATGGACAAGGTGGTGGAAATCGGCGCGTTGCTGGCGGTGCTGAATCCATTGATCTTGAAGGCCAGGTCCGTCACACCGATCTTGACCGGGTGCGCGGGTGTCTGGTCCTCGGCTTCCACGGTGTAAGAGTCGAACGCGATTTCATCCACTTGCGCCGTCCAGGGAACGGCGGCGGGCGCGGCAGGGGTAGCGGCGGACGCCGGGGGATTCTTGAGCAACGCCAGCAGATTGATCGTCCCGTCGCGGTTTTGCCGCACGAGCAGCGCGCCGCCGGCGGACTTGATCGAATTGATCCGCACCGTTTGATTGGCAAGGTTGGCCCCCGCCAAATCGACCGACAGCGAGGGAATGGAGACGACGGTTTCGCCGGTATCGGGCGCTTTGACGCGCAGGGCGGATAGCAGGGCGGTTCCGTTGGTCACGGTGGCGTCAAGGCCTTTGGGGCCGAGGGCGGCGGCATAATCCGCGCCAGCGTCGAGCTTTCCGTCGAGCACTTCCGCCGACGTGAACGCGGCCAGATACGGCGCATACCGTTTCAGGTCCAGTCCGCTGAGTTTGACGCGGCCCGACGTTTGGAGCGGTTGGACTGTCACGTTGCCGGAGACAGCGATGCTCTCACCCGCGTCAGTCGTCACGGAGAGCGAGAAGGGCGACGAAATGTTGGTGCGGGTGGTGAAACCGGCCACCTGCAGATTGATGGGGTCCAGCTTGTCGTGAAACGGAACTTCCGGCGTCAAATCGTCCACCAGCACATCGACGCCATCGACCCGCAGGCTTTCCACGATGACCGCCGGCAAGGGCTGAGGCGGCGCGGGTGCGGCGGGATGCGCCGCGGCTGGCGCGCCTTGGAGGATATTGTCAAAATTAAATCCGCCGTCCTTGCGCCGGACAATATGGGCCGAGAGATTCGTCAGGGTGACATCCTGGAACACCCAGGCGTGCCGGGAGAGAGACAACATCGCCTGGAACTGGACATGCAATTGTTCGAAGCCTGCGAAGGCCTCGCCATTGCTTTCGGTCATCGAGAGGCCGCGCACCGTCAGTGCCAGGGTGAAAGGATTAACCGCGACCTTTTGCACGGCCACCTGGCGAAAGACGATGGGCGGCAGTCGTTTGAGCATCTGAGATTTGATGATGGCGGGGACCACCAAAAAGCCCACGATGGTGTATGTCAAAACGACCGCGGCTGACCATATAAGAAGTTTGATCGGCCGCGAAAGCTTGGTGCGTTTGGGGCTGTCGCTCATAATAAAAAAGACAAGGTACGGCCAGGATGATATCCGGTCGGCCGACGCTAAGTCAATTGGATATAACGACGCCCCAAAATCCGGCCGATGTCAAACGCGGGATTCCGCGGGTGCTGGGAACGTTCTGTTCTCTTTCACAACCCTCCATAGAAGGTAGGTTGCGCCCGCCGCCAGAACGGAGATGCCCAACAGCAACATCCATCTGCTGGGATCGCGGTGCCCGAAATCCCGGCCTTGAATGCTGGTTTTATAGGAGATCTTGTTCTCCGCCAGAAGCGCGAGCGTGGATTCGTCCGCCGGCGAGATGAAGCCAGGGTAAGTCCTGCTCCCTGGCAGGGTAATCCACAAGTCTTTCGATCCGTCATCGTACTGCTCGATCTCGAATCGTGCGTTTTTGTGTTCAGAGATGATTTTTCGGGCCTCCGGGGCGGAAACGCTCTCGGCGGCGTGAGCGATCATGAAAAGGACGAGCACGAGGCCCATCGCGATCAGGGCCAGCGCGGCGCACACGGCAGCGATGTTCTTTTCTCTCTTCTCGGCTCGCGGCGTGGCGACTTCCTGTTGATAGTATTTTTTCGTTCCCGGACGGCGCAGGAGCAGGACAACGCCCGCCACTACGATAAAGGTCGATAACAGCACCAGCCATCCGCGGACGCCGCCGTTGTGGAAGTCCTGGTCCTCAATCAGCGTCTGATAGGTGATCCCCTTCTCGGTCAATGCGGAAAGCAGGGAGGCATCCAAAAAGGTCGTCAGGTTGACGCGGTGATTCTCAGGCAGGTTGATTTCCAATGACTTTGATCCCGCCCGGTACTGATAAACCGTAAACTTCGCGTCCTTGCGTTCAGTGATGATGCGCTGTGCTTCGGCCGTGGGAATATAGTTGGAAGACAACGTCCAGTCCGAGAAAAAGAGTGCATACAGGAACATGCCGACTATCAACGCCGGCCCGCTCATCCCCAGCGTCACCCAAACATTGTATGCTTTGCTCGGCGTCTGGGTTGTTTCCGGAGATTCTGTTTCGCCCCGGCGGGCGTCGCGCTTTCGTTGCCACACCCAGATGACCCAGGCAGCCGCCACCAACCAGTAAAATGCCGACAGCGACCAAGTGCCCGCGGGAAAAAGCCAGGGATGAGAATGAATCATCGAGCTGGAGACCAACGTCGGGGGCAAGGCCAACACCAGAAAGCCCAAAGCGAGCGTGCGCCAGAACTGCATGATACGTTTGCGCCCCAAGGAGGATTGCTGGCTGAGGCGCCCCATCTTGCGGCCAAACCAGCGGCCAACGAACCCGAAAACGCCGAACATGGAAAAGAGAAACATCATGCCGCCCGTCAAGAATGCGCCCGCCATTCCTGCGCCTGTTGCCGCCTTGGCGGCTGAACCGCCTTTGGTTGTGGCGGAGGTGACAGTGGCCGCTTTGGCTGAAGTTGCAAGCAGCGGCAACGCCGCCAATACGCCAACAGTGAAGGCCTTGCCTGGACTTGTTTGTTTCAGCGCGCCGGCGACAAAGGCGAGGACTTGCTCCTCCAACATCTTCCGTCCCCTCGACAGCCGTTGCTTGACGGCATCCTCGCTCAACCCCAAATCATGCGCCACCGTCTCGATGGATTGCTGCTGACGATAAAACAAAACCAGCGGTTCACGATAAATTTCGGGGATGCGTTCAAGCGAGCGCCAGAGAATGGCCTTTTCCTCCTCGGTGATGACCTGATCCGGCGGCAGTGGTTCGGGTGAAGCCCAATCGAACACCGCCTCCAATGTCTCGGCCGCATAAGCCGGCTCCCGGCCCTCGCGCCGGAAATACTTGCTGACGAGAAAACGAGTGATGCTGCACAACCAGGGCCGCAGCTTCGCCGGCTCGCGCAATTTCGCCATTTCCTGCCAGGCGCTTAAAAAGGTCTCCTGTGCGAGGTCTTCGCTCTGGCTCATGTTGCCCGTGGCGCAATACGCCAGCGAGGAAATCAAGGTTTGATACTTTTCAACAATCTGGCGGAAGGCATCCCGGTTTCCCCCCAGGCTTTCGGCCACCAAGTCGGCATCGTTGAATTCCGCCGTCTGCATCGCTTCAGTTGTCATCATATCACACCATAAGCACCCGGAAAGGCTTAACAGGTGACAAAGAATCGCATCGAGTTTGCGCGTGGAAGACGGCTTGGTTTCGGAATCCCATTCATTCTCTTTCCCTCGTTGCGGATGAGATGTTCCTGGTGGCGGCGGGTGATCGCGCATCGTCAGGCAGGCCGCTTCGCCGTGATAATGGTTGACGAAATCAGCCATCAGGCGAAGTTGTGGAGCGTCGTTATCGTCATGCCACAACCTGCGCACATTGTCGTTTTGGGGGCTGGATTTGGCGGGCTGGAGTTCTGCCATAGGTTTCGTCATGCCTCCGCCCGCGTGACGCTGGTGGACCGGTCCAATCATCATCTCTTTCAACCTCTCCTTTACCAGGTTGCCACAGCCGGGCTTTCCGCCCCCGGAATCGCCCAGCCGATTCGATCCATCCTTTCCCACCGGCCAAACATTGCCGTCCTGATGGAATCGGTCGTCGATTTCAAGTTGCCGGAGAAAAAAGTCGTCCTCGCGAGCGGGGAATTGACTTACGATTACATGGTGCTGGCGTTGGGGGGATGCACCAGTTATTTCGGGCATCCGGAATGGGAGCAACATGCGCCGGGCTTGAAAACGCTGGGGGACGCCCTTCGGATTCGCAGCCAGATCCTGCTCGCATTTGAAAAGGCCGAGACGGAAACGTCGGCGGAAGAACAGGCGCGGCTGATGGCCATGGTGGTGGTCGGCGGAGGGCCGACGGGAGTGGAATTGACGGGCGCCTTCGCGGAATTGGCGCGGCATGTCTTGCGGGCGGATTTCCGGCGCATTGATTCGGCGCGGGCGCGGGTCATCTTGATCGAAGGCGGGCCAAGGATTTTGGGGCATCTGCCGCCGGATTTGTCCGCCAGCGCCCAGCGGCAGTTGGAGGCGCTTGGGGTGCAAGTGCGTCCGCAAGCGGCCGTCAAAGGGATAGGCCACGGCCAACTGGAGTTGGAGAGCGGCGAAATAATACATGCGGCCAACATCTTTTGGGCGGCGGGTGTCGCGGCCACGTCGCTGACGAAAAAACTGGGGGTGGAACTGGACCGGGCTGGGCGTGTCAAGGTGAATCCCGACTTGAGCGTGCCGGGTCATCCGGAAGTCTTTGCCATCGGCGACATGGCCCTGGTCTTGGGAGAGGGCGGGAAGCCGGTGCCGGGAGTGTCGCCCGCGGCCATGCAAATGGCGCGGCACGTGGCGCGTATCATCGAAGGAGAACTTGGCTCCTCCGGCGCGGCGGCCCGCGCGCCGTTCCGCTACTGGGACAAGGGGACGATGGCGACCATCGGGCGTTCGGCGGCGGTGGCGCAAGTGGGATCGTTTCATCTGTCCGGTTGGGTGGCGTGGCTGGCGTGGCTGGTGATTCACTTGATTTTTCTTGTGGGTTTCCGCAACAAAATCGCCGTGCTCTTCCAATGGTTTTATTCCTATGTCACGTATAAGCGGGGCGCGCGCATTGTGGTTGGCGGAAAGAAGTGACGGAAGTGTGGAAGAAGACAAATGGGAAGTGGGAGTTTGGCCCTCAAAGATTTTTTTGGCCACAGACCGCACACAGGTTGACACGGATATGGGGAAACGGGAAGGCGTTGATGGAAAGGAGATTTTGACAAGATTAACAAGATGAACTGGATTTCCTTGGACAAAGCTCGTCGCTCCCGGTTCGCCCGGCGGCAAAATCCCGGCGCCATAATCGAATGGCTGATTTATTTCCAATGGGTCACCCGTTTACTGACCCGTTTATGCCTGAAGCGGACACCCGATCGCTTTATGACGATTGTCATATTTACTGGAACATGACTTCACTTGAAAATAATCCAGTAAATTCAGTGTTACGAATGGAGGACTTTTACGCAAACCATATTGATGATATCGATTGCCGTTCTGATTTCATTCGCGCGCGGAGCGCGTCCACGCCTCCGGCCGTTCCGTAAACTGCTAAAACAAACAACGAACACAAGAAATCAAACCTATGACTCTCAAAAAGCACACGGTTGTCTGTTCCTTGCTAGCCGCTTGTCTCGGACTTTTCGCCCTGCCGACATCGAGCGTGTTCGCGTCATTTTCGAACTTCCAAGAGTCGCCCTGGCAAGGGGGCGTAAACCACTTCTATGGCAACACCCTGATTACCTCCGCGGGAACTTTCAGCAATTCCGGGGCGCTGACCTATGACACCTCCACATTGCCTCCAAACACAGGCCCTCTATTCGCCTGGGATTTGGCGCCCGGCGTTACCCGGTCGAGCAATTATTACTACGGAGTAGGCGTGCTGGACGAGGTCAGCAGCGGGACAAACACCATCAACAACGATTCAGGCGGAACCATCCAAGGCATTGTCGCGGGCTACGGCCAGGCGTTCGGGATCGGACTTTATGCGGAAGAGAATACTGTCACCATCAACAATTCGGGCACGATGGACGGGGAAGTATGGAACAACGATGGCACGGCGGCCGGGGTGTATGCGACCGGCAACGTCAATATCACCAACAATGCCGGAGCGACTGTGAGCGCAACCGCGCCCTATTATGCGGGAGGCGTTTACACGGCTGGCGGCGGCGCGCAGATGATCGTCAATAACGGCACGATCAGGGCGACCGCCACTGGCGCCACGCAGGGAAGCACCTCCAACCAGGCTTATTGCGCCGGCATTGACGTGTTTACCTACGATCCCAGCGATATGTCTCCCATCTACGTCGTGAACAACGGCTCGATCACTGTCAGTTGCACCGGCGGCGCTACCAACATCTCCCACGCCGGGGCCATGTGGGATGACCAGAATAACGTGACTTGGATCAATAACGGCACCATGACCGCAACCATGACGGGTTCCAACGGGGACGCTTCAGGGATTTACTTCGGCGCGAATAACGCCGACGTGACCTTTATCAACACGGGGACGGTGAACAACGGCGGCGGCCCGGGTGGCGAAGGGGTGTGGATGGAGAATGATGGCACCACCGGCAACATGTATTTTTACAATTCGGGCACGATAGCCTCCGGCGAGCCCTTTGCCCTGTCCATAGCTGCCTATTCCGGAGGCCCTTGGGGCACCGCTTATGTTACAAATACGGGCACCATTAGCGGCGGGTGGTTGGGCTTGGGCTGGCCCGGCAACCTGAATTTCTACGATTCCGGAGACATCCGCACCGGGCTTAGCTGGCTGGGTTCCGGCAACGGCAATGATAATGTGTACCTCAGCGGTTTACCTACCATCGATCCCGTAATGGCCGCCAGCGGCGGTGGCAGCAACACCCTGGTTTTCAACCTCACTGGCACGTTGCAATACGTCAACGGCAACGCGGCCAGCGGCGTCAATCTTTCCGCTTTCAACCTGGGGTCGTCTGGAAACATTGTGGTCTCCGGCAAAACCTATAGCTGGGCCAATTTCACCAATGTGTCCGGCCGCATCACCGCACCGGTGGCGCTGTTGGCCGGCCCCACAGGTTTGACCGCGACAGTGGCATCCATCAGCCAGGCCGACCTGGCATGGCACGCCGTCACCAATGCGACCAGCTACAACGTCAAACGTTCAGTCATCAGCCTTGGTCCCTACACGACCATTGCCAGCGGGGTTGCCACCACCAACTACACCGACGACGCCGCGTTCGTCAGTGTCGAATACTATTACGTGGTCAGCGCCATGGTTGGCGGCAGCGAAACGGCCAACAGCGCCGAAGTGGCGCTGCGCCACCCCAAGCTCACTGGCGCCATCATCGGCACAGCGGGTTCATGGGATAACTCCGGCAACACCATCACCAACGTGTTTGACAACAACCTGAACACGTTCTTCGACGGACCCACCGCCAACGGTTGCTGGGTGGGGCTGTATTTTGGCGCGAGCGTGAGCAACGCCATCACGCAAATCAACTATTGTCCACGCTCGGGTTTTGAATCGCGCATGGTGGGCGGCATGTTCCAGGGCGCCAACCAGGCGAACTTCAGCGGCGCGGTCACGTTCTACACCGTGACGACGCAGCCGCCCACGGGCGCGTTCAGCTCGGTGAGCCTCACCAATACGTCGGCGTTTCGGTATGTCCGTTACCTTTCGCCTAACGGCGGCTATGGCGACGTGGCCGAGTTGCAGTTTTACGGCTATTTGGCGGGCGATTCGGTGCCGCTGCCGACGGTGCCAGGCGGTCTGGCCGCGGCGGCCGTTTCCAGCAGCCAGATCAACCTCGCTTGGAACGTTGTCACCAACGCGGCCAGCTACAATGTCAAACGCTCGACGACCAACGGCGGACCGTACGTCATCATCGCCACGGGCGTAACCGCGACCAACTACGACGACACCGGCCTGGCTGACGACACCACTTACTTTTATGTGGTCAGCGCAGTGAACGCTGGAGGTGAAAGCGCCAGCAGCGTCCAGGTCAGTGCAACGACGATGTTGACGGCGCCCGCGGGGCTGATGGCTACGGCGGTGTCCGCCAACCAGATCAGCCTCACTTGGAACGCTGTCACCAACGCGACGAGTTACAACGTCAAACGTTCGACCACCAGCGGCGGCCCCTACACGACCATCGACTCGGGGGTTATGACGACGAATTATGCCGACACCGATTTGGTTATCGGCGACGAATACTACTATGTCGTGAGCGCCGTCAGCAATGGAACGGAAAGTCTTAACAGCATGGAGGCGAGCGTTGCTTTGTTTTATCCATGGTCATCGCTGGACATCGGCGCGGTCGGGATTGGGGGCGGCGCCACTTACAGCAACGGCGTGTTTTCTGTGACTGGAAGCGGGGCGGACATCTGGGGCACGGCCGACGCCTTCCGCTTTGTTTATGTGCCTGTGACCGGGAATTGCACCCTCGTTGCCCGCGTTCCCACCTTGCAAAATGTGGATCCATGGTCCAAAGCCGGTGCTATGATCCGCGCAAGCCTTGGGTCCAATGCGGCGAACGCCTTCATTGCGGTGACTCCGAGCAACGGCGTGACCTGGCAATATCGTTCCAGCACCGGTGGTGACAGCTACAATAACAACACCACCGGCCTGAGCGCGCCTTACTGGGTTAAACTGGTTCGGAGCGGAAGCACGTTCACGGGATACCGTTCCCCGAATGGCGTGACCTGGACTGAGCTTGGAACAGAGACGTTCACCATGGCGTCCAGCGCCTACATTGGTTTGGCGGTCACCGCCCACAACAACTCAAGCTTATGCACGGCCATGTTCGACAACGTGACGGCTCCAAACTGGCCGGCCTTGCCGGGCGCGCCTGGCAGCTTGACCGCCACAGCTATGGAATCGCAAGTGGCTTTGAGCTGGGCGGCCTCCAGCGGAGCCATCAGTTACAATGTGAAGCGCGCGACCGTCAGCGGCGGGCCTTAT
>Ga0326727_10022633_pt1 | contig 12115 bp, 9 predicted proteins | sample MB2enrmetagenome_FD_207643 | JGI IMG/M metagenome (GOLD analysis project Ga0326727, IMG submission 207643) | Lab enriched peat soil microbial communities from McLean, Ithaca, NY, United States - MB29MY | ecosystem: Environmental > Terrestrial > Soil > Wetlands > Peat | place: USA: New York... | reverse complement strand
ATATCGGGGTTGTACGCTTATGATGAATCGATAAAGGGGAGTGAGGTGAGTGTGAAAAAGGGTAGGGAGAGTGCGGCTGCGGACCTGACGGCTGTTGCCCCGCCCCTCGATGCCTCCCGACCGGGAACCGTCGAAACCGCGACGTTCGCCCTGGGCTGATTCTGGGGTCCCGATGCCCAGTTCGGGAGCATCAAAGGCGTTATTCGCACGCGGGTGGGCTATACCGGCGGAACGAAGGCAAATCCTACGTACCATAGCCTGGGAGACCATTCCGAGAGCATCCAGATAGATTATGACCCGAGGGTGATCTCATACGAGGAGCTGCTCAAGCGCTTCTGGGCAGGGCATGACCCGGGCGCGCGCTCCTGGTCGACGCAGTACAAGGCGGCGGTCTTCTATCACAACGATCAACAGAGGAAATTGGCTGAGGAGACGCGGGACAGGATCGAGGCCGCCCAGAAAATAAAAGTTCAAACAGAGATCCTGCCGTTCTCCCGGTTCTATGTTGCGGAGGCGTACCATCAGAAGTACGGCCTGCGGTGGCACAGCGAGTTCATGAGGGAATTCCGGAGCATCTATCCGTCCGACGAGGCGTTTATGAACTCAACCGCAGCAGCCCGCGTGAACGGCTATCTGAGCGGCTTTGGCAGCTCCGCAGCGCTTCGAGAAGAGATCGATAGTTTCGGCCTCTCCCCGGAGGCCGAGCGCAGGCTCCTGGAGCTGGTGAAAAAGAACGGCCGGTAAGGGTGGATAAGAGGAGGTTACTGCACGATGCAAAAAAGCCGTAGTGCCCTCGTGGCGGGCATGATTTTAGTGATTCTCGCGGGATGTCGGGCCCCGGCATCCGACGCGGGGGGACCGGAGCCTCGCAGCGCCGGTATTGACCAATCCTCTCAGGAGACAGGGGGAAGCCAGATGGAAAGCTCGCGCGCACGAAATTGGCGAAACTTCAAAAAACCGGATGAAGCAACCCTGAAAAAAATGCTGACGCCCTTGCAGTACGAGGTGACCCAGAAGGAAGGAACGGAGCCGGCCTTCAGAAACGAGTACGCGGATAATCACAGGGAGGGCATCTACGTTGACATTGTGTCCGGGGAGCCTCTCTTCAGCTCGCTTGATAAGTTCGAATCCGGCACAGGCTGGCCAAGTTTTACAAGGCCTCTTGAACCGGATAACATCGTGGAGAAGGAAGACAGGAGTTTCTTCACGAGGCGCACCGAGGTGCGGAGCAGGCACGGGGATTCGCATCTCGGCCACGTCTTTTCTGACGGCCCGAAACCTACGGGCCTCAGGTATTGCATGAATTCCGCCGCTCTACGGTTCATCTCCAAGGAGGATCTGGAGAAAGAGGGCTACGGAGAATATCTTAAGCTCTTTAAGGGGCATTGAGTCCGATGGGTCTTCAAGCACGGCTGTTGCGTGCTTCTGCCGTCACCCCGGTGAAACTTGCCGCGGAAAGACGGAATTCGTGCCCCCTATCCGCAAATACCGCCCGGTTTTGCCGGGATTTTATGACTTGACGGGGGTCCGCATCGTTCCTATATTTGAAATAAGTCAGTCTTCGGCATACCCCGTGCCGAGGTGATAGTGTTCCGGTGCATCCAGATGCTGCAGCCTATGCGTGGGTTCAGGATGGAGGCCGCGCCATGAACGAGGAACAGAAGCGACTTGCTGGCCAGAAAGAGAAGAGGGAGAACTGGAGGCTTTGGGGGCCGTACCTGGCGGAGCGCGCCTGGGCCACGGTGCGGGAGGATTACAGCGCTGATGGAGCCGCGTGGGAGCATTTCAGCCATGATCAGGCCCGGCGCCGCGCCTACCGATGGAATGAGGATGGTTTGGGGGGCATCTGTGACGAGAAGCAGTACCTCTGTCTCGCCCTCGCCCTCTGGAACGGCCGAGACCCGATCCTGAAGGAGCGCGCCTTCGGACTGACAGGCAACGAGGGGAACCATGGGGAGGATGTAAAGGAATGCTACTTTTACCTGGATGCGACGCCGAGCCACAGCTACCTGCGTTATCTTTACAAGTATCCCCAGGCTGAGTATCCCTACGCCCTCCTCATAGAGGAAAACAGACGGCGGAACCGTCTCGATCCCCCTTTCAACCTGCTCGATACGGGTATCTTCCAGGAAAGCCGCTACTGGGATGTGGAACTCGTCTACGCGAAGTACGATCCGGAGGCCATCCTGGTGCGGATCAGCCTCCATAACCGGGGTCCGTCCGCGGCAACGCTGCACGTGCTGCCCACCCTCTGGTTCAGGAACACATGGTCGTGGGGCGATGAGGCCAGGAAGCCTACCCTCTATGCATTCGATCCTCCCGAAGGGGCGGCGTGGGCGGTCCACGCCGCTCACCCCGAGCTGGGGGTATACCATCTCTACGGCGCGCAATCGGCCGAGCTGCTCTTCACCGGGAATGAGACCGATTTCCAGGGGCTCTGGGGTATCCCCAACCAGTCTCTCTACGTGAAGGATGCCTTCCACCGGCTGGTGATACACGGAGAGAAATCAGCCGTCAATCCCGAACAGGCTGGGACCAAGTGCGCCGCATGGTACAGGCTCAATCTCCCTCCGGCTTCGGAAAGCCATCTTGAGCTGATGCTCGTATCCGAGAACGCGAGGGAATCTTTCGAGGCGGGCTCCCATCCCACCTCTTCAAAGTCAGAGACTTCGGTACTCCGTCGGACCATGGCCAACCTGGTGGGATCCATGTTTTCTCCGGAGGAGCCGAGGGGATCCTTTAAGGGTTTCGATAAGGTCATGGGGACGCGCAAATCGGAGGCTGACCGGTTCTATCACGACGTTTTGCCCGGAGCAACGGATGAAGACAGGTCGATTCTTCGGCAGGCACTCTCAGGCCTCATATGGACCAAACAGTTCTTTCACTACGACGTTGCCAGGTGGCTCGACGGCGATCGGGTTCCTCCTCCGGAAAGCCGCAAGAGCGGCCGGAACCATAAGTGGCGCCATCTCAAATCGGCCGACGTCATCCTGATGCCCGACAGCTGGGAGTACCCCTGGTTTGTAGCTTGGGATCTGGCTTTCCACTGTGTTGCCCTGGCGCTCATCGACATCGATTTCGCGAAAGAGCAGCTGGAGATGCTCCTCACCAACCGTTACCTCCATCCCAACGGCCAGATCCCGGGCTGCGAGTGGTGTTTCGACGACGTCAACCCGCCGCTTCTCGCCTGGGCTGCCCTCGAATGCTTTCAGATGGAACGGACACGGACCGGAATAGGAGATCCCGGTTTCCTCCGGCGTATGTTCAACAAGCTGGTGCTCAATTATGGCTGGTGGCTCAATCGCAAGGACCCCGAGAACAGGGGTGTTTTTGAAGGTGGGGTGTTAGGGCTGGACAATATCTCGATCTACGACAGGTCTCAACCGCTGCCGCAGGGCTTTAGCCTGAAGCAGGCGGACGCGAGCGCCTGGATGGCGATGTATGCCCTTAACCTGACGGCCATGGCGATCGAGCTGGCCCGGGAAGACCCCGGCTACGAGGAGATGGCGGTCCAGTTCCACGCGCAGTTTTTCGCCATCGCCAACGCGGTGCACGGTCACGGCGACGGGCCGGTGTCTTTGTGGGACTCCACTGACGCATTCTTCAAGGATGTCCTCGACACCCCTCACGGTGCTTTTCCCCTTCCCGTTTTTTCCTGGGTAGGGCTCATACCGCTCTTCGGCGTCGAGATCGGCTACCCGGAGCGGCTCGCGGCGCTCCCGCGCTACAAGGACTTCCTGAAGGGCCACGCCGGCGGCACGTATGACGGAAATATCATCTGTGCGTGTCCCCACACCGAGAACGAGCGAGGCGACCACTTCTTCTCCCTGCCGCTGCCTTCGAACGTTCCCGAAATCATGGAGCGCGTGCTCAACGCGGACCAGTTCATCTCGGCTTACGGTGTCCGCTCCCTGAGCAAGGTCCACCGCCCCAGAATGGACCTGGGAGAATTGCCGGTCCTCGGGTCGGTAATGATCGCCTATGAGCCCGGAGAATCGCAAACGGGCCTCTTCGGCGGCAATTCCAACTGGCGGGGGCCCGTCTGGTTCCCCCTCAATTATCTCCTGGTAAGGGCGCTCGATAAGGCACACGAGTACCTCACCGACACTTTTACCGTCAACGCCCCGGTCCTGGGAGGCCGGGTGACTCTGAAACAGGCGGCAGACCTCATTGCCGAGCGTTTGGTCAACATCTTCCGGCGCGGCGAGCGCGGTTTGCGACCCGCCTTTCCTGAAGAGAGCCCTTTTCAGAAGGACCCCCACTGGCGGGACCTGCTGCTCTTCCATGAGTATTTTCATGGAGATACGGGTCAGGGGCTGGGGGCCGCGCACCAGACAGGCTGGACCGCCCTCGTGGCCAATCTGCTGAAGAGGCACTACGAAAACAAATGAGGGCGAGAAGACGAAGCTGCCTTGCGGGACTATCATTGAAGCGTACCCAAGGGAGTAAAAAAGAACGATTGCCCCGTTGAAGGAGGTAAAGCATGACATTGAAAGAGGTCGAAGACTCTTCCTCTGCCGTGGAAAAAGTCTGCCGGATGGATGCGGCATCTGCCGGTGGAAGACGGCCGATGACGGCCGCGGAGAGGAGGAGGGAAGGGCAGATTCGAAGCAGCATCGGCCGCCGCGGTTTTTTCAAGCTCCTGGGCCTCGGAACCCTGGGCCTCGGCTTCGGGGTTTCCATTTTTGACAGCATTTTCCAGTGCGGCGAGGCGGCCGAGGAGACCGCCGAGGAGACGCGGCACCGGCTCAAGATGATCGGGACCGTTGACTTCATGGGCTTCCGTGCAAAGGAGATTACGCCGAACCAGGAGTTCTATGTCACGACGTACTCGTCGGAGGTGCCCGAGATCGATGCCGATACACACAGGCTGCGCATAGAGGGCCTTGTCACTAAGCCCTCTGTCTTTAGCATGAAGGACCTCGAGGCGATGAGGGATAGGAAGGAGTTCGTCACCCTTCAGTGCATCGGGAACCCCGTGGGCGGCGATGCGATCGGTAATGCGCTCTGGGAAGGGGTCACGTTCAGGAAGATCCTGGATCTTGCCCGACCGGGCTCGGGCATCGTCAAGGCGGCATTATTCGGCGAGGACGGGTACAGCGACAGTATTCCCTACGACCTTGCCCAATCGGATGAGGTCTTCCTCGCATGGCGCATGAACGGGGAGGCGCTGCCGAAGCAGCACGGCCGTCCTTTAAGACTGATCGTTCCGGGCATCTACGGCATGAAAAACGTGAAATGGATCTCCAAGGTGGAGCTGGTCAACTACAATTTCAAGGGATACTGGGAGAAGAAAGGCTGGTCGGACGAAGCCGTCATACCGGTCAGATCGCAGATACTGATGCCCATGAGCGGCAAGGCGGTTCCTTTCGGCAAGTACATGGTGGGCGGGGTAGCTTTTGGCGGCCGGTACGGGATAAGCAGGGTTCAGGTCTCCCTCGATGGGGGCAAGAACTGGTCCGACGCCCAGATGAAGCCTCCTCTGTCAAAATGGGCCTGGTCCCTGTGGGAATATGACTGGACACCGGAGCGGAAGGGTAGTTACGAGATAGCGGTCAGGGGATTCGGCAGGTCGGGCAAGGTGCAGGAATCGACGTCGCTCTTCGGCAGGGTCGCGGGCGCGTTCCCGTCCGGCGCAAAGGGGATCCACCAGGTCGAGGTGAGCGTTGTATAGGCCTGTGCTCGGTGGAAGGTACCCGCTTATTAACTTTGCCACAGAGAGAAAGGGGTGAAGGTGAGCAGGGATCTCATCAAAAAGCTCATTCTTGTTGCGGTGATCGCAGGACTGGTTCTTGTTTTTTGGACATTCAACCTGGGGCACTACCTTACGCTCTCTTACCTGAAGGGTTCGGCAGACGTGTTGAAGGGCATCTATGCCGAGCACCGGGCACTGGTGGTCCTGGTCTATTTCCTCGTCTACGTGCTCACCACGTCTCTGTCGCTGCCGGGCGCCGCGGTGCTGACTCTCGCCGGGGGGGCCCTCTTCGGCCTTGTGGTCGGCATACTGGTGGTCTCGTTCGCGAGCACTCTAGGCGCGACCCTCGCCTGTTTCGTTTCACGGTTCGTTTTGAGAGGCTGGGTACAGGCTAAATTCGGTGATAAAATTGCAAAGGTCGACGAGGGGATCAAGAAAGAAGGGGCGTTTTATCTTTTCACGCTGCGCTTGATCCCCGTGTTCCCTTTCTGGATGATCAACCTCGTCATGGGCCTGACGGGCATTCCGCTCAGGAAGTTCTACTGGGTGTCGCAGCTTGGGATGCTCCCGGGCACCGTGGTCTATGTCAATGCAGGAAGGGAGCTTGCAAAGGTGCAGTCTTTAGGAGGGATTCTCTCGCCGGGCTTGCTCGTCTCCTTTGCCCTCATCGGGATATTCCCCCTAACAGCGAAGAAATTGGTCTCCCTCTACAGGGCCAGGGGAGGCAGGGCCGGCAGCCAATAATCCCGGCAGGGGGTGCGGTATGGCGAACTATGATTTCGATATAGGTATCATGGGTGGAGGTGCGGCAGGCCTGACGGTGGCGGCCGGTGCAGCCCAGGCTGGTGCAAAGGCCTTGCTCGTGGAGAAAGAAGGCAGGCTCGGAGGAGACTGCCTCTACTACGGATGTGTCCCGAGCAAGACCCTGATCAGAACGGCACGGGTCTACCACCTCATGAAGCATGCCCGACGGTTCGGCCTTCCGGGGGTGGTTCTTCAACGCCCGGACTACCGGGAAATATCGGCGAGAATCAACTCGGTCATAGCCACGATTCAAGAGCACGACTCCGAGGAACGCTTCTGTAATCTGGGAGTGAAAGTGGAGTACGGCCAGGCAACCTTTGTCGACGAGCGCTCCATCAGCCTGAACGGGAAGCGCTACTCGGCCAAGAACTGGGTAATAGCCACGGGTTCTTCCGCTGCTTTACCGCCCCTAGAAGGTCTCAAAGAGACGCCGTTCATAACGAACAGGGACGTCTTCTCTCTCCCGAAGCTTCCGGGATCGATGGTGATCATCGGCGGCGGTCCCATAGGAATCGAAATGGCCCAGGCATTCGCCAGGCTGGGGACAAAGGTCACCGTCGTGGAGTTCCTCACGCAGATTCTCAATGCCGATGATGCGGATATGACCGATACGGTGAGGGAGGTACTGAAAGGAGAAGGCGTCCAGTTCTTCCTCGGCTCTGCGGTCCAGAGTGTGAGGCATGGAGGTTTAGAGCATGAGGTCACGTTCAAGAAAGGCGACGAGAGCGGGACCGCACGGGGAGAGATCATCCTTGTTGCCACGGGAAGGAAGGCGAACCTGGAGGGCATGGGCCTCGATCGTATCGGTGTTGCCATGGACCGGAGAGGCCTCAAGCTGGACGACAAACTGAGGACCAGCCAGGGTCACATTTACGGGGCAGGAGATGTGACGGGTACCTACCAGTTTACCCATGCAGCGGGCTACGAAGGAGGCATCGTGCTGAGCAACGCCGTGTTCCACTTCCCGAGAAAGGTGAGCTACGCCCACGTCCCCTGGGTCACCTATACGGACCCCGAGCTCGCGAGCATCGGCATGAACGAGAAATCCGCGAGGGCCGCAGGGATAAAGTATTCGGTCTGGTCGGAGCCGTTCGAGAACAATGACAGGAGTCTCGCCGAGGGGGAGAACATGGGAAGGATAAAAATGCTCCTCGACGAAAAAGAGAGGCTTATGGGGGTCCAAATTTTGGGCCCCAGGGCGGGGGACCTGCTCAGCGAGTGGGTGGCGGTGATGCACGGAAACATAAAGCTATCCACGCTTGCATCGGCCGTCCATCCCTATCCGACCCTTGGGGAGATAAACAAGCGCGTTGCCGGGAACTTCCTCGCGACGAAGATATTCTCGGAGAAGGTGAAAAGGGCCCTCAAGTTCTTCTTTAATCTCAAGGGACGGGCCTGCGGCGAAGGACCCTTGGGAGAGGGCCGCTTATGAGTCAGAACAGCATACAGTGATTAACCCACAGGATGGTTGCGGCGCCGGAAAGGGAGGAGCTGGGCGCACCTTTACTTCATCGGAAAAAAGGAGTAAAAAAGAGATTCAGCGGAGAGGAGAGAGAGGCCACCTCTCTGCCGGCCGGATGCGTGAGAACGGAGCGGGCATGGATGCGAAGGAAAGGATGATTCTCGCCCTCGACGTGGGCAGCTTCGAGGAGGCCCGGGAACTGGTCACGCAATTTAAGGACCACGTGGGCATGTTCAAGGTGGGCAAGCAGCTTTTTACCCTTTGCGGCACCAGGATCGTAGGTTTCATCAAGAGGAGGCACGCAAAGGTCTTCCTTGATCTGAAATACCATGACATCCCCAACACCGTGTCGAAGGCCGCTATCGAGGCCACGAAACTGGGCGTGGATATGTTCAACGTCCATGCATCGGGCGGTCTCGCCATGATGAGCGAGACGAGAACGGCTGTCTATGAGACGGCGGAGAAGCTCGGGTGCCGGCGGCCGACGATCGTTGCCGTCACCGTGCTCACGAGCATCGATGACGCCGAGCTCAAGAGGATGGGCCTTGGGGTATCGGCTGAGGAGCTTACGAGGCGCCTCGCCCTCCTCACGAAAGAGGCCGGCCTCGACGGGGTCGTCGCCTCGGGGCTGGAGATAGAGCTGATACGTGAGCTATGCGGCAGGGCCTTTGTCATCGTGACGCCCGGGGTGAGGATCACCGCGACGAAGGACGACCAGAAGAGGACCATCGGCCCCGCAGACGCGATCCTGAAAGGGGCAACCTATATCGTGCTGGGGCGGACGGTGCTTTCCGCGAAGAAGCCGAAAGAGACGCTTGCGCAGGTGGAGGAGCAGATAAGAGATGCCCTCTCTGGGCAACAGGAATAGCATTATCGAGAGCCTGCGGCTCCATCCGGAGCGGGCCGCGAGGCTCTGGGTCGAGGCCGGCTACGAGCGAGCCTCAACAGAGGTCATGGAGGAGGCGCGGAGGGCCGGGGTCTCGGTACGCGTGGTCCCCAGGGAGCAGTTCGAGAGGCGGTTCAAAGGCATCAGATCGCGCGCCTGTCTAGAGATCGAGGAATTCAGCTATGCCGATCCCGAGGCCCTCCTCACGGGGATAGGCTCTCTCGAAAAGCCCTTCTTCTCCGCCCTCGACGGCATCTACGATCCCCAGAACCTGGGCAATGCCGTGAGGACGGCGGCCTGCTTCCGCGTGGACGCGCTCTTCCTCCCGCGCGACCGCGCGTGCGGGGTGACGGAAACGGTTATCAACGTGGCCAGGGGCGGCACGGAGCAGGTGAGCATAGGGCGCGTCACCAACCTGCCGAGGTACATGGAAGAGCTGAAGAAGAGGAACGTTTTCTGCTTCGGCCTCGACGAGAGGGCGGACAAGAGCCTCTTCGAGATGGACCTGACCATGCCCCTCTGCCTGGTCCTCGGCGGAGAGGACGGGCTCCGGAGGCTCACGAGGGACAGGTGCGACATGCTCCTCAAGATTCCGACGGCCCCCGCCTTTCCCTCCCTCAACGTGGCATCCGCCTTTGCCGTTGCAGCCTATGAGACGGTGAGGCAGAGGGCCGCGAAGAAGGGGTAGGGGCACCCTCGCTCACGTCCGGTAGGAGGCGTTGATCTTGATATAGTCGTAGGTGAGGTCGGTAGTGTACATATCGTAAGAGCCCCTGCCGTCATGCAGGTGGACGAGGAGCTCGATCTCGCGGGCGTCCATGAGCTTCCTCAGCCGCTCTTCCGAAAAAGGCACCTCCCTGCCCCCCTTCGCGAGGACCTCTCCCTGGAGGGCGACCTCCACCTTGGAGGGGTCGAGGGGCACCTTCGCGTCTCCCGCGGCGGCGATTATGCGGCCCCAGTTGGGGTCGCACCCGAAAAAGGCGGTCTTGACGAGGGGTGACACGGCGATTCTCCGGGCTATGCGCTCGGCGGTCCCCCTCTTTTTGGCGCCCTTCACCGTGACATGGATCACTTTGGTCGCCCCCTCTCCGTCCTTGACGATGAGGAGGGAGAGGGCTTTCATGAGGCGGGCGAGGCTCCGCCTGAAAGGGGCGATCCCCGCCCGGGCCTCTTCCGTGCCGCTCGAAAAGAGCATGACCGTGTCGTTCGTGCTCGTGTCGCCGTCGACGCTGATCCGCTCGAAGCTCTCCCTCCCCAGTGTGGGCAGGAGGCGCTTCAGGTCCCCGGGGCCGAGGGGATAGTCGGTGAAGAAAAAGGCGAGCATCGTCGCGAGGAGGGGGTTTATCATGCCCGCGCCCTTGGCCACCCCCGCGACAGTGTAGCCCGCCTGGACGCGCTCTTCCACGATCTTGGGAAAGGTGTCGGTGGTCATGATGGCCCGGGCAAAGGAGTCCAGGTGCCCCTCCCCGAGGTCGGCCACGAGGTCCGGCAGGGCCGCGACCATGGTCCCCAAGGGGAGCCGCTTGCCGATCACGCCTGTCGAGGCGAAGAGCACCTCCTCTCTTCGGATACCGAGGAGGCGCGCCAGCTCCGTCGCAAGGGCAGCGAGGTCGTCGACCCCCTCGGGGCCCGTACAGGCATTGGCGCATCCGCTGTTCACGAGGAGGGCCCGCACCCCCCCGCGCCCCTTTCTCCTGTTGTACAGGATATGCGCGGCCTTGACCCGGTTGCGCGTATAGAGGGCAGCCACGCGGGCGGCCTCCGGGAAGTAGACGAGGCCGAGATCGAGACCCGCTGCCTTGATGCCCGAGGCCACGGCGGAGAACTCTACACCCTTTACCATATCAGAGCTACCCTTTACCGCAGCATTTCTTGTACTTCCTGCCGCTCCCGCAGGGGCAGGGGTCGTTCCTCCCTATCTTGCGGCCCTTCTGCTCGGACGGCTCTGCCTCGCCCCTGTTCATGAAGAAGATGGGCGCTTCGGGCCGCACCTCCTCATGCCTGGCCGGCTGTATGGCGAAGAGCTTGCTCACCGTATCCAGGTTGACCCTGCTGAGCATGTCGAGGAAGAGCTCGAAGCTCTCCCGCTGGTATTCCCTCAAGGGGTCCTTCTGCCCGTACCCCCTGAGGCCGATGCCCTCCCGGAGATGATCGAGGGAGAGGAGGTGCTCCTTCCAGTGGCCGTCGAGGGAGTTCAGGGTGATGAACTGCTCCAGGTTCCGGAGGGTGGTCTCGCCGAATTCCCGCTCTTTCCCCTGGTACACGGAGAGTACCGACTCCCTTACCCTCTCCGTGAGGCCCGCCCTCGTGATCGACCTCACATCGAGGTGGTCGAGGTCCGCGTGGAAGAAAAAGGTCTCGTAGAGCCGATTTTTGAGGGAGTCCAGATCCCACTCTTCGGGATATACCTTCTCGGGGGCATACTCGTCCACGAACCCCTCGATGAGATCGTCCACCATTTCTAAAACGCGTTCCTTCACCTCCCCGTCATTGATGATCTCCCTGCGCATGCCGTAGATGGTCTCCCGCTGCTTGTTCATCACGTTGTCATATTCGAGAAGGTACTTCCTGATGTCGAAGTTGTGGGCCTCCACCCTGCTCTGGGCATTCTCGATGGCCTTCGTGATGAGGCGGTGCTCTATAGGCATGTCCTCCGTCATCCCGAGCTTGCCGAGGAGCGGAGAGATGCGGTCGGACCCGAAGATGCGCATGATCTCGTCTTCGAGGGAGACGTAGAAGCGGGACGAGCCCGGGTCGCCCTGCCTTCCGGAACGGCCGCGCAGCTGGTTGTCGATCCTCCTCGACTCGTGCCGCTCCGTCCCGAGGATGTGGAGGCCGCCCTGGGCGATCACCTGCTCCCTCTCCCGCTCGCAGATCTGCTTCGCCTCCTCGAGGGCGGCTGACTTGGTCTCCTCGTCCTCCTTGCCCTTGGCGAGAATGCGGGCCAGAAAGGCGGGATTGCCCCCTAGGAGGATGTCGGTCCCCCTGCCCGCCATGTTCGTGGAGATGGTCACCGCCCCGTATCTCCCCGCCTGGGCCACGATCTCCGCCTCCCGCTCATGGATCTTCGCGTTGAGTACGTGGTGGGGTATGCCCTTCCTCTTGAGCATCTCCGAGAGCCGCTCCGATTTGTCGATGGAGAGGGTCCCCACGAGCACCGGTTTTCCCCTTTGGTGGAGCTCTTCGATCTCCTTTACCACGGCCCTGAATTTTTCCTTCTCAGTCCTGTAGACCACATCGGGGTAGTTGGTCCTGATGAGGGGCCGGT
>Ga0326727_10022628_pt1 | contig 12115 bp, 12 predicted proteins | sample MB2enrmetagenome_FD_207643 | JGI IMG/M metagenome (GOLD analysis project Ga0326727, IMG submission 207643) | Lab enriched peat soil microbial communities from McLean, Ithaca, NY, United States - MB29MY | ecosystem: Environmental > Terrestrial > Soil > Wetlands > Peat | place: USA: New York... | reverse complement strand
GCAGCCCGGCAGTGAACCAGGCAGGCGCGTGGTAGACGTTGCCCTGGCGGGAGAAGAACTGGCGGCCGTTCCACCATGCCCGGACTCCGTCGAGCTTCTCCGACATCCACCAGCCGGCCAAGTCTGTGGCGTTGTCCCAAGGGTGGGCTAGAAGCAATTTGGGCACGGCAGCGGTGCTCTTCGCCGCGGTCGCGGGGCTGGCAGTCGGCAGTGAGCCCAACCGCTGCCGCTCCATTTGCTCGCCACGGTACGCCCGGAGGTGCTTGCAGGTGCGGCGCTCGATGGGCAGTGATTGGTTGCGCCACGCCGGGCAGGTGCAGGAATACACGCCGCCCACGTTCTTGAGGATGTATGGCGCACGGGCCGACCCCTGCACCTGGGCCGACTCGCCATCTTTGAGATCGGGCATATTGCTGGTCCTTGAAGTGAAGGTTGGAAGAGGGCAGGCGGCAGGCTGCCAGATGGCCTATCACCATCAGTTGTTCGACGGGTCCCGCCGGACCTTGCGGCCGGGCTTCACGACCCCGACTTGGCCATTGCGCTGGTAGATGCCGCCCGGCGAATCGGCGTTGAGACACCGCCCGCTGGCCCAGGCCCGCAGCCGCTCGACGCTCTCGGCCGAAGTACGGGCCACGGGCACAACATTCCTGGCCGCCTCCACAAGCGGCACGTCGAGCAAGGCCGCTAACCGGCAGCAGGCCTTGATCTCGGCACCGGTCCAGTCCGCATCCACGGGCCGGGGTTGCTTGGTGTCGAGCCCGAAGATGTCCAGGTAGATGTGCCAGATCGCCCGCCGCTGCTGGGCGCTGGGCAGGTCGAGGAACCACACCCCGTCGAACCGCTCGGCCCGGGACATCTCGGGCGGCAGCTTGCTGATGTCGTTCGACGTAGCGACGACGAAGACATCCGTTTCGTGGTCCGACATCCAGGTCAGCAAGCTTCCGAAAAGCCGGGCCGATACGCCCGAGTCGCATTGCCCGGAACTGGCCACGCCGCTCAGCCCCTTCTCAATCTCGTCGCAGAAGAGGATGCACGGTGCCATGGCGTCGGCGATCCGCAGGGCCTGGCGGGTCGCGGCTTCTGTCTGGCCCACGAGGCTGCCCATCAACGCGCCCACGTCGAGCACGAGCGTCGGCCGCCCGGTTTCGTTGCCAAGCGACTTGCAGAACTGGCTCTTGCCGCAACCCGGTGGGGAAAGTAGCAAGACTCCCCTGGGCCGCCGCAGCGGGTCGCGGTTGCCCTGGTTCCGCATGGCCCGCAGGCAGAACGCCTTGAGGGCCTCCAGGCCGCCAAGCCGCTCGAACCGCTCGCCGCCGCGGTGCAGCGTGAGCAGCCCGGACTTCTTCAGCATGCCCCCCTTCAACTCCCAGATCGCCTCCGGCTCGACCCGGCGATGCCGAACTAAGGACAGGGAAAAGGCGTTTTCCGCCTCGTAGCGGGTAAGCCCTGCCGCGGCGTCCAAAACGCGGTCCAGTTCCGGTCCGTCCGGCAGTTCACCCTCTTCCGTGGCCACGCCCCGGGCGATCGCTTCGATCTGCTGCCTGCCAGGAAGTTCGTGCTCGACGACGGCGAACAGTTTTTCCAGCTCGACGGGGATCTGCACGACCGGGGAGAGAATGACCAGGAATGTGCGGTTCGTCTTGCCCACGGCGATTTGCCGGGCCAGGGCCTGGACGATCTCGGCCGACTGGAGATAGCGGTGGAAGTTCTGAAGGACCAAGATCGCCGAGCTATCGGGGCTGGCCAGGGCATTGATCGAGCGGATGGCGGCCAGTGGGTCGCTACCCCCGGCGTCGGTCGGCTGGCCGTTGGACTGGCCGGGGATTTGCAATCCCTGCTCTACGTCCCAGGTGGCGAGCCGCCAGTTCTGCTCGCAGCACATTTCGGCGATCTCGCGGAGGGCATCTTCGTGCTCGAAACTCTGCACCCAAAGGGCACTGAAGCAGGCCGAGATGTACTCGGCCAGACGCTGGGTGAGTGACATGCTTTGTCCTTTTTTTGACGTTGGTGAATGCAAGTGCGGCGCAGAATACGCCGCGGATTGGGACGTCGGGACGAGAGACGGTGCGGCGCAACGCCGATTGAGGATCGGCATTTACCCGGAATCGTTCTCAAGACCGCGATTCTGGGTACGGCTCTGGAGAAACTCATCCAGGTCAGCCTTGCGGTAGTAGACCTTGCTGCCTACCTTCACAAAGGGGATTGGGTAAGACCGTCTACATCTCCAGATGCCGAGTGTCGAGGCTTTCACGCCGAGATAGTCGGCGGCTTGCTGTGGTGTCATCATCTGGGGAACAGGATGGGCTTCGACTTTCTCCACGCTCGGTCCTGAATCAGTTTCCTGATGGGCCATCGCGAGCATCAAGTCGGCGGCGACTTGCAAAGCTTCCGCAACCGACTTTGCGGCCACGTCGATCCGCCGCTTGAGCAGTTCGTGGAGGCGATGCACTTCGTCGTCGTGGAATGGGCGCTTCATGGGAGCACCTCAAGCCCGTTGTTGCGTGTGTTGCGATTCCACGGCCTGGTGGAACTCGGCGGTAAGCTGCTCGCCGGTCCGCTGGCCGAGGGCAGCTTCCATCGCCCTGCTGGCATCCCTGCATGACTGGCCGGCGAAGCCCTTGGTTTGGACACTGGTTTCGCCCTTGGGACTGACGATGATCTCGATGGTCTTCAAGCAGCACCTCCTTGGACCTGGATGGTCAGCTTGATGGAGCCGTCCGGCAACTGGGCTTCCGTGCATTGATGGCCCCGGCGGCGTGCTTCGGCCTTGGCCTTTTCGCAGGCGTAGGCTTGTAGGAAACGGTCGAGGTGCTTCTGGTCGCCCCAACGGCCGCCGAAGTTGTCGTACTTCACTTGGCCGCTGGCGGTGTCGCAGACGACCGGGTACTGCCAGTCGGGCAACTGTACGGCCAGGCCCGTTGCCTCGCCGCTGAAAAGTTGCGTCTTGCCTTGCGTCGGCTGGGGCAAGCCCAACCGCTGGCAGGTGGCCCGGACGGCAGCGGCGTCGCGGACTTCGGTCTTGATGGTCACAATGTGCGACAAGGGTTTTTCTCCCGGGGATGTGCTTGGCAATGATCAGGTTGAATCGCTACGATCGGCCGACGTTCTGGGACCGGCGGGGAGGGCTGGGATTGCCGGCCCATCCGAAAAAACGGTGTGGTTTGCCGAGGCCAGGACGACAGGGTGTGGGGCCATCAGGTCTTCGACCAGTAGCTCGCTTATCTCCGGCTCGGCACCTTTCTCCTGGCGCAGGCCGTAGAGCAGAAAGCAGCACAGCCCAATGGCCCCAAGGCAGATGAGCCCCACGGTCAGGGATTCGATAGCCGGGCCCAAGGCCGAGTCCCAAAACCGTTTCCGGGCAATCTCGCGCCGTTCTCCCTCCAGGACATCCCGTTGCCGGGCCACTTCGGCCTGTTGAGTCTGGAGGTCCTGCTGCAGCGCGACCAATTCTCGGCGCGAATTGGCGTCGGCGGCTACCAGTTCGTGGGTCGTTTCGGCGATCTGGTGATTCTGGTGGGCAATCTGGCGGTTTTGTTCGGCCTGACGATCAGCGGCCTCGCGGGCCACCTGGGTGACGCGGCCGTCGTCGCCGCAGCCGGCCAGAAAAACGCCGGTCGCGAGGACCAGAAGGCCGGACGCGGCCAGCCGGGGATGCGAAATGGTTCTGGACATAGGCTCTCCACGAGGAAAGGACCTTCCGCAGCAGGGCCTCCAGGGCCCGGCGGAGCCGCACTTGGCGGACCAGAGCGGCGGTTACGACAATCAGGGCCGCCCCGAGGGCGACCAGGGCAAGGTGGTTCAATCGCGGGTCTCCACAAAGAGGAAAGCCCTGTTGGGCCGGGCGAAGGAAGAACGGCGCGGCAGAACGTGTCGGCATTCAAGAATGCCATGCATCGGGGCACTTCTTATCCTGTTGCCACGCCGTGCGCAGAGCTTGCGCAGTGTTGAGGGCATACCGGGGCCCAGCAGCTTATCGGCGCCGAGAAACCAGGGACGACGGCGGTTGCTTGCCTGCGAGATTCTGGCGGCTGCACGCAAGTTGTGACGGCTAATCGGAAGGCAGTACGCCAAGAGTGCCCGGCGGGGGCGAAATTGGGCACAAAATCGAGGTTCCGGGCGATAGCCGCAGGCACCATCTAATAATGCCGTGAAAACGGGTCGTTGTTCAGTACGGCGGGCATATTCGCCGGCCAATTGACCTCCCTCTGGGCTGGCGACGACCTTCTTCGACACCGCGAACCGCTCGGCCCACCCACCACCCCGAAAACAAGCCGCTGGATCCGTCCAATGCGCACGTAGATCGCGTTTTTCCGCGGTTCTCACCCTCACCCGCCCCAGAGGCCAGATGCTACTTCTCGCTGAAAACGCTGCGCCAGCCCACGTTTCCGGGCATTGGGGGCTGCCGATCGTCTCCGGGGCGGGCAAAGGTACTGGGCTGGCCTTTTTCCGCCCCGAACCCCTGCACCGAGCCAACCTGGACATCACGTCCGGGATCGGGTCCTGGATAATTCGATTTCCAGCAGCCCACGAATTGTTTCTGGCGACCGAAAAAGAGGAGGCCAAAGCAGGCCCCCCGATCAGCGTTCGTCCCACTCACTTGGGCAGGATCACGGCGTCGATGACATGGATCACGCCGTTGGTACACGCAATGCCGGTCTTCACCACATTGGCGTTGTCCACCTTCACCGCACCTCCGCTGACCTCGCCGTTGGTCTACGGCAATGGCTGGCTGAGAAGGCGGAGGGGCATCACGGTGACGCCGGGGGCCTTGAGACCGATGATTGTGCCGATCCCCGCGCTGCATATGCCGACAATCTATAAGCCAGGATCCGCGAGGTGCTGGCCAGGTAGTTACTGTCGCCGTCGTACGTGGCGATAACGGTGTTGACGCCTTGGGTGAGCGAAGACACCGACACTGTGTAGGTATAGATCGCACTATCACCGCTACTAGCCACGAGAATGACAGAGCTGGAGGGAACGGTCGCGCCATTCACCGTGAAGCTCAGCGTGCCAGTGGGCGGGGGTGTGTATCCGCCATTGTTTGCCCAGCCGGGGGCCGTACCCGTGACCACGGCCGTGAATGTGACCTCGACGCCGACCGTGCCGCGATGGGACGAAGCATACACCACCGTACGGGTCATGGCCGGGTTGACCGTCTCAATCACGCTGCCTTGGCTGCCGCTGAAATTCGAGTCGCCGGAGTATACGGCAAGGATCGTGTCCTTCGCGCCAATGGGCAACGGGGCCGACTCGTTGTAGAGCACAGCGGTGCCGAGTTGGGTCACATTGGCCGTGCCCAGGGGCGTGCTGCTGGCGTTGTTGAGATAGAAGGTGACAGTGCCGGTTGGCCCGCCTCCCCGTGGGCTGGCTGGGGTGGTCGTCACCTTGGCCGCCAGTGTCACCGGCTGGCCATATTGGGACGTGGACGGGTAGGCCTGCACGGCGGTGCTCGTCATCGTCGAGAGCAGCTGCCGGTCTTCGAGCGGTTCTAACCGCAGCGGGCGGTTCGCCCGACGGCGCCTCGCGGACGTAGCGTTGCCGCGCTGGTCCCGGGACCGCCGGTTACTCGCCGTTAATTTGCTCAAAAGACTGTAGAACATGATAGAATCTTCCTTTCAGTGGGATCGTCTTTCCACTACGCTTCTCAAGGAGCCGGATTCGCTCGCAATCAGGACCAGTAGAGGGCCCTGACCATGACCCAATCCTCTTCGCCCCGGCAGGTCCGCTGGCAACCCACGCAGAGGACCGCCCCGTCCGTGCATTGATACTCCCAGGCTTCGCAGGCCGTGTGCCCCCCTGGCCCAAAGTGCGGGTGGGCGATTCCTACGGGCCCAAAGAGGCGTGCCCAATTGGCGGTCGGGCAACGGAGCAGAACGCGCAACGGATGAAGGGCCAAGCGTGCGAGATCGTTGTGTTCGACCTTGGCGCCCAGCGATTTCATCGCGCGGATGAAGTCGTCGCGCGTGCCGGCGAATGTCGAGATGGAGCCGGCGCAGTGCTGTTCGGCATTCATGGCCGTACCTCGCACAACATGTGGGGTCTTCGCCTCTTCGGAAAAGACTCCGCTTCGGTAGGGATCAACGCCGCGCGCACGCTTTGCAGCGCCTGGTGCATGCGGTTCTTCACCGTGCCCAGGGAGATGCCTAGTGCGGCGGCTGCCTCTCGGTAAGTGAAATCCCGATAGACAATCAGGGTCAACACCTGCCTCAGCTTGCCAGGAATCATCTCCACGGCCATCCGGGTGCGCTGGCGATCTTCCATGGTTTCCACGTCAGGCATAGCATGTCCACCTTCGGTGGCTAGCTGGGCAACCAGCGGTTGCCCGTAGTCGTCTGCCCCGCCGGTTCCCGCGGCTGTGCTCAAGCTGATCGCTTTATGGCGTCGATTGCGCCGCAGAAGGTCGACCGCCTGATGATTGGCGATCGCGTAAAGCCAGGAGCGAAGGGGGCGGCCCGGCTGAAACTGGTGGCACTTGCGGTGCAATTGCAGGAAAGTGTTCTGGAATGCGTCTTCGGCTAATTGGGCATCGCCGAGGAAGTTGCGCAGATAGCCGAACATCTCCCGCTCATACCGGCGGACAAGCTCTTCAAACGCCTCGCGGTTGCCCGTCTCCGCGTAGGCCGCCAGGAGCTTTTCGTCGCGCCCTGGCAGCGACGAACGACAAAGGCGGCCGGGGCGTGAGGCTTTCGCCGTCGCGGTCTGTAAAGAATCTCCGCCGCGCATGGGTCACCATCCTTTACTGCTTCCATCACGGGGAGGGCGGCCGCCGCGACTGCTGGAGCACGGCGATGATGCCTTGCAACAAGTATCGCTGCGACGCGGCTGCCGTGGTTGCCGGCGGCGAGGTGTTGGTCGCGGAGGAGCCTCCGGGCGCCGCACCAGGCGCCTGTGATGTCGGACTCTGACTTTGCGGCGCTCCGGAGGTCTCCGTGCTCATCATGGCCCCCTCTTTTCCTGCTTGAATCCGGGCTGACCGGCTCAGGTCTGCGTGCCGGTCTGCTATTAACGCGGAATCTGGCGACGAAGTCCGCCAACTTGGCATGTTTTTCCAGGCTGTAGCCGGGGATTGACCGCTTTCAGAATTGTGGTAACCTGAGGGTCGGCCGGGTCGTTTGTCCCAGGGGGCATCGGCGATGGCGTCGAGTGAGCCTTCGAAAATCACCGATCTTCTGCGGCACCTCGGTGCTGGGGATCGTTCGGCGGTCGATAGGCTGTTTGCGGTCGTGTATCAGGAGCTGCGGAGCCTGGCCGAGCAGTTCTTTCGACGAGAGCCGGAGGGCAATACGCTTCAGCCCACGGCACTGGTACACGAAGCCTACGTGAAGCTGGTCGATCAGAAGGCCGTCGATTGGCAGGGCCGCACGCATTTCTTTGCCGTGGCCGCCCAGGCGATGCGTCGGATCCTCGTCGACCACGCCCGCCACCGCGGGGCCGCGAAACGTGGCGGCCGAAAGAGGCGCGTGCTGCTGGAAGAGGATCTTGTGGCGGGCGGTCAACCGGACGACGAGCTGTTGGCCGTCGATAGCGCGTTGTCGAAACTCGCCCAGCTCGATCCCCGCCAGGCGCAGATGGTCGAGCTGCGGTTCTTCAGCGGTCTGAGTGTCACCGAAGCGGCCCGCGTGTTGGGGATGTCGAAGAGGTCGGCCGAGCGGGAATGGACCATGGTCCGCGCCTGGTTGCGGCGCGAGCTTAGCGAGAGTGACACCGCATGAACGCCGAGCGTTACCGGCAGGTCAAGCGGATTTTCCTGGCAGCTTGCGGGTTGGAGCCGGAATCCGCGGCGGCATTCCTGGATCAAGCCTGCGCGGGCGACGCCGAGCTGCGACGAGAGGTCGCATCGCTTCTCGAACATCATTCGCCGACGACGATTATCGGCAAATCACCCGACGCCGCGGCGGAACCGCCGGCGCGGCTTTCCGTGCCGCCAAACGGTGCTGCCAGCGATCCCGGCGGCGGCCCGAGGCCGGAGCGGTTCCCCCCCGGGTCGGTTCTGTCGGGCCGCTACCGCATGATTGCCCCGCTGGGGCGAGGCGGGATGGGAGACGTGTACCGGGCCGACGACCTGAAGCTGGATCAGCCGGTGGCCCTGAAATTCCTCTCCCAAAGCCGCAGCCAGTCGGCTGCCTGGGTTCGCCGGTACCAAAACGAGGTGCGGTTGGCCCGCAAAGTCACCCACCCGAACGTGGTGCGGGTGTACGACATCAGCGAAGCCGAAGGGGAGGTCTTCATCTCGATGGAATACGTCGACGGCGAAGACCTAGCCGCGTTGCTACACCGCATCGGCCGCCTGAGTGGCGACAAGGCGATACAGGTCGCGCGGCAATTGTGTGCCGGCCTGGGGGCCGCCCACGATCAGGGCGTGCTCCATCGCGACCTGAAGCCGGCGAACATCATGATCGACGGCCGCGGGCAGGTCCGCATCGCGGACTTCGGCATTGCCGCGCCGGCTTCTGTGGGCGAGGAACCCAGCGCGTTGGCCGGTACGCCGGCGTTCATGGCGCCGGAGCTGTTTTCCGGCGGCAAGCCGTCGATCCGCAGCGACCTGTACGGGCTGGGCATCGTTCTCTACGAGGCGGTTACCGGCGAGCCTCCCTTTGCGGCCGCACGGCACGACATGGGCAGCCGGGACGCGGCACCTGTGCGGCCCGCGGCGATTGTGCCCGAAATCGATGCCGGACTGGAACGCGTTGTTCTACAGTGCCTGGAGCGCGATCCGCGGCGGCGGCCGGAGTCGGCCTATGCGGTTGCGGCTGCGTTGCCCGGTGGAGATGCCCTGGCCCTGGCGCTCGCTGCGGGAGAGATGCCGTCGCCCAGCATGGTGGCCGCGGCGAGTTCTCGGGGTGCGTTGAGTCCTTTGGCCGCCATCTGCTGTGTGGGCCTGGCCCTTGCGGCGTTGTGCCTTGTGGTGCGCCTAGCTGCCCGGACGTTTTTCTTGCCCCAGACGGGCCTTGTGAAGTCGCCCGCCGCGCTTGCCGACAGGGCGGAACAAATCCTTACGGCGCTGGGGCACGAAGCGATCAGTCCGGAACATTGGCAGGGTTTTGCGATCGACCGTGGTTTCTTGCAATACGCCGCGGAGGCGGGGGACCGGCATCGCATTTGGGCGAGCCTTCCGAACGCTCGACCACCGGCGGTCTGCTTCTGGTACCGCGCCGGCGGCGATCCGTTCGCACTGCCCGCCCTGCTCGGTCAGCCGGCGGCGATGCAGGCGTTTCCGAACGAAGCGGGGACGGCTACGGTCCGTTTGGATGGCCGGGGACGATTGCTGCAATACCTGATGACGCCGGATCGCGCGGCCTTGCCCCCCGCCGCACCCGCAGCGGTAGATTGGCCGGCGCTGTTCGAGCTGGCTGGCCTGCCGATGGGCGAGTTTCAGCCGATGCGGCCCGTCCGCCAGCCACCTGTCTATGCCGACGCGCTGGCGGCGTGGCAAGGCGCCTGCCCGGAGAGCCCGGAGGTGCCGATCCGCGTGGAAGGGGCATCGCTCGGGGATCGCGTGGTCTTTTTCGAGGTGATTCCCCCCTGGGACCAGGCGTGGACCGACGCCGACGAAGGACCTTCCCGCTTGCCCAGCCGCGCGCCCGCCGTACGGCTGGTCCTGTACCTGCTGGTGATCGTCGGCGGCAGCTTTCTCGCCTGGCACAACGCGCGGCTGGGACGCGGTGACCTGCGGGGAGCCAACAAGCTGCTCATGTTCATCCTGCTCTTGGGGCTGTTCGACTGGCTGCTGGGCGAAAGACACGTCGCCGGTTTCACTCAGGAGATCAGCCTGTTCTACTCATGGATGGCGCGTGCCACGCTCACCGCCGCAATCGCCTGGCTCGCTTACTTCGCCGTGGAACCGTACCTGCGCCGGTTCTGGCCCCAGATCATGATTACCTGGAGCCGCCTGCTGTGCGGCAAGTTTCGCGATCCGGCGGTCGGCCGCGACATCCTGATCGGCAGCATGTGCGGGATCCTGCTGGTGCTCCTCGTGCAACTGGATACCTTGCTGCCTTTCTGGCTCGGGCGTCCGCCGGCGCTGCCGAGGTTGCCGCTGGTGCTGCACGATTTGGGCGCCATGCTCGGGCTGCGATATAAACTGAGCTTGGTGATCACCGCCGTGATGACCAGCGTCACTCTCGTGCTGGCCCTGTCGCTCTTCATGCTGGTGCTTCGCGGGCTGCTGCGCCGGCCGTGGCTGGCCATGGCGGCCGCCTGGCTGGCGCTGACCGCGCTCGAAACGGTGGCTACCGGGCCGGACACCTGCTTCCCTTGGCTGACCGGCTCTCTAGCCGTAGCGGCGGCCCTGCTGCTGCTAGTGCGCCTGGGAGTCGTCGCCCTGATGGCGAGCTTGTTCGTGTGGTTCGTGCTCATGACCAGCCCGATCACTTCAGACCTGCGGGCATGGTATGCACCGGCCGGCACTTTCGCCGTCTTGCTGGCGATCGCGCTCGTGGGCTACGGTTTCCTGACCGCCCGCACAGGCCGGCCGATTCTCTGGCAGCGGTGGTTAGGCGATTAGTCGGGACTATTTTCCCGAGCCACTGGGCGGGGCCGGCTTTGGCTTGGGTTTCTCGGCCGGCACCACTACCCGCCCGCCACGGGTAGGCGTGGGTGTCGAGGTAGCGGACGGCGATGCGGGCCTAGCGGCGGCTCTTTCCGGCGCCACAAACCGCTCGGTCCACACACCACCCAGAAAATAAGCCACTGGATCCGTCCAATGCGAGCGTAGGCTACGTTTTTTCGCCGTTCTCACCCTCACCCGCCCCAGAGGCCAGGTGCTACTTCTCGCTGAATACCCTGCGCCGGCTCGCGTTTTCGCACCTTCTCGGGCAGCCGATCGTTTCCGGGCTGGGCAAAGGTACCGCGCTGGCCTCTTTCCGCCCCACCTTGCCCCGAAATTGGCCTCCTTTCGGGCCGCGCGCAACAATTGGCACCGCGAAGCCCAGCGCCGAGCCAACCTGGACATCACGTCCGGGATCCTGATTTTTCCTGCGGCCCAAGTCTGGACGCGATGTCCGGGTAGCCCCACACCTACTGCCAACACCTCTAGCCGCCATGCGTGACACAAATCCAGTTTCTATTTCTAGAAATAGGAATTGTTTCTTATGGCGCCGCAACCTGGTCATAATGTCCGGCTTGGCGTTTTCGGGGCGCCCATTTCTCGAAGTAGCGGAATTGCATGACACAACAGAGGATGGCGAACGACGGGACCAGGAATACCTCGTGACTGCCTTGCGACATCCAGCCTGAATCTGGATGTCCCTGCCGGTTTGCCCAGCGCAAAGCCGGCAACAGGAACCCCAGCAAAGAATCGCCGGGAATCAGTGCTGCTGCTCTTTCGTCGCCGAGGTTTTGGCATGTTCGGGGAAGTCGGTCGTATAGCGAGCCAGCAGGGCGTGCACGTCGGCGGGTACGATGTACATCTTTCCGCGAATCTGTTTGGTTTCGCCCGGAGCGAGTCCGCCCAGGCGGAAATCGCCGTGCAGGCAGCGGAGCACGCCCTGGAACAGCTCCTGGTAAGGTTCCCACGCAGTAGCCCAAATCAACTTCTCGTCGCCGCTGTAGCATCCGATCAGGCCATTACTGGGCACAAGAGGGCTCAACGGACGCGGGTTCACGTCGGTCCGCGGCACGGTGAGCGGGCACCATGTCTGTCCGGGCGTATAGCGGGCCTGCGTGGCCCATTGCGGCGTGGGCAGCCGCTGGAGCTTGCCATCCAGGAAGATGAAGCACTTCGGCAGGTAGTCGTTGAGATCGGGCCCCTGGTTGCCCACGCCGGTAAATTCGCCCAGCCGCGTGCAGACCTGTGCCCAGTGGGCCTCGGAACGGGTGCTGCCAGGATTATGCGCCACGAGCCGGAAATCGACCTCGTCGTCCTTGGCCGAAATCACGTGCTCGACCGTCACGCCGTCTTTCAGGACCGACTTCAGGTTCAGAACCTTGTGGTCCGCGCTGAGCGAAAGCGTCTGCGTGGTGTGCGGGATGACCGTGTATTTTCCCCAATCGGCATTCGTGGAATTGGCACGGCAGAAGGCCTCCAGGTAGTCGACTTCGATCCTTCCACGCGGCAGGTGTGGCCCGTGCAGGATCAAGGCATTGGCGCTGCGCGAAAGGGTTAGCGTGCGCGGCG
>Ga0326727_10022627_pt1 | contig 12116 bp, 7 predicted proteins | sample MB2enrmetagenome_FD_207643 | JGI IMG/M metagenome (GOLD analysis project Ga0326727, IMG submission 207643) | Lab enriched peat soil microbial communities from McLean, Ithaca, NY, United States - MB29MY | ecosystem: Environmental > Terrestrial > Soil > Wetlands > Peat | place: USA: New York... | reverse complement strand
CCGTCTGATCCGATTGCTCCAAACCGTGTGCGGCGAGTCGCCCGAAGCGGCGATCGCGGCGCTATTTGCGGACCTGGACCAGTTCACCGGGGCCGCTCCAGCCTTCGACGACCAGACGCTGGTGGCGCTCCGAGTCAAGTAAGTGGAGGAACGCATGATGCGACGCTGGGGGGTGTTGGCGGCGCTGGCGGGACTCGGGTGTTTCCCCGCCGCGGCCATCGACCGGCCGGAAGTCACCTACAAGGTTTTTCAATTTCCCGCCGACAAGATCCCGCGGATCGACGGCAACGCGGACGATTGGGCCATCGTGCCGGAGAGCTATGTCATCGGCACGGACCAACTGGTGGACGATACCGGCAAACACTCCAAGCCCGATCCCAAGACGCTGGACGTGCGCGTGCGGGTGGGCTGGGTGAAGGGTCTCAACCGGCTGTACTTCCTGTACGAGGCCTACGACAATTACTGGGACTTTTCGCGCCCGGATCTGCACAACGACACCTTCGAGGTGGTGGTGGATGGGGACATGTCGGGCGGGCCGCTCATCGAGAAATTCCATCCCAACAAGGAAATGGATTATTGGGACCAGCATTTCTCGATGCACGGCGTACACGCGCAGAACTATCACATCTTCACGCCGGCGGTGGATAAGGACTGGGCGATGGTGTGGGGCTGCAATCCCTGGATCAAGGATCTGCCCTGGGCCAACGCCGCGTACTCCTATAACTTCAAACCGGGCGAGGCGGGGAAGCTGGTGCTGGAGTTCTGGATTACGCCGTTCGATTACGCCGGATGCGAGGGGCCGCAACGGGCGGTGGAATCGGTGCTGTACGAGAACAAGCTGATCGGCCTATCTTGGGCGGTGCTGGATTACGACGATGTCAACTCCAACGCGCAGGACGGCTTCTGGAATCTCTCGCGCAAGCACACCATGTACGGAAACGCCTCGGAGCTGGTAACGTTCCGGCTGATGCCGCTGGAGCCGCAGTTCCGGAAGAAGATCGAAGCGCGGTGGAGCTTCAAGGTGGTGGACATGAGCCGGCGGCTGGTGGCGTTCCAGGACCAGTCGGAAGGCGAGATCACTTCGTGGAAGTGGGATTTCGGGGACGGCGCGACGTCCACCGAGCGGAACCCGGTCCACCAATACCAGAAGGCGGGAGAGAACTACGTGGTCATCCTGGACGTGGAAGGCCCGGCGGGCAAATCGCGCCATTCCAAGGTGTGGGACGTGCAGGTGCGGTAGGCTGGATCGGGCCGGGCGGTTGGCGATAGACTGAGTATTCCCCCGCGAACGGAGGTTGCGCCGGCCGAGGCCGGACTTTTTTCATGCCCAGCTCGTTCTATTACGAAGGCGACACGCTTTATTGCGAGGAGGTTCCGCTGGACCGGATCGCGGTGGGAGCGGGGACGCCGTGCTATGTGTATTCGAGCCACGGCATCCTGGAGAACTATCGGGCGTACGACGAAGCGCTGGCGGGGATTCCACATCGGGTGTGCTATGCGGTGAAGGCGAACTCCTCTCTGGCGGTGCTGGGCCTGCTGGCCAAGGCCGGGGCGGGCTTCGACATCGTCTCGGGCGGGGAACTGTTCCGCGTGCTGAAGGCGGGCGGCGATGCGGGGACGGTGGTGTTCTCCGGGGTCGGGAAGACGGCCGAGGAGGTGGAATACGCGCTGGCGCAGGGCATCCACGGCTTCAACTGCGAATCGGAGGCGGAGCTGGGGCTGGTGGACTCTCTGGCGGCGCGGCGGGGAGTGAAGGCGAGGGCGGCGGTGCGGGTGAATCCGGATGTGGACGCGCTCACGCACCCCTACGTCTCGACCGGTCTGCGGGAGAACAAATTCGGCGTGGACATTGGGGAAGTGGAGGCTCTGTACGAGCGGGCGCGGAAGCTGGAGCACGTTACGGTAGAGGGCGTGAGTTGCCATATCGGCTCGCAGTTGCTCGACACAGACCCCATGATCGAAGCGGTGGACAAGATGCTGGAACTGGCCGGGCGGCTGCGCGCGCGCGGCCTGGCGATCCACATGCTGGATTTGGGGGGCGGGCTGGGCGTGCCCTACCGGCCGGGCGAACAGGCTCCGGAGATCCGCGGGTTCATGGCGCAAGTTCGCAAGAAAGTGGAGGGCGCGGATCTGTTCCTGATGGTCGAGCCGGGGCGCTCGATTGTGGGCGAGGCGGGCGCGCTCATCACGCGTGTTCTCTACCGCAAGTGCAGTCCGGCGAAAGAATTCGTGGTGGTGGACGCGGCCATGAACGACCTGATCCGACCCTCGCTTTACAAGTCGCATCACGAGATCGTCCCGCTGCGGAAGGTTGAGCGGGGCACGATACTGGCCGACGTGGTGGGGCCGATATGCGAGAGCGGGGATTTCCTGGCGCGGGACCGCGAGCTGCCCAACGTGCTGCCGGGCGACCTGCTGGCGGTGGCGACGGCGGGGGCGTATGCGTTTGTGGCCTCCTCGAACTATAACTCGCGGGTGCGGCCTCCGGAGGTTCTGGTGGAAGGCGGCGCGTGGCGGGTGGTGCGGACGCGGGAGACTTGCGAGGATTTGGTTCGGGGAGAGACGGTCTGAAGACTAATACGCCATAATCGCGGATGCAGGGTTGGGAGCCGCGGTAACCGATTACTCGCCGAAGATAGTTATTGGGGAAGCGTGGGCGGCCGGCGCTTGCGAAGTTGGGCAGGGTGGTGCGGTGCGCACGTCCGGTTCCTCAGGAGGATCCAGGTAGCGCTCACCAGCGTAACCCAGATTCGCCCCAGCGAGACCAGTCCATCGGGCCATAGCGAAGTTTCGCTCCAAGCATGATCGCCAAGTGGGTCGGCAAAACCCATGGCCACATGCCCTTTATTTCCGGCCACTGGAGGATCCCCGCGGTCCTGCAATAAAGAATCAAGCTGCACCAAAACGAGGCGTTTATGACCAGGGATCCAACCAGGAAGCTACCGCGGCGGCGGCAAAACACGCACCCCAACAGGAACAGCATCCCGAGCGGCACTAACCCCGAATAGCCTTCAAGCCCGAGCCTGGAAGGCAAACTGAAATCGACGATCTTGTGGGCGAAACCGTAGAAAAGGAATAGCACGTTACCGGTGAAAAGGAGTACCAGCAACGATTGGAACACTTCCGCCCCCTTGTCCTCAGGCGGGGGAACGTAGATGTAGCGTTCACCCGCGTCACTGACCGCTTCCCCATCCATCCACTCACCGTTCTGGAAGGAGCCGGTACTGGCTGCACTATGCTCGTTGGTGCCTCCCCTTGTGCCGCCAGGTCTTTCGGCGGGGCTTCGCTCGGACTTGAACGCGGTTTGATCGTACCTCTGGCGGGCTTCCCAATCGATTAAAACGTGGTAGGCTTCTTGCAGGTTCCTGAAGCGCTCCTCGGCCAATTTGTCGCCGGGATTGAGATCAGGATGGCACTGGCGGGCGAGTTTCCGGTAGGCTCTGCGGATTTCGCCGGTTGAGGCTGTTCGCGGAACGCCGAGTGTCTTATAATAATCATGCCCGTCGGGTGTCACGTTCTGAAGCTCAACCAGGACTTCCACTTTGCCGTCCTGACCTAGTGTCGATTATACATCCAGCCTCTTCCATTGGAGGCGTTTCTCTCATTTTCCCTATCCCGAACGACTGCGGCGGCCCAGGAGGGGCCCGATCTGGCCTTTCCGGGTACAGAAGAACCCAGAAGTGCCGGGCGCGATTGACCAATTGCGCAAAACGGAAATGCGGGCTGAACCTGTCAGCGGGCGGCTTGCAGGGCGGGGCGGCGGGCGCGGGAGGCGCGGAGGCGGTCGCGATATTCCTGGATCAGGGTGGAGAAGCCGGCCCAGTAGTATCCGCCCACGAACAGCAGCAGGAAGGGGAGCGCGAAGTAATTGTCGACGTCGATGGAGAAAGCGGACATGCCCACGAAGTAAGTGCCGATGGCGATCTCGATGAAGGGGAGCCAGCCGCTCTTGCGGCGGTAGGAGGCTCCGGCCAGGGCGGGACGCTGCTTGTCGATGGCGTACTTGGGCGTTCTCACGAACCCGCTGCGGACCCCCAGCAGGGCTTCGAAGACGGCCCGGGTGTTGATGACGGTGAGCCCGACGCCGACGGCCATCAGGGCGGGCAGCAGGAAGAAGGTGCGCTTCCAGGAGTGCGGATGAAGCTCGCGTTGCGCGAGCACGTAGAACGCCGAAATCGACCAGAACGAAGCGATAATGAGCGGCAGATCCAGGAACACCATCTGGAACCAGCCCATGTAAAAGCGGCAGATCATCACGGGGAGCATCAGCGCCGAGACCACCATCATCATGGGATAGCTGATGTTGGGGGTGAGGTGCATGACCGCTTCCAGCTTGGTGCGCCAGGGAATATCGGCGCGCAGGATGGCCGGCAGGAGTTTCCTGGCGACTTGCGTGAGGCCCTTGGCCCAGCGGAACTGCTGCACCTGGAAGCCGTGCATCTCGACGGGCAGCTCGGAGGGGCAATCCAGCACCGGCAGATAGACGAACTTCCAGCCCTTGAGCTGGGCGCGGTAGCTGAGGTCGGAATCCTCGGTGAGGGTGTCGTGCTGCCAGCCGCCCGCGTCCGCGATCATGGAGCGCCGCAGGATGCCGGCTGTGCCGTTGAAGTTGAAGAAGAGGCCGCGGCCGCAACGGGCGCCGTGCTCCAGTACGAAGTGGCCGTCGAGCAGAATAGCCTGGATCTCGGTAAGCACGTTGGAATCCCGGTTGAGATAGCTCCAGCGGGTCTGGACCACTCCCACCTGCGGGTCGGCGAAGAAGTGCACCGTGCGCTGCAGGAAATCGGACGGAGGGACGAAATCCGCGTCGAAGACGGCGATGAGCTCGCCGGTAGCCGTCTTCAGGCCCTCCTGGAGCGCGCCGGCTTTGAAGCCCTCGCGGTGGGTGCGGTGATGGTACTGGATGGGGAGCCCCGACGCCTGGTAGGACGCCACCAGGCGCTCGGCAAAGGCGTGGGTCTCGTCGGTGGAATCGTCGAGAACCTGCACCTGCAAGAGTTCCCGCGGGTAGTCGATCTTGGAGATTTCCTCGAGGAGCCGTTCCACGACATAACGCTCGTTGAACAGCGGGAGCTGAATGGTGACCTTCGGCAATTGCAGGTAGCGGCCCGGCGCCTCCTTAGGCAGCTTCTTGCGGTGCTTGAAATAGGTGCGAATCACCTCGTAGCGATGCACGCCATAGAGCGAGAGGATGAACAGCAGGCCGAAGTAGGGAACCAGCATGGCCCAATCGAACCAGGCCAGCCGATGGATTCCGGCGAAGGGGTTGTCGGAGAAGGCGCGCCGGAGCTGCTGGATCACGGTGACAGCGAGAAAGAGAGCCGGATGGGAGACGGGTAGCATACAACCGGGCCAACTACCACTCTATGGTATCGGACTCTAATTGTACCTTGTTTGGCAGTGGTGCAAAAGGGGGAGTTTCCGGGAGCCCCGCCAGGGGGCGGCGGGCCCTCGCTAAGACCGCTTTCAGCATCGCCTCCGTAAACCGCCCGGTGGGTCAGGCAATCAGGGCGCGGCGCATGTTTTCGAGCGATTGCAGCACGGCCCCGGAGGGCGGCCAGGCGACCAGCACCGGCCAGGCGGCGGGGTCCAGGGGGGCCTCGAAAAACTTGTGGAGCAGTTCGACCAGGCGGGGCTCGCGCCAGCCGCGGCGGGCCTCGCTATCCAACACGTCGAGGGCCTCGGCGCAGGAGAGCGCGGGCTTATAGGGGCGGACGGAGGTCAGGGCGTCGAACACGTCCGCTATCTGCAGGATGCGGGCCAGCAGCGGGGTTTCCTCGCCGCGCAGACCGTCCGGATACCCGGTGCCGTCCCAGCGCTCGTGATGGCTGCGGATGATGGGCAGTACCGGGGCCAGGGTGCGGATATGGCGGCAGATTTCTTCGCCACGGGTGGTGTGGGTGCGCATGACCGCCCACTCCTCGTCGGAGAGCGGGCCGGGTTTGAAGAGGATGGAATCGGGGATGGCGACCTTGCCGATGTCGTGCAGGAAACCGCCGCGATGGAGGGCCAGCAGTTGGTGGCGCGCCAGGCCCAGCGCCGAGCCCAGCATCATGCTGGTGACCGACAATCGCTCGCAGTGGCCGCCGGTGCACTTGTCGCGCTGTTCGATGGCCTGGGCGAGGGCGAACAGGATGGACTCGGCCTCCTCCAGAGTATCGATGGCGGCCTTGTGGCGGAGCATGGAGCGGATGCGCGTGCGCACGATGTCCGGATGCACGGGCCGCACCAGGAACTCGTCCGCTCCGGAGGCGATGCCGGCGATCTCGTTCTCGGCGCCCTGAACGCTGGTGAGGATCAGCACCGGGATGAGACGGGTGCGGTGCTGGCGCTTGATCTGGCGGCAGAAGTCCAGCCCGCCGATTTCCGGCAACATCAGATCCAATATGATGAGGTCCACTTCCTCGCGGCCCAGCAGGTCGAAAGCTTCGCCGGCCCGGGTAGCCTCCAGGATCCGGCAGCCCTCGGATTGCAGCGTGGCGCGCAGGAGACGGCGGTTGATGTCTTCCCGCTCCAGAACCAGAATGGTGGCCGGCTGAACGGCATCCTCGAGCGCCCCCTGGACGAAGGTCTCCCAGGCCGGCCACGGGCTGGGCTGCTGGAGCTTGTCATCCCCGCTTTCGAGGGTCTGGTCCGCTAACACGTCACGGTTCACGCGAGTTGATCCCGGTGGCGGGCACTGCCGCCCGTTGTCTTATCGGCGGAAACCGGAGAGAACTTGAACCGTCGGGCTGGACCAGGAGGGAGGCGCGATGAGAGACGGCGTGCGGAGCCAATGGGCGGCGGCGCAGGGTTGACGGCGCGGCGCGCGCGCCGTTACAGTAGAGAAGTAGCTGTTGCCTGCGCGGTCGTCCCCATCGTCTAGCCCGGCCTAGGACATCGCCCTTTCACGGCGGTAACGGGGGTTCGAATCCCCCTGGGGACGCCAAACGCCGGGGGCTGCGCCAGTGGCGCCGCTTGCGGCGGACTCCCAGCTAGGGGAACAGAATCCGCACACCTTGCTGAATGGCGGCCGCGCCGGCCGCGCCGGTGAGTGCCGGGAAGATGGCAGGGGCGCCACGGCGCCACTCGCCATGCACGGCATGGAATCCGAGAAAGAGGAAGCTGCCTCCCGCCAGCGCCAGCGGATAGGCCACCCAGCGCACACCCAGCCGATCGGAGAGCGACAATTCCAGCACGGCGCCCAGGACGGTGGCCCCCTCCGCGACGATGCACCAGGCGAACGCGGCGAAGCGCGAGCCGACCGCGGCGCGCAGCATGATCCCCAAGGCGATACCCTCCGGGATCTTATGCAGGGTCACGCCGGCCGCAACGGTTGCGGCCAAGCCCTGCGCACCGCCTTGCTGCGAGGCGACGATTCCCAAGCCATCCATGAGGCAATGCAGGGAGGCGGCGGCCACCAGGGGAAAGGCGAATCCATGCAGGACGGTGGCGCAATGCTCGTGATCGTGCGTGTGGGAGCAGGATGGGCAGACCGGATACACGTAGCGGCTCACGGCCCAGAGAAGCGCCACGCCAGCCGCCAGGAAAGCGCCGCCGCCGGCCCATCCCAGGCTCTGGGCCAGTTCGGGCAACACGCCGAAAACGGCAATCCCCATCAGCAAGCCGCCGCTGAAGGGCACGATCCTGCGCGCCGGACCGACTTGCGCATACACACCAAGCGCTCCGGCGGCAACGCCGATGGCGGTCGCGAGGAGCGGTGCGAAGACGGGCGGAGGCACGGGAAAACGAACTACTCTACTCTAACACTCGCGTGCCCCGCACCCGCAGCCTAGCGCCGATTGAAGTCGACGTTGACGGTGACCGGGGATTCCTCCGGCTGGCCGTTCAGTGTGCCGGCGACGTACTTCCACTGCCGCACCGCATTCTCGGCCGCCGCTCTCAACACCTGCGGACCGCTGGTCGCCTTGGCTGCCTTGATCTTGCCGTCTTTGCCGACGGTCGCTTCCACCCTGACAGAACCGGAAATACCCATCCGTATGGCCATCGGCGGATAGACGGGTGCGACCTTACTGATTACTCTGGGTGCAACCAAGTTGCCGCCGGGTATAGGTGGTGGCGGCGCTACCGGCAGAGGCGCCGGGGCGGGCGTCTGCTGGACGACCTTCACCGGAGCCGGAATCGGAGTCGGAGGCTGCTGAGCCTCAGCGACCTTCACCGGAGTAGGAGCCTGGGGTGGGGCCACCACCTGCGGCGCGACAGGATTCTGGCGTTCCGGGTTGATCGAGGCGTTAGTGACCGGCGGCGGTTCGGGGGCCGGCGTCGGCGTCGGCGGCGCTGGCGACAGCCTCCTGCCCAGTTCGCCAGCCGGCTGAGTCGAAACCAGAATTGGCGGGGTGACCGGGTGCTGCGCCGGAGTCTGGGTTCCGGTTGGATTGGAGACCGGAGGAACCGGGTTGACCACCGGCGGCGTTCTGATCTGGGCAACCACCGGCGCCGGCGGCGCGGACCTGGCCGTTCCTTGCAGCGCACGAATGGACTCGCTGACGCTCCGGCGATTCTTCAAGTCGCTGACTTCGAACTTGAAACCCACATCGTTGGTGAGCGGGGAATACAGAATGCTGCCCGCGCGGAGGGTGCCCAGGTCGATGTCGTCATCCTCGGTGCTGGCGCCATCGGTAATGGTCAGCGTGGCTTTCTGCGCGGTCTTGACGATCTCGGCGTTCCGGTTCCAGCTCAGCACCAACCCGCCGGCATCGCGCTCGACCTTCAAGCCCAGCGACGTCTCGGATTGCGTAGTTCCGGACGGCGTGGAATGGGACCGCATGGTGTACAAGCCGACGCCGAGGAGCAGCACCGCAGCCACGGCGCCAATCCCGATCCAGAGCTTCCCGCTCTTGGCGGGTTCGGCGGCCGCAACCACCAGCGGCTCCGGAGCTTTCACCGGAATCGCGGCCGGAGCCGGTTCCATCTTGGGGGTAGCGGCGGCCACAGCCGCGCGTTGCTCCTTGCGCTCCTCTTTCTTCTCGGGAGGCGGCGCGGGAGCGGGCTCCTCGCGCTTGACCGCAATCGGCTGAACCGCCGGGCGTTCCTCGCGCTTGGGGGGCTCCTCCACCTTCGGCGGGGCAGGCGGCGGCGCCGCGGCCTTGGCGACCGGCGCGACGGGCACGGGCCGCTCCTCGGGCTTCGGGAAAACCGCGGGGCGCTCTTCGCGCTTGGCGGTCACGGGCGGTTGGGCCGGCTCCTCGCGCTTGGCGACCACCGGGGGTGGGGCCGGGGCCGGTTCCTCCCGCTTGGCAACTACCGGCGGTTGAATCGGTTCCTCCCGCTTGGGGGTCACGGGCGCCTGGACAGGCTCCTCGCGCTTGGCAGTCACCGGCGGTTGGGGCGGTTCTTCACGCTTCGGCACGGCGACAGCGCCGGTAGAGCGCTCCTCGCGACGGAAGCTCAGGGGCGGGGGAGCGGGCCGCTCTTCGCGCTTCTGCGACATGGGCGGCGCGGCGGCGCGTTCCTCGCGCTTAAAGCTCACCGGCGATGCGGTCGCCTGGTCGCGCCTGGGTGGAAGCGGCGGGGCCACCGGCGGGCGCTCCTCGCGCTTGAAACTCAACGGCGGAGGCTGGACGGGCGGCTGCTCGGATTTTGGAGGCGGAGCCACCGGCGGGCGTTCCTCGCGCTTGAAGCTCAGGGGCGGGGGCGGCGGGGCCGGCTCTTCGCGCTTCGGCGGAGGCGTCACAATAACCGGGCGCTCCTCGCGCTTAAAGCTCAAGGGCGGCGGTGGCGCGGATGGCTCTTCCCGCTTGGGGGGCACCGCGACCGGCCCGGGTTTCGGTTCCTGACGGAGCATGGGCGGCGCCACGGGCGGCCGCTCTTCGCGCTTAGGGACGATTACCGGCCCGCTGCTGCGCTCTTCGCGGACCACGGTCGCCGGCGCGGTCGCCGCGGAGGCCTTCTCGGTGCCAGGCTGCACGATGGATTCCGGAAAGAGCTTCATGATCTCGGAGCGCCGGAAGGAGAACTGCATGGGACTCTCGGCCTGGATATGTCCCTGTTCCCAGAGGAAGAAGCCGGCCGCGCTGGGCTTCATGGCGAACGGTTTGACCAGCAGGAACACCTGGTTCGCGTCGGGGAAGAATTCCTGAGCGAGCGCGACGTCTTCGTCTTGGTCGATGAACAGATCCTTGCGCGTGTTGCTGCGGAAAAAGCCCACGATGGACAAGGGGCCGCTCTTGAGGCGCTGCAAGATTTGCCGGAGTTGATCCTTGTCGGCATCCGAAAGAAGATACAAGGGCCCGCGGCTGTAATCGCAGGTGACGGGCTCGCAGTTCTCGACAAACACGGTGCGCTTGTCTCCATGGGCGATCCGCCCCAGCAGGACGCCCCCGATCTCCGAGCCGCGCTTGGTGACGGCCTTGAAGCTTTCGATCACCTCGCGCTCGAGTCGGTCGATCAGGTCCAGACTGATCTGAATGCTAATCGCCTTATTGGGTACCTCCCAACGGAATGAGGCCGTCACGGGCGACGGAGAACCTTGCGCCTCGGCCGGGATCGTCGAATTCGTCATTTGGACTCCTCCCCAACACAGACTCTTGGGTATCTTCGGTCCCGATTTTACCTGAAAACGATCCCGTTTACTACAGGCTATGAGGAGTTTTCGGGCCTCACAAGACGTTTGAATCGAAGCCGTTGCGGGTTGCAACGGGTTACGAAACCCCTAGCACTAGCAAGAAAGTAATTATCACTCGGCAGTCCAAGAATATTAACTATAGCTAGTTGTCGGCTAGTAACTTGGCGGCAACGCACCCGCCCAGCGCCGGCTGCGCCCCCCCGTGCTGGCCGCGCGCTCCCCCGGACCTACGGTACCACCACAGTGCCTGCGGGGGCTTGCTGGAGTTGTTCCGTTGCATGTAAACGGTTTCTGGCGTTGGCATTGCGCGAGGCCGGCCAGGGGGGGTACGGAGCTGTGCACCGGTCCGGCCCTCCGGCGGCGCCGTCGACGAGGGGGCACCCCAGGTATCCGGGCTTGGGAGGCCTGGAATCGTCCGGTAGGTACCAGTACGGCGACCTGGTACTCTTTCCGTTTGCCCCGGCTCCCGAGGCTTGTAAAAACCGCGTCGGATCGGGAATGGGCCCCCCTTGGCCGGACCTCTTAAAGCGCTCCCGTGGGCATCGACTCCGCCTGAATCCGGCGCAGCGATTCGGTGAAGGGCGGGCGAGCCACACCGCGCTCGGTGACGATGGCCGCGACGTAACGGTGGGGCGTAACGTCGAAGGCGGGATTTGCCGCCGCCGCGCCCTCCGGCGCCACGGGGACTCCGCAGAAGTGCGTCACCTCGCGAATGGGGCGCTCCTCGATGGGGATCTGGTCGCCGGAGTCGAGCGAGAGATCGAGCGTGGAGACCGGAGCGGCGACATAGAATGGGACCCGGTTCTCGTGCGCCAGTACGGCTACCGAGTAAGTGCCGATCTTATTGGCGACGTCTCCGTTGGCGGCGATGCGGTCGGCTCCCACCAGCACGCAGCCGATGCGGCCGGATTTCAGGAAGTGTCCCGCCATGTTATCGGCGATGAGCGTGGCGGGGATGCCGTCGTGCATCAGTTCCCACACGGTGAGGCGCGCGCCTTGCAGGAAGGGGCGGGTCTCGTCCGCGAAGACGTCGATGCGCTTGCCCATGGCGACGGCCGCGCGGATCACGCCCAGCGCGGTGCCGTAGCCGGCGGTGGCGAGCGCGCCCGCGTTGCAGTGCGTGAGAACGGTCTTGCCGTCGGGAACGAGCGGCGCTCCGTGGCGGCCCAGCGCCTGGTTGATGGCGATGTCCTCGCGCCGGACCTCAATCGCTTCCTCCACCAGCCGCCGGCGAATCTCCTCAATGGGGCGCCCGGCGAGCGACAGGTACAGGCGCTTCATCCGCGCAATGGCCCAGAAGAGGTTGACTGCGGTGGGGCGCGTTTGAGCGAGCGTATTGCAAATGGTCTCGAATTCCGCCGCGAGGTCTTCCGCGCGCAGCGCGCCCAGGGCCACGCCCATGGCCGCCGCGACGCCGATGGCGGGGGCCCCGCGGACGACCATCGATTGAATGGCCTCGGCCACCTCGCGGTAATCGCGGCAGGCGACGTAGACTTCCTCGCGGGGCAGGCGGGTCTGGTCGATCATGACCACGCCTTCATCGGTCCATTGA
>Ga0326727_10022626_pt1 | contig 12116 bp, 6 predicted proteins | sample MB2enrmetagenome_FD_207643 | JGI IMG/M metagenome (GOLD analysis project Ga0326727, IMG submission 207643) | Lab enriched peat soil microbial communities from McLean, Ithaca, NY, United States - MB29MY | ecosystem: Environmental > Terrestrial > Soil > Wetlands > Peat | place: USA: New York... | reverse complement strand
GAAGTTGCCCGGCTGGATCGGGTCCGAGCGGGTCGAGAAGGCCGTGCGCAACGAATAGGTGAGGGTACTTCTTCAGAGAATAGCTGATATACGAGTTGTCCCAACCGAAGTAGCGCGGATTGACGAGTACGGTGTACTTCAGGCCGAACTCCCGCATCTCCTCGACTTCATTCTCGATGGGCGCCTCTACTTGGACTCGCTTCAACTCAGGATGCTCGGGATGGTGGAAGGGAAACTTCGGGTCGAAGGTCCAGACCTCGAGGTGCGTATCGATAATCACCGGTGCCGGCTTGGCGGCAGCGACGCTAGAGACGGCTGTCCCGGCGAGCGCGAGGAACTCCCGGCGGCTAGTGTTGTTTGGCATCTGGCAATTCTTTGGCGCTCATGCCGTTCAGGTCCCATACCACGCGGCCTTCGCGCAGGGTCATTTCCGCGACCAGTTTCCGGTCACCCTTCATCCGGAAGTTCGCCGAGTCCACAAAGCCGAAATCTCCATGCACCAGGCGCAGCACGGCCACGTCCGCATCCGAGCCGACCGAGAGACTTCCCAGCTCGTCATGATGAATTTCGCGGGCGGGATGCCATGTTGAGCAAGCGACCACATCGTCGAGCGACATTCCCATGTTGAGGAATTTCGACATCAGGTTCAGCATGTCCTTCATGCCGGCGTTCATGCTGTCCGTGTGCAAATCGGTCGAGATGGAGTCCGGCACAAAACCTTGTTTGACGGCGGGGATCGCCTGAAGAAAAGAAAAACTCCCGCCTCCATGGCCGACGTCAAAAATGATCCCGCGCTTGCGGGCTTCAAATAGATAAGGCAGCACGCGGCCGTTTTCATCGAGCATGGGCACGGCTCGCAGGTATTGGTGCGTGTAGATGTCGCCGGGACGCAGATGCTTGAGCACGAGATCCTGAAACGGACGCTCCGGGCGGAATGTGGCAAAGTCGATCATTACCGGGATGTTCGCCAGTTTGCCGGCCTCCACGCCGCGATCCACTGCGATCCATTCCGGTCCTGCGTAATGCGCCACTTTGATACCCACTACCACATCGTGATTGCGGCGCGCCACTTCCGCGGTCTTCACGGGGTCCATGTCTTCGGTATTCTGCTCCACATCCGGACGTCCGCCCATGCCGTGCCCCACGATGTTGAGCATCGCGAACACACGAGTTTTTTCCCGGTTGATCACCTCATCCCGAAACTCGCCGAAGTTTCGCCAGCCGGAGCAGCCCGCGTCCACAATGGTGGTGACCCCGCTGCGGAATGAAAAGCTGTCGGCGCGAACACAGTTTTCTCCCAGGTATTCGCGGTTCATACTTCCGGAGAAGACATGCTCATGCATATCTACCAGGCCCGGCGTCACATACAACGACGAAACATCAATAGTCCTGCGGGCGCTGGAGGACGGAATATTTGCCGCCATCAGGGCAATGTGTCCCCCGGTGATCGCGACATCCATCACTGCCGAAATATTGTTCTTCGCGTCAATGACATGACCTCCTTTGAGAAGGAGGTCATACTGTGTTTGCGCGAACAGACCGGTGGTGAATAAGAATAGAGCGAGTTTCATTTTAAGCTTTGGCGCTCTTTCGCGCCTTATCAAGAATCGAGCGAAGACGCTGGCCCACGATGATCTCTTCCCCTGGCTGCATGGTCATTGAAATAATTTGCAGCTTGTTTTCGTGCAGGGTCTTGGTGTCGTGATGTTCGTTCACGGCGGACACCAGGCTGGGGTTGGACATGGTGAGCACTTCAATGCGCGGCTCTCCCTCCCGAAGAGCCCGGTCGCAGTCGGCGACGCTGAAACTCCAAGCGTCATGGTCCCACGTGACGGTTAACGTGGGATAGCGGTTGCCACCCTCCGGAATCTTGATGGTGGTCGTCACACCGGGCACCAACTCTACCAGCTTTGCGATCCGCTCCACGCGGCGGTTCCATTCGCGATTGAGCGCATCCAGATCCATCTTGGTCCAGGCTTCCACTGCCGCCAGGCAGCCTATCACCTCTTCCTTCCCCACTTTCATCGCCCGGCAGACCGCTCCCTCCCACGGGCTGGTATTTGCCAGCGCCGCTTCGATCAAATCCTTGCGCCCCAACAACAGGCCTGAGCATTGAGGTCCGCCCAGTCCTTTACCCCCGCTGAAACAGAACAGATCAATTCCCATCTGAGCGTAGAGCCGAAGATTCTGGATGGGAGGAATGCCTGCCGCGTCGTCAAGCAACATGGGAACGCCGGCGGATTTCGTGATCGTGAGAGCCTGCTGGAGCTTTTCGCCGAGCGCCGTCGTATAGACCATAGCGGTGTTTGGCCCGATGGCCGCACGCAGTTCATCGTGCGAGTGCGTCACGACGAGCTTCGCTCCCGTGAGCCGTGCAGCGCTGTCAAACGCGCTGCGGCCGCCGAACATGATGACTTCATGCTTGAGGCCGGTGGTGTCCGGAAGTTGCCAGATCTTCTCCGGGTCAGTCCCCGCCATGCAGGCCGCGGTTGCGGACGCGATCGCACCCGCGGCGCCCGAGGTCACCATTCCCGACTCTGCGCCGGAAAGCTCCGCAAGGCGCTTCCCCGCAGCATGCTGCAATTCGAAAATATCTACAAAATGCTTGGACGCCTCCATCTTTGCCGTACGGACTTCCGGCAGTTCAAGAGAACCGCTCAGGTAAGTCCAGGTGCCCCGCGCATTAATGAACGGACGGACACCGATCGCCGTATAGACATTGCCGGGTGGTTTGCCGCTCATCGCGGCTTTGGCTTGGGCCCATAGCGAGTCGGCGGCAATGGTACTCAGTACTGGTAGTGCAGCCGCCCATTTGAATGCCGTACGGCGGGAAAAAACTTCAGACATAGATTGGCTCCAGACGATTGACGATATAGCGCCCGCAGTGTTGATAACTCGCCAGCGGACCGTTGCGAGTGCGATCGAGATCGACGCAGTTCCAGCCTTGGTATTTAATTTCCTTCAGGATTCGATGACAAGCCGGAAAGTCGATATCTCCGTCGCCCAGGTCATAGATACTTTCAAAGAATTTCGCCTCGGACGAATCCTTTTTCTCCACCTTGCCATTCGGGAGCACCAGGTCGGACTTTGGAGTGGTCCACCGGGCATCTTTGTAGTCCATGAAGATCAGGCGGTGTTTGTAGTTGTCGAACATCTTGACCACGTCCGAACCGCCCAGATGCAAATGCGCCGTGTCGGGTGCAAAGTTGAATAGCTTGGGATCGGTCAGTTCCATGCATCGATCCACTTCCTGCGGTCCCTGTACCATCTCTCCGAGGTGATTGTGCACGCCCGCACGGAATCCCATTTCATTGGCCGCTTCGCCGATCAAATTGAAGCCTGTGCACATGGCGCGAAATCCGGAATCGACGTCCTCGCCCGGCTTGAGCCGGCTGGGCGGAAAGACTACCAGATGGTTTGCGCCGAATCCCTGCAGAAAGCGCATGGCTTCCCGGGCTTTTTCGACCACCACTTTGTGCTGCGACGGATCGTTCACCGGCCCTCCGAACGAGATCGTGACGACCTGAAGATTTCGCTTGGATACCTCTCGTTCCATCTGCGATGCTGTCAGATTGTAGGTCTTCAGAATGCCTGGATAACCGGTGAGGCGGACGCCGATAAATCCGGTATCCCGCATTACGTCCAGGATTTCAGTAAACGGCGCTTTGGGATAATGCGACCACAGTCCCGCGCTCAGCGCCCACTTGATATTGCGATTTGCCGGCAAGCTCTCGGAAGCCGCAGCCAGACGAACTGCCAGAGAAGCGAGAAATGCGCGCCTTTCCATCTGCATCATTCCGGGAAACTCCTCGATGCAATTTTGTACCTCTGAATTCTATTCTGATCCACTTGGTAGCCCAAACCGGGGCCCCGTGGAAGCTCGATGCAACCATCACTTTGGACCCGAATGAAAGGCGAGACGATGTCGTCCGAAAACCATCGGCCGCTCGCTTCTACATCGGTCGGATAGGTGAAATTCGCCAGCGAGGCCAATGCCGCCCCCTGCGCTTGTCCAATGCCCAACTCCGGCATCGTTCCGACCCATGCGGGAATTGAGTTTTCACGGCAGATCGAGTCCATCTCCAGCGCCCGATGGAATCCGCCGATCCGCTGAATCTTGAAATTGGCGATTCCGAAACTGCGCAGTTTAATCGCCGACCGCAGCTGGTCCGCACTATCCAGGCTTTCGTCAAGACAGATGGGCGTCCGTACCTCCCGTTGCAGTTCCGCCGATTCCTGGAGAAAAGACGCCGGGAACGGTTGCTCGAACATCATCAGGTCAAGATCGTCGAGCGCGTGAAACACCTCCCGGTCCTTCAGCGTGTAAGCACCATTCGCATCCACCGACATGGGTGTGTAACTGAACTGTTCTCTCGCGGCCCTGACAAACTCAACATCCCGCCCCGGCTCGATCTTCAGCTTCACCCTCCGATAGCCGCACGCCAGGTAGCGCTCGATGGTTCGTAACAACTGCGGTATGGTTTCATACAGCCCAACCGCCAGTCCCGATTCTACACGACTGCGAGTCCCGCCGAGAAACCGATCGAGCGGCTGACTCGCCATCTGCGCTGCGAGGTCCCACATTGCCGTTTCGACGCCGGCTTTGGTAAATGCTCCTGTCGCGAGGGCATCCAGATGCCGGTTCCAATCTTCGGGTCCCTCGAATTCGCGCCCGGCCGTCGCCGGACCGACCCGGCTCGCCAACTCATCCCAGGATGCCTCCGGCGTGTCCTGAGAATAAAACGTGCCGGACATGGGCGAACACTCTCCGTAGCCCGTCAGGCTGTCGGAATGGATCGCAACCACGATGGCGTCTTTCTCCGCAACCACTCCCGAACTGATTCGGAAGGGTTCCAGCATCGGCACCCGAACGTGCGTTATTACCATTCGTTCGACCTTCAACGATCGTTGCCCCCCACTGAGAACATCAGTTTAGCGACCAGCGTCGCGACAAACTGTCCTCCGAGACAGCACCAGCCGCCTTGAGTACCCGTCAGCTTGCCAAACAATCCGGGGCTCCCGAGATTGTCCACGGAGCCCGGATTGGTCAAATTCGGATTCTTGAAATGCAATTCGCGTGTTCCTTGGCAGTCGCGGTGACGGGGGCTAACTGATGATACTCTTTACGATCTCTCCCCGCACTTCGGTCAGCCGTTCCTTGCGTCCGAGGTGCATATAACTAAGCGCGTCCTGATCGAGTCCGAGTTGGTACAGGATGGTAGTATGCAGGTCGCGGAAATGAACCGGATTTTCGACGGCTTTTAATCCAATCGCGTCCGTCGCGCCATAAATCATGCCGCCTTTGAATCCTCCTCCGGCAATCCACATAGAGAAGCCCGTATTGTGGTGATCCCGTCCCTTGCTCTTCTCCGACTCGGGAGAGCGCCCAAATTCGCCACCCCACAGAACGATGGTTGAATCGAGCAGTCCCCGGCGCTTCAGATCCTTAATCAATGCGGCGACCGGTTTATCGGTCCAACTCGCCATTCGCAGGTGATTCTCTTCGATGTCGTTATGCGCGTCCCACTCAGCCTCTGGTCCGCCGCCGCCGGACACCACGCAAACGAAGCGTACACCTTTCTCGACCATGCGCCGGGCCATCAGGCACCGTCGTCCGTAGTCATCAGTGAGCGGGCTGCCTACGCCGTAAAGATCAAGGACCTCTTTGGGCTCCTTACCGAGGTCGAATACCTCGGGTGCTTCAGTTTGCATCTTGAACGCGGTGTCATAGGCAGACATGCGCGCGGAGAACTCCGGGTCTTCTCCGTGAAGGTTGGCCTCATTGAGACTTCGCAAAAGGTTGATTGTCTTCCGGCGCTGCTCGATCGTCACTCCTTTGGGGAGATCGAGATTGAGCACGGGTTTATCACCGGGACGAAACATAGTCGGCTGATAGACAGACGGCAGAAAGCCGTTGGTGTACATTGGGACGCCGGCTTCCTGCGCGCCATGCGGGTCAGGCATTACGACGTACGCGGGAAGGGCTTGTGCTTCCGAACCAAGACCATAGACGATCCAGCTTCCCATGGCGGGAAAGCCGGGAATTACGCGACCGGTCATCATCTGATACTGCGCGGCTGAGTGCACGACCATATCGCCGTGCATGGACCGGATCACGCAGATGTCGTCGACGATCTCGGACTGATAGGGGAACAGGTCCGAAACATCGATTCCCGACTTACCGTATTTCTTGAAGGTCCGTTTGGTTCCGAGGATGCGAGATGCGGAAGTGACGTTCTGATATTGAACGTCGCCGAATTCCGCGGGGCGAACTTGTCCATCGAGCTGGTTCAGCAGAGGTTTCGGATCGAAGGTTTCGAGGTGCGATGGTCCACCCGCCATAAAAAGGAAAATGACCGATTTCGCGGGCGCATGATCCGGGTTGCCGGGAGGTTTGGGCGCAAGAGGATTCGAGGAAGCGGCTCGGGCGTGCTCCTGCGCTAGCATCGAGGCAAAGGCTAACGAGCCAACTCCGCAGAAGCAGTCGGTCAGGAATTCACGTCGGTTGCGATTGTATCTAATATGCTCGGGCATTTTAATTCACATACAGGAATGCGTTCAGATTAAAGACGTCAAGTGCCAGCTCTTTGAGAGTTGTGGGATCTTCGGGAGCCGCGGCTAAAAACCGGAGAGCCAGGGCTCTCTCTTTCGATGTCGGAGCGCGTCCCAGCGCTAAACGCCATGCGTAGTCGATGCGGGCTGAGTTGGTAGCGGCTTGATTGCGGATTCTTTCGGCGAAAGCCTCAGCCAACTGATTGGATAGCGTTCCGTTCAACATTTCGAGAGCCTGCGGTGCGTGCGTGGATTGCTCGCGGCGAGGACAGGAAAGCTGGGCGTCGGGAGCATCGAATACGGCCATAAACGGAAGCTGGAGGTTGCGCTTGTAGATCATGTAAATCGTACGGCGGTCGTACTCGGATTTGTCGCGAGTCGCTACCCAATACTGCGGGCGCTTGAGCATCTTGACTAAATCCGGGTCGATTGGAACCATCACGCTCGGACCCTTTTGCTTCAGATTCAGACGCCCGGAAACGGCCAGCATGGAATCACGGATCTCTTCAGCCTCAAGCCGGCGGCGCGAGAACTTCCAGAGAAGAGCGTTCTCGGAATCCTTGTCCATAGCGGTTTTCTCAATAGGCGATTCGCTCGATTGTTGATATGCGTTTGAGAGCAGGATCATGCGATGCAGCGGCTTCATGTGCCACCCGTTGGAGGTGTACTGGTTGGCGAGATAGTCGAGCAAATCGGCGTTCGACGGGTGACCGCCCATCCGGCCGAAATCATTAGGAGTCGAGACGATGCCGCGACCGAAGTGGTATTGCCAGATGCGGTTCACCATCACGCGCGCGGTGAGTGGATTGGCTTCATCCATGATCCAATTGGCCAGCCTGAGGCGAGGAGCGGCCGAGTCGAGCGAGGCTTCCGGCGTGTCTTCCGGCAGAAGGATACCGAGGGGTCTCGCACCAACTTTGGCGGTAGGCTGCAGGTAATCTCCGTGAAACAGTATCTCGACAGGAGTGGTTTCTGTGAGATCATCTTTTACCGCGTAGATCGACGGGAGGGGCGCCGGCAACTTATCTTCCAGATCGTCGATCTGCATGGCGATACCGTTCTTCTCGCCGTCAGGCGCTTTGCGCATCTTGTACTGCAACTGCCGGATCTGGGCCGCGACCGGCGCGGCTTCTTTCTTCCAGGATTCCTGTTGTTCGGTTGTCGCCTGGATTATATCGTCTGGCTGGGTTTGGGCAAAGAAGCCCATCATTCGGTAGTAATCGGATTGGCGGAAGGGATCGAACTTGTGATCGTGACAGCGGGCGCAGCCGACGGTAACGCCAAGAAAGGCAGCGCCGACCACGTTTGTCATCTCGACCAGCACTTCGTTGCGAGAACTGGCGACCTTCTGATTCCCCGCGTTTTTCCGAAGAGGGCCAAGGCGGTTAAAGCCGCTGGCGACAAGATACTCTTCGTTCTTAGGATCCATTTCATCGCCGGCCAACTGCTCTTTGACGAATTCACTGTACGCCTTGTCCTGGTTGAAGCTGCGGACAACGTAATCGCGATAGCGATAGGCATCCGGGCGGTGGGTGTCGTATTCGTAGCCGTCCGATTCCGCGAATCGGACAATATCCAGCCAATGCCTCCCCCATTGCTCACCGTAATGAGGCGAGTCGAGGAGCCGGTCCACTACCTTCGCCCAGGCACTCGGGGATGTATCGTGAACGTATGTATCGACCTCTTCAGGAGCCGGCGGCAGGCCGGTGAGATCGTAGGTAACGCGGCGGATCAAGGTCACGCGATCAGCTTGTGGCGCGGGCGCAAGACCGGCCTTCTTAAGTCCGTCCAGGATGAACGCGTCAATGGGGGTTTTTACCCAGCCTTTGTCTGGAGCTGTGAACGTCGGCGGCGCCGCGTTCTTACGCGCCTGAAACGCCCAGTACTTCCGTTCGAAAGGCTTGTATGTACCTAGCGGAGCGACCTGCAATTCCGTAGTTCCCGCCCAAAGGGCAACAGCAATGAAGATCGCGATGGAACCCTTCATATACACCTAAGCTTCACGAAGAAAGTAACACGGTCAGTGAGTTCGTGTCATCTATCATTAGTTGGGATCACGTATGTAAACTCATTGTATTGTGTGTTTCCTTTCTTCTCCCTCGAAAGTCAGTTGACCTCATACTAAGTAACCCCTCTAAGTTCCTATTGACATAGAAGGCCGGTCGTGATACTTCTGATCAAACTCAGTGTCTCTGATTGACAGGGGTGGGCACTCACGCACGCCCTACGAGTGAGTTACGAGAGGTGTCAAATCGCTTAAGGGGGACTTATGTGTATCGTCAATCGTGCGGTGTTGATTATTTTGGCTCTCGCCACGTTTTGCTTCGGCCAGGATGTACAATCGGGCACCCTGGTCGGCCTTGTGACGGATTCCAGCGGGTCAGCGGTTCCGAATGCCTACGTCAAGGCTGTCGATGTCCAGACCAAGGTGGAGTCCCACGGTTTAACGACCGCCGACGGCAATTACATCATTCCGTACCTGAACGTCGGTGAGTACGAGATCACCGTAGAGGCTGCCGGTTTTAAGAAGTTCGTTCGCCTTGGCGTTCTAGTACAGACGGGATCGACGATGCGCATCGATGTTCGTCTGGAAGTTGGCGCCGTCAACCAGGAGATCGAAGTAACGGCGGCCAACCCTCTTCTGGCGACCGACAGCGCCGTCATCGGATCGACCGACGATGCCAAGAAAGTTCAGGAGACTCCGATCAACCAGTCGAGGCCGACATTTGCCATGTATTACATGGAGGGAGCGGCCTGCGGAAGCAACAGCGGTGTCTGCATGATTGGCGGACTGTCTTCGGCCAACCTCAACTACACCGTCGACGGGGCTCAATCTAAACAGTCAGTCCGCACCGTGCTCGGCGAGGCGAACACGATGGTAACGGTACCCATTGACTCCATCGCGGAAGCCCAGGTCTGGTCCGCCGGAATTCCGGCCGAAACGGGCCATACTTCGGGCGGAGCGTACAACGTCGTAACCAAGAGCGGGACCAACGAACTGCACTTAGCCGCCGAAGAGCGGATCATCATGAAGCCCTGGATCGACCGGCAGTATTTTCAACAGAGCGTCGCGAACCTTCAAAACGCTTATTTCGAATATCATAATTTCGACGCCACCCTGGGCGGTCCGGTGGTCATCCCCAAGATATATAACGGCAAGAATAAAACTTTCTTCTATCTCGGGTACCGTTTTGACTACGACCACGAGTCCAACAGTTCCACTGCGTCGACGGTGGATCAGAATATGCTGAATGGGAATTTTGCGTTCGGAGGCATTGGATACCCGATCTATGACCCGAAGACCATTACGTGCACGCTCTCGGGAGGCTGTCCGAGTACAGCCGGCTGGACTGCCACGCCATTCCCAAACTCTCAGATTCCACTCAGCCGCTTCGATCCGGTCACGGCGAAGTTCCTGTCTTTTAACCCCTATCAACTTCCGAACACTACGGGGTTCTATAGCACCACCGGTCCGAATAATAACTACACGAACTACACACCCTATCTCTCGGACCGCCAGGGACACCTGGCGAAGGTTGACGAGCAGATTGGGACCAATGACAGACTCTTCGTCCGGTATAACTGGAACATGAACCGCCAGCCCGCTGGCCGCCCTGCTGTGCAGTATGCCTGGGGCCAGATCGTCAACAGCCAGTACAGTCTGGGCCTACCGGAGAAGATCGACGTCCAGGGCGCGACCGTTGGCGAATATCACAATTTCAGCCCCACGGTGGTCAACGAGTTTCGCATGTCCTATCAGCGGCGCAACGACACCGTTAGGCCAGTTCTCAATAACGGGGGCTGGGCAAGCATATTAGGAATCCCAGGTGTTGGGCCGCAGACGTTTCCCGGGTTCGTCGGCGCCTCTGGAGGCAGTTCGGTAACCTGGACTGCCAACCCGAGCGGGACGGCCGGCTCCAACCTGCGGACGCTTAACGAAGATTTCGAGTTCATTGATAACGTGACCAAGGTTCACGGGAAACACACTTTCAAGATGGGCTATCAGGGCCTGGTGACACGCGAGAACGATGTCGCGGTATCGCAGCCATCGGGCGTTTATAACTTCGCACAGTCCGGAAGCGGCCTGCCGTTTACTCCGAACACTGGAGATTCTTTCGCATCTTTCCTGCTCGGTTCGGTGACCTCGGCCACCTTCACAACGCTGTTGGCGGATTATCTGCCGCGCTGGTGGACGCACCAGTTTTTCGTGCAGGACGATTGGAGAATCCTGCACAACCTGACGCTCAACATCGGGCTGCGGTATGACTACGAGAGTCCGGCTAACACGAAGTGGGGCCTGAAGTCGGAATTCAACCCCAACGTCGTCGATCCGCTCACCGGTCTGATGGGCGCGATCACCAACCCCACGGGGACGATTTACAAAGCCGATCTGCACAATTTCGACCCGCGGATCGGCCTGTCCTGGAATTTCAAGCCGAAATTTGTCTTCCGAGGGTCGTTTGACCGGTTCACGGTCGACGTCATGCCGGAGCTTGGGCAGGACAATTATCTGGCCACGGCGCAGGTGCAGCAAGTGCCGGGGAATCCGAATCCCGCGTTCTACCTGTCGCAGGGCCCGGGTCCGATTGTCTACACCATCAATCCCGGGACCGAAACGGCCAACTACGTCGGGACTAACTATAGCGGGCGAACCGCAACTTACATCGATCCGAATCTCCGCAACCCGTACGTCCTGATGTGGTCAGCGGGGTTCCAGTGGGAGTTCATGCCGAACCATCTGGCGGAGGTGACGTATATGGGAGACTCCGGCGTCGCGCTGGTTCCGGGTGCGGTCAATATGAACGTGCTGCCGATGTCGATCTACCAATCGACGAATCAAACCCTTCTCAACACCGTCTATGCCAACTCGCAGAATTACCTGAATTACCCGCAGTTCGGAACCATCAACTATTACAGCAATTTCGGCCATAGCACCTATCACTCGCTGAACACGCGGGTCGAGAGGAGATTTGGCAACGGGCTTTCGTACACTATCCTGTTTACCTGGAGCAAGACCCTTTCCGGCACGGCCGGCAGCGGCGAGCAGTTCTACGACTGGAACTTAACCAAGGGGCCGGCTGCGACTGATTACAAATACCAATTCACCCCGCAAGCCACCTACGATCTTCCGTTTGGCAGGCACCGGAAGTACCTCAACCGTGCTGGCACGGGAGGCTATATCTTAGATCTGTTCCTGGGCGGCTGGACCTTTACCGCGATCGAGAGCATGCGTACCGGTCTGCCCGTTACCTTCACGATGGCCGGCAGCCCTTATAAGTACCTGCCGGGCCAAACGATTCCGAATATCGTTGCCGGGCAGGCGGTCAACGTTCCGAACTACAGCGTGGGTCCGAACCTGTGGCCCGAATCGAACCAGAATCCATGGTTCAACATCAACGCGTTCTCTTATCCGGGGGCCTTTCAGAATGGTAATGCGGGCGTGGGCATCGGGCGCGCCGGCGGCGTGTGGTGGCCCGAGTACTCGTTGGCCAAGAGCTGGACCTACCGGGAGAGATTCAAGATTATCGTACGCGCGGATGCCCATAATGATTTCCCGAAAACCG
>Ga0326727_10022624_pt1 | contig 12117 bp, 3 predicted proteins | sample MB2enrmetagenome_FD_207643 | JGI IMG/M metagenome (GOLD analysis project Ga0326727, IMG submission 207643) | Lab enriched peat soil microbial communities from McLean, Ithaca, NY, United States - MB29MY | ecosystem: Environmental > Terrestrial > Soil > Wetlands > Peat | place: USA: New York... | reverse complement strand
ACCCCGGGTAGGTTGGGACGCTCCACCAGCGAGGAATAGGGAAGGCCGCTTGTGTGGCTGAGAAGATTGCGGATGAGGATCGGATGGGTCGGTTTCTTGAGCAGGACATGATTGACGTCGTGCTCCGCGATGTACATCTGGCCCTTGAACTCGGGCAGATATTTTTCAACCGGATCGTCGAGGCTCAATTTGCCTTCATCCACCAGCATCATCACGGCGGTGGCGGCGACGGGCTTTGACATCGAGGCGATTTCAAAGATCGCGTCGGTCGTCATCGGTCTGCGGGCCTCGATGTCGGCATAGCCGACGGCCTCGAGATCGAGGATTTTATCCTTGGTGGCGACGAGCATCACCGCGCCGGGGATGACGTGATTGTCGACGTACGGCTGGATTTGTGCGGCCAGGCCGCCATCGGAGGGATAATCCTGCGCCGGGCTCGCGAGAGCAGGCAGATGTATCAGAAAAAATGCGGTGCCGAGCGTGAGGAGGTAGTGGTGGCGGTTCATGAACGAAAGGGGATGCTGATGTTACGGGAAGATTCGCCCGCAAGCCAAGCAGTTCCCCGAATTAGTGGCAATGCCGCTGAGAGGTTATGACTTCTTGTTTTCAGCTAGCGGAATCTCGATTTGCTCCAGGCTTCTGAGCACCACCGGCCCGATCAATCCGGACGGCTGCAGGGGATCCCCCTTTTTCCAGAGTCGCCATGCGCTGAAGGTGATACGGCCTGTGGGGCTGGGTTTGTTCTTGGTGAACCATTTGGGCCATTCCTTGACGGTACCTTCCGGAGGCAGAAACTTGAGGCCCTGCTTCAGGATAGGGTCATCGTTGGGATGCTCAACGTCGTCGGGAAGGTATTCGTCGCCGATCATACGGTTGATCCAAAGATCGGCTACCTTGATTTCCAGCTTGTTCTCTCCTGCGCTGGCAATTCCAGTCACGTCAATCTGATACGGTCGTTTCCAGACGATTCCGAGGTGCTTTCCGTTGAGCGTCACGTCGGCAACAACGGCCACTTCGCCCAGGTCCAAAATAACGCGACGGTCGGCGCGCAAATGGGTGGCGGGAATCTTGATGATCTTGGAGTAACTGGCGGTTCCGGAAAAATATTTCACTCCCGGCTCAGCACATTCGCTAAGGGAGACAAGGTGATCCATGGTTATCTTTCCAGGAGCCCCCAGATTGGGCGGAAAGGCGACCTCCCACGGGCCGCTGATTTCGAGAGTCGCGGGATTGTCTGCAACGGAACGCTTGATGATAGTTCCATTGCTAAGTTGAATCCGGTAGTTTCCCGCCCGCGGCGCCGTTAGCGAGACTGTTTTCGTCTTCTTATCGTTTGGAAGACAGGCGGATGAATTAAGTTCGCCCCAAGTACTGTCGATTAGTTTATGGGCATCGCAGGTCATACTTTGAATCGAAATGCCAGCTTGCGGCACGAAGACCACGAATACGGAATTCGCTCCGGCCATGCGCATTGGGATGGTTGTCACGCCATTGTTCTCCGCAAAGTAGGGAACGGGTTCCATTTGTCCGTCCTCGGGGTGCCAGAATTCCGGGCGCTTTCCCTGTGTGCGAAAGCTGCAGTAGTCGGATTCCGGTTCGGATGCCGTATTCGCGACGAAGTAAGCGTCAATCCCGCCAATCTGGCGGTGAATGGAACGGAGGCCGCCCCGGCCAATTGCGGCGGGTGATGGCAAAAGCGCATTTGCCACGCTGGCCACGTCGTCATTCGTGAGCGCGCGTTGATAGAAACGGACCTCTCCGAACTGCATCCCCTCCGTGCCCAGGTGTATTTTCTTGAGATCCAATGGTTTTGCGTCGCGGCTGGTCTCGGCCACTTTTACACCATCAACATAGAGTTTGATGATTTTTCCCTCCCTTACTCCAGCGAGGTGATACCACCTGCCGGGAGAAACTTTGTTTCCACTGCTCACCCGTGGCTCCAACTCTCCATCTTGCCTGACGAAAAACTCGAAACCACCCCCTTCGCTAAGGCTGGCCTTGCGCAACATGAGGTCCGAGCCATCCGCGTTGACGAGCGGAAGCATATCATTCGTAATTGTGGGGAGCTGAACCCAGGCGGTAATTGTAAAATCACCCACCGCACCTAGCCGGGATAAGTCAATGACGGCAGAGGCGGGGGAGAGTGGCACAGTGGCGCTTTTCTGATCAAATGAAACTCGGGCTGCCAGGGCGCTGGTGGTATCCGGGAGAGAGGCGTTGGACAGTTTGCAGGAGAAGTCGGGCGTGACATTCTTCTGCTTCAAGACTTCTTCGGGCGTTTTCCCCCAGATGACCAATCCCTTTCCGATAGCCCGTTCGCCAACTGGCGTTGTGGTATCGGCGCCCCAAAGTTCCCCGGCGATGCGGGAGACCTCCTCGTCGCATTTCGGGTAATTCGTAAGGCTGGGTGAACGGGTCGGCCGCGGACCAATCACGGTCGCTCCGGCTTTCACCAGATCGGAAATCTTCTGCAAGAGGACCGGCGTCATCCATCGATCTTCTGGCAATACGAGAACCTTATAGGACATTCCGTTCGGTAGAACCAATCGGCCGTCCTGCACATTAACCCTGGTGAGGAGCACTTCCGGAGAGCAAGCGTCGTAGTTATAGTCGCCGTACCCCGTCCTTTTTCCGGCCTGCGGCTCCTCGGAATTAAGTCGCAAGATATCGGCCACATATAGACCTTGTTGTAAAAGATACTGGCAACGCGCTAGGTATTCGTGCCAGGGCCTCGAGTACTCCCACCAGGTTTCCGTCCGTTCGTAATGAACCCCATAAGGCCCCATGGACATTCCCGGCGCGCGTTCAGGACTGGTCCAGGGTTGCATGGCAAAACGGTGGAAGAGAAAGCGGTTGACGCCCAGGCAGAATTCAAGATCTCCCTGCGCCTTGAGTGAGCCGGGATATCCCAGCCATTTCTCCTTTTCATCACCGGTGAAAGCCTCCGCCGCCACGAGTTTTTTCCCGTAAATGTGGGCAGCCCAGGCAGGAGAGGGCGCGTCATCGTTTCTGCCGAACCAGAATTCAGTTTGATTGATATCCGCCCGCCCGCCGTAGGTCAGGTCGTCGCAAGGGTTGCCGCCGTAATGTTCAATCGAGAAGCGCAGACCGTTCTTATTGGCCAGATCGTGGGTATGACCGACCAACTTATCGATCATCAAGTCCGATACTGTGGCCCGCAGGTCGCGCAGGAAACGCTCGGAAATTTCGAGGCTGTCCACCACCCGCCCCGTCAATACTGGCAGGTATGGCAGGGGATCGTATCCGCGGAGACGCTCGAATTCTTCACGCATCAGCGGCGTCCAGTTCTGAGTCCCGGCTTCCCAACTATCCATGTGCAGGATGTTCCAGGCTTTGCCGGTGCCGCTATAAGCTGGGCCCACGGCGGCAAGCAGCGTACTGATCATGGACTTGAAATGAACGTCGACCGCAGTGGTGCTCAGCTTGTCGCATTCCAGTCCGACGCCGGCCGTGGGCGAAGGTAAATTGGTTGCCCCGGTGCTGGTATGGCCGATGCGGACGATGGTCCATGTCCCCGCCGGAACGCTCCACGCGAGTGTGCCGTCATCCTTCAGGTTCCTCGTAAGATCGACGATCTTGTCTTTCCCGATGATGTTATCGGCTGATACCACATTGGTATCGGGAGGCGGGGCCATTGGGATGGCGCGTGTCGACAGAGCTTTGATGTTGAGATTCTTGATCCGGTAGGCGCCGACTTTTGGGAAGGCCAGCACGCATATATCTTTGTAGTAATCCCGAACTCTTTCCGGACTGGGAAGCTTTTCGCTTACCACTTGAGGACCTGTAATTTCCTTTTCGCTGAAAACCACTTTCTGCATCGAAAGCTCCGGTGTGATCCACGGACCGCCACCGTAACCGCCCCACCCGCCGTCGTAGCAGCAGTCCATTTCCAGGCCGAGACGTTGCGCCTCCGACGTCGCGAACCTGACCATACCCAGCCATTCCGGGCTCATGAAGTTATAGGGTCCCGCAGGCACACCCATGGCAATGTTATAGAGCTGGAAACCGCCAATACCGACACGCTTCATGGCTTCCAGGTCCGCGGTAATCCCTTCGCGGGTGACGTTTCCATTGATCCACGTCCAGAACACCCAGGGTCGCGCGGAGGGCGGAGGCTGGGCGAAGTTTGCGGCAATATCGGATTCTATTTTCGCGGTGGCGAAAAGTGAACCGGGTTGGATCAAACAAGAAATCGCAGCGACGGGGAGGAGAGACCTTACAAGTAAGGATGCGAGCGTTCTCATAGGAGACGGGAAAGGTAGAATACCTACGGGATGGGGACTTCCGCGGAAGCCCGTAACATTACCGGTCCGATCAGGCCGGAGGGGACAAGGGCATCGTCCTTGTTCCACAGCGTCCAGTTTGTGAAAGTTTTCCGGCCGGTGGGATCGGGCTTTCCGTCCACGAGCCATTGCGGCCAGCTCTTTAGGGAACCGTCCCCGGCGCGGTCGCTGTCCGGTGGCAATTGCTGGTCGCCGATCTGGCGATTGGGCCAGAGATTGGTGACCTTGATCTCCAGCGCATTTTCGCCCTCTTTTGCAGCGTCCGTGATTTCGACGCGGTAGGGCGCTTTCCAGAGGATGCCGAGATTCTTGCCGTTAAGCGTGACTTCGGCGTTAACCTCCACGTCACCCAGGTCGAGATAAAGCCGATGGCCGCCGCCCAGCATCCCGGCGGGCATCTGAAATGACTTATGATAAGTCGCCGTGCCGGAGAAATACTTCACGTCCGGCTGGGGCGAGTCGGTCCAGGACGCTAGCTTCTCGAAAGTAACGTCATCTTTTTGGAAGGGGAATGTCGCCTGCCACTGGCCGGGAATTTCCTGGGAAGGCGGGAGTGCGCCGACCGATACCTGGCGGGCATTGCCGGATGCAGACCGTACCTCGTAAGCGCCCGGTTTCCAGGCCTCAAGCTGGAGATGCCCTGCGGCGTCGGCTCCCAATTGCGCTACACGTTCCGCCGGTTTGTCATCGCCACCGATCGCGATGACGGCGGAATCGATGCCCTTCGCGGTGTGCGGTTCGCCGTTTACCGTGTAATCGACGGTCAAGGTCTTGACGATGCCGGGCGCGGGATCGCCGGCTGCTGTTGCGACATCAGCCACCTTCAGCATGGCGAAATGATCCTTGTCGAACATCGCCTGCAATTTCGCCTGCACGTCGCGGGTATGGACGGGATCGCCCACGGGACCGTAACTCGCCTTTTGAATTACCACCACGGGATGCGTGTCCGGAAGCGGAAGGATTTGCTGGCCGTCCAGTGTCACGGAGGCAACCGGGGGCACAGGAAGCCTATCGGCACCCTGGGGCTGAAAAACGACAAAGACTGACTGGCTGGCATCGAGCTGCATCGGAATCGTGGTAACGCCGTTTTCCTGCGAATAAACCGCCACCGGCTCCGTCTTGCCGGTCTCAGGCCACCAGAATTCGGGGCGCTTGCCATCGACGCGGAAGCGGGCCGTCCCTGCGACAGCGAGTTTCTGTTTATTGGCGACGAAATAGAAATCGGTGTCGCCTAGTAAGTGATGGGCGTAAAGGAGGGACGGCCCGCCGTGGGAGTCACTGTAAGTGAAGTCCTGCGGAACATTCATCTCGCGCAAGACCTCGTCAGCCGTTTTGCCCCAGATAACACGCCCCTTGCCGTAGGCATGCTCCTTCACTGTATTTCCGTTGCAATCGCCCCAGACTTCGTCGGCAAGCGATTTGATCTCCGCGTCACAAGCAGGGTAATTGGAAAGGCTCGGCGACTTGAGCGGTTTCGGTCCGATCACCGTTGCGCCGTCCGCAACCAATTGCTTGATCTTATTCAAGAGCCCGGGCGTCATCGTCTGCGCGTTGGGCAGGTTAAGCACGCGATAACTCATGCCGTCCGGCAACACGATCCTGCCGTCGCGCACGGAAAAGCGCGTTATCACGGCCTCCGCCGGCGCGGCATCGTAGTTGTAACCGGGGCGCTCACCGAGGAGGCCCGGCCCCAGGGGAATATCGAGGCCGTTCGGCGCGCGTTCCACTGCAACATGGCAGATGTCGGCTACCCATAGGCCTTGCTGGAGAAGATACTGGCAGCGCGCGAGGTATTCATGCCACGGTCCGGACTCGTCCCACCAGGTCTCGGTCCGCTCGTAGTGGAGGCCGAAGGGTCCCATGCTCATCCCGGGTTTGACGTCGATCCACGGCTGCATGGCGTACCGGTGAAATACAAAGCGGTTGATTCCCATGGTGAATGCCCAATCGCCCATCGGCTTGATATCCCCGGGGTACCCCATCCATTTCTCGTCGCGGTCGCTCGTGAAGGCTTCGGAACCTATGATCTGCTTGCCGTAAACATGGGCTACCGAAGGCATCTCGATGTCGCCGGAATAATGATCGATATCCTTCGGCACCCGCCAGAATTCACACATCGGCTCGTCGGCACGCGCGCCGTAAGTGGCATTGTCGGCCAGGCTGTCGCCATACGCTTCGATGGAGAGCCGCATCCCGTGTTGCTTGGCCAGCTCTTCCATCCGACCGGAATAGTTATCCGCGAGCAGTTCGGCTGCCGTCTGGCGGAAATCCCATAGGAACCGCTCTGTGCTCTCCACGCTGCCGACCACCATACCGGTGATTGCGGGCAGATAGGGGAGAAGGTCATAACCACGGCGCGCCTTGAACTCGTCACGGAATTTTCCGGTCCAGTTTTGCGTGCCAGTCTCCCAACTGTCGATATGAGTCATCGTCAGCGTCTTGCCGGCGAGCGGTCCCACGTCTGCGATCACTTTCCCCATTAGCGCGGCAAAATGGGCATCCACCGCCTCCCGGCTCAGCTTGTCGCATTCTAGTCCCAGGCCGCCATCCGGAGCGGGGTGATTCTTCACTCCGTGCGAGGTATGGCCCATGCGCAGCAGTGTCCAGTTTCCGGCCGGGACATCCCATATTACATGCCCGTTTGCATCCATCTTCGAGGAGATATCGACAAGTCGGGCAGGATCGACGGTCAATTCCGAAGGCACGGTCGGATAAGTCACCAGGGGCATGATATCGCCACGAATCACGAGTGACTTGCTCCTTATCTCATCGACCCGGGCGCGCGGACTCAAGGTAAAGGACGTCACCCCGAATTTGACCGGCATGTAATTGCCAGAGGAAGTATACACGAGGCGGAAATAACGCGCAGTAACGGGCTCGAAGGAAATGTCGATACCGATAAGCTGCGCGCCGAAACGACGCACTGGCTTGAAAGTCACGCCATCATCGGACGATTGCAGCTCCGCCTGGAAACTGCGGTCATCGGGTCCCCCCCGCATCCAGACAGTGAGCGTTCGGGCCGTGAACGGCTTCGCGAACTCGACCTGGACATAGGGCTGCACTCCGGGCTCGGGGCGCGGCAGCAAGACGCCTTTTTTCCCCGGCGAGTTCGGTGTGCCGAGAGATTGGAGGTCCGGCTGCGGATCGGTCCCACTAACGGAGAATGTTGGTGAAAACTCGGCCATGCGGACGTTCTCTGCGTCCGGTGTCGGATAGGCGAGAAGGGCGATGTCACCGTAATAATTTTCCTGCATCTGCGGCGTGGCGAGGTTCTGATCGATATGCTTCGGCCCCTGCACACGCGTCTCCGTCCAGACCAATTTCTGCTCTGAGTGCTCAGGGGTATTCCACGGACCGCCACTCCCGCACCAGCCAGGGGCGTTGGTCATATTCACCTGCAAGCCGAGACGGGCCGCCTCGGTGATCGCGAAATGGTTCAGCTCGTGCCAAAGCGGGCCGTTGTACGCTGCCGGGCCGGCTGGCGTCTGAACATTGGTTTCCATGATTAGCACGCCGGCAATGCCTACGCGCTTCATCGCCTCCAGGTCGGCGGTGATGCCTTCCTTGGTAACGTTGCCGTTGCACCAGAACCAATATACCCACGGACCGGCTGCTTGCGGCGGCTGCGCGAAATTCGCAGCGAGATCGCCGGGAGATTCCGCTGCGGACGTGGATAAGCCAGCCTGCATTAGACACGCGGCTGCGGTAGTGAGGAGGAGTGATGTTAGGGATTTCATGGGGAACTTCATTTTTTCAACTGGACTACTTGCGCAGGAATAATTCTCACCGGCCCGATCAAGCCGGAAGGCACCAGGGGAGAGGTTTTCTTCCAGTATTGATAGGTAACGAAGGTGAATCTGCCGCTGGTGCGCGGTGTGCCTTTAGCCAGCCAATCCGGGATGGCAGTCAAATAGGGGTAGTTTTCCCGCCCCCAAGTGAGATCCGGGGGCAGTTGCTCATCGCCGATGAGCCGATTGACCCAAAGATTAACGACATTTACTTCTAACTCATTGTCCCCGGCTTTGACCGCAGAACTGATATCCACCCGGAATGGCGGCTTCCAAAGAATGCCCATGTCTTTGCCGTTGAACTTCACGCGGGCCATTACTTGCACATCTCCCAGGTCGAGGAAAAGCGACCGATCCTTGCGAATCCAGTCAGATGGAATCTTGATAACCCGCGAATAATCCGCTGTTCCGGAAAAGTATTTCACACCGGGATCCGGGTGCTCCGGCCAGGAAATGAGTTTTTCGAGGGTGATTTTCTCCGGCGCGCCGCGTCTGGGCTGAAACCGTACCTCCCATTGATCGTTGAATTCCAACGGGCGGGGCAGAGGTGAAATCTCTACCTCCTGGCTCGTTCCATTGTCGCGGACAAGTGTGTAATGCCCCGCCTTGCAGGCCAGTAGTTTTGCCCCTTGGGACGCATCCTGCACGACGGTATCGGGTAATGAGAAGGTTTCCGGCAGAGTGATTTCTCCGCCGTCCGTCGTCGTTGCTACTTTCGCCTGGCCATCCTGAATATACTCCACCCGTAATGTTTTGACACTGCCCGGGGCGGGGTCTCGCCCCAAATCGGCTGGCCCAGCACGCATCTCGAACCGGTTATTTCTTAACTTTTCCAGCGCAATTTCAGTCACATCCATGAGCGTTGCGGGGTAATCCGGAAGGCCGTATTCCGCCTTGACGATGGAAATGGAGGGTCCTTCATTTTGTGCGGAATCCGTCGCCTTTTTTTCCTTCAATGCCGTGAAATGAGGTTCGACAGAATGGCGAAAAACGACGAACACCGAGCCTGCGGGTTCGAAGCGGATCGGCACTTCGGTCAGTGTTCCTGATTGTTTGTAAACCGGGCACTTTTCGATTCGCCCGGTCTCAGGATACCAAATCTCCGGCTGCAAATTAGAGACGCGGAACGAACAAGTTGTCTCGCAGATTTTCCGGTTCCAGTTGGCCACAAAATAAATTTCCGCCCCGTCCTTGTGGCGGTGAATATAATTGACGCAGCTCTTTGGATCGCCGGAGCGGAAGCCAAAATCCGGCGAGAGTGCCGCTGTCGAAAATATTTCCTCGAACGTTTGGCCGCTGATCACGCGGCCTTTCCCGTAGGTGTGTTCCTTCGTTTTTTTCCCGTCGCAATCTCCCCAGATTTCATCGGCTAATTTCCGCACTTCGGCGTCACGTTCGGGATAATCCTTGAGGCCGAGTGAAAAGGCGGGTTTGTCACCGATTACCGTCGCACCGGCTTTTACCAGTTCGCCGACTTTTCGCAGCATGGCCGGAGTCATGGCCTTGGATTTGTGAAGGACGAGATAACGGTAGGTCATGCCGCATGGAAGCACGAGTTTTCCATCTTTGACCTCAAAACGATGGACGGTTGGGGTGTCGCAGGCGTCAAAGTCATATCCTGGGGGCAAGGCTGGCGTTATGGAGTTGCGGGTAAATTCTCCGGTCCCAGGCACATCCGCTTCACCCTGGAAGACACAAACATCGGCGCAAAAAGTGCCTTGCTGAAGCAGCGATGAGGTGCGGGAGAGATAATTCATCCAGCCGCTGCTCATATCCCACCAGGTGACTGTCCGCCCAAATTGCGGGCCCCATTGTGCCAAAACCATGCCAGGTTCAGCGCGTTCGGTAGTCCAGGGTTGCGCAGCGTAAACGTGATGGACGACGCGGTTCATACCGGATGTGAATTGAAAATCCACCATGGCTTTGAGGCGATAGGGATGTGCTGAAAAACCGGATTGCGGCGGACCGGAAGTAAACGATTCACACTGCAGGATGGGCTTGTTATAGATATGGCTAATGGAAGCAGCCATCTTGACACAGGGTGTTGCTTCGCCCGAAGAGGGTAAATCGGTCCAGGCTCCGTACTCGCCCATGGGGAGATCGGCATGCGAACCTGAGTTAATATGATCATAATTGAAGCATCCGTCAGTTGGGTAAGGCTCGAGTGAAAACTTCAATCCATTTTCTTTGCATAACTCGGCAGTGCGGGCATAGTAATTTTCCAACATCAGTTCCACTATCGTGAGGCGGTAATCCCAGAGAAAACGTTCCGTTGCATCCCGGCTCTCCACAAAGCGGCCGGTAAAGACTGGGAAGAAAGGCAGGGGATCGTAACCGCGGCGCTTGGTGAATTCCTCGCGCATTCTTGGAGTCCAGTTCTGCGTGTCCTGCTCCGAACTGTCGATGTGGGTGGCGTATAGAGCCTTTCCGGTCAGCGGCCCCGCCAACTCCAGAACTTTTTTCATCATCCCGTCGCTCCAATGATGATCCAGAGCTTCCTTGGAAAACATGTCCACATTATAGCCATGGGACTCCAATTGCGCAGTCGAGGGTTCGCCGCCGGTCAGGGTGGAAGCCAGACGAACGATGGTCCATGAACCTTGCGGAACATTCCAGGTCAGTTTTCCAGCATCATCCATCTTGGAACTGAGATCGATGATACCGGTCCTGGCGACAGCCGGTACGGTTCCGGTCGCCGGTTCATAAGGAACCGGGCTGGCGTTGCCCACCTTGGCCGAAAGCTGATCGACTCTTGCGCCGCCGCTGACACTGAGTTTATGGAGCTCGACCGGCGGCGACCCGGCGGGCATCTTAAAAACAATTCGCAACGAGCGCGCGGCGATAGGGCTGAAATTGGCTTCTGTGCGGAAGGTATAAAAATTCGGATACGGAGTTCCGGTGGGTAAGAGGCGCAAGTCGGCCACTTTTTGAAACTGCCCGTCTTCTCCCGAAATCTCCACCTGAGCGCTTCCTGCGGCCTCTATATTATTAAAGGTCATGACGAGACTTTGAATCCTCAGTGTTTTATCGAGTTGGAACTCAATGAAAGAGTCGTCCCCGGCCGGGATTTTCACCGCCGCTTTCGGGTTATCGGTAAAAAGCTCATCCGCGTTGATTTCTTTGCTTCCGACCCGGACGAGTTTGAGGTGTTGATTAAAGGAGATATCATCGCCAGGAAGCATGGGGAAAGCCAGCACCGCAATGGGTTCCGAGACGCCGTCTTTGGACGGCGGATTTGGAAGCGCGGCGCTGAATCTGGCCGGACCCAAAACATTGATTTCGCTGGTCACGACCATTCGCATGGCGTCTTTCTTGGGAACCCACCGTCCGCCACTTCCAGACCAACCCGCCCCATTGTATATATCGTATTTTATCCCAAGGCGATCCGCCTCGCTTATGGCATGTTTGATCAGAGCAGACCATCCCGGAGTCATCTCTTTAGCATCAAAAGTCGTATTGGGAGTCGGAAGATGGGGATCCATTTGAATCACCCCGCCAATTCCCACGCGTTTCATCGATTCCAGATCGGCGGTGATCCCCTCCTTGGTTACAAAGCCATTCAACCAATACCAGTAAACCCATGGCTTCGCCTCGGACGAAGGAGAAGTGAAACTGGTTAGTAATGCATCTTTCGCGTACAACGAACCACCCGATTGAAAAAGGCAGCAAAGAAAAGCAAGAGCGGCGACTGCAAATTGGCAGCGCCGTTTATTGTGATGGTTCATGTTATATTCAAAGGGGGTGGGCGGCATGCTGAAAAACCTCAGCAGACGAGGTGAAATTGGATACCGAGCAATTGGGCCAGTTTTTGCAGTTTACTACCCACATGCCCGACGCCGATGGCGCAATGGTGTGACGGACCCGCGCCCGACCAGCCGTTCATGAATTCTGGGACGCCGATTGAAAACCGGTACCGGCTGTTGGTGTTGCCGATCTGAAGGACCGGGCCGGACACCGATTCTCCCTCTGCCGCGAGCAGCGACACCGTTCCATCGCGATGCTGGACGACGGATAGGAGCGTCACC
>Ga0326727_10022622_pt1 | contig 12118 bp, 7 predicted proteins | sample MB2enrmetagenome_FD_207643 | JGI IMG/M metagenome (GOLD analysis project Ga0326727, IMG submission 207643) | Lab enriched peat soil microbial communities from McLean, Ithaca, NY, United States - MB29MY | ecosystem: Environmental > Terrestrial > Soil > Wetlands > Peat | place: USA: New York... | reverse complement strand
TATAGGAGGATGCCGCCTTGCCGGGTCTGCTCCCTTTTCCTGCCCGCCGCATCCAAGAGATAAGCCCAAAATGTGCGGGCATCTATTCCAAGAGCGAGAACGGCATGGCACGAGAACTGTTTACCGCACGGCTGGCACGCAAAGAGTGCATCTCCGAAGTCGCCCAGTGCTACCACTTCGACTTCGTCATCGATGAGCTGCCGAGCTTTTCCTTCACCCCAGGGCAGTTCGTCTCCGGCGTGGCCTTCGACGCCAAAGGCAAGCAGCAGACTCGCGCCTACTCGATAGCCTCGGCGCCCAACGGCAACAAATTTGAGTTGTGCGTGAACCGCGTGGAGGAGGGATTCTTCTCCAACCACCTAGCCGACCTGCCTGACCTGCCTATTGGCGGCACCATCCAGCTCCATGGGCCGCACGGGCATTTCATCCTCCAATCGCCCATTACCGACTCGATTCTGATCGCTACCGGTACCGGCGTCGCGCCCATGCGCAGTTATCTGCAAGGTCTCTTTCCGGACGGCGGACCTGACCGCAGCAACGGCAAGCAGATCTGGCTGGTTTACGGCACCCGCCACGAAAGCGACATTTATTATCGGGCCGAGTTTGAGGCGCTCGCCACCCGCGTGCCCAACTTTCATTACCTGCCCACGCTGAGCCGTGCCGAGGCGAGCTGGACAGGCCTGCGCGGGCACGTCCAGGAACCCCTGGCCCGCATTGTCGAGGAGCGCGCCGCGCGGCTCGGCCAGACGCTGCCTGTGCCTCAGCCCGATCCTACCCTGTTGCCGTCGGAGTTGAACTTCGACATCTACGCCTACATCTGCGGCCTCAACGAGATGGTCTCCGGCGTGCGCGAGCAACTGACAGCCTTCGGCTGGCATCGCAAGCAGATTGTCTTTGAACGTTACGATTGAGGATAACGCATCTGGACAATATCATCCTCGGCAAGCTACAGTCCGTAAGAGCCTGTGGTACGAGGAGAAATCAGAATCTTGCGCAAGACTCAATAAGACCTGGCTTATTGCTCTCCCGAGATTCCCTCTTTCGATCATTTCAACCCCGAGGCCCGTATCCCTTTCGGGGTTTCGATCGAACACATATACCATGCAATGCTGGACTTTACCGACTTTTTGCAGACTGTGGACGCTGAGCTTGTACGCAAGAGAATGGTGCGATTGGAAGATATGCTGATGCCCGCCAACTTCAGCAGCATGGTTGGAGAGTTCATTACCAGCAACCTTCCCAAGCATTGTCCAACAATTGCAAAGAATACCTACCACAACGGTCATCCCGATCTTCTTCCCGCAGGGAAATACCCTGGCGATGCCGCGCAACACGTGGGACAGGACGGCATTGAGGTGAAGGCCTCGCGGTACCGGAAAGGATGGCAAGGTCACAATCCGGAAGACGTTTGGCTTATGGTTTTTGTCTTTGCGGGTGGTCGCCCATCCGATGCCAGAAAAGGCCGGACAAAATTCCGTTTTGAGGCCGTCTACGGGGCACTGTTAGACAAATCCGACTGGCAATTTGCGGGACGAAGTCAAACAAGCCGGCGAACGATTACAGCCACAGTTTTGCCTTCGGGTTTTGAGAAGATGACCGAAAACTGGATCTATCGCGCGCCCGAATCAGTGACCGAACCGTAGATCAATCTGATCGCGCTCCACGGAAATGCGAGACAAGGGCCTGATCGCGTTGGTTGCTAATTGATAGTAAGACTCATATTTTTCTATACCGATGCTCCTGTAACCAAGAGCCTCCGCAGCGGCGATTGTAGAGCCGGACCCCATAAACGGATCACAGACAATACCTTCCCCTAAAGGCAGAATCGTCCATACCAGTTCTCGCAGAAGAGCTTGCGGCTTCAGGCTTGGATGTGGCGCAATCTCTCGTTCGGCTTTTGGTGTCCTTCCGATGTCGAGAATATCGGAGAATGGCAAACCTTCCTGCAAACGGCGCAAGCCTCCCGTACCGTATTTGCGGAGGCACTCGCCCACGGTCATGCCTTGCGGCATTGGCTTGCGGAAAATTCCCCATGGCTCATACGCGCCGCGGGGAAGTGAGCAAACGCCTGGGAACTCCTCTTCCGCGTTCTTCGGTCTGTCTCCACCTCGCAATGTGCGTACAATCCTGACAATTTGACCTCGAAACTCAAGCCCCCCCTCGACCAGCGCCGCGTAAACCAGTTGCGCCAAAAATGAGTTGCAGGCAAGAATGACGTGCCCACCCGGCAACAGAGCATGAGAGGCGCACTTGGACCATTCCTTAAAAAACCTAAAAAGCTGTTCACGTTCTCTTTCATTGAGTGCAGTGAATCGGGGAAGCGGCTGGCGATTCGATCCGTCGAACGAAGGCGGAATGCGCCAGATTCCGCCATTTCCGTTCCCCCGCTTCTCAATCTGGTCGAATTCGTATTCCTTCACGCCATATGGAGGGTCCGTAACGATCCCATGGATGGAGCCGGAAGGAATTCGTCCTAACCATTCAAGGCAATCTGCATGGAGAATCGTTGCTTTGCCCAGCGTGGCATGCGTGTAGTCCAGAATCAGCTTTTCGGTTTGGATAGTTGCCGGGCTCATTGATTCCATCGTAGCTCACATATTGGCCTATAAGTAGTAGGCAATGGGATTATCGCCTGATATGGAACTATTTTGGGACTCAGTTCATAACGGTGTGAACAGCTCGCTACAGATTGAACAGCTCCCTGAGCCGGCGGGTCTGTGCGCGGCTGACGGGAATTTCTGTCTGCTTTTTGTCGTTCATGCGCAACTGGTAGCTGGATTTGAACCACGGCACCACCTCGCGGATGTGGTTGATGTTCACCACAAAGCCGCGATGGGCGCGCCAGAAGAGCGCCGGGTCAAGCAGGTCAAGCAGTTCTTCCAGTGTGCGGCACTTCGACTGGCCCTCGAAGTTCTGCGTCACCACGCGAATCACGCCGTCGTCGATGGCCGCGAAACAAATCTCCGCTTGGTCAATCAGCAGCAGACGGCTCTGCGCCTGGACGATGAGCTTGGCGGGCTGGGGTGTGCGGCTGGCGCCCTGCGGACGGTTGAGCAGCCGGAGGAGCGACTCAATTTGCGACTCCGGCAACGAGCCCGGCGTGCTGCCGGCCAAACGGCCCCGCACCCGCTCGACGGCCTGCTCGACACGTGTGCGGTCGAAGGGCTTGAGCAGGTAATCGACCGCATTTACGTCGAAGGCGCGCACCGCGTACTGATCGTATGCCGTGGCAAAGACCACCTGCGGTGGGGCCAACTGCGCCTTCGGCACACCATCCCTGATCGCCTTTGCCCGGCGCTCCATCAGCTTCTGAATCACGGCAAAGCCGTCCAGCCCCGGCATCTGCACGTCGAGGAAGACCAGGTCGGGATGGTGCTCCTCGATCAGCTCCACGGCCTCGATGCCGTTGGCTCCCTGGGCCACCACGTCCACGCCGCCCACCTGGGCAAGCAGGTAGGCAAGCTCCTCGCGGGCCAGTTGTTCGTCGTCGATGATGAGCGCGGAGAGGTTCATGCAAACTGGAAACAGGATGAAGTTTGATTGTAGGAAGGCTGCACGTCCTGGTCAATTGCGGCAGTCCGGGTTAGCGAGGCACCCCTCTCCTTTGCAAGGGTTATTCCCGCCGCCTGTTAAGCTGGGCGCATGGGCAAGCAGGACCAGAGTGCGGAAAAGATCGCGCGGGTGCGGGGGCGGTTGCTGGAGTGGTACGAACGCTCGCGGCGCGACCTTCCCTGGCGGCGCAACCGCGACCCCTACGCTATCTGGGTTGCGGAGATCATGCTGCAACAGACCCGCGTGGCGGTGGTGGTGGAGCGCTACCAGGCCTTCATGGCGAGGTTTCCCACGCTGCTTTCGCTGGCGCTTGCGCCGGAGCAGGAGGTGCTGGCGGCTTGGAGCGGGCTGGGCTACTACCGGCGGGCGCGCATGCTGCACAAGACAGCGCAGTTTGTCGCTGACCACTGCCAGGGAAACCTGCCGCATACAGCGGCGGAGCTGCGCCTCCTGCCGGGCATCGGCTCCTACACGGCAGCGGCCGTGGCCAGCATTGCCCACGGTGAGCGGGTGGCCGTGGTGGACGGCAATGTGGAGCGGGTGCTCTGCCGTATGGAAGGCTGGAAGGCCGGCAGCCGCGCGGGCGGCGGCTCTCAGGTCCGGCGCAAGATTGAGGCCCTGGCCGACGAACTGGTTTGTCCCGCGCGGCCGGGAGACTCGAACCAGGCGCTGATGGAGCTGGGCGCTACGCTCTGCTCGCCACGCAATCCGCAATGCCGGTTGTGCCCGGTGGCCGATGACTGCAAGACCCAGGGGGAGCACCAGACCGCGCCCCGGCCGCCGATGATCTGCCGCGAGGTGGCCCATGCGCTCTCAGTGCGCAACGGGAGGCAGGCCGGCCAGTCCAATCATCAGGTTCTGCTGGAGCAGCGGCCGGCTACGCAGACCGTGATGCCGGGTTTGTGGGAGCTGCCCGCGCTGATCGAAACAGCCGTCCCCGCGGAAGAGCTGCGCCTGACCGTGCGCCACTCCATCATGCAGGTGAACTACTCCGTGCGCATCCGCACGGTCTTTGAAGACGACGTTGACGCGATGACCGTTGCAGGCGGTGAGCGGCGATGGGTCCCGCTGAAGGATGCGGCAGGGATGGCGCTGACCGGGTTGGCCCGCAAGGTGCTCACCCGCTTGCATCTGCTGGACACCATTGCCCCGCAGGCGGGCGACGACGTACTCTGAAGGGTCGATAGCAATTTGCCGGATGAATGAGGCTGGTCGAGGGTATCGTTTCCCACCCATTCGCGAGAAAAAAGCGAATGGATGGGGCACGGAGAGTATTTTCGTCTCCCACCCTAGATCACCCCAACGAGCAACAATCGCTCGCTGGGGACCCCCTGGCCGCAAAGACAAAAACGAGGCGAGGGAGGGGCACCCAGCGTTAATTCTGTAACTCCAACCCCACAGGGAGAATCCATGCATCGCAAGTTAGTTTTCGCCGTCGTGGCCGCAGGCATTGTGGCCGCCGCCTTCGTTCGCGCCCAGCAACCCGCAGCCAATCCGGTTCCCGAGATTGCCGGCTTGCCTGAGGGGGCGCGCGCTGCCGCTGCCTCCATTGACCCGGAAAAGATTCGCGCCCACGTGCGCTTTCTCTCGCTCGATCTGCTGGAGGGCCGCGGCCCCGGCGTGCGCGGCGGCGAGCTGGCCGCCGAGTACATTGCCACGCAGTTTGCCTTGGATGGCGTGGAGCCGGCGGGCGACAACGGCACCTACTTCCAGCACGTTCCGCTCTACGCCGTGCATACCATCGAGGAGAAGACGAAGTTTTCGCTGGCGCCCGCCACCGGCCAGACTATCGACCTCGCCTACGGGACGGAGATCGTGGCCAAAGACCAGACCGGTCAGGCTACAGCCGACATTGACGCGCCCATCGTCTTTGTGGGCTACGGCATCGATGCGCCGGAGTACCACTGGAACGACTACGCCGGCCCCAACGGCAAGGAATTCAACCTGAAGGGCAAGATCGCCCTGATGATCGTCAACCAGCTGCCCTCGGAGGACGTAAAGTTCTTCAAGGGCAAGGCGCTCACCTACTATGGTCGCTGGACCTACAAGTACGAGGAGGCCGCGCGGCGCGGAGCCGTGGGCGTGCTGCTCATTCACCGGACGGACCTGGCCGCCTACGGCTGGGAGGTGGTGCGCAACTCCCAGTCTGTCGAGAAGAGCTATCTGCAGGACGATCCCAGCGCCCGTCTGCGCGCCGCGGCGTGGATTCAGCACGACGTGGCCCAGCGGCTGCTGACCATGGCCGGCCTGGGCGATTTGGACAAGGCCATCGAACAGGCGGGTAAGCCAGGGGCGTTTCACGCAGCTGAACTTCCCGTCAGGCTGCGTGCGCACATCGAGAGCCGCGTCCGCCGCTACGTCTCCGACAACGTGGTGGGCCGCGTGCCGGGAGCGAGCGCGGAAAACCAAGGTGTGATTTACACCGCCCACTACGACCATCTGGGCATCGACCCCAACGTCAAGGGAGACAACATCTACAACGGCGCGGCCGACAACGGCACCGGCTGCGGCATTCTGCTGGAGCTGGCACGAGCCTATGCGCAATCGAGGGTGCGACCGCCCCATGCGGTCTACTTTGCCTCCGTCACCGCCGAGGAGCAGGGCCTGTTGGGCTCGCAATTCCTGGGGCTGCATCCGCCGGTTCCCACCGCGCAGATGGCGCTCGACCTGAACTACGATATGCTGCTGCCCATCGGGATTCCCCGCTCGGCGAGCCTGGGCAACGCCGACCGCACCGGCTTCTGGCCCACGGTCCAGATGGTGGCCAAAGCCTTCGATCTGGCTTTACTGCCCGATCCCAACCCCGGCGCAGGCCACGCCTACCGCTCCGACCATTTCTCGCTGGCCCGGACCGGCATTCCCGCTTTCTCCATTGGACAGGGCAATCTCTTCGAAGGGCACGATGAAGCCTGGGGACGGCAGCAGTCCGAGGATTACGTGAAGCACCATTACCACCAGCCCTCCGACGAGTACCGCGCCGATTGGGATTTTCGCGGCAACGCCAAGATGGCGCAGTTCGGATTTGTGCTGGGCTGGCTGGCCAGCGAGCAGCCGAAGAGCATCGAATGGCTTCCCGGCGACGAGTTCGAGGCCGCGCGCAAAGCTCATCGGACGCAGTAAAGCCTTTTCAATGCAGCACGCACTTCGTGAAAAGGCTCTCGAATAGCCATCACCAACTCATGCGGGTTTCCTCTTTTCACCGCTTTTCGCGGGGAGGGGGAAACCCCTTCGATTGCAAATAATTTTCACCCAAAGATGCTTATTTCAAGTGAGTTATCTCACAATTGTCAGTTTTTAGACAAGATATTTATCTGAAAAGGGTTGACAGTTGTTCCCTTGGAGGTAGATTCATCCCAAGATAGGCTTTTCTTTCATCAGATTCCGTGTATAAAGACGGTTGCCGGCTTCCCCGGTCAGCACTGTCGGTCAGCGAGATTTCGCGGCCAAATCGGAAGCCCTGTGAAGGAGCGCAGGTCCCATTTCAGGAGGAAAGCGATGCGACGTTTAGCAGTCTTCGTGCTTTTTGTTGTCTTTGCAGTCAGTGCCAGATCGCAGTTCGATACAGCCACGGTGCTTGGAACGGTGACCGACCCGACCGGGGCGGTCGTTCCCCACTGCCAGGTGGTATTGCACAACACTGCCACAGGGGCGCAGGCCACGGCTGCCACCGACGACCGGGGAGAGTTCCGGTTTGTGGACATCTCCATCGGCGCCTATGAGCTGAAGGTGACGGCGCCGGGCTTTCAACCCGCTGCGGCCAAATTCGAGTTGGCGGTCGGCGCGCGCCAGCGCGTGGACGTGTCCCTGAAAGTGGCTACGGCGGCTGCCACGGTAATCACCACGGCCAATGTGACCCAACTGGAGACCGAATCGAGCGAACGCGGGCAGGTAATCAATGAACGCGAGATCGCCGAACTGCCGCTGAATGGGCGGCAATACTCGCAACTGGTCGAGCTGACCGCGGGCGTTGTTCCCAGCCCCAGCGAGCTGGGCACAGGCTACGGCCAGCGCGAGGGATCGTTCAATATCAACGGCCTGCGCAGCGTCTTCAATAACTACATGCTGGACGGACTGGACAACAACTTCTATGGCACCTCCAACCAGGGATTCAGTAATCAAGTAGTTCAGTTGTCGCCCGACGCCGTGGCGGAGTTTCAGGTGGTGACCAACAACATGAGCGCGGAGTACGGCCGCTCCGGCGGCGCCACCGTCAATGTGGTCACCCGCTACGGCACCAACGAGCTCCACGGCCGGCTATGGGAGTTTATCCGCAACACCGACTTCGACGCCGCCGGCTACTTCTTGCCCAGCAACGGCGGCAAGCCGGCGCTGCACCAGAACCAGTTCGGCGCTACCCTGGGTGGTCCGCTGAAGAAGGACAAGCTCTTCTTCTTCCTGGACTACGAGGGCTTCCGCCAATCCAGTTCCTCTACGCAGGCGTCCACCCTGCCCACTGCGGCCGAGCGCGGCCTCACCTCCACCGGCGCTCCCCTGGGCTACTACCTGATTGACGATCCCGTCGATGCCAATACGCAGGCGACCGGCACGTTGCCGATCGACAATCCTTGCAACTACAACGTCGGCAGGAACCCATGCAACAATAGCAGCTATCTTGGCGGCGGCCTAGGCCTGGCAGGCGCCCCCACGCAGGCGGCGCTCGGCGGCACGCAATACTTGAACGGCCATATTCCCGCGTCGGCCGTTATACCCTTCGCCGCGCAGGTCGTACAGACGATGCTGCCGGCTAACACCAACAATAACTCGATCAACAACTACGTCATCCTGGAGCCCGATACCTATGACCGTGACAAGGGCGACGTGAAGGTGGACTATGACGTAAAGAAAAACCTGCGTCTCTTTACCCGCTACTCGCAAGCCCGGTGGAATGCCTATGATCCCGGATCTATTCTGGGCACGGCCGGCATGAACGGTGACGGCCACGTCATTGCTCCGGTGATTCAGATCGTGGGCGGTGCCACCTGGACCATCAATTCGAAGTCCCTGCTGGAAGCCCGCTTCGGCTTCTCGCGCATGCAGGCGGGCAAGACCCCTCCGCTGGCCGGCGGACCCAGCATGGCTGACCAATTCGGCCCCAACTGGGCGGGCCTGCCCGCTCAGGGACAATACTCCGGCGGCATGACCTACGAGTACTTCTCCGATGGCGGCTTTACCAGCCTGGGCCGCTTGTGGACCAGCCCCCAGTACCAGAACCCCACGGACTGGAATCCCAAAGTCAACTACACCAGGATGCTGCCGCGCCACACCGTCAAGGTGGGGCTTGAGTACACCATGCTCCACGTGGCGCAGGAGGATCTGCATCCGGTGATGGGCGGCGATGTCTATGGTGCGCAGATGAGCGGCATATGCTACACAGGCGTCGCAGCTGCTCCCGGCGTAACAGTTTATTGCTATGCACCTAACCCTTATGTATTTTCACCTAACTACCCCTATGACGGAGTTGCGGACGCCGAAACGAATAAGATGTTCGACTATGCCGACTTCCTGTTGGGCTACCGCGCCGAGATCGGCCTCTCCAACTCCCCCATCTCCCAGATCCGCGACTGGAGCTGGAACGGCTACGTGCAGGACGACTGGAAGGTGAACAAGCGGCTGACGGTGAACCTGGGCCTGCGCTACGAGTACGCCACTCCTATCTACGAGGCCAACAACCAGCTCTCCAACTTCAATATCGCTACCGAGACCATGACGCTGGCCAGCTCTGGCAACCGCTATACGGTCAATCCGAATAAGAAGGACTTCGGACCCCGCGTGGGCGCGGCCTTTAGCCTGGACAGCAAAACCGTACTGCGTGGCGGCTTCGGCATCAGCTATTCGCACTGGAACCGGGCCGGCTCCAGCTACCTGACCATGAACGCGCCCTTCGGCATGATCGGGCTGGCAAATGTCTACCCCGGCCAATCCCCCTCCGCACCCGGCAGCCCGTATGTCCCCGGCTATCTCAACACCCAGAGCGGATACACGACCAATTTCGTCAGCTCCTTCCTCAGCTCCACAAACTACAACCCACAAGCAGTGGCCCTGCAGTACATGCCGGTTGACTCGCCCGATACCCAGGTACGGAGCTGGTTCTTCAGCGTGCAGCGCGATATGGGCAACAGTTTGCTGGTCGACCTGGCTTACGTGGGCAACAGCGGCATTCACGAGGTCTTCTTCAACGACGTCAACCAGGCCAATCCGCAAACCACCGCCGCCGGCTCAGCCTCGCTCCAGTCCCGCATCTTCAGCTACCCCGGCTTCGGTTCGATCATCGGCACGCTGCCCTGGGGCACCTCCAATTACAACGGCCTGCAAGCCAAGGTTGAGAAGCGCTTCACCTCCGGCCTCTACCTGCTGAACTCCTTCACCTGGTCGAAGGCCATCGACATCGCCGCACAATCCCTGGACGGTGGAGGCAACTGCGACAACTGCGGCAACGGCATCCCCTCAGTCCAGAACATCTACGACTGGCAGGCGGATCGCGGCATATCCGCCTATAACCATCCCTTTGTCAACTCAACCTCCGTGGTCTGGAAGCTGCCTGTCGGCAAGGGCCAACGTGTGGGAGGGAACATGAACCACTCCTGGGACACGGTGCTGGGCGGCTGGCAGATGACCGATATTCTCCAGGCCCGCAGCGGCGACCCGCTTACCATGGCCTATAGCCCCAACACCAACACGCAGGTTTCCACGCTGATCACCATCAACGGCCGCAATGCCTACCGTCCCAACCTGATGCCCGGCAACCCGATCAAGAACTCGACCTGGGCTTACAACTCTACCCTGGGCGGCATTCAATACCTCAACAACCAAGGCGGCTCTGCAGCCGCGTATACCACCCCGCCGGCCAATGCGCCCTTTGGCAATTCGCCCCGCAACGCCGTCAGGGGCTTCGACTTCTGGCAGCTCGACACGGGCCTGACCAAGGACTTCGCCATCACCACGAAATCCCACCTGCAGTTCCGTGCCGAGGCCTTCAACCTCACCAACCGGACCAACTACGGTGATCCGAACACCTCGCTCGGCACCACCTTCGGCGTGATCAACTCAGCCCTTCCGGCACGCGAGTTGCAATTTGCCGCAAAGATTGTCTTCTAGACGAATTTTGCGGTTTTCTTAAGCCCTGCGCGGAGGATTCTTCCTGAAGAAATATCCTCCGCGCATTTTTTCAGGAGCCGTGATCCATGCTTTGGATCATGCGCGTAGAGACGTGAGAATATTGCAGTACGTACACGGAGCGACCTCCATGAATCAACGTATCTTCTGGTCCGGAACAACTATCGCCTGCGCCACGCTTCTGCTCTCTTTCTTTTCGCTTGCGGCCGCCGTTAACGCCGCCCAGCAGACTTCCGCTGCCTCTCCAGCCGCTACTCCGGATCTGGTTCTCGAGGGCGTGGTTGCCGGCTCGCAAAATGAAACCTACATTCAAGTGCCGTTTGTCGTGCCCGCCGGCACGGAGCGGGTGACGCTGACCTTTGACTACACCGGCAAGGAGCAGCACACGGCGCTTGATCTGGGCTTGCTTGACCCCGCCGAGCTTCGTTGCTGGAGCGGCGGTAACAAATCCCTGCTCACCGTGGGGATTATGGATGCAACTCCCTCCTGTCTTCCGGGGCCTATTCCTCCGGGTAAGTGGAATGTTCTGATCGGCGTGCCCAACATTCGCCCCAACGCGCAATCGCACTACACCATTCATCTGTACTTCTCGCCCACCGGCGCGGTAGCCAGCGAGCCGGAGGTGTTGAACGCGCCTCTTCGCGCTGGGCCGGTCTGGTATCGCGGCGATCTCCATCTGCACACCGCGCAGAGCGACGGCCAATGCGCGAGCCAGACGGGTAAGATGGTGCCTTGCCCCGTGTATTTCAGCGCGGAGGCCGCGGCCCGCCGCGGGCTCGACTTCATCGCCATCACCGACCATAATGCAACCTCGCAGTACAATCCTATGCGCGAGCTGCAACCTTACTTCGACAAGCTGCTGCTGATTCCCGGCCGCGAGATCACCACCTTCCAGGGACACATCAACCTTCTCGGCACCACCGATTTTGTCGATTTTCGTCTGGGCAGCAAAGAGGTTCCCGAGATGAATACCCTGTTGCGGAGCGCCGCAAGCGTGGGCGGGCTGACCTCGATCAACCATCCCGGCGACCCCAGCGGCGAGATGTGCATGGGTTGTGGCTGGACGCCGTCTTCCAAGATCGATATGCATCTGCTGACCGCTGTCGAGGCCGTCAACGGAGGCAGTGAACAGTACGGCATTCCCAACATTCCGTTTTGGGATCAGCAATTGAACAATGGCTGCCGGTTGGCGGGGATCGGCGGAAGCGATAATCACCGGCCCATGCAGCCGCCCGATGAAATTGGCTCCATCGGAAGCCCCACAACGGTCGTCTATGCAACCGAGCTATCGACGCCCGCGATTCTTGCCGGCATCCGCGCCGGACACATCTTCATCGACCTTGCGGGAACCCGCGACCGCCTTCTCGAAGTGACCGCGCGAGCCAGGAACCAGATTGTCCACGCGGGAGATCTTCTCGCCGCGCCTGCAGGCGAAACGGTGGACTTCGACTTG
>Ga0326727_10022621_pt1 | contig 12118 bp, 9 predicted proteins | sample MB2enrmetagenome_FD_207643 | JGI IMG/M metagenome (GOLD analysis project Ga0326727, IMG submission 207643) | Lab enriched peat soil microbial communities from McLean, Ithaca, NY, United States - MB29MY | ecosystem: Environmental > Terrestrial > Soil > Wetlands > Peat | place: USA: New York... | reverse complement strand
CACGCGCGTGTCAGGGCAGAGGGCGCGCGCGGCAATGCCTTCTTCCACGCTGGTGACGCCGAGCCAACCAGCTCCCCCGCGCACCGCCGCAGGTGCGCACAGAGCCAGCGAGTGGCCGTAGGCGTTGCCCTTCACCATGGCGAGCAGCTCAGCGTGCGGCGCCGCGAGACTCGCGAGGAAACGCATGTTCTCTTCGAGAGCGCGGGTGCGAATCTCGGCCCAGCAGGGACGCATTGGCATGGGGGGTAGCAAAGACTAGTTTACCGCGCGGCGCGACGGAGGATTTCTACGGAAGCAGCGCAAAGGCGACGATGGTTTCGTCTTGCGATCCAATCTCATTGAGGAGTTCCGCTTCGAGATCGTGCGGAACGCGCATTTCGCAGGCGGCAACATGTTCAGGTGTGGCGCCGATGAAGCAGAGCTCGCAATGGCCCAGCCCTTCGGCGCCGCCTTCGCCTGCTGCGCGCACTGGAGGGCCGAAGACGCGGCAGGTCATGGGGCGCCACGCGTACACATCGCAGCGGCCGGTCGCGGGGTCGAGCGCGGGACATGCGGCATCGTCGGCGAAGTCTTGAAAGCGGGCTTGATCTTCGGGAGAACTGCCGAGTGCGCCCGAGTTTCGATCGCCGGGGAATGCCGGGCCGTATTCTGCAAGCCACGCGCGGGCGCGGCGCTCGATCTCAGTCGCGAGCGCGGGATTTGCGGCGCGCAACTCGCCCATTCCGGAGCGAAGGCGCGCGGAGTCAAGCGCGTTGATGGCAAAGGCTCCGTGGCAGCACTGCGTGCAACCGACGCGGCAGGCAAGGAACGCTCCGGCACGGCGAGTTGCCTCGGCGAGGGAGGCGTCCATGATCTGCACAAGCTCGGCATCGCGCGCGGGAAGGTGCATAAGCGAAAGCATAGTGGATGACAGGCAATGCAGCGAACACGCGCCGGTTCAAAGGAAGGCCGCGCGTGCGCTATAGTCATGGGGAGGTCGGTGGAGGTCAATTATGAAGTTCCTTTCCTGGTCTTGGCCAGCAGTAGTGGTGTCCCTCGTTGCTACGGCGGCGTATGCGCAGCAGGCGCGTTTGCTGGTCGATCAAAAGGGCGACCGCAGTCTTGCCATCGTCGATCCCGTGGCCGGCAAGGTGATTGCCAATGTAGCCGAGAACGGCATCACCGGTCATGAAGTGGCAGCAACGCCCGATGGGCGGCTGGCGTTTGTGCCCATCTACGGCAACTCGGGCGTGGGCAAGCCAGGAACCGATGGAACGAAGATCGTTGTGATCGACGTGGCTGCGCACAAGGTCGTGGGGGAAATCGATTTCGGCTACGGCGCACGGCCGCACTGCGCGGTGTTCGGGCCGACGGACGGGCTGCTCTACGTGACGACGGAGATGGATGATTCTGTGACGATCATCGATCCGAAGGCACTGAAGATCGTGGACGCGATCCCCACCGGGCAACCGGAAAGCCACATGCTCGCGCTCTCGCACGACGGACTGCGCGGCTACACCGCGAATGTGGGACCGGGCACGGTGAGTGTGCTCGATGTGAAGGCGCGCAAGACCATCAAGGTGATTCCCGTCTCGGGCAACGTGCAGCGCATTGCGATTTCCAATGACGACCGCTGGGTGTTTACCGCAGACGAGACCGCGCCGCGCCTGGCAGTGATCGATACGGCGGCGAATGCAGTGGCGAAGTGGGTCAAGCTCGACGGGCTGGGCTACGGCAGCGCGCCCACGCCCGACGGCCGTTTTCTGCTGATCGCGATTCCCACTGCGAATGCGGTGGACGTGATCGACCTCAAGACCATGAGCGTGGTCCAGAAGATTGCGGTGGGTAAAGATCCGCAGGAGGTGCTGGTGCGGCCCGATGGCAAAGCAGCCTACGTTTCCTGCATCGGCTCGAACCAGGTGGCGGAGATCGATGGGTCCACGTGGAAAGTGACGCGCATGATCGCCACCGGGAACGGAACGGACGGATTGGGCTGGGCGAAGTAATACAGGGACTAAGGGACTGAGGGACTAGGGACTAGAGATCGGGGACGAGGGACGCGAGGAGGTTTGCGATGGCAGCGCAATGCACGCATGTGGGAACGATCAAGAAGGGTGTGAAGCCGCGCACCAAGGGTTGCGAAGAGTGCCTGAAGATGGGCGATACCTGGTTGCACCTGAGGATGTGCCTCGAGTGCGGGCACGTGGGCTGCTGCGACTCGTCAAAGAACCGGCACGCGCGGGCGCACTTCAATGAAACGCAGCATCCGCTGATCCAGAGTGCCGAGCGCGGCGAAGATTGGCGCTGGTGCTATGTGGATGAGGTGTATTTGTAAACTGAGCGATTCCCAAAAAACCAAAAAACAACCTCAGGTCCTTCGACTTCGGTCGTCCGGCGAAGCGGACGACCTTTGCTCAGGATGAAAAAGTGTTCTAAATGGGGCAGAGTTTGCGCGCTACGCCAATTCCACTTCGATCTTCTTTGAGTCGGGAATCAGCTTCACAATTTTGAACGTCCGAATCTGGCTTTCGGCAAGCGGCTCCGGCTGCGCCGCTGGCGCAGGTGCGCTCCCCTTCCAGCGGGCCTTCAGCATCGATGAAAGCTGCGAGAGATCGGGCGCGACGGCACCTGATTCAGAGGCGGAGGCCTTCGCAGTCTCCGTCGCAGGCGCGTTGCCCGCACGGCCAGTGCCTGCCGCACCACCCGTCTTTACATGTAACGCGGCGCGGATGCCTTCGCCAAGCTCGATTGTCGCGCCCAACGCCGTCAACTCGACCACACGGCCGGAGACACGATCGCCTACCTTGTGCTCGGCGATGTACTCGTCGATGCTGGTCGGAATCAACTGCTTCATCGAGAGCTTGATCTGGCGCTTTTCGGAATCGATGGCGAGAACGACAGCCTTCACGCGCTGGCCCTCGCGCAGCACGTCGCGCGGATGGTTGATGCGGCGGTCGGCGACGATCTCGCTGACGTGCACGAGGCCGTCGGCGCCGGGGGCGATCTCCACGAAGGCGCCGAAGTTCATGATCTTGGTGACTGGGCCTTCGATTTGCGAGCCCACAGGAAATTTGCGTTCCACTTCGAGCCAGGGGTCAGAGAGAGTTTGTTTTAGTCCGAGAGAGATGCGGCCGGCATCACTCGCGGTGGGCGGCTTGACGGAGAGCACGACGGCGTCAACGCGGTCGCCCTGGCGGAGCAGGTCGCCGGGATGGCGGACCTTTCTGTCCCACGCCATCTCGGAGATGTGAATGAGGCCTTCGAGCCCCGGCTCGAGCTCGACGAATGCGCCAAAATCGGTGAGACGCGTAACGGCGCCGGCGACGCGCTGGCCCGTCACGTAGCGCTCGGCCGCGGTCTCCCACGGCTCGGGCTGCAGTTGCTTCAGGCCCAACGAGATTTTCCCCGTGCCGGGGTCAATTTTGAGAACGCGCAACGTGAGTTGCTCGCCGACGGAGAGCACGTCTTCGGCCTTGGCGACGCGGGCGCGCGAAATATCTGAAATATGGAGCAGGCCGTCGAGGCCCGCCTCGATCTCGACGAAAGCGCCATAAGGCATGAGCGTGCGCACGGTGCCGGTGACCGTGTCGCCCTCTTTGAGCGCGGCGCGGCGTTCATTGAGCGCGCCGCGAGCCTGCTCTTCAAGAACCACGCGGCGATCGACCACAACATTTTCATCGGCGACGTCGAGCTTGGTGATGCGGCAGGTGATGGGCTGGCCAACGAGAGCCTCAAGCTCGGCAGCGTCGCGCGTGCCGCTGCGGCTGGCCGGCATGAAAGCGCGAACGCCGATGTCGACGCTGAGACCGCCCTTCACCAGTTCGGTCACGGTGCCGGAAACGGCGATTCTCTCAGCGAAGGCGTGCTCCAGGCCCGACCAGTCGCGGGGCTGCGCCACACGGAAGCGCGAGAGATCGTAGTAGCCCTCTTCGTTGCGGCCGGTGATGGAAACGGGGAACGCGTCGCCGGGCTTAACGGATTCCGCATTGTTCTCGAAGGCCGAGCGAGGCAAAACGCCTTCCATCTTGTAGCCGATATCGACGAAGACCTGATCGGCGGAGAGCGAGACGACCGTGCCTTCGAGTTGTTTGGTCGCGGCGCGATGCGTGTGTGAGCGGTCGAATGCGGAGAGCAGGTCGGCAAATGACTCGGCGGGTTCCGGCTCGGGCTCAGACTTAGTCGCACTGATCAGGTTCTGCTCTTCGACGGGAGTGCTTGAAAATGATTCGGTGGGCGCTGAGGTCACAGTGCCGGTGGCGCTGGGCTGGCCGTCTGTTTCCTGCTCAGGCGCAGCGGTGGGTTCGGTGGGAGTGGGCTCGCTTGGTGGAAGGATTTCGTCAGTCATGATGGGTACACCACCATTCTTTCACGGATGGACCGGAAACAAGGGACGCCAGTATTGAGTCTCTGAAGGACAGCAAGAGCGTGGGGTTCGTGCTATCCCACCCTAGGCGCGAAAACAGAAACGCGCCTAGGATGGGGCACCCAAGTCTCATGCGGGTGTAGGTACTAACTGCTCTGCGTCAGATACTGAATTCCGTTCGACAGCAAGCGGCGATGGAAGACGCGATGCATCTCGGTGATGCGGTGGAAGAGCAGCTTGCGGCCGTGACCCGACCAGGCAAATGTGCCTGCGCCGATTTTTCGATCGTGGTCGCGGCTGTAAGCGGCGATGATTTCAATACCGTCGCCGGAGACGATGAGGCCGTTCGAGTCGGAGCCCTTGACCTGGTACTCGATGCTCATGGCGCGGTCCGCTGGAAGGCCGTCGTAGACGGGATGATTGCGCACGAAGAACCAGGTGCCCATCCAGGAGGCGCGCGAGGAGCCGACCATGCCGTCGAATCGAAACCCGGAAGCAGACGCTAGCTGCGCGCCCGCGCCCATGGCCTGGCCGTCGCTGGTGCAAAGCACGAAGAGCGGCGTGCCTGCGGTGAAGGCGGCGACGATGTCGGCGGGCAACTTAGTTGGAGGAATGGAATGGCTGCGGAGGTCGGCGCCCAAATCGTCCGTGTGGACCGTATCGGTGGGCCGCGCGGTGGGCGGCGAAGCGATGATGAGGTCGTAATGCTCGCCCTCGGCGAAGGGCTCGAGCTTGAGGCCGGGAATGGGCGATAGTTGCGCGCTTATCTCGTCGGCCAGGCCGAGCGTGGCCACGCGGAGATTATTGAAGTGGTGCGGCGTGGGGTTAACGACCCAGATCTCGCGCCGGTGTTCGGTTTCTTCGTTGCCGGCGAGCGAGAAGTGCGTGGTCCACACGCCCTCGCGGTCAAGCGCGGGGCTCGACACGTTCTCCTTGACGAGATACGAGAGCTGATCCTTCACGTAAGCCGGTGCATTCCACGCGCCGATGGCGTGACGCGCGCCCTTGGGCTCGGCGATGGAAAACGCGAGCTTGCCGGGAGCGGGGCGATTCGAATCGTTAAGCAGGTAGAGGTCGAATCCAACCTGCTCGCCGAGCGCGGCGACCAGAGCCTTCTGCTTGGCGACGGGCCGCACCGGCAGGAGCGAGTTGCGGATGGGATCGGGATTGGATTTGAAGTCCCGAAAATTGTCGACGAGGCCGGAGTGGTTTTCCGTCGCGGTCGATTCCCAACCGCTGACCGCGGCGTAGTCGTTGAGGTCGCAGATGCGGATGTTTTCGAGGAACTGTCCCCACGACTCGTAGGCGCGGCGGCCGATGGACTGGAAGAGATCGCTCGCGGTGGGAAAGGCCTTGCGGAATCCCCACGTGTCGAGGAATTTTTCGTAGACGGCGAGAAGCTCCTGGTGATCGGCGAGGTCGTAACTGTGCCCACCATGTTTCATGATCTGCTTGACGAGCGCGGCGTGATCGTCGATCGACGCGGCGCCTTTCATCTCGCCCCACTCCACGATCTCCGTGCGGTCGGCGGAGTAGTAAAGGAACTGCGTGGAGCTGATATATTGCGCGTCCTGCCACACATCGGAAGGCTGGCCCTGATGTTCGTCCCACCAGCCGCCGGCGCCGCCCTCGGCGGAAGTGCGCAGGTGGCCGCTGTAGGGTTCCATCCATGCCTGCGGCGCGCGCGAGGCGAAACCATCACAGCCGACGATGCTGCGGCTTGGATCGGCGGCATGCATCATCCGCAAAACGCGTTCGAGGTTTGGGTTTGAAAGGTCGGGTCGTCCTTCGTTCTGCAGAATGTACTCGACTACCGAGGGATGGCTGCGATTGGCGCGGATCATGCCGAGGATCTTGGCCTGCATGTAGCGCTCGGCAAAACCGTCAGGCTGACCAGCGCGACCGACCGCCTGCATGCCGCCGCCCGGCTCCATGCAACGTAGCAGACCACGCCGATCCTGGATGGCGAGCACTTCTTCCTTGGCAAGGTTGCGATGGAAGTTGAGGCAGTTGAGATGAAACTGCTGCGCGACCAGAACCTCTTTTTCCGCGAGCTCGGGTGTGGGAAAGAGGCCGTTGAGCGCCCAGTAACCCCAGGAGATGGCGGTGTAGATGCGCACGCGGCGGCCGTTGAGGCGGAAGAGCGCGTTGGTGCCGATGCCTTCCGGCGCAAACCAGCGGAAGCCGAAGTCGATGGTGCGCGCGTCGGTAGCGCCTGCGGCTTCTGTCGCGGATTTTTGAGCGCCGATCCATTCGGCCTTCATGCGGTAGAGACGCGGCGCATCGAGATCCCAAAGTTGCGCGGAGGGGCAAGTCAGCTCGGCTTGAAACGTGGCGGTCTGGTTGGCGTCGAGCGGCGCGGCAACTTCGGTGTGCGCGAGTTCCTTGCCGGTGACGGGGTCGAGAACGGAGAAGCGCAGACGGCCGTCGCTTGCCGCTGCGCCAGAGTTTTCGATTTCCGCGTGCGCGGTGATGCGCCGCGGCTCCGGCGTGTTCAGCACCCAGGAGTCGCGAATGCGCGCGGGGCCGTGCGCGCTGAGAGTGAGAGCACGATCGAGGCCGCCGAAGCCGTGACTCTTCTGGAAAGTTGCATTGCCCCAGGTGATTCTGCCTCCGTCGACCCAATCCAGACGGCCGCCGGGATTGGTGATGCGAATGGCGAGTTGATTCGATGCGCCGGGGCGCGCCGCGGCGGTGACATCGCACTCGAAGGGCAGTTCCTCCATCAGGCTGTAGCCGACGAGTTGGCGGTTGAGATAAACCTCGGCGCGTTGGCGCGCGCCACGAACGCGCAGAAAGATGCGCTTGCCCTGAAACGCGGCGGGAATTTCCAGAGTGCGCCACCACCATGAGACGCCGTAGTAAGCGCCGTTCTTCACTTCGTCGTCGGCGGTTTCGAAGCGGTATTCATCGTGATAGGGACGCATGCCGGTGAGGCCCCAGAAATACTGCTCCACGGTGCAGGGCAGCGTAACAGGAATGCCTTGCGTGGCGCTGAGCGCCTCCCATCCGCCGGTGGGAGGGTTTACAGGCAGGCTCGCGAGATGCACATCTTCAGGCAAATAGACGGTATCGTTTTTCCACTCGGCTTTTTGATCGGGCCAGAGACGCCAGCCCGTGTCGGGAACGGCGAGCAGGTTCGCGTCGCGCGGCGCGGCAGCGTTCTGCGCGGCCAGCGGAAGGCGCGCAGCGACAAGCGCCGCTGCCGAAGCCTGAAGAAATTCTCTGCGATTGCTCTTTCCGTTTTTGGGCGAGATCATGGGAATCCTCGACGTGGTCAGACCGCGCAGCCGAGTATAGCATCGCGCTTGTGCGCGCGTCTCTGCCGTACCCCGCCAGCCGTTATACCCTGAGAGCAGATGATGACGCCCGATTCCCCTAAGGCGCCGCGACGCGGACTCGAGGCTTTTGCCTCCCGTGATTTCAGGCGATACCAACTGGCGCGCGTAGCGGTGATCCTCGGCGCCGAGGCGCAATCTGTCGCCGTGGCGTGGCAGGTGTATTCCATCACGCATCGCGCCATCGATCTCGGGTACACAGGACTGGCGCTCTTCCTGCCCGGGCTCATATTCCTCTTGCCGGCAGGCCACGTGGCCGATCGCTTCGACCGGCGGCACGTGATCATGGCCTGCTACGCGTTGCAGTGCATCTGCACCGTGGCGCTGGTGATGCTGGCGCGCAACCATTCGCAGAGCATCCTGGCGATTTACACGGTGCTGTTTTTCGTTGGCACGGGGCGCGCGTTCTCAGGACCCGCGAGCTCTGCGCTCATTCCCCATCTGGTGCCGGAGACGCACTTCGTCAACGCGGTGACGTGGGGCGGCGCCATCTTTCAACTGGCCAACATCACCGGGCCGGCGCTGGGCGGTCTGCTGTTCACGTTTCCTCTCACGCATCTTGTGCCGGACTCGCGGTTGGAGGGCGCGGGCATCGTGTATGTGTTCACTCTGGGAACGCTGGGCTGGTTTCTCGTCCTGGTGAGCACACTGCACGCGCGCCCTGGGCGCATGGAGCGCCGCGACTTTTCGCTGAAGGTGGTCCTGGCGGGTTTTCAGTATGTGCGCCGGGCGCAGATGCTGCTGGGATCGTTTTCGCTGGACCTGTTCGTGGTGCTGCTGGGCGGGGCCACGGCCTTGATGCCGATCTTCGCGCACGAAATTTTGCGCCAGGGCCCGCGCGGCCTGGGCATGTTGCGCGCCGCGCCCGCGGCAGGTGCGGTGGTGATGTCGCTCGTGATGGCACGGTTTCCGCTGCGCCGGCACGCGGGGCGATGGCTGTTTATCTGCGTCGCGATCTTCGGCGCCGCCACGGTAGTCTTCGGTTTGTCGCACACCTTGTGGCTGTCGCTGGCCTCGCTAGCCGTGGCGGGCGCGGCAGATACCATCAGCGTGATCATTCGCGGGTCGCTGCTGCAACTGGCCACGCCGCCTGAGATGCGCGGACGCGTGAGCGCCGTGAATTCGCTGTTTATCGGTGCGTCCAACGAACTGGGCGAGTTTGAGAGCGGATTGACGGCACAGTGGTGGGGCGCAGTGCGCGCCACGGTGATCGGCGGATTGGGCGCGCTGGCCGTGGCCGGGCTGTGGGCCACGATCTTTCCCAGTCTGCGCAAGGCCGATGAGCTGACCGCAAAGAGCTTGCGCGCGCGCGTGCCCGCAGCGGCGGAGATTTTGTCGGGGCTGTGACCGTGCGCAGATGAAACGAAGTACACCCAGGTCAAATGCGGGAACGAGCGTTCAGTGCGAGCGGCCGCGGGGACGGGCGGAACGGTTGCGCTCGAAGAGAATGCGCAGGCCGTCGAGGGTCAGCAGGTCGTCGATCTCCTGGATGTAGCGCGAATCCGGAGCGATCAGGCGGGCCAGGCCGCCGCTGGCAATGATGCGCGGCGGGCGGTCCTGTGCGGCTCCCAACTCGGCAAGAATGCGCTCGATGATGCCGTCGACGAGCCCGATGTAGCCGAAGTAAATTCCGCTCTGCAGGTGCCCAACTGTGTTGGTTCCGATAACCTTGGCAGGGCGCTTGATATCGACGCGGTAGAGGCGCGCGGCGCGCGAGAAGAGGGCATCGGCGCTCAACCCGAGGCCGGGCGCGATGGCGCCGCCCAGGTACTCGCCCTGTGCGGAGATCACTTCAAACTTGGTGGCGGTGCCGAAGTCGACCACGATGCACGGGCCGCCGTAGCGCTCGTAGGCGGCGATGCAGTCGCACAGGCGGTCGGCGCCGAGCTCGGTGGGATTGTCGATGAGCATCTTCATGCCGGTCTTGATGCCGGGCTCAACGAACATGGGCTCGATGTGGAAGTAGGTTTCGCACACCTGGCGCAACGTGGAGTCGACGGGCGGCACCACCGACGCAATGATGATGTCCGTCACCTGGGTGGGCGACATGCCGTGCATCTCAAAGAGGTTGACGAAGAAGACGCCATACTCGTCGACGGTTTGGGTGCGGTGCGAGGTGACGCGCCAGTGCGCGGCGAGCTCCGGCTTTTCTCCATCGAGGCGGTAGAGGCCGAGGGTGGTATTGGTGTTGCCGACGTCGAGAGCGAGCAGCATTTGAAAGACAGCTCCTAGCTTCCAGCTTCTAGCCTCTAGCTATTCGTGCAGGAACCGAAGCCGCAGCTCGGCCCAGACAAAGGCTAGAAGCTAGTGGCTAGTAGCTAGCAGCTAGTCTTTTGCGCGCAGGCCGCCGGTTTGCACGGTGACGAGCCCTTCCGCGGTGGCCACGCGCAGGAATCCATTCTCGTCGAGGCCGGCCGTCACGCCGCTGCAGGCTTGCGGGCCGTGCACTTCTACTCTGCGGCCGCTAATCCACGTGGAAGACTTTTCGACGCGCGCGGCGACTTCTTTTGCCGCATCCGGATTCGCCAACGCGAGAGCTTCCTGCTGCAGCGATTTTAGCAGCGCGAGCAGCAGTGCCTGGCGCGCGATGCGCCGGTTCGTTTCGAGATCGAGCGATGTGGCGGGCGTGGCCAGGCCCGGCAGAAACGCGCGCTGGTGCACGTTGATCCCAATGCCCACTGCTGCGTGGGGCAGCCTTTTGGATTCGGTATTTGCTTCGACGAGAATTCCACCGGTTTTGCGCGGGCCAATCAAGAGATCGTTAGGCCAGCGGAGATCGACGTCGAGACCGGAAACGGCGCGAATGGCATCGGCGGCAGCCAGCCCCGCGGCGAGCGGCAAAAACGGCAGGCGCGCGGCGGGAATCTGCAGGCGCAGAAGGACGCTCACGTAGAGGCCTTCGCCGGCGGCGGAGACCCAGCCATGATCGCCACGGCCGCGGCCCGCCAGTTGCTCGTCGCTCAGGTAAACAGAGCCGTGCGGCGCTCCGAGGCGTGCAGCGGCCACGGCGTCGTTGTTCGTGGAGCCGGTGACGCGGGAGTAGTGGAGCTTGCCAGCAAAGAGCGTGCCTGCAAGTTCGGCTTCGAGGGCTGCGAGATCGTACATGAAATCCTTGGCCTTGCGTCGGCGAGGCGGTTGAGATTGCCTGCCCTAAAGTCCCTCGCCCTGAAAGCCGCGGCTGATTTTTACGCTTTCCTGGCCCGGCTCCGCGCTAATCGACATGGAGATGTCAACGGCCCGGGCGGAGTGGGTGAGCGCGCCCACGCTGATGAAGTCAACGCCAGTCTCGGCGTAGACGCGGATATTGTCGAGCACGATGCCGCCCGAGGCTTCAGTCGGGATCCAGCGGCCGGGTTGACTTGATTTGATGCGCTCGATGGATCTCTTCACTTCCTTGGGCGTCATGTTATCGAGAAGGATGGCTTCGGCGCCGTGGGCCAGGGCATCATCGAGCTCCTGCGGCGTGCGCACTTCCACCTGCACGCGCTGGCCGGGCTGGCGCTGCTCGAGAGCGCGCTTGAGCACCGCGGCGATGCCGCCGCCCAGGGAGATGTGATTGTTCTTGATGAGAATGCCGGAGGCGAGATCGATGCGGTGATTGGTGCCGCCGCCGCAGAGGACCGCGTATTTCTCAAGCGCCCTCATGCCGGGCACGGTTTTGCGCGTGTCGAGCACGCGGGCATGGGTGCCCTGAATCGCGTCGGCATACTTGCGCGTGAGCGTGGCAATGCCGCTCAGGTGCTGCAGCAGATTGAGGATCACACGCTCGCAACTGAGCAGCACGCGCGCGTTGTGGCGGATGACGGCCAGCACCTGGCCGGGATGCGCGCGCACGCCGTCGAACATCTCGGGATGACTGACGACTTCGAAACGCGTTTGCGCCTCGGGACGGGAGTCGAGGCGCGCGTAAATCTCAAAAAAGCGCGGGATGGCGCCGAGCCCGGCGACGACCAGTTCTTCACGGGCAATCACGGAGCCCGCGGCGCGCAGACCGGGATCGATGGTCAGATGCGTGGTCGCGTCAAGCGGCGCCTGGTCCTCCTGCAGGGCCTGCTCCAGCAATGCGTCGATCTTGTGACTCTTCCAGTCCATGGTTTTCCTGCGGAAAACAGCTTCTAGCCGCTAGCTTTTAGCTCCTAGCTTTCAGCTTTCGGCTTTCAGCTTTCGGCTTTCAGCCAATCGTTCTCAGTTCGTAGCTCACAGATAGCAATTCACAGCCCGTAGTTGCCAGTCCACAGCGCCTGGCCCCGCAGCCTGTCATCCTGAGCGACCAGAGTCCGCCACGGCGGACGAAGGGAGTCGAAGGATCTGCGGTTGCTTTTCGTTCGCTTCCTCATTCTTTCGGCAGCGCCTCCAGGGCTGTTCGCGCTTTCTCAAGCAGCAGGCGCGTTTCCGCTTCCTGCTTTTTCAGGCCCTCCACCACGTGCGCCGGTGCTTT
>Ga0326727_10022620_pt1 | contig 12119 bp, 11 predicted proteins | sample MB2enrmetagenome_FD_207643 | JGI IMG/M metagenome (GOLD analysis project Ga0326727, IMG submission 207643) | Lab enriched peat soil microbial communities from McLean, Ithaca, NY, United States - MB29MY | ecosystem: Environmental > Terrestrial > Soil > Wetlands > Peat | place: USA: New York... | reverse complement strand
CGAAAAAAGGGCCTGCGGCCTCGTATACGAGATCGAGTGTTAAAAGAGGCTGTGCCCTTATGAGGAGTGACCGAGATCGCTTGATCGATATTCTAGAAGCCATTGAAAACATCGAACGATACGTGGCCAGAGAAAAAAGGCGTTTGACCGAGAAGAACTACTTCAGGTCTGGATCATCCATCACTTGCAGACTGTAGGCGAGGCCGCCTCCAAACTCGACCGTGATCTCCAGGACAACCATGCCGAGATTCCTTGGGCTCAAATCATTGCCATGCGCAACATCCTGATCCACGACTACTTTGCAGTCGATCTGGACGAAGTCTGGGTTGCGGCCGAACGGGACACACCGATACTAAAAAAGGGAATCCTGGCAATCGTCGATGACATCGATTCGTAGCTGGATGACCCGTTTCAGGCGGATGCGCAAGGGCTGAATGTCTGTATTCCCGAAGGGGTCGTTCTTTTTTTGAGATGGGAAACGGGGCTAACCTGTTCATGGGGACCTGCCATTCGCCTGCAAAGAGCGATATGCAAATGCCCCGATATATGTCCCCATGTAACGGCGGTACAGCGTGAGCCAAGACGAGACTTGACCCCTCTACCCCTCTCGATGAAGTTAGATATGAATATGGGTTCTGTTCTTACGTCGCCGTCACCTCCTATGACGTAGGATAACACGGCACGCTATCAACTGGTAATTAAACCGATAACAATCATTGGCCTGACAAGACACCTGTTCCAGTGCGAGTGTGACTCTCGCTCCGACTAGCAAAATCTAAGTGGAATTGCAACTAGTTAGCAACCACCTCAAGGCGGGGTTTCTTTTTGAGGATAATAAGTGCAGGACTTTATAAGGCCCTTTGCTCTACGGAGAAAAATAAGGAGCCCCACTCCGGCCATTATCATGAGGATGGAAAAGATCTGACCTATCGTAACCCACTGCAAGTCTCCTAAAATAGAGGCGTCAGGTTCACGAAAGAACTCCACAGCGAATCGGAAGACCCCGTACAAAACCAAAAAGAGAGCGAATACTTCCCCCGGCCTCTGGGCTCTCAACCGAAACCGCCAGAGAATTACAAAAATAACCAAGCCTTCAAGAAATGCCTCGTAGAGTTGAGACGGATGACGGGGCAAGTTTCCGTATCTGGGGAAAACGATGCCCCACGGAACCGTGGTCACAGTTCCAACAATCTCTCCGTTAATGAAATTTCCTATCTTGACCAGCATGTTTCCTATCGGAAACGCCAGTGCCGTTATGTCCGCCATTTCCGCAAACGCGAGACTGCCACGCCGGGCCAGGATCAAGCCGGCCACGAATACACCGATCAACCCGCCGTGAAAACTCATTCCCCCGCGCCACAAGGCAAAGATCTGCCACGGGTGGGCAAAGAAGTAACTCGGATAGTATATGAGGATCGCTCCGAGCCTGCCGCCAACAATGACTCCGATAAGGCCATAGAGGAGCATTCGCGCAGCCGTTTCCGAAGGAGCAGGCTCACCTCTGCGCAACAGTTCAGCACGACCGATAACAGCGGCCACAATAAAACCTACCAAGTACATCAGTCCGTACCAGCGCACGCCCAGCCGACCGATTCTGAATGCAACCGGATCTGTAAAGGGATAGAAGGACCGGAAAAAATTCCGAACCCTAGTATTAAGACTCCTCTCATGCTGCATAAGGAGTTCGGACACTTCTGTGTTGCCGTTTTCCGCGGCATAAGTTGAGGCTGTCTTGCCCAGGAGGTCCCGGGTACTTGCATCTGCCCCCTCATCCAAAAGCATCTTCACTACTTCCGGACTGTTGACCATCGCAGCAGTGATCAAAGGTGTGGCGCCATTGGGACCTCGTATGTTGACCGCTGCCCCCTTGTTCAAAAGCATCCTCACTATTTCTGGACTACCGGTCATCGACGCTAGAATTAGCGGTGCCGCGCCAAATGACCCAGGTGCATTGACATCCGCACCGTGGTCGAGAAGCATCCTCACTGCTTCTATATCACCGAGGAGAGCGGCACTCGCCAGGGGAGTGTTGCGGTTGTGATCTCGTGAATTGACATCCGCACCGTTTTTAAGAAGGCGCTCCAGTTCTAGCTGATCACCTTTGCGAACCGCCTCTACTAACGGATTGTCCTGAGCCGAGGCGCTGCCTGTGCAGGCTATCACGAGGAGAACCAGACCGATGCTCATTAATTCTGTCAGGGCTGAGGCGAAGTGAACGGCAGACTTTGACATCTAAGACACCTTTGAATCATATCGACACTAATTTTAAGGCGGTTCTTGGGAAGGGTAAAGGAAAGTATGGGGGATTTGAACACGTTTTCGCTCACGAAAATATTGTCAAGCATGACAGCACACTAGAAATCCTAGGCAAAAAAATCCCCCAACCAGTTAGGAGAATAGTTAGGGGCTAGTTAGGGAAATATGGTATGAAACGAGGTCTATCGTTTCGCTATATTGTCCTAAGGCTCATTTTGAGCCGGGGCAATCCGGGGAAAAGGCCGCAAATAAATTCATCCAAAAAGCTCTCCGACCTTATCATGGGGGAGCCTATCCTTTGTGCTACCTCAACAAACATGCGCCGTCAAGGTGAACAGACGACATTTCCTGGTCCGATAACTACGCAATGTGCTGGGTTGCAGCATTGGCTGCAGTTGGAGGCACTATTGCCATTGGTAATACAGCCCCCCCCGCTGCCCGAGAGGAAGCCTTGCCCATACTCCGATTTGGTCAAAGTCTGGCCTCTAGAATGCAGATCGTAGTTTATGGCGTCCCCGAGGATTGAGCCATTCGACCCTTCATCAAATGCGCAGCCGGGCACCATGACCACTAGCGCCCCGAGTAGGGCCGACGCCATGACACAGTACAACAGAAACGACCACCGGTGAGGACCCCGGACCGGGCCTCTACGTTCACCTGAAGGGGGGGCGCCTCTCAACAGACCTCCACTGGTCACCTCGTCCATAAGTATCTCCTTTGCTTGCTCCCAGTCCTTCATTACCCGGTAACTGAGATTTCAAAAAGCCAGGGTGCAAGACGCGCCCACGGTGTAATTGTCGAGGATGACGGAGTCGTGACCTACAGTGCCGTTCAGGGAGAATAACCCTCCGGCAAACCTCAAGTTAGCGCCCATGTTCCAACCCCTCTGGTCGCCGCTGCCCCCGGTGTTAAAATCATAACCGGACGCTGTAAGCATGAGCCTGGGCCCACATGCAAACAGATCGTGCGCGTACCAGAGAGCCACCTCGTAACCGGTTGGGCTTTGCGGGAAGATAAGCTGATCTCCGCCAGACTCCGCGTAATAGGTTACTCTTAAACTGGCAGTGTCACGGCCGACACACTGAAACATCTCAATTGCTGCTTGACCGCCTGAGTACCATTTTCCCAGACGACGTGTCGCATCATATTCGCCCCGCGCTCCAACCCAAAACCCCTCGCTGAGTTTGGTGCGCCATGAACCTCCGAAACGTAAAAGCGCGTCAGCTAAGCCAAAAGCCTGTGCAGAGTCATTTACATTAGTGATGTATGCGAGGACATAAGGTCGCACCGCATCTCCGTTGTCTAGTAGCAGGGGCAGGGTATACATGAGCCTCAGTTCACTGAACCCTATCCCGGCCTGGGAGTAACTGTTATAATTGTAACCAGCCGAGAAAAGCCCAAGGGAAGGTACCAGGCCAGAATCTCCACAACCTGCCCCGAGATTTCCTAATGAGAGGTAGGATTGCGGTGCTCCGAGGCTGTTGCCGAATAACCCCTGTGCCGTCGCCGCGCGCGGAACAAGGAGCAAAAGCCCGAGGCAAACGCAGACAACCGGCAAAAATTTCTTTAAGAGTTTATAAGGATAGATAGATAGAGACGTCATGGCAGCCACACCTCCGCACGGCATCGATCAGCACTGCCAAGGATGGCGGAGCTGATAGTGAAGTGGTACGGAATTAGCGAAGGATTTGCGACCGGAGTGCTAGAAGCGCACACAACATCATTGCGAGCGCTAAGGCGTTAAGTGCGGCCAACATCCTCCCCATACCTCAAGAGCACAGCCCTGATGGCGTGAACACCGAAAACCACCAAGCGCCTGAATACAGCGCCTTTGGATTTTCGTTACGAGTTGTCCGCTATCAGAGCAACAAAATACTAGTATGGCTGGATGATGACAGGGCCTGGGTGTGGTGTCAAGAAAATTGTTCATTTAGCATCAAAAACCAACGGGTATTCCTCCAGAGGCATGTTCCACAGACTCAAAGGTGCCCATCGGAAACGAAAGCTGGGGAGAGGTAGGAAGGTGCGCTTGGGAAAGGAACGGAAAGAATTGGTGAGCTGTTTGGGCGGGGGCAGTTTGCTCCACGATGACCGAAAATCTTTGCATACTCTTTGCGTACCTTTTCGAATCCCTATAAGGATTCATAAGGTTCCATCGTGTTCAATAGGTCTTGATTTTTCAGGGGAATTGCTTAACGACCGCTTTGGTGGAGGATATTTCACAGGAGTGTGAAGGCACGTTTCTCAAACCTAGCCAAGCGGCTACGACACGATATCCTTGAAGATTTAAGTCATTATCGATCACTATCAAGCACTCTTGAGCATTAAAGAGACGCCAAAAGCGACGCCATTTTGACGCCAAGATTTGGAAGCACTTCTTCTGGTTTCCGGACAATCCGGCCCCACAAAGTAGGCAACCTCACTTCAAACTCATGGCTCAATGAGCTACCACCTGACCCTGATGCATACGAGATCGAGACCGGCAAGGCGGAACGGCAGATTATTTCCTTGATGCAATGGGTCGAGGTGGAGTCACTATTAGTGCAGCTATGCCCGTCCGGAAATCCAACGGGAAGGGCGTTGCACCGAAATGACCACTGTTTCTCAGAGAAATAGATCATCAATCAAGCTGGGCCTTCCTGTGCATCGGGATGATTCTAGGCCCCAATCGACTATAGAACCGTTGCAATAATAGTGAGTTTTTGGGGGCAGTTAGAAAACTTTTTGCAAAACATTCCCTCCAGTATGACCCCGTTTTTCTGATCCTTTCTGATTTCAAGAAAACCCTCTACGAACTAACGCCTTCAGGCTGATGGCTGTTCCGGTTCGAAGTGCCAGATGTCCTCTCCGTGCTGATCGATATGGACCTGAAGGTGCCCACGCCATTTGTCATCGTCCCGCTCAGGGAAATCTTCCCTAAAATGAGCCCCACGTGTCTCTTGTCTCCGCAAAGCTCCGTTAAGGATAAGACTTGCAACCCTCGTTGCGGAGCGAACTTCGAGCGCATTATTAAAGTCTTGGCCTTCACATTCGAAGGATAGTCCGACGACCTGATCACGGATTTCTTTCACTGCGACTGCAGCTCTACGAAGCCCTTGCTCATTTCTGAGAATTCCGCATTCTTGCCACATGATTTTGCAGAGACTCGCTTTAAGGTGGTCTCCCGTAAGCAGGCCGCTTCCTTGGCTAGGCGGTCTCTCACTTTGGCCATGAAAATAACTTTGATTGATGCTCCCACTCCGCTCACTGGCCCAATGTGCCGCGGAGTTTCCTGCTCGTGCTCCGAAAACTAAGGTTTCACTCAAAGCGTTTCCGCTCAGGCGGTTTGCACCATGAAGCCCTCCTGTGACTTCCCCGGCTGCAAAAAGTCCCGGAACAGAAGTCGCGCACGTGTTGTTAATCTGCACCCCACCCATGGTAAAGTGAGCAGCAGGCGCAACTCGCATAGGTCTTGCTTTGGCTCCGTAGCGATCTCCCAGGAGATGCTGCATTGAGGTAACAAACGGGTCAATACGCCATTGTTCCTCTGACAGGCTTCGAAGATCCAGAAAGACGTGTTTTCCGTTCCGATAGATTTCAGTAAAGAGAGCCTGGGAAAGTTTATCTCTGGCCTTTGCTGCTGCTGGACGTTCTTTGATCCCATACTTATCCAGAACATCTTCGCCCTCGCCATTCACAAGTCGTCCACAGTCGGTAAGATTTGGAGGAATGACCAGGGGCGCTAGTCCAGTTTCGGCTAAGCACACGGGATAGAACTGCACAAATTCCATGTCCTGGAGCACGGCACCAGCCTCGAGGGCTAATCTGTATCCGTCTCCACACATATGTTTCGGATTATCATTGCGATGATATAGGGCTGCGGCGCCCCCTGTTGCAAGAATCACGGCTTTGGCCGTAATGACGATCCATTCCCCGGAAGATTGAATGTGAGCCTTGACCGCTCCAGTCCCATTCTCCAGTCGCAAATCAGTTACCAGAACGTTTTCCATAAATTCCGTGCCCAACTCTTGATTCTTTGCAATGAGGCAGCGAATGATCGCCTGGCCCTGCACCGGCGGCCGCCCTCCTGCATAGAGATATCCATCCTGGAATTGACCGCGAATCCCCCACTTCCTAAGCTCATCCAGCCTCACGGGAGCTTCTTCAACGAGAATCTTGACAAGTGCCTGACTGTTTATCCCACGCCCAGCAAGAAGAGTGTCATCATGGTGGGTGCTAAAAGTGGCGGTATTCATGCTACCAGCCATCACGCCGGCACTCATCCAGGTGGAAGTAGACTTACCAGAGGGCCCTTTTGATACCACACAGACCTTAAGATCCGCTTCACGGACTGATATAGCAGCGCGAAGGCCTGCAGCACCGCTGCCCAAAATCAAAACGTCGCAAGAGATACGCTCCATAACCTTTTCCTCCTTCGAAATCCCCTCGCTGCTTCATTAAGTCATTACCATGACCCTCAGTGCAGTTGACAACTCGAAAACCTCCATGATCTGAAACAATAGTTTGTCTATCAGATACTGAAATTCATGAGTTTGATTGTAGTCAATCCAATAGGCTATTGTTTCGGCCCCACGCTTTCGCAATGATAGAGCAGGATATTGCGATTTGGGGGACTAACGCCTGCAATTGCAGTGTGCGTTGCAAGGTGCCGTGAGCCAATCGGATAGAAACTTTTGGCAACGCAAATAATGCTTAGCTTGTGTAAAACAAAACAGTTTTCTCAAAGGTTGGCGGGCATCGTGCGTCATGCCGGGCCGCCACGTCCTTGCGGTAAACCCGACGTACCTGCCGGCCATTCCCAGTCCTCATTACCTGTCTGACAGCGAATTAGCCTCACACGGTGGAGTTGTACGAAATGGCCTCCACAGGGCAAACATTGTAGCACAATTCACAACCAATACACTTCTCTGAGCGGGTTGCTATCTTCTTGTCATCAACCATCTCAAGAGCATCATAGAAGCAAGACCTGGCGCAGTTCCCACATCCCGTGCATTTGTCATAGTCTATGGTGGCATGGATGGGGTTCGCGGCAAAGAGCTCTTCGTACGACATGGCTTGCCTGGAAGCCATTCCCACTATTGACGGGATATCGGCGTACCCGTGGTCGTCGAGGTAGGAATCGATGCCTCTTATGATCTTGGACAGGTGATTGTACCCCTTGAGCATCAAGACAGAACCTACCTGCATGAGGGTTGCGCCGCTCATAAAAAATTCAATGGCATCGCTCCAATCATAAATTCCATTGGTTCCGGCTATGGGTATGCCCAATCTCGAGTGAATTTCATGCACCCAGCGCAGGACCAGGTACTTCGCCCAGGGGCCGCCGACGCCCGCGGCTCCGCCTATGAACGGTTTGCCTGTTTCTATGTCTACGCCGAACCCGACATAGCGATTGATCACCGTTACAGCCGCGGCTCCAGCTTCTTTCACTCTCCTGGCCACGTCGACCAAATTGGTCACCTGCGGAGTGAGCTTGACCACCACAGGGATGTTTACACTTTCCGCCACAATGGAAGTTATTTCCGCTGCCACATCGGGGTCTTGACCGATGAGCATTCCAGCCTTGGTCTTTTCCATCTGTGAAGGATGGGGGCATCCGAAGTTCAATTCGGTCATCTTAATGCCGCAATCTTCCACGGTCCTGGCGCAATCTTTCCAGCCCTCGACTGAGCCGGCCCCGATGCTCCCAATGATATGGGCCCCATTCTGTTGAGCATATTTTCCTGCTTCTTTCAGGTATGGGATCCACTCTTTGTACGGAGTCGTGGAGTAGCCTGATCGAGAATAAAAGACAAAAAAGCGAGGTATTTTGCCCTGAATCGGACGCCCTTTGTCGTTCAGAATTGCATACTTGGAATGGTCGGTCAGAACCGCCATTTGGGGAGTATCGGTAAGCGTCTTTACCACCGCGCCCGCGGCTCCCGCATCGACGCATCTCTTCAGCTTGTCAAGACTGTTTGTAGGCTCAATGGACGACACTACTATCGGGTTCTTGAACTTTATCCCACAAAAATCAACACTAAGATCTGCCATTTATCACCTCACGGGGCCAACGGAAGGGCTATATCCTGCAATGCGGGGAAGACCTTCCTGACTTCGGCCACTTTGTTCAAATCGATTTGGGCGCGAAAAATGCACTCCTCATCTCCGGCGCCGGCTATCACTGCCCCCCAAGGGTCCACCATCATGCATTTCTCTTCTTCGTATAGTCCCATCAGTTTCCTAACCCGAGATGGGTACGTTTAAGCTCTTCGTTGCCAGCGAGATCTTCCGGTAATCCTTCATAAACGCATTGACCTTTGTTCATGAGGTAGATTCGATCCGCCAGTCTCATTGCCAGCAAGAAATTCTGCTCTACTAGCAGCATGGACATACCGGCTCTCTTTAAATCGAGGAGGCATTTCTCGACTTCGAGCACCATCAGGGGTGCTAATCCTTCGGAAGGTTCATCCATGATCAAAACGGTCGGATTTGTCATTAACGCCCTTGCGATGGCAAGCATTTGCTGCTCACCGCCGCTGAGCTGATTTCCTCTGTTATATTGTCGCTCCTTCAGCCTCGGGAACAAGCCAAAAATCCTTTCCAGGTCCCATTGACCCTCGCGCTTTCCTACTATGAGGTTTTCTCGAACCGAGAGATTCGGAAATATTCGCCTTCCCTGATAAACCAGCCCAAGGCCCATACGGGCGATCTTGTGAGGGGTTCTTCCGTCCAGTCGCATACCGCGGAAGAGGATTTCACCCCAATGTGGAGGTGTGAAGCCCATGATTGATCGTATGGTTGTGGTCTTGCCGGCTCCGTTGCGTCCCAAAACGCTGACGCACTCGGCTTCGCCCAGCCGCAGCGAAACGCCGCGCAAGATGTGGCTGTCGCCATAATAGGTATGTATGTCTCTTAGCTCAAGAGGCATTCTAGGCTCCTGTCATGCCCCAGATACGCATCCATGACCTCGGGCAAGCACCGGACCACGTCTTTTGGACCCTGGGCGATGACGCGACCTGACTGAAGCACCGTTACGCTGTGTGCGAGCGAGAAAACTACGTCCATATCGTGATCCACAATTACGATGGTTACGGTTCTCGGTAAAGACAGTATCAGTTGCGAAACTCGTTCAGTTTCCGCGTGGGACATTCCTGCCGTAGGCTCGTCGAGAAGCAGCACCTCAGGATCGGTGGCCAGGGCTACCCCGATTTCCAACTGCCGCTGCTCGCCGTAAGAGAGTTTGCCTACTTGTTCATGCATCTTGTGGTCGAGATTAACCAGGGTCAATTTTTCCACTGCTCTCTCGCGGATATCGGAGATGCTCTCGACCGGTGTTAGTGCCCTGTGAAGCATCCTGAATCTTGATTGCACTGCTAGTCGCACATTCTCATAGGCAGTGAGTGTCATGAGGAGGTTGGTAATTTGAAACGTTCTGGAAAGACCCAGGAGAGATATCCTGTCTGGAGACAAGCCAGTGATTTCCCGCGCACCCAGAAAAACTCGTCCAGAATCGGGCTGAAGAAGCCCGCTAACTACATTCAAAAAAGTTGTTTTACCTGCGCCATTGGGACCAATAATGGCATGTCTTTCTCCCGAAGCCACTTCCAGGCCAGCTTCATCTAAGACTATGAGGCTCCCGAACCGCTTCCACACCTTTTCCACCGTGAGAGCGTTCATTTTCGGCCCCATTTTGCTGCTGCTCCTCGGATGATCCCCACAAGACCTTCCGGCGCAAACAGCACAAAGAATACAAAAATCGATCCAAGTATGAGAAGCCAGCGCTCGGTGTACGAACTCAGCCAGTTTTCCATCAAAAGCAAAGTTCCGGCCCCCAAAATCGAGCCATAAAGAGTGCCCACGCCACCCAGGATTACCATGACCAAGATTTTTCCTGACATGATCCAACTCAGCTGTTCAGGGGAGATAAAAGCGTTGAAGTACATGTATAGTATGCCCGCCAAGCCCGCAAAGCAGCCCGATATTACAAACATAGCGAGTTTGTACGCAAAGGTGTTGAATCCCATGAACCGGACTCTCAGCTCGTTCTCTCTGATGCCAACCGCAACATGTCCTAGTGGTAATCTTACAAGGCCTCTCAGGGCCAAAAAGGCCAACAAAACCGTTACAAGGGCTACCAGATAGAAGTGCCGATAATCGCCGAAATCCACAGTGAAATATGGAGAAAACAATTGTATGAGAGGGCGTTTGCCCAACGAGCACCCATCCGACCCACCACTCAGTTCCGTCCATTTGTGGACCAGTGCAAAGAGCATTTGCCCAAATGCCAAGGTAATCATAAGGAAATAGATGCCAGTGGTCCTCAGGGAAAAAAAACCGACGATCAGGGCGAGGACAATACTCACAAGGAGAGCTGCCGGCACAGCAGACAGCACACTAGTGCATTGCACCTTTACAGCTAGAATTCCTACTGTGTACGCGCCTGCCCCGAAGAACGCCGCATGTCCCAGTGATGCAAGGCCCGTGTAACCCAGGACCAAATCCAAACTTGCCGCAAGGAGTCCAAAAATCAGGATCTCCGTCAACAGATTTACCACGTACTTCGGAGCCAGGAACGGGACTAGGGCCAAAGCCACAATCAGGACCAGAACAATATAGCGGACAACCATCGCTGGCGATTCCGTCACAGATGACTTCATCGTTCCTCAACTCCAAATAACCCCGAAGGCTTGATGACAAGAATCAACGCCATGGCCATGTAGATCAGGAAAAGAGAAAAACGTGGAATGAGCACCTTGCCAAAAGTGTCGAGCTGACCTATCAGCAGGCTCCCCCAAAAGCAACCGCGAAAGGTCCCCATCCCGCCTACTACCACTACGACCAAGGTTACAATCAGTATATCGAAATCTATTCCAGGGAATAACCCGAGCACAGGAGCAGCCAATACTCCGCTCGCTGCTGCCAAACCCGTTCCCAGCCCAAAGGTACACGAGAAGACCGCGGAGATGTTTATGCCTAGCCCCTGGGCCATCTCTTTGTCAGAAACTCCTGAGCGGACGATTGCGCCTAAACTGGTCCTCTCCAGCAGAAACCAGAGGCCCAGCGTCATAAGCAGCCCGAAGCCAATGAGAAATAGGCGATAGACAGGAAATCCTTGCCCGACTATTTCAACTGACCATGCCAAAACCGCCGGTGGCTCAATGGAACGGATGTCCGCACCCCAAATCCACTTGACCAAATCCAAGCCAATAAAGACAAAACCAAATGTGAGCAGCACCTGCGGCAAATGCCCTCTCTTGTAGAGAGGTCTCAAGGTGGCCATTTCAAGTATCGAACCAATGACCGCCACAATGACAGGTGCGACCAGTAGGCTCAACCAGAAATTACCCGTGTACCGCGCTACCGAGTAACCAATGTAGCCACCAATCATGTAAAAGGTCCCATGGGCTAGGTTCGCTACGTTCATGAGGCCGAATATGACGCTCATGCCCGCAGCCACCAGAAAAAGCAGCATGCTGTACGCGAAACCATTTAGGAACTGGGTGAGATAGGGGGTAAGCTCATGCATGATCGGTGACTCTCTTCTGTATCCGTGTCCTTATTCGGGCCGATCTACAATAGGTCCGAAATTGTGAATCACCACATTACGTGGCTTCCCTTCCACCAGTTCAACCTTGCGAACGTACACATTGTTGATGACGTGATGAGTGACCGGATCGAAACTGAACGGACCGCGAGGGCTGGCAAACTTTACCCCCTCCAAAACTTTGACAAATTGTTCTTTGTCTTCTGTTTTCCCGTTGATCTTATTTATTGCTTCCACAAGTGCTCTAGCAGAATCGTATCCGTAAACTGAATAGAGGTTGGGTTCTTGCTTGAACTTAGCGATATATGCTTCTTTGAAGGCCTTGTTTTCCGGATTG
>Ga0326727_10022618_pt1 | contig 12119 bp, 13 predicted proteins | sample MB2enrmetagenome_FD_207643 | JGI IMG/M metagenome (GOLD analysis project Ga0326727, IMG submission 207643) | Lab enriched peat soil microbial communities from McLean, Ithaca, NY, United States - MB29MY | ecosystem: Environmental > Terrestrial > Soil > Wetlands > Peat | place: USA: New York... | reverse complement strand
CGAAGCATGCCTGATTTCCACCCCCCTCTTCAGGCTCATCCTGTAGTGGAATCAAATCCCCGGTTCAGGCTCACGATGTATTGGAAACAAACCTCTTCTCCAGGCTCATCTTGTATTGGACAATTCTGGGGCTGCGGCCGCACTGAAGAAATCTGCTATAATGGAGCTAAGGTTTCTGGGTTTCGATCACTATGCCGTTATACGAATACCACTGCACCCGCTGCGGAAAGACCATTGAGATGCTTCAGAGGTTCTCGGACGAGCCTTTGAAGGTGCACGAGGGTTGCGGCGGCGAAGTCGAAAAGCTGATTTCGCGGTCGGCAATCCGGTTCAAGGGCTCGGGATGGTATGTCAACGACTACGGTCGCGGCCGGAAACCGTATTCGGAGAATGGCGGCGGGAAAACGTCATCGGAAAATGGCGGCGGGAAAACGGAAAAGAAGACGGCGCAGCCCGCGGCCGAGCCTGCCGGCGGCGGCGCGGCGGCCGCCAAGACTTCGAAGGATTGATGGGTGGATGGGGCGGATGCCCTGGTCCGCGCGAGATTCCGTGCGGCGCGCCTTCACTAACCAGCCGCTGACGCATCGAGAGTCTCGCGCCGAGCACTCCCAGCCTAAGGTTGAAGCACGGCGCCGAGGGGCGCCGCCGGGGCGTTGCTTGCCAGACGAGCCCGGGTTCGAAACTCATATTCTTCCACGCGGCAGACGGACCACCGTCCTTCGCTGCGCACCACTGTCCCCAGAACGCTCAGCCCGTCTCCGCATCAGAATAGACATTACCCCCAAGCAGGCTCACCGCCTGTGCTAATCTAGGCTTTTATACCCCCAATCAGGAGTTGTTGCATGTCTCTACGGATGGGCCTCAGGCCGATCGCGGTTTGTTCTGCGCTCTTCGCTCTTTCCCAAATCGCATCCGGCCAGGTCAAGGTGGCCGTGGTCAACTTGCAGGAAGCGGTCTTCAAGTCGGCGGAAATCCAAAAGGCCGACGGTGAGATGCAGGCCAAGTACAAGCCCCGCCAGGAAGAAATCAACACCGTCACCACCGAGGGCAACGACTTGATGACGAAGTACCAGGGCGGTCAGGGCAAAATGACCGAGATCGCGCTGGAAGACCTCCAGGCGCAGATCCAGAAAAAGCAGCGCGAGCTACAGCGCCTTCAGGAAGACCTGAATGCCGACGTGGAGCGCGAACGCAACGAAGTCCTCACGAAGGCCTCCCAAAAGATGAGCGATGTGGTGAAGAAACTCGCCGAGGAGAAGGGAGTCGACCTGGTGGTGGATAGCATGCCTGGCGCGACCGTCCTCTACTTCAAGCCGGCGCTGGACCTTACCACCGAAGCCATCGCCGCCTACGACAAGGCATACCCGGTGGAAGCCGCTCCGGCGAACACCGGGGCTACGCCAGCGAAACCCGCGGCGGTTGCGCCGCCGAAACCGGCGGCTGCGCCACCGAAACCAGCGGCTACGCCGGCCGGCAGGTAACCGGCGTCTAATGGAAACATGGCCGGATATCTGGACAGCTACGGCGCGGGCGAAGAAGAGCGCGCCAAAATCATCCACGCCGTCGCGCTGTGGGGCGGCAGCGCCCTCGGAGTTGCCGCTATCGTCTTATTCGTTTTTCACTTTGTGATTCCCAACCGCGGCGAGCAGGCGGAAGTAAAGCGGTTCTTCCAGCAGCTCGCCGCCCAGAACTACAAGCAGGCCTATGCCATGTGGGGCTGCACGGATGAAAAGCCGTGCCCCGACTATCCGCTCGCGTCCTTTATGCGGGACTGGGGCGCGCAGGCCTTTCCCTTGGGCGCTTTCGAAGTGCTGGACGGGGAATCCTGCGGCTCCGGCGTGATCGTGGACATAGACGCCGGTAAAGCGGGCGACAAGAGACTCTGGGTGGAGCGCAAGGACGGTTCTCTCAGCTTCCCCCCGCCCGGAATGGAACGCTGCCCGCAGGGGAACCGCATCTACGACTTCTTCCGGGACCTGCGTTACCGCTTGCACGGCCGCACCTACCAGTAATCCTTTCCGCCCGATGCCTCTCGAAATCGCGTTCGGGAAGGCCACGGACGGCCTAGAATAGAAGCAATGGACGAACGCCAGTTCTACACCGATCAGCCGGCCACCAAGCCGGCGCAGTTGAACTGTCCCTACTGCCGGACCGCCGAAACATACGAGCTGCGCTGGGTGATACGCAAGAAGAAGGACCGCATCCCGCAGGGCGCCGATGAGCGCGACCGGGCCCGCTTCCAAAAGGCCCAGAGCTTCATGGTCCTGATGGACGACAAAGTGGCCTGCAAGAACCTGCGCTGCCGCAAACGCTTCGACATCTCGGGCATCAAGACCATGGCGTTTCTATAGGGACGGGAAGCGGAAGGGGTTGAAAACGCACGTGTCAGCCTGGGCGACAAAGGCAAGGCCATGGACCGCTACCAGGCGGCGCCGGGCTTCATCAGCCACAACCCGCCGGTGGCTTACGCGAGGCCGCTGTCGAGAAAGAAGCTGGCGCGGCTACTCACCTGCGAAGCTGACGGCGGCTTCATCGGAACCGGACCGCGCGCGCGTTGACGGAGAGGAAGGTGGCGAAAGCCGCATCCAGGCCGCGGGTCTGAATCCGGACGGGCGGCTCCAGGGGCAGCTCCGCCAACACCAGGAAGCCGTGCTCCCGGGCGTCATCCCCCGTGGGCGGCAGGTTGCCGAGCGATATGGGCGGAATGGTGAAGCGGCGATCTTTGGCGTAGGCCAGGCAAACGCACAAAGCCGATTCGCCGGTGACGCGGTCCGAGCTGGCGGCGGCGACGAGCACGGCATCGTTCCGGCGGGCTTCTTTCCACTCGACGGTCACGCCGGCCGAACGGAGCGCCTCCGCCAGCCGGTCGCGGTTCTTCCACTGGATCAGGCGCTGGGCCTCCACGCGGGCCGTGAAAGGGCCGATATCCCGCCCCCCCGGGGAGGTTAGGGAGAAAACGCCCGGCTGCAAGTACGGCGGCGTTCGCGGGGCGTACCCGAAGGGGACCTCGCCGCCCAACAGCGCACTGTAGAGATCGCTCCGACGATTCGCGCCGCCCAGAACTCTGAGCCCGGCCGCGCCCGCGATAGAAATCGACGGGCCGGCATCCAAAGCCAGGTTTCCTGGAACCCGCTCTCCGTTTAGCATCTGGCGCAAATCGACGCGCCGGGTTACCACGGTGCACGATCCCAATGGCGGCAAAGGCCCGAATGGCGTCCCCTGGCCGGACTGCCGCTTGGCAAAGCCGGCCACCGCATAATCGAACCGATAACCCGCGATGGCGGATGTTTGAGAGACGAGCGAGATGCGCGCCAGCGCCACCAAGCCTGTCCGCGCGGCGCCATCGTGAAACCAATCGAGCTGGTCGCGGCAGGCCTGCCCGACGGGATGGATCGCGATTGCAATTACATTGCTGGGCCGCTCGGCGGCGCGCGCCTGGACTGGAACGTAGCACCCTTGCGGCGCGTCTGTGGGGATTTTGAATTCGACGCGGTCCACTCCCTTGCAGCAGGACTCTTCCGCCACGCGGCGCTCCAAACCGGCAGGCTTCCCTCCCACGAAGATTTCGGGCCGGGCATCGCCCAGTCCGGCGCCCCACAATGTGACGGTTTCGCCGGGAGCGGCCGAGAGCGGCCGCTGGGCTTCGCGCAGGGCCTCGGGGGCCGTCTCGCTGGTGAAGAACCCGAAGCTGGAATCCACCAATGCGAGGGTGTATGGCTCGCTGGCGCGGCCGAGATAAACTACGGTGAGCCGTACGGTCCCGAGCGGCGCCGCGCGGGGGACGAGTCCATCGATGCGCTCCGCGCCGGCGAACAGAATGCCGGCCGGAATATCGGTTTGCCCCTGGGCGATGTGGACGGAGACGCCCTCCAGCGTGACGGGCGGGTCCACTTGGTTCCCCTTGACCCCGCGTTGGGGCCCCAGCCGCACGCCCGACAGGCTGAAGCGTCCGCCCCGCGCGATGGCCCCGCCGGGCAGCGACGCCGGCATCCGGCTGGCGCCGTTCACCACGCTGCCGGGATCGATAGCGGGCGGCGCCGGACCGGCGGCCAGAGCCAGGCGGACCAGCGAAAGCACGCCCCCCATGCACAGCCGCAAGTTATGGCGCTTCGAGAGCGTGTTGGCCATCGGTAAGCAGCATAACAGCATTATTCGCTCAAATCGGGAAGACAGGAGACCGGGGCCGAAGATCGGGGGGAGTGATTGGGGGTACAATCGATGCAGGCCGGGATGGCAAATCGGATATTCGGGGTGAAAGGACCACAATCATGCCGGACCACGAATTCGGGGAGAGCTTTCGCTTCGGCGGCGACGATCTGGCCTACTTGTCCAAGGTTGCCCGGGGACTCGCGCCCCTGGCGGCGCAGCCGGGTCTCGCCCCGGAAAAAGCCGACGCCATCCGGCGCGTGGTTGCCGCGCTGCGGAAGCTGCCGGAGCCGACGCCGGAGATCGACGTCCAAATCGAAGTCGCCCATCGTATGGGCGGCGAAGAATTCAGCGAGAGCTACAGCTACACGATCGAGCTGAACCAGCAGCGAATCGAGATCCGTTCCAGTGGAAGCCAGCACGATCCGGCGGTTGGGTTGAATTCCTTCAGCCTGGAGTCGCTGCAATGGTATTCTAATGGCCAAGCCGCGCATCAGGGCAACCGGGACACGTGGCTGGAGCGGCTGGCGTATGCCCTGGCCCGCGACTACACCTTGAACGTGACGGACGAATCGGGCGACAAGCGCACGGAAGCAGTCTAAGGGAGGCAGACATGGCGATGAATCGGCGCAGTTTTTTCCAGAAGGCTTATGGGACGGCTGGGGCCGCCCTCATCACGACGCTCGGGAGACCTGAATGGCTCCGCGGCGCAACGGCTCGGAAAGCGAGCGATGTCCTCTACCTCGGGCCGGACAAGATTAAGGTGACCCGGCTGGCGATCGGCCTGGGTACCAACGCCGGCAACGTGCAGCGCGAACTCGGACTCCAGGGCGTGGCCGACCACCTCAAGTTCGCCTTCGACCAGGGGCAGTTCTTCTGGGATACGGCCGACGCCTACAAGACGCACCCCCATGTCAAGCAGGCCTTGAAGAGCATCCCGCGCGAGAAGGTGACCATCCTGACCAAGACGGACGTGCGCACGGCCGCCGACATGAAGCCCGCGCTGGACCGTTACCTGCAGGAGCTGGGGACGGATTACATCGACATCCTCCTGCTGCACGGGATGCACACGCCCAAATGGCCGGAGGAAATGAAGGGCGTGATGGACGTGATTTCGGAAGCGCGCGAGAAAGGCGTCGTACGCACCCACGGGGCATCCATCCATTCCCTCGAAGCGCTCCAGACGGCCGCCGTGACGCCCTGGTGCAAGGTGCACTTGCAGGGTATCAATCATGCCGGCGTGAGGATGGATTCGACCGACCCGGCCGTTGTGGTGGCGGCGCTGCGCCAGTCGAAAGCGGCGGGCAAGGGCGTGCTGGGCATGAAGGTCCTCGGCGAGGGCGCTTTGAAGGACCAGATGGACGAAACGCTGCGCTTCGTGATGGGGATTGGTTGCGTGGACGCCTTCACCATCGGCGCGGCCAACCGCGGCGAGCTGGCGCACCTGATCAGCCGTATAGAAGCCGTATAGAATTAAGACATCCACGCCTGGAAAAGGCGTTACCTCCGGAGGCGCCATGCGTTCTTCTCGTCGCGACTTTCTCGTCTCGGGGATCGGACTGCCCGCCATCGCGTCCGCGTCCCGCTCTGCAAATCCCGCTCCGCAAGCTCCCGCCAAGCGAGCCTCGGACATCAAATTCGAATACCGGATACTGGGCAAGACCGGCCTGAAGGTCACCAGCGTGGCCTTCGGCTGCATGGTCACTTCGGACGGCAGCGTGGTGGAGCGCGGGGCCGATATGGGCATCACCTATTTCGACACGGCCCACAGTTACCAGCAGGGCAACAACGAGCGCATGGTGGGCGCCGCGCTCAAGGGAAAGCGCAACAGCGTCACGCTGTCGAGCAAAACCCATGGGCTCACCAAGCAAGACGCGCTCAACGACCTGGACGCCAGCTTGAAGTCGCTGCAGACCGATCGCCTGGATATCTGGTACCTGCACGCCAAGAGCAAGCCGGAAGAGGTCACCGACGACCTGATCGACGCCCAACAGACCGCCAAGAAGGCCGGCAAGATCCGGTTCGCCGGGGTGAGCACGCACCTCGGCCAGCCCGAGCTGGTACCGTGGCTGGCCAAGAATCCAAATGTCGACGTCATCCTGAGCGCCTACAACTTCACGCTGGAACCCGCCGTCACCGCGGCCCTCGAGCAGGCCGCCGCGGCCGGCAAGGGGGTAGCGGTCATCAAGGTCATGGCCGGCGGCTTCACGCGCCTGAAATCCGACGATCCCGCCTACGCCAAGCTCAAGCGGGACGGCGGCTTGCTGGCGGCCCTCAAATGGGCCATGCGCAACCCCAAGGTGGTCCATGCCGCGGTTCCCAGCATCACCGACACCGACCAGCTTGAAGAAGACCTCACGGCCATGCAGAAGCCCTACGGCCCGGAGGACGCGAAACTGCTGGCCGAGCGCCTGGAGCTTATCCGGCCGCTTTACTGCCGCAGCTGCGGGCGGTGCGACGGCCAGTGCCGCCAGGGTCTGCCGGTGGCCGACATGCTGCGCATCCTGACCTACGCCGATGGCTACGGCCAGTTCGCGTTGGGCCGCGAGCGTTTTCTGGAATTGTCCCCCCTGCACACCGGCGTGAAGTGCGCCGATTGCCCCGGATGCACCGTCCGGTGCCCGCACGGCGTCAAAGTGGTAGAGCGCTTGAGGAAGGCGCAGGAGCTATTCGCCGCCGTCTGACGAAGCCAGGAACCGCGCGGGACTAAGAGTTAATGGCGGGTCACAGTGGTGGCTTCGCGGAGGTGTGAGTCAGTCATGATCAGGACGGCGATTCTCGGCGCGATGGCTTTGTTCCTGGCGCCCGGACCGGGCGCCGCGCAGACGCGGCCGGCATCTCCCAAGTCTTCGGACCTCCTGGCCGGTTTCAGCGCGGCCATGGAAGATCTCGCCCGGTCCGCCAGCCCGGCCGTGGTGCAGATACAGGTACAGACATTGGCGCCTTTGGGGAAAGGAGACTCGGAAGGCGCCGGGTTCGTCTCGGAGCGGGAAGCCACCGGCTCGGGCGTCATTGTGGACCCTGACGGGTATATCGTCACCAACGCTCATGTAGTGCGGAACGCCCGCCGCATCGAAGTCAAGATTCTTCAAAGCGACGCCAGGGGGGAAGAGCCGCACGGGCACCTGCTGCCCGCGAAACTGATCGGCCTGGACCGGCAGGTGGACATCGCCGTTGTGAAAATCGAGGGACAGCATCTCCCCACGCTCTCCTTCCTGGACTCGGACAATCTCCGGCAGGGGCAGTTGGTGCTGGCGCTGGGCAGCCCGCTCGGATTGCAGAACTCCCTCACGCACGGCGTGGTGAGTGCGATTTTCCGGCAGCTCGAGCCGGAGAATCCGATGGTCTATATTCAGACCGACGCTCCCATCAATCCCGGCAACAGCGGAGGGCCATTGCTGGACGCCGAGGGGCGCATCGCCGGCATCAACACCATGATTTTCTCGGAATCGGGCGGCAACGAAGGCATCGGATTCGCCATTCCCGCCAATCTGGCCAAAGACGTGTATGAGAGGCTTCGCAAGGACGGGCGGGTACGGCGCGGCGTGATCGGAGTGATTCCCGAGACGATCACGCCGGCGCTGGGAGAGGCCTTGGGACTGAACAGGGATTCGGGCGTGATCCTTTCCGACGTGACGCCGCATGGCGCGGCGGAGGCGGCGGGGCTCGAACCGGAAGACGTGGTGCTCTCCATCGACGGAAAGCCCGCGCGAGAGGCGCGGGACCTGACTCTGGCGGTGTTCGAGCGGGTTCCCGGAGGCGAGTTGCGCCTAGAGATCCAGCGCGGCGCGGAGCGGATGACCAAGACAGTCGCCGTTCTGGAGCGGACGCACCAGCCCAGCCAACTGGAGGACCTGGCCGACTACGACACCGCGCTGGTGCGCCGGTTGGGCATTCTGGCGGTGACCGTGGACGAGAAGGTGACGGCCATTCTGCCGGACTTGCGGCGTCTTTCGGGCGTCGCGGTGGCAGCGGTTCCGGCGGAATTCGCAGGGTTCAATCCGGGCCTCTTGGCGGGCGATGTAATCTACTCGCTGAACACCCGGCGCATCGGGTCGCTGGACGAATTACGGGAGGCGCTGAATGACAAGAAACCCGGCGATCCCATCGCGCTCCTGGTGGAACGGGAAGGGCAACTGATCTACGTGAGCGGAACGCTCGAATAGGCCGGCCCTTTCAACCCTGTCCGGCCCGGCGTCGACAGACGACAAAAACCGATCGTCTGTCCCACAAGTCATGTGGATGGGGTCAGTAGCCGCGCTCTTTGTCCACCACGTTCATCAGCGGCAGGCCGCTGGTGTAACGCCGGACGTTCTCGGCCAGCAGTCCCATCAGACGGATCTGGCGTCCCGGCGAGAATCCACCGGTGTGTTGCGTCATGACCAGGTTCGGGCACTCCCAATACGCGCCGGTGGCCGGATACGGCTCGGGATACACTACGTCCAGCCCCGCGCCCGCGATCCAGCCTCCTTTAAGCGCGGCGACGAGCCCCTTCTCATCCACCACCGGTCCGCGGGACATGTTGATGAAGTAGGCCGTCTTCTTCATGGCCCGGAACACCTTCTCATTGAACATGCCTTCGGTTTGCTTGGTCAGCGGAACCGCCGAGACCAGCACGTCCACCTGCGGGACCATCTCCATGAACCACTCGGGCTCGCGGAGGGTGTCCACGAAGAGCGGCTTGGCCATGGGTTTCGCGTCCGTGGCCAGGACGCGCACGTTGAAGCCATAGTGCGCGCGGGTAGCCACGTTCGACCCTATGCCGCCCATTCCCACGATCCCCATGGTCATGCCCTCGAGCTCCACCTGGTTGAAGTCGCGCTGCCACTGGTGCTTCTGGAACTGCGGAATATAGGTCTTCTGGAGCCCGCGCGTCAGGCTCAACAGCATGGCCATGGCGGTATCCCCGAGGCCCGGCGCGAACATCCGCGCCATGTTGGTCACCACCACAGGGCTCTTGATCAACTCGGGAAACAGGACGTGCTCCATGCCCGCCTCTATGGCCTGCATCCACCGCAAATTCTTGGCCCGCGAGAGCATCTCCGCGTTGAGCGCGCCGAAAACCACGTCGGCGTCGGGCAGCACCTTGTACAATTCCTCGAGGGTGCTGGTGTGAGTGAACTCGACCGGCTTGCCCGATGCAGCGGACTTGATTTGTTGAATCTCGGCCGGCGTGTAGGCCGGCGGCGGGACCACGAAAGAGGCCTCGGCCACCACGATTCGGACCCGGTCGGGCGGCGGATCGAATATCGCAATTCTGTCCGAGACGGTCAGGACGGGCGCCGCCGGAGCCGCGGCCACGGCTGACAGGAACAATCGACGAGATACCGAATTATCGGTCATATTACGATCTCCTTCATCGCTTGCCGAGATTAACACGATGCCGGGAAGGAAGGCAATATCGAGGCGCCACTTTGACGCGGAGGCGCGGAGACGCCGAGAATTCGGAGTGAGAAGCGGAAGAAACGGTCCGAAGCCTCCACGATCTCTTCTTTGAGCCCTCTGGCGTTTCTCCGCGCCTCGGCGTCTCCGCGTCGAAAGGCTGTTATGGACGGGGCGGCGTCGACAGACGACAAAAGACGATCGTCTGTCCCACACGGCCTACTTCCGCGGCTTATAGGTCTTGCTGAAATTGTTGCGCGCGTTGATGACCGTGAATGTGCCGTCCTGCTCGGCGGAAACCTTGATCCACTTCCCGTCCGGGCTGCCCTCGATGTTGGCGATGTAGTCCAGCGGGGCATTGTTCTTTTCCCCGCCCGAGATCAAATAGTGCCCCTGCCAGTAATCCTCCAGCCCGGGCGACGATTTGACCGTCTGGAATACCTCCGCCGAGGCGCCCTTGGACGGTCCGTTGTCGGCGATGACCACCCGCGGCCGGAGCGCGTGCACCAGTATCGGCGAGTTGGCGTTGTCGGTGCCGTGATTGGCGGTCATGTAGAGGTCCACCGTGCCTACGCGATTGACCGGGCACATCAGTATACGATCCATGTTCCAGGTCAGATCGGCGGGGTCCAACATACGGAACTTGCCATAGGTGATGAGAAGCGTGATGGCCATGGCGTTCTCGTTGGTGTCCTGGTTGTCCACCACGCCGCGCGAATTCGGCCCCCAGGTCTTGCGGGGAGTCGTATCGCAATCGGGATTCGCCTGGCCCGCTCCCTTCAGCGGCTCCGTGATCGCCTTCCCCGCCGCCATCACCACCAGGGCATCGAAGCCGGTGATAGGAATCTTGTCGCCGGGCTTCACCACCAGGCGCTTGCCCTTGGCCACGACGTCCATGTAGTCTTTCACGACCTTATTCGTGAAGTCGTTATTCTGAACGTTCTCGCCGTGGTCCACGAAGGTCCCGATGGGCATGCGCGCGGCGATCGCCGGAACGCCGCCCACGTGGTCGCCATCGTAGTGCGTCGTGACCATGAAGTCGATCTTCGTAACGCCGGCGGCCTTGCAGGCTTCCATGATGCGGTCCGCATCGCGGCCATTGCGTTCCGATGCCGGGATGCCGGCGTCGATAAGCATGGTCTGCCCGGAGGGCGAGACCAGCAAGGACGACTTGGAACCTTCCAAATCGATGACATACATGTCGAAGGTCGAGGCCGCTGCCAGGGCCGAGACCATCAGGAAAACAACTGCCGCGATTCGTATGAGTCTCATCGTCGAGATCTTAGCACGTTGCTTACAAGGCCAGGTACGGCGCCGGGGCGGCGCCGTTTTTACGGCGCTCTTGACACGGTGGCCGGCTGGCGCCAGGATGGCTATTCAACCACCACGATTCCAGAAGAGGAGAAGTTCATGGTCAAACGAACCATCGTCGGCGCCCTGACCTGCACGCTCGGGTGCCTGATGATCGCATTGGCGATACAGGCGCAACAGGGGCCGGCTGCCGCGCCGGTGAAGAAGATCTACAATACCGCCAAGCAAAAACTGATGGCCGGAAAGCAGATTTTCGGCGGGTCCATCGAGTCCTCGGACCCCAACATCTATTGCACCATGGCCAACGCCGGTTTCGATTTCACCTGGATCGAGATGCAGCACAGCACGCTGACTTATGAAGAAGTGGCCAAGATGATATGGGCGTGCAGGGGAGCCGCGGCGACGCCGTTTATTCGCGTGCCGGACGCCACCGAAAGCGATATCCAGAAGGCCACGGACATCGGGGCCCTGGGCATCATCGTTCCCACCGTGGACACGGTGGAGAAGGCCGAGGCAGCGGTCAGGTGGTCCAAGTACCCGCCGGTGGGACGCCGCAGCGTGGGCGGCGGCCAGCATAAGGCGCTATATGGAGACGACTACCGCCAGACCGCCAACGACAACATGATGGTGGTGATCATGATCGAGACGCCTATCGGCGTGGCCAACGCGGAGAAGATAGCCGCCGTCCCCGGGATCGACGTGATCTTCGCCGCCAGCGGCGACATGGCGAACTTCTCCGGACATAAGCAGGGCGAGCCGGAGTATGAAGCGCTCATCACCAGAGTTCACGACGTTGCACTGAAGGCCGGCCTCAAGCTGGGTGGGCCGCAGAACTGGAAGAACCGTCCGGGATACACCTTCTTTCAGGCGCCCCCGGAATGGATGCTCATCCAAACCGGCGCCCAGGCAAACTTGGGGATAGCTCCTGCCGCTGCCGCCAGCGCGCCTGCCAAGTAGTTAGCCGGCTCGCACGGCGCATGGCCGGACAGGGCCGGGCGTGCCCGGCCCCGGGGCGTGTACGACAGGAAAGTGGCGGATTCTCGGATTCCGAAGCGAATCGCAGGAATCCAGGCGTAGCCAATACTCAGGGCGCCTCTCTAGCCCGTCAGGGCGAAACAAAGTAGCCCACGGCGCAAGCCGTGGGGCTGGCGACGGTCCGGACCGGCGACATCATTGACACTTTAGACCGGCGACATGGTTGACACTTTTGGGCTGTTAGGAGGCTGTTCGAAGCTGGGTAGCGGGAGGGACCCGGATGCCCTGGAATGCGAGGACAGCCT
>Ga0326727_10022617_pt1 | contig 12120 bp, 13 predicted proteins | sample MB2enrmetagenome_FD_207643 | JGI IMG/M metagenome (GOLD analysis project Ga0326727, IMG submission 207643) | Lab enriched peat soil microbial communities from McLean, Ithaca, NY, United States - MB29MY | ecosystem: Environmental > Terrestrial > Soil > Wetlands > Peat | place: USA: New York... | reverse complement strand
ATCGTTGGAGCAGAGAATGGCGGTTGGGCGGGTCGCCAGGGCTTGCAACTGTCCAAAGCCGGCCACGCCGCCCTTGGCCGTGTGGTCGCACTCGATGACCCATTTCTCCTGGATGGACAGCCCGGCGGCGTCCATCGCCGTGCGGAAGTCGTTTTCGCGGGTGATGGCCGAATGCAGCTTGTGGGGGCCGGCCAGGAAGGCGATCCTGCGGTGGCCCAGATCCGCCAGGTGCTTGACGGCCGCGTGGATGCCGGTCTTGTAGTCCAGCAGGATGGTGCTGACTTTGGCCTCTCCCATGCGGAACTCGGCGAGCACCATGGGCACGTCGTGGTTCGCCAACTGGTCCAGGACCGGCTCCTCCTCGCCGAAGGTGAGCACGGCCACGCCCTCCACCTTGCGCTCCAGCATGCGCCGGACGCAGGTGGTCAGCGTGGCGAGGTCGCTGTTCGTTGAGCTGACCAGAATCTCGTATCCGTGGGCCACCGCTACCTCTTCAAAGCTCTGGATCAACTCCGGGAAGAAGGGGTTGGTAATGTTCTCAACAATGATGCCCAAAATGCGGCTGCGGCCGGAGACCAGGCTGCGCGCGTGGGTGTTGGGAAAGTAATTCAACTGCTCGATGGCGCGCCAGACGCGCTTGGACAGACGGTCGCTGACCACCGGCGAGCCGTTGATGGTCCGGGAAACAGTGGCAATGGAAACCTTGGCCACGGCTGCGACGGCGCGGATATCGGGCGCCTTGGCGACGATTTTGCAGATGCGTTTTCGAACCACGAACCGTTCCTCTCCCGCGCGCAGTGGCCGGGACGGCTACTTCACAGCGCCGGCCGCACTATTGGTGAGGTCGCAGTACCGTCTTCGACGAGTCGCCGGCGGCTGCTGAATTCTTGCGCGCTGAGTACTGTTTCCAAGCTTATCAAACGTTTTTGCTGTGCATCGCCGAAGTGCTAAAGTTTCTCGGCAATCAGCAGACGGAGATCGCGCAGGTTCTGGCCTGTCGGGCCGGTCACAACGGCATCGCCGAGAGCGGTGAACATGGGGCAGGCGTTGAAGGCCGCCAGCGACGACTTCAGGTGGAAGCCGAAGGCGTGCGCGCGGGTCACGGTAGTGGGGTCGGCGATGGCTCCGGCCGACTTGGTGTTGCCGTCGATGCCATCCGAGCCGGCGCTGAGCACAATGAGCCGTTCCCCCTCATATTTCTCCAGTTCCAGCGCGCAGGCCATGACAAACTGCTGGTTGCGGCCGCCGGCGCCGGGAGTGCGGTCCATGGTCACCGTTACCTCGCCGACGGAGATCAGGCAGACGCGCGGATGAACGGCGCGCAGGGTGTGAAAGCGCTCCAGCAGGTAGCGGGCGGCGTCGGCATAATCCCAGTCGTCGCAACTGTTGTCCACCACGGTGAAGTATCCGGCCTTCTCGGCCAGGGCGCGGGCGTTCTCGATCAGATCGTGGCTGGAGAGCAGGACTTCGAAGACCGAATCGCGGAAGGGCTCGTCCTCGCCCGACATGGAGGCCGCCGAGGTGAAGCGGCGGGTGGGAACCGCGCCGGTCCAGGGCATTCGAGGCAGGAACGGCGGACGCCAGCCCTTGTTGCCGGGCGACTCGGGCAGGTCTTCGCGTTCAAAGAAGGCCCGGATGGAGGGCGGCAGCTTTGGCCCCAGGTCATATTTGGCCAGAAGCGCGCGCACGTCGGCGACGGTGGAGTGATCGGGCGAGGTAGGGCCGGAGGAGAGCGCGTCCAGGGTGCGAAGGGGCACGTCAGGCAGCAGCAGCGAGACCTTGGCGGCCTCCGGCGCGGCCATGGCCAGGCGACCGCCCTTGACGGCGGAGAAGTGCTTGCGAAGAGTATTGATCTCGGCGATGGGCGCGCCCGAGGCCAGCAGAAGCCGATGGAAGGCGACGGTATCGTCGAGAGTGATCCTGGAGTCCAGGGGCAGGTCGAACATGGCCGACCCGCCGCCGGAGATGAGGAAGAAGATCAGCGTGTCTTTGCGGGCCTTCCTGAGCATGGCCAACGCGGCGCGGGCGGCATCGAAGGAGTCCTCGTTGGGCGCCGGGTGGCCGCCCTCGAAGTAGCGGAAGCGCCAGTTGCGCTTCTTGGGCAACTGGTTCGAGCAGCAGATGCCGCGCAGGCCCTGGCGGCGCTTCATGCGCTCCAGCAGGGTATCGAGCATGGGGCCGGCCGCCTTGCCCAGGGCAATCACGAAGATGCGCTTGTAAGCGGCCAGATCGATGGTCGCCGGGCCGCTGCCGTCGGGCAGCAGACGATGGAGCGTGTTGCCCTCGAAGCGAATCCGCCGGTCGAAGGCCGAAGCGATGTTGCAGGCGGCCACGGCGCCGGTGAATATCTCCGTGACCGTGGAGTGCAAAGTGTCCAGAGGGGTATCGGCGACCGCTGTCATGGCATTTGCTCCTTCAGCCAACCGGACGGAGCTTGCCGCAAGGGCTCCGGTTGACCCGCAAAGAAATGATCGGCGCCGGGGAGGAGCACCAGTTGTTTGGGTTCGGCGGCGGAGGCGACTACAGAGGACATCCCGCTCTCCATTCTACGCGCAATAGATAAAGAATTCCTCATGCGCAATCGTCACCGCGCCCGGTTACCGCCGGGAGTTCCGGAATCCGGCGCCGGGTGGACAGAAAGGCAAATCGGCGGAAAGGGAAGGGAGCAAACACCTTGTAGGATATTCTGGCAGTATCATGATCGATCGACCGCCTGCCGGCCCGGCCGCCGCTCCCATTGCTTCCCTTGACCCGATCGGGTTTACGCGCCAGTTGTGCGAGATCGAATCCACCACCTATCGCGAGGGCGCGGTGGGCGACTTTCTGGCCGAATTCCTCGCCCGGCGCGGCTGGGCGGTCGAGAAGACCGCCGTGGCCCAGCCGAATGAGAATCCCGGCGGCGGTCCGCGCTGGAACGTCTATGCCGGCGCGGCGGGCGAGACCCCCGATCTGGTCTTTTCCACGCACATGGATACCGTGCCGCCCTACATTCCTTTCAGCGAGGACGCGGAGTTTCTGTACGGCCGCGGCGTCTGCGACGCCAAGGGCATTCTGGCCGCCCAGACGGCCGCCGCCGAGGCCTTGCGCGCGGCGGGATTCCGGATTGGATTGCTCTTTGTCAGCGGCGAGGAGCGCGACTCGGCCGGCGCCAAGGCCGCCAATCAGACGCCCAAGGGCAGCCGCTTTCTGATCAACGGCGAGCCCACCGGCAACTGCCTGGCTGTGGCCTCGAAGGGCGCCCTGCGCGCGGCCTTCAAATCCACCGGCAAGATGGCCCACTCGGCCTATCCCGAGCTGGGCGAGAGCGCGGTTCACAAGCTGGTCCAGGTGCTGGCCAAGGTTCTGGCGCTTCCGCTGCCGGTGGTTGAAGGCATCGGCTCCAGCACGCTGAACATCGGCCAGATCAACGGAGGCTACGCGCCCAACGTCATCGCCGACCAGGCCGAGGCCCAGGTGCTGGTGCGCACGGTCACCGACTCGGCGCAGGTGCGCGCCCAACTGATCGAGATCGCGGGCGATCTGGCCGAGGTCGAGTTCACCCTCGATTCTCCCTTCGTCCGCCTGCGCGCCGTCGAGGGCCTGCCCACCATGGTGGTCAAGTTCTCCACCGACATTCCCTACCTGAGCAACTGGGGTGTGCCGCTGCTGCTGGGGCCGGGCTCCATTCACGTGGCCCACACGCCCGACGAGAAGCTTGCCAAGAAGGAACTGCTGGAAGCGGTCGAGCTGTACATCAAGGTGGCGAAGCAACTGCTGGGCTGAGGCGCGGGGCGAGAAGATCTGTTCCCAGCAGCCAATCGCTCTGCTATGCTTTGCTTGCGGTTCTCCCCAACCGCATTCCCCGGCAGCTTTCACAACCCAACTCCCACCCCGTGAGGTCGATATGTCAACCCCAGTTACTGCCCCCGTCACGCCAGAGCGCATCTATCAGTTTGCCTTTGGCTATGCGCCGCCTCTGGTTCTTGAAGCGGCAATCCGCCACCATGTCTTCGACGTGCTGGACAGCGGCCCAAAATCCCTGAACGAGATCAGCCTGGCCACAGGCGCCTCGGAACGCGGGCTGGCCGCCATTCTGAATGTCCTTGTGGGCCTCGGTTTCTTAAGCAAGAACGGGCATGAAAGCTATAGCCTTACGCCCGAGAGCGCGGCGTTTCTGGTCAGCTCCAAGCCGGAGTTTCAGGGCGGACTCATCCGCCACACCAGCGAGCACCTGCTTCCCAGATGGCTTGGCCTGAACGAAGTGGTGGCCACCGGCCAGCCGGTTACCGCCGTCAATCGACAGACCACGGGCAGCGAGTTCTTTGAGAAGTTCGTCAGCGACATCTTTCCCATGAGCTATCACGTGGCCCAGGAGCTGGCCGCGCACCTCAACTTGAACGCAGCCGGCGGCCCGGTGAGCGTGCTGGATCTGGCCGCGGGCTCGGGAGTCTGGGGCATCGCGCTGGCGCAGAGTTCCCGCCAGGTCCGCGTCACCGCCGTCGACTGGCCGGGAGTGATCCCCGTTACCCGCAACACAGTGGCGCGGTTTGGCCTCGGGGACCGCTTCTCCTTCGTGGAAGGCGACTTGCTGCGGGCGGAGTTCGGCAGCGGTCATAACGTGGCCACGCTGGGCCACATCCTGCACAGCGAGGGCGTCGAACGCAGCAAGGCGCTGCTGGCCAAGACCTTCCATGCGCTGGCCCCCGGCGGCGCCATCGCCATTGCGGAGTTTCTGGTGAACGCGGAGAGGACGGGGCCGTTGAATGGACTCGTCTTTGCCGTGAACATGCTGGTGAATACCGACTGCGGAGATACTTTCTCCTTTGCGGAGATCGCCGCTTGGCTGCGCGAGGCCGGATTCGCCGATGCGCGCACCCTCAATACACACGGGCCTTCGCCGCTCATCCTGGCCAGCAAGCCGTAGCGCCTGATCGCCGCCGCCAGCGACAACTACCGCGCCGAACTCTTCGGACTCGCTTGAGGCGGTTTCTTCTTGCGATTGCTTCGGGAAGATCGGCAATGGCCGTGGCCAGGAGACGGGAGCTGCGCTATACTGGTTGAAGCCTCAAGAGCGGAGGGGAGTCCCTGTCTCACGGGCGACGCGGAGGAGCGGCCCAGCCTGGGAGCGATTCACTCCGCCGATCAATCGGAACAACGAAAACAACGAGAGAACAATGCCCAAGTTGAAGACCCATACGGGCGCGAAAAAGCGCTTCAGCAAGACTGGCGCCGGCAAGATCAAGCGCGGCCAGACGAAGACGCGCCACATCCTCACGTCGAAGTCGCCCAAGGTGAAGCGCAAGCTCGGCCGGACCGTGCTGGTCTCAGATGGCGACTATGCGAAGGTAGCGCGCATGATTCCTTACGCCTGATCGCTGCGCCTTCTCCCCAATCCGGAGACGGCGCTTCAGGGCCGCAGCCAACGCGTTGCGCGGCCCCCGGGTCCTGCGGACGGCAGCCCTTTTAGGCTGGCTGATCCCAGGGAACGAGAGATTCAGGCTTGCAAGAGCGAGTGAAGAGGTTTACCGCCCAGCGCCGGCCGGCGCGGGCCTCCTGCCTCCAGCCGCATAACCGAACGCAAAATGGAGAAGACCCAATGCCCCGCGTAAAACGCAGTACCAAGCGGAGTGACCGCCGCAAGAAGATTCTCGAGCGAGCAAGCGGTTATTTCCTGACCAAATCCAAGCTCTATCAGGCAGCGCAGGAGGCCGTCGAGCGCGGCCTCAAGTTCGCCTACACCGGCCGCAAGCAGAAGAAGCGCCAGTTCCGCTCGCTGTGGATCGTGCGCATCTCGGCCGCCGCCAAGCTCAACAACATCAGCTACTCGCAGTTCATCAGCGGGCTGAAAAACGCTGGCATCGAGCTCGACCGCAAGATTCTCGCCGACATCGCCGTGAAAGACGCCGCCGGCTTCACCAATCTCGTCGAGCAGGCCAAGGCGGCCCTGGCCGCTGCGAAGGCGGCGTAAAACAAGTCAGCGAGCCAGCAAGTCAGCGAACGGCCCGGGGTCCTATGGATTCCGGGCCGTTTTGTGTGTGCAGCAGAAGGATGGAGAGGTTGCTTCGCGCTATAATCACGCCAAGGACTGAGCAGTTCGCATGAAGGTTCGCGACGTGCTGAAACTGATTGAGGACGACGGCTGGTATCAGGTTGCGCAGAAGGGAAGCCACCGTCAGTTCAAGCACTCTCTGAAGCTGGGGCGAGTCACCGTGGCCGGCCATCCGTCGCAAGAGATGGACAAGGGAACATACAGCAACATCCTCAAACAGGCGGGATTGAAATGAAGGAATATGCGGCTGTATTCGAGAAGACGTCAAACGGCTGGAGCGCCTACGCTCCGGACCTGCCAGGTCTGGGAGTAGCGGCGGCAACGATCGAAGAGACGAAACGGCTGCTTCGCGAAGGAATTGAGCTGCACATCGAAGGCATGCGCGAGGATGGGCTACCTATTCCCGAACCCCGCACGCGGGTGATGCGGATGGCAATTCCAGCGTGAGCGCACCGGCGCCCGCGGCCGAAGTCATGGTCGAAGGGAGAACCCATGAGCACAGCCCAGCCCGTCCTCAAGCGCTATGAGATGCTGATCGACGGCGAGTTCGCCGCCGTCGCGAAGACGCTCGAAGTGGTCAACCCGGCCACCGAAGAGGTCATCTCCGAGGTTCCCAGCGGCACCGTTGACGACGTGAACCGCGCCGTGCTGGCCGCCGAAAAGGCGCAGAAGCCCTGGGCCGCGCTGCCCGCCATCCGCCGTGCCGCTCACCTGCGCGAGATCGCCGCCCTCGTCCGCGCCAACCGCGAGTCCCTGGCCCGCGTCATCACCGCCGAGCAGGGCAAGATCATCTCCCTCGCCCAGGTCGAGGTCGATTTCTCCGCCGACTACCTCGACTACATGGCCGAGTTTGCCCGCCGCTACGAAGGCGAAATCATCCAGAGCGACCGCCCCGGCGAAAACATCCTTCTCTACAAGGCGCCCATCGGCGTCGTCGCCGGCATCCTGCCTTGGAACTTCCCCTTTTTCCTCATTGTGCGCAAGATGGCTCCCGCGCTGGTCACCGGCAACACCATCGTCATCAAGCCCAGCAGCGAAACCCCCAACAACGCCTTCGAGTTCGCCCGCCTGGTTGCTCAATCCTCGCTGCCCAGGGGCGTTTTCAACCTCGTCTCCGGCCCTGGCGCGCTGGTCGGCAACGCCTTGGCCTCCCACCCCAGGGTCGGAATGGTCTCGCTCACCGGCAGCGTCGAGGGCGGAGTGGCCGTGATGCGCGCCGCCGCCGCCAACGTCACCAAGGTCTCGCTGGAGTTGGGCGGAAAAGCCCCGGCCATCGTCGCCGCCGACGCCGATCTCGATCTGGCCGTCCGCGCCATCCGCGCCTCCCGCATCATCAACACCGGCCAGGTCTGCAACTGCGCCGAGCGCGTCTACGTCCACGAGTCGGTCGCGGCGGAGTTCACCGCGAAGATCACCACAGCCATGCGCCGGACCGTCGTCGGCGACCCGCTCGACCCGGCCACAGAGATGGGTCCCCTGGTGAGCAAGCGCCAGCGCGAGCTGGTCGGCGCGGCCGTCGAGCAGGCGCTGGCAGACGGCGCCAGGCTCGAATGCGGCGGCGGCAACCATGCGAGCGAGAGGGGCTATTACTTCCAGCCCACGGTTCTCACCAATTGCCGCCAGCGGACCGCCATCATGCAGCGCGAGATCTTCGGCCCGGTCCTGCCCATCGCAACCTTCCAGACCCTCGACGAAGCCATCGCCAACGCCAACGATTGCGAGTACGGCCTGACCTCGTCCATCTACACCCGCTCGCTCGATGTGGCCATGCGCGCCTCGAACGAGCTGAAATTCGGCGAGACTTACGTCAATCGCGAGAACTTTGAGGCCATGCAGGGCTTCCACGCCGGCTGGCGCAAGTCCGGCATCGGCGGCGCCGACGGCAAACACGGCCTGGAAGAGTACCTTCAGACCCACGTCGTCTATATGAACTACGACCTCGGCAAGCAGTAGCCGGACGGCCGAGTTTCCTTTGCCCCAGCTCTTGGTTTCGAGACCGTGAAATCTCCGATTTCTCCTCCGCTTCCGCCTCTGACGCCCTGGAATCGCTCCAATCGAATCGTTTTCCATGGTAGATTCTTGTTATGCAGGTAACCGTGGAAATCCCCGACGATATGGCTCAAAGGCTTACGCCGTCCGGACAGGACCCGGCGCGGACTACGCTCGAAGCAGTGGCCATCGAGGGCTACCGCTCCGGCGCCCTGACCGCCCTCCAGACTCGCCGTTTGCTGGGTTTTGAGACGCGTTACGAACTCGAGGGATTCCTCAAGGAGCATAACGTCTGGGAGCACGCCTACAGTTTTGAAGATTTGGTGCGGGATCGTCAGACTTTGCGGCGCCTCGAAGCTGAAGGCCGCCTGTCGGCATGATCGTCATAGCCGATGCATCGCCGTTGAATTATCTCGTTCTCATCGGCGAGATCGCATTGCTTCCAGCGCTCTATGAGAGCGTGTTGATTCCGGTGGAAGTCCATCGGGAATTGCAGCGGCCCGGGACGCCGCCCAGTGTTTCTGCATGGGCCTCCAGCCTTCCCGCGTGGTGCGAAGTCCGCGCCGTCACTTCCACTCCCGATGCCGCCTTGAGAGAGCTCGATGCCGGGGAGCGTGACGCCATCCTGCTCGCATTGGAAGCAGGTATCGATACTCTGCTCATGGACGAAAGCGAAGGACGACGGGAAGCGATGCTCCGCCATCTCCACGTCACAGGAACGGTCGCCGTCCTGGAAAAGGCCGCCCAGCGGGGGCTAATCGACTTTCGCGCCACGCTCCAACGGCTCGAACAGACAAACTTTCGGCTTTCCAGCAGAATTCGCGACGAGTTCATCAAGCGGAATCCCTGAGCAGGTCCGCCCCTGCGGAAAAGCCCGTAGCTGGCTCAACCCTGATCCCTGACCCCTAACCCCTAACCCCTGTTTTTGCTATCATTGCGTCTATAGAGTGAGCGGCCCGTTCCCCTCAAAGGCCGCTCCGGTGGTGTGTGTGTCCCGATTCTTCCAGCGTTTTGTCTTCGTGCTTTCAGTGGCCATCTTCGCCGCCCTCGGCTTCGGCTTCGTTCTGGGCGAGTTCGGCCTCTTCGGCGTCCGCGCCAACGGCCAGTCCGATGGCGCCTACCGTCAGATCGGCGTCTACGGCGACGTCCTCAAGAAGATCCAGACCGACTACGTCACCGAGCCCAACATCGGCGACGTCACCACCGGCGCGCTTCACGGACTGCTCGAATCCCTCGATGCCGACTCCAGCTACCTCACCCCCACCGAGTACAAGATCTACAAGGAGCGCCCCGCCGCCGGCGTCGCCCAGGTGGGCATCGTCGTTTCCAAGCGCTTCGGCTATGCCACCGTGGTCAGCGTCCTGCCCGGTTCGCCGGCCGACAAGGAGCACCTCGCCGACGGCGATGTCATCGAGTCCATTGGCGAGCAGTCCACCCGGGAGCTGTCGCTGGCGGTGATTCGCCTCATGCTCGAGGGCAAGCCCGGAACCGCCGTCACCCTCTCGATCGTCCACCCGCCCAAGGCCGACCCCGACAAGCTGACGCTCACCCGGTTCATCGCCGCCACTCCCGCCCTCGGCGAGCAGCAGTACGAGGGCTCTACCATCCTCTATCTCAAGCCCGGCCTGCTCACCCCGGCCCGCGTGGACGAGGTTGCCGCCCGGCTCCGATCCGCCGGCAAGGGCCGCAAGGTGCTGCTCGACCTGCGCGACTGCTCCGGCGACGATCCCCAGCAGGGACTGCGCCTGGCCAACTTCTTCATCCAGCAGGGAACCCTGGCCACGCTCGATGGCCAGAAGTTTCCCCGCCAGACCTTCCCCGCCGATCCGGCCAAGTTCATCACCGGCGCGCCGCTCGCCGTGCTCATCAACAACGGAACCTACGGCGCCGCCGAGCTGACCGCGGCGGCTATCGAAGACACCAAGCGCGGCGATGTGGTGGGCGTGCGCAGCTTCGGCGAGGGCTCGGTGCAGAAGACCATCGAGCTGCCCAGCGGCGGCGCACTGCTGCTTACCGTAGCCAAGTTTCAGAGCCCCTCCGGCAAGAAGATCCAGGACGAAGCCGTAATCCCCACCGTAGCCACGGGTCCGGCCATCGAGGAAGAAGAAGAAGCCGCGCCGCCCGCCAAGACCGACGAGCCCCTCAACAAGGCGCTGGAACTGCTCAAGGCGAAGAACGGCTGACAGCCCATGGTTAAGGTCGAGCCTTGAGAGGGCACGACTTCAAAGCCTGCCCTGAGACCGTCGAAGGGTGCCGCAAACGCAATGGAATCAACGCTCGGCTTTAGCCTCCAAGGGAAGTTTTCAGCAGTTGGGACGTTCACCGCGGGCTGCTACCTTGGGCGAGGCGAGTATTGGAGCCCATCGCAAGGAACGAAACCAAGCGGTCAGGGAACGAGTCCGCGGGTTCTTGCCCAAGACCTTCACCTATTCCTTCGATGAAAAGAACGGGGCGAGTTAAATGAATTCAAAGGGCGATATGGACGATCTCGATTCCCACCCGGAACCGGTGAAGGGAAACCCAGGGGCCAATCCGGCGCACGGCAGCAGGCCGAGGCTGATGTTCGTTCTGGGCCTTGCGCCACAGAAGATTGGCGGCATCGAGAAGTTTCTTCGCTACCTTGTGATGGCGCTCGATGCGGCTGGTTGGGACTCGGTGCTTTGCTTTGACGGACCGATAGCCGAGGAGTTTCGAGAGTACATCGCCGGCCCCTATGTGACCATCGAGCCGCTCTCGAACCAGGGAAACATGGGGCTGGCCTGCGCGGGCCAACTGTGGAAGCTGCTGCGCAAGTACAAGCCGCGGATCTTCGTTTATGCCTTCAATGGCGTCATCCGCTGCTTTCCCTGGCTGGCGAAGATGGCGGGATGCAAGAGAGTTTTCTTTAACGATCACTCTTCCAGGGTGCAGGGTCAACGTTCGTTGCCGCTGAGTTTTCCCAAGCGGATGGTCGCGCGGATTCTCACCGCGCCGCTGACCGCCATCGTCAGCGTCGCCGAATTTACCCGCGATACCGGCGATGCCCTGGGCGCGACATCCGCTCCCAACCTGGTGATTCCAAACGGAGTGGAAGTGCATCCAGTCGACCTTCGCAAGCGCGCTGAATTCCGCGGGCGGTATGGCATCCCGGATGAGCGCCTGGTGGTCACTCAGGTTTGCTGGATGGTCGAGGTCAAGGGCGTGGAACATATGCTTCGCGCAGCCGCCATGTTCCTGTCCAAGCACTCTCAAGCCCATTTTCTCTTCGTCGGCGATGGACCGGAACTGCCCAGGTATCGGCAGCTCGCAGCCGGCCTGGGAATGGAAGGCGCCGTAACCTTTACGGGCCTGATCAATAACCCCACCGAAATGGGAGTCTTCGATGCCAGCGACATCTACTGCCAGGCCTCGGTATGGCAGGAGGCATGTCCCATCGCGGTGCTGGAGGCCATGTCCGCCAGGCTGCCCGTAATCGCGAGCGATACCGGCGGCTTGCCGGAACTCGTTCAAAACGGACGGTCGGGCATTCTGGTTCCCGTGGGAGCCAGCCAGGAGATTTGCGCGGCGCTGGAGCAACTCTTTGCCGATCCCGATCTCCGCCGGAGCATGGGGGAAGCGGGCTACCAGTCTGTTCTGAACAGGCACCGGATTGAGGAAACCGCTCGCAGGTATGCGGATGTCTTTCTCGCCCCACGGCCGCCGGTGAAATTGGTCGAGTAAACAGATATGAAGATCGTCCCGGCGCCGGCCTCGCGCAGGCCGATCGAACAAACATGGAGACCTGAGCACCGCCCGCCAGGACCGGCGAATCCCTCAACCAGACGCTGGGACTGCTCAGGGCGAAGAACATTTGACTGGCAATCTTCTTCCCGTATCGGCAGACCCGTTCCGGCTGACCGGATTCGCCCGTTCCCGCTCTTGCCTTGTCTGGTCCCCGCCTGCGCGCCAACGCCTCCGCTGACAGCACTTAAATGCTAGCCTTGGGCTGAGGCATCTTCTCGCCCTTACGTTGGAGCAGTGCCCACGAGGCCTGAATCGTTTGGCTGCCCCTCCCGCACAGCGTTTGGAACCGCGCCACCTTGTCCGGCCCCGCCGCCCGCAGGTCAAGACGGTCCCCGCCCACC
>Ga0326727_10022616_pt1 | contig 12121 bp, 10 predicted proteins | sample MB2enrmetagenome_FD_207643 | JGI IMG/M metagenome (GOLD analysis project Ga0326727, IMG submission 207643) | Lab enriched peat soil microbial communities from McLean, Ithaca, NY, United States - MB29MY | ecosystem: Environmental > Terrestrial > Soil > Wetlands > Peat | place: USA: New York... | reverse complement strand
GTTCGATTATTCGGTCTACTTCAAGGACGTGAAGGTGCGCCCCTTCGCGACGCTGAACGTGGCCACGCCCGAATTTTTCAAAGCCCTGAACGCAGAGATTGTGAGAGAGCCGATCGGCGCCTGGAAGTCTTACTTCCGCTGGCATTTAATTCACGGCCTGGCCACGAACCTGCCCAAGGCCTTCTTCGATGAGAATTTCGCCTTCTTCGGCCATACCCTGGCCGGGCAGAAGGAGCCCACGCCGCGCTGGAAGCAGTGCACCGGGCTGACCGACAGCGCGCTGGGCGAGGCGGTGGGCCAGGACTGGGTCAAGCTGCACTTTCCGCCCTCGGCCAAGGCCAGCACGGACCAGTTGGTGGCGGCGCTGGAAAAGGCGCTGGGCGAGGATCTTCAATCGCTACCCTGGATGACCGAGGCCACCAAAAAGGCGGCCGAAGAGAAGCTGGGCATGATCCGCAACAAGATCGGTTACCCGGAGAAGTGGCGCGACTATTCGGCCCTGAAGGTGAAGCGCGGCGACCTGATCGGCAACCTCAATCGCAGCGCGGTCTTCGAGCGCGACTGGAATCTCGGCCATTTGGGCAAGCCGGTGGACGAGAAGGAGTGGGAGATGACGCCGCCCACGGTCAACGCCTACTACAACCCCTCCTTCAACGACATCAACTTCCCGGCCGGCATTCTGCAGCCGCCCTTCTTCGACCCCAACATTGACCCGGCGGTGAACTTTGGCGGCATCGGCGTGGTCATCGGCCACGAGATGACCCACGGCTTTGACGATGAGGGTTCGCAGTACGACGGCCACGGCAACCTGCACGAGTGGCAGACCCCTGCAGACCGCAAGGCCTTCACAGAGCGCGAAAAGTGCATCGCCGACGAGTACAGCGGATTTGACGCCGCTCCGGCGCACGATGGCATTCCCGCGCAAAAGCTGAATGGCAATCTCACGCTGGGCGAGAACACGGCCGACAATGGTGGCCTGCGCATCGCCTACATGGCCCTCGTGGACACGCTGGCGGCCGAGGGCAAGAGCCTTGACAGCAAAATCGATGGCTATACCCAGGCCCAGCGCTACTTTTTGGGCTTTGCTCAGGTCTGGTGCCAGAACCAGACCGAGCAGTCGGCTCGCCAGATGGCGCTCACCGACCCCCACTCGCTCGCCCGCTGGCGCGTCAACGGTACCGTTCAGAACTTCGATGCATTTGGGCTGGCCTTTGGGTGCGCCAAGGGGCAGCCCATGTACCCTGTGAACTCCTGCCGGGTCTGGTAGAGCGGCTTCGGGCCAGTGCGCTGGCACTGGCCCGAAGCGCTTGCGAGCAGAAAAAATGCGCTGTTTTGCCCGGTCTTCATCTAAAACTAGGCACAACCTGCCCCTGGCTTTTACAATGCAGCTGGGACCCGTCCCAACCCAGCTCTGCTGTGGAACGATCAAACTTGGCGGCACACGCCCGGCCAGGATGAAGGAATCGCATGAAGTTCAAGGAATTCGGCAAGGCCCTTCTGCTCAGCGCTCTCTCTGCTGGCGTTGTCCTAGGCGTTACGTCTTGCGCTCAGAGTTATTCGGTTGGTTATTTGTATGTGACGGGAACGGAAACCACCAGTTCCTCCGCCGGCATCATCAGCGGCTTCAAAATTGATCACAATACGGGCAAGCTGACCGCCATTAACGGAATGCCTGTTTCTTCCGGCGGCGCCAACCCGGTCCGCGCCGTGCTGCTCGACGGCAGCACCTTCCTTTATGTCCTCAACCGGGGTACCAGTTCCAATCCCGCGGGCGCTTCCATCTGCACCACGGCTTACCCCTGCTCGAACTACAACATCACGCAGTTCGCGGTCGGCGCTAATGGCAGCCTCACGTCGCAGCAGGTCTACTGCGCCGTCCAAACCGCCGGATGCACCAAGCCGATACTTCAGGGCATCAATCCCACCCGCCTGATCGCCGACAGCACGGGAACCCACCTCTACGTGCTGGACCACGATTCGCTGGACAGCGCTTCCGGCGCCACCGGTACCGCCAACGGCTGCAATCAGGCCTTGGGCACTAACGCCTGCGGCGACATTACCGCCTTCTCAATCGACTCGACCACTGGCCTCCTGAGCCTGATCCAGAACCCCTCGGCGAAGGTTAACGGTCAGGATCTGACCTACTTTCCGGTCCCCTCCAATCCCGTTGACTTCACGATCTCCGGCGGATACATTTTCACGCTCTACGCAACGACAAATCCCGGCGTTGACTCAACCACCGGGGCGTATACCGGCGGTTCCTGGGTCTTCCCATACGTCTACAACTCGACCAGCGGATCGTTGACGGTCGCGGGCACTGCTCAAAACCTTGGCATCTCTGCCGGCACCGCCATCGTGACCGGCGGCAGCTACGTCTACGTGCTCGACAACGAAGCGGGCAGCACCAGCGCGCACAGCCAGATTCTGGCCTACACCGCCGGCACTAACGGCTTACTGTCATTGGCGAGCAACGGCGTCATTCCCGACGACGCGAACGAATCCGACCCCATCTACCTGACCGTGGAGAACAAGGGAAGCTGGTTCTACGTGGCCAACCAGGAGGGCGTCGGTACGGACACGGCTGCCAGCGGCATCGCCGGCTATGTGATCAACAGCCCCTTCGAGCCTACTGAAATATCCGGTTCGCCCTTCGGCACGGGAGGCGACCAACCGCAGTGCCTCGTCGAGGATCCCTCGAATCAGTTCTTCTATGAGGCCAACTTCGCCGGTCACAGCGTTACCGGTCAGAAGCTTGACAATAATGCCGGTGTCCTCACTCCGTTCTCCCAAACCTATACGCTTCCCGGCCCGGCGACCTGGTGCCTGGTGGATGGACGGACCGACTAAACCGCCGTTCGATGCAGTCATACCCTGGGGCGGCGGCTGGTCCCCGCTCCAGGGCGGTTTTTCAGAGTTTTCAAGAACGCCGCCGAATGCTGAGCACGATTTTTAGCGCGCCTCGGGGTTCGCCGCCAAACCCGATTTTTATAAAGGCCAAAGGTTCCGGCCTGCTGACGAAAGATGCGCATGAAGTTCAACAAATCAAGCCAGTTGCTACTGGCCTCCGCAGTCAGCCTACTGGCAGCCGGACTGATGGCTTCCTGTGGCTCGGCTACCACGGATTTTGTCTTCGTGGCCAGTTCCAAGGCCATCTCCGCCAGCAACCTGAACGGCCAGATCGACGTCTTCGAGATCAACTCGGTCTCTGGCGCCATGCGCCAGATTCCCACCTCGCCCTTCCCCTCGCTCGGACTCAAGCCGGTGGCCGAAGCCGTTTCTCCTGACAACACGACTCTTTACGTGGTCAACCATGACGACGACACCATTGTTCAGTTCCTCATCGGCAACGACGGCAAGCTCTATCCGCAGAACACCGTGAATACGCCGGGCGCCTACCCGCTTGCCGTGGCGGCCAATGGATCGCATTTGTTTGTTCTGGATAGCTACCAGCCGCTGAGCAACTGTTCCACCAGTACTCCGTGCTCCGGTTCCATTGCCGTTTATCCCATCCTGACCGCCGCGCAGGCCTCGCTTCTTACGCCCTCCGAGCCTGCGGACACGCTGGGGACTCCGCTTACTTACCCGCTGACGCTGCCCAGCAGCACCGGCGACCTGCTGGAGCCCACGGCCATCAATGTGCTGGCCTCTGGTGCCTACCTCTATGTGACCGCTTACGATGCGACCTCGGGTGCCAACTACATCTTCGGCTTCTCGGTCGGCTCCGGTGGCGCTCTGACCGCGCTGAACGGCGGCTATCCCTTACTAAATAGCGTGCCTTTTGCCACGGGAACCTGCCCCTCGGCCTACCTGAACGCTCCCTATCTCGCCGGGACCTGCCCCGCCGCCATCGCCAGCGACTCCTCCAGCAGCTACGTTTACGTCACGGACGCGCTGAATGGCACCATCCACGGCTACTTGGTCGCCTCTGGAACAGGTCTGTTGAGCGAGCTGAGCACTCCGATTTCGGCTGGAGGTCAGCCCTTGGCAATCGCTGTCGATACCAAGTATCCGTACGCCTATGTCACCAACGCCGCAGGCAACGTCCAGGCCTACTCGATTACGAGCGGGAGCGGCGTTCTGACCAGCATCGGCACCTATGTGGCGGGCATTCAGCCGGTGGCCATAGGCATCGACCCGTCGACCAACCACTTTCTTTTCACTGCCAACTTCAACCCCGACGAAACCTACGGCACTGTCTCGGACTTTGAGTTGAGCACCACCGCTGGCACGCTGATCAATACGCAAGGCTCTCCTTACACGGCCAGCGCGCTGCCGACGGCGGTAGCTGCCGTTCCGCATGGCGGCTCGCAGTAGCAATCGCGGGCACTCCCTCTAGCAACACCCCATACCGGGCTTCTACAATCCCTATGGGGCAACTCAACCGGTTTTTCCTGGGCTCGCATCTGACCAGCCCTTGACGAAGGAAGCGCATGAAGTTCAGCAAATCGAGCCAGCTCTTTCTGGTCTCTTCCATCGGCCTGCTTGTGGCCACGCTCCTGGCTGCCTGCTCGGTCAGTACCGTCGATTATGTCTTTGTGACCAGCGCCCCCTCCTCGAGCACCGGGCAGATTTATACCTTCGACGCCGACTCCGAGTCCGGCGCATTGCGTTCGGGTTCCGCAGCCGTCTCCTCCGGCGGCGTTGACCCGGTCGCCATGGCCGTCACCAGCGACTATGCGAATCTTTACGTCGCCAACAATACCACTGGCAACGTCGTCCACTTCACCATCGGCTCCAACGGCGTCCTGACCGAGTCGGGCTCGATCTCCATCGCCGCCCCGGTAGCCCTTGCCGTTAACTCCGCCGGGACCTACCTTTATGTGGTCTCCGGCACCACCTCGGCCACGCTGAGCGAGTATGCCCTCTCCTCGGGCACGATCAGCTCCACGGCAACGGCGACGCAGCCTCTCACTCGCTCCGGCGACACGATGGTTCCCACCGGAATCACGGTGCTGGCCAACACCAGCACAGTAAGCGGCAATGGGGTTTACGTTACGGCCTACGATCAGACAGCCAGCTCCGGCTGGATCTTCGGCTTTACGGTGACCGGTGGCGCACTGAACGCGACCGCCAGCAGCCCCTACGCGGCCGGCGTCCAGCCCAGCAGCATCGCCTCCACTCCAACCGACCTCTACGTCTATGTGACCGACTATGCCCTCAACCAGCTGATTGGCTACTCCATCGTAGATGGCGCTCTGAGTTCCAAGGGCATCCCCCTCACCAGCACCGGCAACGAGCCCTCTGCCGTGGCCATCGACCCACGCGGCCTGTTCATTTATGTGAGCAACGCCGGGGATTCCACGGTCTCGGCTTACGCCATTACCTTGGCCTCCGGTACTCCCACGGCGGTGGTGAACAGCAGCGGCAAGACGGATACGGGGCCAGTCGCCATTGCGGTGGACCCGGCGCTGGGACGGTTTGTCTACACTGCCAACTACCTGAGCAGCTCCCTCTCCGGCTTCCGCCTGAACTCGACTTCAGGCGCCTTGACAACCACTCAGGGTACGTCGTATACCACGCCTGACCCCACCACGCTGGTCATCGTGCCCCACGGCAACCATGCGACGGAGTCGGTCAGCCCGTAGCGCCCGAGGTCCTGGTCGTTTTCGCCAACCTTTGCCAGCCAAAAAGCCCAGCCTTAACGGCTGGGCTTTTTGGCTGGCAAAGGAATACAGATTTGGCGTGAGCGCGTGAACTGCCGGGCCGGTTTACGCTCCCATCCACTTGCGCAGTTGCCGCTGTGCCGGCTTCTCGATCAGGTGCAGGGCCGCCAGGGCCAGCGCGATCAGCGCCACGTAGCTGATCCACGGGTCAAAGCGGGTCAGGTGCAGCCGGTCCAGCACGTGGTAGTGATGGATTAGCTTCCACAGGTTGAAGTGCAGCAGATAAAGGCAGTAGCTGGCCTCGCCGACAAAGACCAGCGGGCGGATTCCCAGCGCGGTGGCCAGCGGATTCTCTCCGGCCAGCCCCAGAACAATGCAGCCAAACAAGGGCATCAGCAGGCCGTCGTGGATGATGGCGTAGGGTACTCGCGGTCCCAGCGTCAGCACGCCGTAGATGCCGGCAAAGCCGCCCAGCCCCAGCCAGAGGCGCAGACGGCTTTTGCGCTCCACCAGCCCATCCAGATTGGCCAGCATGACGCCAAAGACGAAGCTGGCTACGTGGGCGTAAGGGGTGTACTTGAGCGCCCAGAGCCAGTGGCCATAGCTCCAGCGGGTGGGATGCGCGATCCCGTCAGGATTGAAGGCTATGTACAGCGCGCCGGGAATCATTCCCAGCATCCAGACGCCGGCCATCTTCACGAGGTGCGGCGCCACCCGCTCGGGGCGCTTCCAGCGGGCCAGCCAGGGAAAGATCGCGTAGTAGAAGGCCTCGGCCGACATGGTCCAGGCGGGGGTGTTCAGGAAGGTGGCAATGGCCGGAATCCAACCCTGCAACAGCAAGGGAGTAAGCACCACGCCCGCCCAGAACATTCCGTGCGTATGGCTTCTGTAGTCCCAGGGCAGCATCCACAGGCTCAACAGCAGGCTGAGCAGGTAGATGGGGTAGATGCGCGTAAACCGCGCCTTCCAGAAACGCACCTGGTCCAGTTCGCCGGCCCGCGCCCGCGCATTGTAGTTGTAGGCCAGCACGAAGCCCGAGAGCAGAATAAAGTAGCTCACCGAGACGTAGCCGGCATCGATTACCGGCGCCAGAAAGCCGAACCAGTGGGGATTGGAAAAATGAAAGAGGACGATGTTGATGGCTGCAAAACAGCGCAGCCCGGTCAGCGCATTCAGTCGTGCTGGTTTACTTGTTTCCACTTCGCAGCTTCTAGCCTCTAGCTCCTGGTCTCTTTGTGCCAGAGGGAACTTTTAAGTAAACCCAAGCAGCACCAACGATAAAAAATCAGCCAGTAGCTGAAAGCTAGAAGCTGAAGGCTGTCTTTACGCCGTCACCAGCGAGCCGACCTTTTCGCCCATCACGACCCGCCGGATATTCCCCGGCTCATTCATGTTGAAGACGATCAGGGGAAGATTGTTGTCCTTGCACAGGCTCACTGCAGTCAAGTCCATGATCTTCAGCCCCTGGCGCAGGATCTCCATATAGGTAATCTGGTCGTACTTGACCGCATCCTTCACCAGTACCGGGTCGGCGTCGTAAATGCCTTCCACTTTAGTGGCCTTCAAGAGCACATCGGCCTTGATCTCCATGGCGCGCAGGCTGGCCGCTGTGTCCGTGGAGAAAAACGGGTTGCCGATGCCGGCAGCGAAGATCACCACGCGGCCTTTTTCCAGGTGCCGCTCGGCCCTGCGGCGAATATAAGGCTCGGCCAACTGGTTCATGAAGACCGCGCTCATCACCCGGCAGTTCACGCCGCGCTGCTCCAGGGCGTCCTGCAGTGCAATGGCGTTGATGACCGTGGCGAGCATGCCCATGTTGTCAGCGCTCACGCGGTCCATCTGCCTAGCCTGCTCGGCCACGCCGCGGAAGATGTTCCCTCCGCCCACCACCACGCCGACCTCGACGCCTAGGGCATGCACCTCGGCCAGTTCGGCGGTGATCGCGGCGACCTTTTCAGCGTCTAGGCCAAATCCGCGCTCGCCGGCCAGCGCCTCCCCCGATAGCTTCAGAACAATCCGCTTATACATACTATTTCGAGTATCGCATACTGGCCGGTTGAGAATGCCCGCCCGGCGCAACAGCAATGCCTCCAGTAAAGAGGCCCAGGGTTTGCGTCCTGGGCCCTGTTCGAATTCTGCAGACTGCGGCTGGAAGTTACTCGGCTGTTGCTTCCACGGCCTTGGTGGTGGCCACCGTCCAGTCGGGCGCGCCCACCTTGAAGCGCGCAAACCGCCGCACGGTGATGTTCTCGCCCAGCTTGCCCACCTTGGTGGCAATCAATTCCTTGATGCTGACCGCCTGGTCCTTTATGAAAGGCTGCTCCAGAAGGCAGACCTCCTCATAGAACTTGGCCATCTTGCCGTCCAGAATCTTCTCGATCACCGCGGGCGGCTTGCCGGTGGCGGCGGCCTGGGCGCGATAGATCTCCTTTTCGCGGTCGAGGTCGACCGCAGTCACGTCCTCGGGCTTCACGTAGCGCGGGTCCGAGGCCGCGATGTGCATCGCGATGTCCTTGAGCAGCTCCTGGAAGTCGTCGGTGCGGGCCACGAAGTCGCTCTCGCAGTTCAGCTCGATCAGCACGCCGATCTTGCCGCCGGCGTGAATGTAGGTTCCCACCGCGCCCTCGTTGGTCGAGCGGGCGGCCTTCTTCTGCGCCGAGGCCATGCCCCGCTTGCGCAGCGCCACAAAGGCATCCTCGATGTTTCCCTTGGTCTCCTGCAACGCCTTCAGGCAGTCGCCCATCGGCGCGCCAGATTTTTCCCGGAGCTCTTTCACCAGCTTGGCATCAATCTTTTCGCTCACTGTCCTAATCTCTCTTTTCCCGGCTGCAGCCAGCCTCATGTTGGTTCACACCGGAGTTCGTCCGGCGGAAAAAAAGCGTGGCGCGCAATCCTGGCGGCCACGCTTCTCTCACTATGCACACATTGATGCGCCGAAAAGATTAAAGTGCGCCCTCGGCAAGCTCAGGAGCGTCCAGCGCCGCTACCGCAGCGGGCGCCTTGCGAATGCCGCCGCCCAGAGCCGCTTCCAGGTCCACTTCCTCGGCTGGCGCAGCCTCGACGTCCACCGCTTCTTCGGCCACTGCGGCAGGCGCTTCCTCCTGGAAGGCCTTGTCGCTCACCAGGTTCACGCCCTCGGCCGCCGAGTCGGCGATCTTCGAGGTGAACAGGCGAATGGCGCGCAATGCGTCGTCGTTGCCAGGAATCACGTAATCGACCACCGTCGGGTCGCAGTTGGTATCCACTACGGCCACCACCGGAATGCCCAGCTTGCGGGCTTCCTTGACGGCAATCGCCTCGTTGTTCGAGTCGACAATGAATAGCGCGTCCGGTAGCCGCTTCATCGTCTTGATGCCGGCCAGGTTCGCCTGCAAGTGTTTGCGCTCCCGCTCCAGGCGAATGACTTCCTTCTTGGTCAGCAGCTCATAGCGGCCATCCGTGGCCATCTCATCGATTTCCTGAAGGCGCTTCACCGACTTCTGCACCGTCACCCAATTGGTCAAGAGGCCACCCAGCCAGCGCTGGTTGATGTAGGGCATTCCTGCCCGCGTAGCCTCTTCGGCTACGGCCTCCTGCGCCTGGCGCTTGGTGCCGACAAACAAAATCGTTTGGCCGCTGGCGCACAGTTCGGTGACGAACTTCGACGCGTCCTTGAAGAGCTTGAGCGTCTTTTGCAGGTCGATGATATAAATCCCGTTGCGCTCGCCGAAGATGTATTCCTTCATCTTCGGATTCCAGCGCTTGGTCTGATGCCCGAAGTGAACACCTGCTTCGAGCAGCTCCTTCATTGTGATCGTGGCCAAGGGGCCTCCTTTTTTGGATTGCATCCGGGCTGGTCCTACCCAGCACACGGATTGATCCCGCTGTTGCGGGAGATTTGGTGAAACAAGCTATCAGTTGTCAGTGATCAGTCGTCAGTAACCCGAAAAAACCCGGCACTGACAGCTGACCACTGAAAATTAGCGCTTGCTGAACTGGAACCGTGCGCGGGCGCCCTTCTGACCGTACTTCTTGCGTTCCTTCATGCGCGAGTCGCGGGTCAGCAGGCCTTCGGCCTTGAGCGTCTTGCGCAACTCGGGGTTGAACTGAACCAGCGCGCGGGCAACGCCCAGCTTGACGGCATCGGCCTGCGCGGCCACGCCGCCGCTCTTCACCGTGGTCACCACGTCGAAACTGGAAGCCAGTTCGACCAGGGCCAAGGTGCGCTTGGCGGCCACGCGCTGCTGCTCGGTCACAAAGTACACATCGAATGCCTTGCCGTTGACCTTCCACTCGCCCGTGCCGGGACGCAGAAAGACACGCGCAATCGCCGACTTGCGCCGCCCCGTCCCGTAATACTGAACCAGATCTGCCATTCTTTTCCTCGTTAGCTTCTAGCTTCCAGCCTTTAGCTTTCAGCTAAAAACCAAAGCCCAAAAGTTCGAATTCACCAAAAGCTAATAGCTAATAGCTAAAAGCTGCTTTATGCGATTTCCAGCGCCTCTGGCTGCTGCGCCTGATGAGGGTGCTGGTCGCCGCGATAGACCTTCAGCTTGGTCGCCATCTGGCGGCCCATCTTGCTCTTGGGCAGCATGCCCTTGATGGCCTGCTCCAGGATCATCTCCGGCTTGCGGTTCAGAAGGCGCATGAACGACTCTTCGCGCAGCCCGCCGGGAAAGCCGGTGTAGCGTCGATAGAGCTTGTTCTGGGCCTTCAACCCGGTCAGGCGCACCTTCTCCGCGTTGACCACGATCACATGGTCGCCCACATCGATGTACGGCACATACTGAGGATTCAGCTTGCCGCTCAGCACGTCAGCAGCCTTAGTCGCCAATCGGCCCAGCGTCTTGCCGCTGGCATCTATCACAAACCATTTGCGGTCTATATCCTTACCGCTCGGAACAAAGGTACCCATCTCTCTCCTGCCCTCGAAAACCTATCTTCGAAATCCCGCCCGGCCTCTGACCAGCCCGGTCACTCAACTTCATCTGCTCAAAATTTCCGGCCGTGCAACCCAGGCCAACCTATCCGGTCTGCCCAATAAAGCCTGGCCGCCCAACTTTTCCGGCAATACAACCAAGCCGGCAGCCCGTCCAAGCAGAAAAAACCAACAAAAGCGCTAAGCCCATGCAAAAGCGCAAGGCTTCATTCCACCCACTGCCAAACAATTCTGTTCGGGTGAGGATTGCGCGCCCTTGCCCTTGAAAAGCCTGGCCCGCCCGGATCCGCGCTCAACCGCGTACTGCCAGACTTGAATTCCGCAGCCAAGCTCAAATCTAAAAGCCAGACTGGAATCCGCCGGCCTGCTCCAGCCGATCACGCCACGAGATCAAGGATCGCGCTAGCCGATCAACCAGCCGGGTCCGGGTGAATGCACACAGACCCCAGGCGCAACACCGCGCAAGGATTTCAGAATACCCGAATCAGAGCCAGGAGTCAATGGAAACTCGGAATGGCGGACCGGTGTCTGAATTCTGTTCAGGAACTGAAATTTGAAAGAGAAATTTCCCCTTTGCCTTTCCCCAGGCCGCCCTTTTATGGCACACTTGCACCCATGGGAAGCAAAGACAAAGGCAGAAAAGAAGTCAAGAAGGCACCCAAACCTAAGCCAAAGCCGGAGCCCAGCCAGAAACGCGAAGGATATACCCCGGCCCCACCGAAGTAGAGCCAGTTTCAAGCCACTCTCCAGCAGACCGCACCAGAAATGCGGACGGGATTTCCCTATCTGGGCCCTATGGAGTCTTTTTACGCCATCCGTTCCAGCCGGGCAACCGGGCCACGGCAACCGCGATCGAGCGGGCCGCAGGGTTGCCTTGCTCAGCCAGAGCGCGGCCATTACGCCAGAAGGCCCTCCCGCAAGGGGAGGGCCTTCTGGCGTAATGCGAATTTCTTTGCGGTCGCGGCTTACGCCACGACTTCAATGCCCATCGAGCGGGCGGTTCCCTTGATACTCTTGATGGCCGTCTCCACCGAGGCGGCATTCAGGTCGGGCATCTTCTGCGTGGCGATCTCGCGCACCTGCGCTTCGGTCACCTTGCCCTTCTTTTCCTTGTTCGGCGTGCCTGAGCCCTTCTCGATTCCAGCCGCCTTCTTCAACAGAACAGCCGCTGGCGGCGTCTTGGTCACAAAGCTGAAGCTGCGGTCGGCATAGACAGAGATGACGACCGGTATGACCAGTCCTTCCATCTCCTTATTCTGCGTGCGCGCGTTGAACTGCTTGCAGAACTCCATGATGTTGACCTGCGCCTGCCCCAGCGCGGGGCCGACTGGAGGCGCTGGCGTAGCTTTTCCGGCCACAATCTGCAGCTTGACGTAACCCGTAATTTTCTTCGGAGGTGCCATGTGTTTCCCTTCGGAACCAGCTTCTAGCTCCTAGCTTCTAGCCTTTAGCTGGAGGTTTCCTTGTACGAATTTTGGTGTTGGCACCGCAGCGTTCGCTCGCAACCGGGACCCGCTAGGTGAGTAAACCCGGCTAGAAGCTGAAAGCTAGTTGCTTGCGGCTGAAAACCAACTACTCAATCTTTTCCACCTTGCCAAAC
>Ga0326727_10022615_pt1 | contig 12121 bp, 9 predicted proteins | sample MB2enrmetagenome_FD_207643 | JGI IMG/M metagenome (GOLD analysis project Ga0326727, IMG submission 207643) | Lab enriched peat soil microbial communities from McLean, Ithaca, NY, United States - MB29MY | ecosystem: Environmental > Terrestrial > Soil > Wetlands > Peat | place: USA: New York... | reverse complement strand
AGTTCCCATCTCGCCGTCCAGACCCTGTTTTTCCAGCCGGCGTTCCCCACAAAATCACGGCTAGCCGTCCCAGCCCGCAATAGTCACCGCCCAATCTGGCAGGGGTTTCCCAAATCCGGCGTTCCAACGTCGGTTCAGGCCGCAGCCCACGCACCCGCGCCCCCCCATCCTCCTCCCCTCGCGGCCAGCGGCCAGAGCCATGCAAGTTCGCAGCTGACCAACATGCTTTGAGCCGAAATGGGGTTTCGTGAATCTTCAAACCGACAACTTCTTGAATTGGATCCAGGCTCAACGCGTAAACATACGACAAACGTGCTCACTGGCGGTCGAGGTGGGAGATGGTTCCATCGTAATAATCTACTGCTAGATTCCCCGGTTTTGGATTCAAAAGTGTAAGCGAAAATTTTTCGCGTTCCCCAAGGCTTCGGTATCATCAGGTGGTCAAAACGCAGTGTTGCCTTCCGCTAAACGAGGCGAAAGCCGCGTTCGGATCAAAGTCCAATCCTCCGGCAGTAGCCCTCTATTTGTGCCTGGCAATCCGCCGGGCGGGACGGACACAAAGCCGCAGGAGTCTCTCCTGGACCGCTTGCCTTTGGTCCTCCGTCAATCTCTCGGTCCTTTTGAGGACAAGTGCGATGATTCGCCGGATCGTCTCATGGGCCACTTGCCGTGGCGAAACTGACGCAGTAGACTCCAATTCATTTTCATCGGTGGAATCCGACGCAGCATTTGCGAGATTCGTGAATGCGGGCGTTAGGCCGCAATCGGATTCCAGCGTGTCCAGCGCCTGCGCGACCTTCTCGATTGTAACAACTTGAACTTGAGAACGGAATCCGTTGTTGTCGGCAACGTATGCGTCCAAGAGTTCCTTGCTGTTGAGACATTCCTTGTTGTAGATGCGCGCTAACAACCACCGACCGTTTTTCGTGTACATTTGGGCAGACCGTGTGGTCTCATTTCCCCGCCAAGCCCGGATGACCGACAATGCCCCATGAGCGATGACCCCGCGCTGACGCTTCTTCCTTGCAATGCTCGCGTCAGAACGAATAATCGTCCGCTCGATTAGCCATGCCCACAACGCCAGGCAAGCAACCCAGCAGGTCATGAGCAACTTGCGGCGGCATAATTCCGTCACTGGAATTTGACATATTTGCGCGTCGGTCATCAATTCGGCGCAGCTCTTATATTGCCCCAAGCTCTTTGCGGGTGGTGGCTGGTTGACCAGATAACGGCCTTCTCGAAAGTCGCGAACTATTTGGCTGTACGGGTGGGGATTTAAAACGGTTTTGACTTCGGCAGCCAACGGCGACTTGTCAATTAGCGGAGATTGCGCCGCCGGATTCGATGGCGTTTTGCCGGTGTCCGAATTTGGCCTCTCGCCGTTGCCGGCGATTCCCACCAAAACGAGTTGGTATTTTGCGGCTTCTTCTTGTCTTTCTGACCGAGTCTTTGGCGACTTGGCCACTGTTGTTTGGGCACTTTTTTTCATACCCACATTCTGACAGCGGCAAAAAGAAACAGGTCCGCCGGCCAAGCTCCAGCGGTGGTTTTCATGCGTAACCAGTGGCGCATCAACCAGTTATATAAAACACCGGACAAGCTCATGTCCGGGTCTCCTGCTTGCCCGGACATGCTTTTTGTCGTCTGTAGTTGGTATGAGTATCCAACGGCGAATAGGATCTGATAGCCGCATCGAGCACAGCCATGTCGAGTCGAAACGGCATGAGAAAGACAAAGCCGAGTTTCGCGACGCGAACTCCCTGCAACGCGCTGAAAAAATGCTGGCCCCGATGGACATGCCCGTGCTCTCAGAAGAGATCCTGCGGGACGAATCTTTGGCCAAGTGCTGCAACCAACGGATCGGGAGCCGATATTTCAAGTTGAAGGGTGCGGGCGTTGTGGAAATAAGCGGGGAGGAATACAAGCGCGGGTGCGTGGAGGTCCGCGATGCACGCACTTGCTACCGGCCAACACCCCGCGCAAACCCGATCCCAACGCCAAGGTCGGGCCGTCTCGACGTTGTGACTTATGGTCTTTTGCCAGCCCATTCCAATTTCCTGCGATCTCTGGCCCCCGAACAACAAATCCGATCTGTCGAAATGTATTTGGTCGAGGCCGTTGCGGTGGTGCGCGCGTCGTCAGGATGGAAGTGCCACTACATCGCGATCCACGACGACACCCCGCTTTTGCATTTCGATTTCGCCGTGACGCGATTCACGGCGCCCGAGATCGGTCAAAAAGAAACACGCCAAAAAAAAGCGGCATCGCGACGCCTTACGAAACGGCGCGGGCTTGGTGTCGTCGGGACGGTTTCTTGCGCTTGGTTCCGTTATAGCGAAGACGACCACATTGAAGTGACGCGCCCGGATTTGCAGGAGTTTGCCGAACGAAACCTCATTGCATATAGGGTTAAACATAATTACCGGTTCCCCACGGACCTAAATGTCGTGCTGGCCCTGGACAACGCCGTGCGCGCGGAATTTAAACAACATCCCGAGTGGTCCCGCATCACCGGTCGCACCTACGAAGTCCATTTGGAAATCATGCGCCGCAATGCCACCGCACCGGTGCGCGCACTAATCGCCCGGCAAGGCATCGTCGCCACCTCTCAGTTTGATCGGGATTTGGCCACGTTCTCGGCGGAGGGCGAAGCGGGGTTGGAAAAGGTCAGGGTTGCGAGGGAGGCGGAGATCAAGCACGATCTGCTCCAGCAGCTTGATGCCGTGAAACATACCGCTGCGGAACAAGTCTCCGCGCTGATGGCGGAACGCGATGCGTTCAAGTCAGAGCGGGATGGTCTCAGCGACCGCGCGGCCGCGGCGGAATACGGAAGCGCAGACCAGCGACAGCGTCTCCACGAACTCGAAACACAATTCGCAGAATTAGAAGTGATTACCCAACGAAAGCAGAACGAGGTTATCCGCTTTGGTATCGAAAACTCCAGTTTGGCCAAAGAACTCGAGGTGGCGCGGGCTTCTATTGCGGCGCAGAAGGAAGCATACAGCCAGGCGCTTGCGCGGAACGACAGCAACCACCAATCACAAATCCACGCCCTCGAAGATGAACTCGAGGGGCTACGGCGAAGCGGACAACTCGCAGTAACAACCATCATTCAAGCCCACAACAACGCAATTAACACGCTCGAAGCCAAGATTACGGCTCAGGCCCAAGAACTTGCAAGTGAGCAGGCTCGTCTATCGGACCAGAAGGCGGAATTCGACAGTGCATTGGGGCAGGCCATCAGCGAGAATGCAAATCTTCAGCGGCAATCGGAATTGGTGCATCAGGAATTGCTGGCGGCCCGTGAGCTTAATGCGAAGATCGAGGCCGACTCGGCGGCGAACAAGGCCAAGCTCGCCGAAATGACAAAACAGAACACGGCAATACGCGAGGAAAATGCCAAGTTGCTTACATGCCAGGAGGGTGCTGATCGCGCCGCCCAGTGTTTGGCGGTTGTCCGCAAGGCCGTCGTAGAATTGAGCACTCATCGCACTGCCGAGGCAAAGAAGACCATCAGCAATTTAGGACAGAACAACGACTTGAGAACGTCTTTTACAAGTTTGTGCGACAAATACTCGAATGAGAGATTTGAATTGGACAAGTTGCGCAGTCTAATGGTTGACTTTCCCAAATACCATTTTGCCTATAGGAATCGCAGCGATGCTGAGTTGGCAGTGCCAAAACTGCGCCAAGAAAATGAGGCGATGGCAAAATCTCTGGACGCGATGGCAAAATCTCTGGACGCGACGGCAAAATCTCTGGACGCGGAGATTACCACAGCAGTCCAAAATGAAGAAAAGATTAAGGCGCTCGAGAAGGTCTGTGCTGATTTGACTACCAAGGCGAATTCAGTTGACGCCGCTGTTGAAAATGCCCGTGCGAAGGAATCTGTGGTCGTTTTGGACCGAAACTGGAAATTCCTCTGGCAAGGCAATGGGGTGCAGGCGGAACAGCACAAGATATTTGCTCGGTGTGCTGGCCCTAATTATCGCATCATCTCAGGACACGGTCTACCGGCCGCCGAATTGAAGCAGAGGCTGGTGCCCCAGCAGGAAGCGGCGCTTTCGCCTGACGAACGTGAGGCATTCGAGATCTTTAAGGTCCTTAGAAGATGCTGCGAAAAGGACGATGCATCGCTCGAAGTAAGTCAGCATTCCCCTGCTGTTCGCGCCGATTTGCCAAATTTGATGAAAAGTGTCGTTCCGGTGAGATAGTCTGACGGGTTTGCGGATCGGCGGCTAGGCACTGCTAAAACATAATAGGGTGGAGATAGCAATGAAATCGAACCGATCATTCTTGTTGGATGCCGAAAAGGCACGCCTTCGGCCGGGGGCTTGGCTAAAGGCGCGGTCGCAGCGGATACAGGCTTGCGCGCCCCAACACGGATTGCCGTCTTGGTCGATCACCCGGCCGGCCACTTGCCGGTTGGCAAGCTTGAGCACAATCAGAGTCAGCTGTATTTGGTTGGTTTGCGAGCCGACGGCTGGCACTGGCAGGCTGTTGGTGCCGCAACCGGGAACGGCCACATCCAGAGTGTAGTCCGCTCCTTGCGGGATGGCCCACACGGAGAACAGACCTTGCGCGTCCGTGTTGGTTGGCGGCAACTGTTGCGAGGGGGAGCCGCACTTGGATGCCGCGCCGCTGGAATACGATTCGGCCGACTTGAGACCGTTGGAGACTCGGCAACCGTGCTGCACGACGGAGGAAGCACGCTTTGGCCGGTTGCTCCAAACCCACCACTATCTGGGATATCACCGACCAGTCGGGGAGCACGTCAGAAATCTGGTATACAGCCGCAGCCATGACCACCAACGCAGAAATGTTCGACGCGGGGCTGGGCACCAGCCATTCTTCGCGGCCGCAAATTGGGAATTCGCCCCCGCTTGCGCCAAGAGCCGGTACGCCGCTGATATACCGCAGGTCCTTCGGCAGACGCATGCCGCCCTATGCCGAGGATTCTTTTTCTCCCTCTGATGACGCGAAAATCACGAGGGGAATTTCGCACGTTTTCTGCTTAGAAGGCAGTTGCTCTATCCAACTGAGCTACGGGCGCAACCGTTGAACAGCAACGACTGGCAAACTTCTGTTGACCATTGGGAACCCAGCCGCTCATTTTCCATGCCGTTTGGACGCCGATGGCCATTGATTGCAACATGAGTTTATTACAGTTCTTCCACTATGCAAACCGCAATACATCGGTCCCGCTGGCAGGGCGCGCGCTCCGTGCGCGCCGCGGCGGGCATGCGCCGCCGCCAAGGCGATGGCGCGCGCCCGCCCTGCCATTCGGGGCGGACGCATTACACACTGGCAAAATTCTCCTTTTTGTGTCATTGCTGTAGCCGATGAAAACGTTCGATGATGACCTGGCCGCGCGCCTGGCCGATTTGCGCGAGCAGGGTTTGTATCGCGAATTGCGCCGCGTGGACTCGGCCCAGTCCGCCCGCATCCAAATCAACGGCCAAACCCTCCTCAACTTTTCCTCCAACGATTACCTGGGCCTGGCCAACGACCCGGCGCTCAAAGCCGCCGCGGCCGCCGCCGTGGAAAAATACGGGGCCGGCTCCGGCGCCTCGCGGCTGATTTGCGGCTCCCTCGCCCCGCATCACGAACTGGACGAATCTCTCGCCGACTTCAAAGGGACCGCCGCCGCCCTCTCCTTCTCCTCCGGTTATGCCGCCGCCCTCGGCACGATCTGCGCGCTGCTGGACAGCAACGACGTCATCCTCGTGGACAAGCTGGTGCATGCCTGCATTGTGGACGCGGCGCGGCTGTCGCGCGCCAAATTGCGCGTCTTCGCCCACAACGACCTCGACAGCGTGGAGCGCATTCTGCGCTGGGCCGGCCAGCGCCACGCCTCCGCGGCGGAAACCGGCCTGACGCCGCGCACACTCATCGTGACGGAAAGCGTTTTTTCGATGGACGGCGACCAGGCGCCCTTGCGGGAATTGTTCGAGCTGAAGGAAAAATACGGGGCGTGGCTGATGGTGGATGAGGCCCATGCCACCGGAATTTTCGGCAGGCGGCGGCGCGGCCTGGCCGAGGAAACCGGCATCGCCCAGAAGGTGGAAATTCAAATGGGCACGCTGGGGAAGGCGCTGGGAGCCTCCGGCGGCTACATTTGCGGCTCGCGCGCGCTGATTGACTGCCTGATCAACCGCGCGCGCAGTTTCGTTTTCTCCACCGCGCCCGTGCCGGCGGCGGCGGCGGCGGCGGCGGCCGGAGTGCGTTTGGCGCAGAGCGAGGCCGGCGAAGAGCGGTGCCGCCGGCTTTGGGCCAACGTGGCGGCGGTGTCCGCCCACCGCGCGCTGGCCCGGAAGGGAACGCCCCTGGCGGAACGGCGCAACAAAGCCGCCGCCATCATCCCGGTCATGATTGGCGACGAAGCCAGGGCGATGGACATCTCGCGCCGGCTGCGGGAACAGGGCATTTTTGTTCCGGCCATCCGTTTTCCCACGGTGGCGCGGGGCCAGGCCCGCCTGCGCCTGACCCTCAGCGCCGCCCACACCCCGGCCGAGGTCGCGCAAATGCTGGCCGCGCTGGACTCGGTGCTACCCTCCGCCTTGTCTTGTTGACACCCGCCCAAACCGCCCCCGCCCAACTGGACCGCCGCTACGTCTGGCATCCCTTCACGCAAATGCGGGACTGGCTCCGGCGCGCGCCGATTGTTATTGTTGACGGGCGTGGCGCCGTGCTCCGCGACGCCGCCGGCCGCCGGTATCTGGACGCCAACTCCTCCATCTGGACCAACCTCCACGGCCACGCCCATCCCAAAATCAACGCCGCCCTGGGCCGCCAGCTCCAAAAAATCGCCCACTCCTCCGCCCTCGGCCTGGCCAGCGAGCCGGCCTCCCGGCTCGCCCAGAAGCTCATCCAATCCGCCGCCCGGTCCCGCGCGCCTTCCGTCCCGCCGCGCCCCGCGCCGCCCCGGTTGGCCCGCGTGTTCTTTTCCGACGACGGCGCGACCGCCATGGAAGTGGCGCTGAAACTGGCCTTCCAATTCGCGCGCCGCGCCGGGCGCAGCCGCCGCCCGGAGTTTCTGTGCCTGGACTCCGCCTATCACGGCGACACCGTCGGGGCGGCCAGCCTGGGCCACATTGATTTGTTTCACCGCAGTTACGCCGGCTTGCTTTTCAAGACCGGCCGGGTCATGTCGCCCTACTGCTATCGCTGCCCCTTCAACCGCGCCAAGCCGGAGCGGGCCGACGCCCGGGAATACCGCCAATGCCATTGGGAGTGTATTTCGCAAGTGGAGCAGAAATTCGGCGCGCGGAAAAAGAAGGGCGACCCGTACGCCGCGTTTGTTTTCGAGCCGCTCGTGCAAGGCGCGGCCGGCATGATCCCGCAGCCTGCCGGCTGGCTGGGCCGGGCGGCGGAAATCGCCCGCGGCCACGGCGCCCTGTTGATTGCCGACGAAGTGATGACGGCGTTCGGCCGCGCCACCGTCAGCGCCCCAAGCCTGCTGGCCTGTCACCAGGAAAACGTGCATCCCGATTTCGCGGCCCTGGCCAAGGGGCTGACCGGCGGCTACCTGCCCATGGCCGCCACCCTGGCCACGCGCGAGGTTTTCGCGGCCTTTCTGGGCAGATACGACGAGTTCAAAACCTTTTTCCACGGCCACAGCTTCACCGGCAATCAACTGGGCGCGGCGGCGGCGCTGGCCAGCCTGGAAATTTTGGAATCGCGCGCCAGCCTCGCCGCCCGTCAATCGCTGGCAAAAACCATGCGGGAGGAATTGCAAACTCTATGGCCGCTCCGGCGCGTCGGGGACATCCGGCAGGTGGGACTGGTGGCGGGAGTGGAGTTGGTGAAAAACTGGAAGACCCGCGAACCGTTTCCGTTGCGCGAACAGGCCGGCATCCGCGTTTGCGCCGCCATGGCCCGGCGCGGCGTGCTCACCCGCCCCGTCGGCAACGTCATCGTCCTCATGCCCCCTTATTGCGCGACCCGCGTTCAGGCGCAAAAAATGGTCCGCGTCCTGCGCGAGTCAATCCTGGAAACATTTGGGATGTCCCCATGAACAGCCCGGTTCCTTCCAGTGACGCCCCGGCGGTCTTTCCCAACACCCGCTGGTCGGTGGTGCTGGCGGCGACGCAGCCGCCTTCGCCCGAATCGGCGGCGGCCCTGGAAGCCATCTGCCGCGCCTACTGGCGTCCGCTTTACGCCTACGTCCGGCGTTGCGGCCAGCCGCCCCACGATGCGCAGGACCTCACCCAGGAGTTTTTCTGCCGCCTGCTCGCCAAACACTGGCTCGATTCCGCCGACCGCGAAAAGGGCAAACTGCGGACCTTCCTCATCTCCGCGCTGAAAAACTTCATGAGCAAGGAATGGCGGCGGGCCTCCGCCCAACGCCGCGGCGGCGGCCAGGCGCATCTGCAATTCGACACGGCCTTTGCCGAAAGCCGGTACGCGGCCGACAGCCAATCGCTGGCCCCGGACGAAATGTTCGATCAGCAATGGGCGCTGACGCTGCTCGACTTGACGGTGGAGCGGTTGCGCGCCGAGTTCGCGGCGGCGGGCAAACCGGATGATTTTGACGCGCTCAAGGATTGCCTCATGGCGGCGCACGGGGCGATGGATTATCCGGCGGTGGCCTCGCGCCTCGGCTTGAACGAAGGCGCGGCGCGCGTCGCGGCGCATCGGCTGCGGAAGCGGTTCCGCCAAGTGTATCGGGAGGAAATTTCGCGGACCCTGGCCGACGGCGCCGATCTGGAGGAGGAATTGCGCCATCTGGCGGCGGTGCTGGCCCGGAAATGAATGGCAATGTGTCAATCTTGGGTGGTAGGGCGCGCACTCCGTGCGCGCCGCGGCGGGCAGGGGACTGCCCGCCCTGCCTTGCCCACGCAAAATTGGCCGGTTACAATAAACAGGCCTGTCGTGTAACAATTCTCCACGAACCGGTAAGTATCGGGCATGAGCAACCAATCATCGTCAACATGTCCGCAATGCGGCGCTCTCCTCCAGGAAAGCGCCCCGGCCGGCCTTTGCCCCAATTGCCTCATGGCGCTGAACCTGAAAGCGGAAACCGTTCTCACCGGCGAGCCTGCCGCCGCGCAACCGCCGCTCCCGCCCGAACAGATCGCCCCGCATTTTCCGCAACTGGAAATCCTGGAATGTCTCGGACGCGGCGGCATGGGCGTGGTCTATAAGGCGCGGCAAAAGACCTTGAACCGCTTCGTCGCGCTGAAACTGCTCGCGCCGGAGCGTGTGCGCGAAGCCAAGTTTGCGGAGCGATTCACCCGCGAGGCGCAGGCGCTGGCCGCCTTGAACCATCCCAACATCGTCACCATTTACGACTTCGGGCAGGCGGGCGGATTCTACTTCCTGCTCATGGAATTTGTGGACGGGGTGAATCTGCGGCAGCTTTTGCGCGCGCGAAAATTCACGCCGGAAGAGGCGCTGGCCGTCGTGCCGCCGCTGTGCGACGCGCTGCAATACGCCCATGACCGGGGCATTGTCCACCGCGACATCAAGCCGGAGAACCTGCTGCTGGACAAAACCGGCCGCGTGAAAGTGGCCGATTTTGGCATTGCCAAAATGATCGAACCCGAAGGGGGTAGGGCTGACCTGCCGGTCAGCCCTGAAATTGGGGCCGCGCAGCAGCACGGCCCTACCGGCGCCGTTGGCACACCCGGTTACAGCGCGCCGGAACAGAAGAGCGATCCGCAGCGGGTGGACAGCCGGGCCGACATTTATTCGCTGGGCGTGGTTTTCTACGAAATGCTCACCGGGGAACTGCCCGGCAAACGCCTCGAGCCGCCCTCCCGGAGGGTTCACATTGACGTGCGCCTGGATGAAGTTGTCCTTCGCGCGTTGGAAAGGAACCCCGACCTCCGCTACCAGCAAGCCAGCGAAGTCAAGACGATGGTGGAAACGATCGCGGCCACTGCGCCCATTAAAAAGTCCGCAATCCGCAATCCGCAATCCGAGGAGTCTCGCCGCGCCTTTGTCAAAATTCCATTCGTCATTTTGCGCGAAGGCAAACCGAGGACGAATTGGCCGGCGGTGATCGTGACCGGCGCATTGATGGCATTGCTGATGCCCGGCGGCATGATAATGGCCGCGGCTGTCGGCATCCCGGATGCGCTGGTGAAACGGGTGTTGTTGCTGGTGGTGCTTCCCGGTGTTTCGCTCATTCCGCTCTGGCTGTTTCTTGAAGTTCGCGCCGGACACCGCGCGCTGGAGCAGGGATTGCAACCCTTGCCGCTGTTTGCAAAACGAAAGAACTGGCTGCACCGCTGGGTTGGCCGGCTGCTGGCTGCTGTTTTCATCGCCTTCTTCATTCGGACATTTTTGGCAACTCCTTATCGTGTTCCAACCGACGCCGCCGCGCCGGAAATCCCGCGCGGCAGCCATTTCTTCGTTTGGCGGCCCGCGCACCATTTCGCGCCTGGGGACTTCATGGCTTACTGGCATGATGGATTGGCGTATATTGGCCGCGTGGTTCGCGTCGAAGGCGAAGCGGTTTCTGTGAATCGAAATGGCGAGGGCGACGCCCTTGTGCCCCGTGGTGAAATTATCGGCAAAGTCATCAGCGTCTATTGGCGCGCGTCCGCCAGCGCCCAAACAACCCCAGGGTTTTACATCGGCCAAACCTATTTTCCGAAAGGCGATTCCATTGAAATCACCTCCGTCAGCCGCTCCTCAGACCGGATGGTGGTCCAAGGCCATTACAACCTGGTCAGCCAGGATCAGGCGACGCTGGCGCTTTACATCACTGCAACAAACCGTGCAACAAACCCCGGTTTTCCCGAGGATGCCACACAGCGGAAGCAGATTTCCAAAGGACGCGGTGATTTTGAATTGATCCATTCCAACCTTTTTCCCGGTCTGCCGCATCTGGCGATGTATGCCGGCGGAAAAAATTTCGCCGACCTGTATTTTGGAACCCAGGCCGAAGCCGCCGAAGAGGGCAAATTGAACCTCCAAGCATACTTGTCTTTCGGCCCGGTGATGGAGCGGGTGGTCGCCGATAGCAAAACTGATTTTGCAAGTGAAGCCGAGCGCACCAATGCGCTCATCATGATTGATTTTGATTCCGGCGCGCTTCTGGCCCCCACTTCCGCCATGTGGGCGGCGGATACAAACTCGCAAAGAATTTGGATGCAAACCAACGGGGTTGACGCTATGGCCGTTATCCCGCAAGTCCAGGGTTTGGTGGGGCTGGACATGAAATCCATCAGCGTGCCAGCCCAAGCCTGGGACGAACTTCCGGCAGATTCAGTTGTAAAACAACTCTCCCAAACGAACAAGAATGACACAACCCTATTGAGTCCCGGCAAATCATTGCCGCCGACCTGGCTTTTTCAGACTCGCAAAGGCGGCGCGGGCATTCTGCAAATCACCGGCCTTGCCGAAAACCCGCCCGGCGTGAAAATCCGCTACAAGCTGGTGGAAAACATCGGCGGAAAAAACTAGAGCCACGGAGGCGCGCCGATCAACGCGGATGAATCCGGGAATGCGTCAGTCTTGGGTGGTAGGGCGCGCACTCCGTGCGCGCCGCGGCGGGCAGAGGACTGCCCGCCCTACCTTCCCCCCCCCTTCGCTGACGCATTGCATTTTCCGGCATTCTTCCCTTGACAATCTGCGCTTACATGCTAATCTTTCGGCGTGAGGGCAAGAAACGTATGGGAAGACGGGAACGGGACCGTGACGGGCTGCGCCAGAATGCCGGATGGCCCGCCCTCCGCAGGCCCGGCGAAGGAGGGTGACTGCGGAGGTTGCAACGGCGGCGGAATCCCGCGCCCCATTGCGAATCCTTCGATACTCTATCCACTTAGTATGATTTATGATGCCATCGCTCCCAGCATCCCTTTTCCGTCAATTTTGACGGTTATTGACGAAAGAGTTCTTCGCTGTTTTCGGTGGAATGCAAACCACAGTTTGGAGTGGTGTTCGTATGTGTCAGGCAATCCGAGACAATCCCAAAGGGATTGAATCTGTCAGCCCTGGGTTGCGAGGAACGAGCTACCCAGGGGGAATGACGGAGAAATCCCAAACCCTGAAAGCAGAGATTTTTAAGCTGAAGATAATTGGACATTTGCCGGCGTGATTGGTTTTTGGCGTATTACGCCGGTATGTCTAATAAAATATGGCGCTATTGTCGAGCAATTTCCCCGCATTC
>Ga0326727_10022614_pt1 | contig 12121 bp, 12 predicted proteins | sample MB2enrmetagenome_FD_207643 | JGI IMG/M metagenome (GOLD analysis project Ga0326727, IMG submission 207643) | Lab enriched peat soil microbial communities from McLean, Ithaca, NY, United States - MB29MY | ecosystem: Environmental > Terrestrial > Soil > Wetlands > Peat | place: USA: New York... | reverse complement strand
GTACCGCACCGGCCTCATGGACAAGGCCGCGTACGAAAAGATCACCATTCGCCTGCTCGGTTCAAAGCCCCTCCCCACGGCCAAGCCGATCAGCGCCGAAGAGATCCGCAAGCTGCGCAAGCGCGCAAACCTGAGCCAAGCCGCGCTAGCGCGCTATCTCAATCTCACCGTGGGCTATATCTCGCAGTTGGAGCGCGGAGCCAAGCAACCAAAAGGCCCGGCGCTCGCCTTGCTCAATGTCATTCGCCGCAAAGGGCTTGAGGCGATTCTCTAGAGATCCAGTCAGTCTGCAGATCCACCGCCCCAAACCGCCAATCCGTGATGTGGATCACTGTCCGGCGCCAGCCTGAGCGCCAATCATCTTCCTATATACGGATCGCACGCGCACGCGGCGTGGGGAGGGCTTTGTGGCTGGGTCCAGGTTGCCGCAGTGGCGCAAAATCTCGCAGATTTTCTTTCTGCTGCTCTTTCTTGCGCTGCTGGTCTTTACGTCTCTGCACTCTATGCCCGGTACCACCAGCGACATTCACCTGCGCGGGCCGGTGCGGCTGTTTTTTGAGTGGGACCCGCTGGTTGCTGTGGCGAACGCGCTGGCTACGCACGCCCTCTATCGCGGTTTGCTTTGGAGCCTGGTCATCCTTCTGCCCACGCTGTTTCTGGGGCGCTTCTTCTGTGGCTGGATTTGCCCCATGGGCACGCTGCAACACTTTGTCGGCAATATGCCTTCGGAATCCAAGCGCGGCAAGCAGCGCATCGAAGCAAACCGATATAAGCGCTGGCAGACCATTAAATATGTAGTGCTGATCGCCGGCCTTGTTGCCGCCTGCTTCGGTTCCATGGCCATCGGCTGGCTCGATCCGTTCAGCCTGCTGGTCCGTTCTATCGGTCTGGCGATTCTGCCGGCGTTCAACTTCGCCGTGCGCGCCGTTTTGGCGCCCTTAGAAAAAAGCCACGTTGCCGCCATCAAGGCGGCCGGCGAATTCACTCATGCCGTGCTGCAGTTTCTTGTACTGGACTTTCGCCAGGCGCATTTTGCCCAGGGGTTGGTGCTGGGTATTCTGTTTCTCCTCATCCTGGCGGCCAGCCTGCGCGTCACGCGGCTGTGGTGCCGCTCGATCTGCCCGCTGGGCGCGCTGCTCGGCGCGGTCTCGCGATGGAGCGTGCTGGGCCTGCACAAGGACGCCGATAGCTGCGACAAGTGCAACCGCTGCCTGATGCACTGCCAGGGCGGCGACGATCCCATCGGCGGCGCGCCGTGGCGCAAGGCCGAGTGCCTGATGTGCATGAACTGCGTGGGCAGTTGCCCGCACGGCAGCCTGGTCTTCCGCTTTTTCCGCAAGGAGAAGGAAGTTGCCTCGCCCGACCTGGGCCGGCGTCGGACGATTACAGGTCTCGCCGCCGGCGCGGTTGCAGTTCCGCTGATGCGTGCCAACACCGGCATGGGCAAGAGCCGGAACGAACGGCTCCTGAGGCCGCCGGGCGCGCTCGACGAGCCGGAGTTTCTCTCCCGCTGCATTCGTTGCGGCGAGTGCATGAAGGTTTGTCCGAACAACTCGCTGCATCCCACGCTCGGCGAGGCGGGCCTTGAAGGGCTGTGGACGCCCACGTTGGTGCCGCGCATCGGTTACTGCGAGCCCAGTTGCGTACTCTGCTCCGAGGTGTGCCCCACCGGCGCAATCTGGCAGATTACACCCCGGGAAAAGGGTTGGGTAGTGGGCGTGGGCCAGCAGAGCCAGCCGGTGCGGCTGGGCACGGCATTTTATGACCGGGGCCGCTGCCTGCCCTGGGCCGTGGCGATCGATTGCATCGTCTGCGAGGAGTGGTGCCCGGTTTCACCCAAGGCTATCTACGTTCAGGAAGCTCAGGTCATCGACTCTGCGGGCAACACCAAAACGCTGAAGCAGCCCCGTGTCGATCCCAGCCGCTGCGTAGGCTGCGGCGCCTGCGAGTTCGCCTGCCCGCTGCAGGAACGCCCCGCCGTTTATGTTACGAGCATTGGCGAAAGCCGCTCCCCCAGCAGCCAGATCCTGCTGAATCGAAAGTAAAGGAGACCCAAAAAGGATGTTGTGCTCTAGAAGATGGATATTGGCAACAGTGGCGCTCGCAATTGCAGCCGCAGTCGTAGGCACCGGATGCAAAAAGAGCAAGGTCGACCCGTTTCCGGCATCCGGAGCGGTGGCGGGCTGGGAAAAGACCGGCGATACGCGCATCTTTGCGGCCAAGGACCTGTGGCAGTACATCGACGGCGATGCCGAGCAATACATATCAGCCGGCGTCGTCTCCACTTCAACCTCCGATTACAAGTACCAGGGCCAGTTGGAAGCGGTGGTGGACGTTTACACTATGGGTGATTCGGCGGGCGCCAGGAAGATCCTGGAGACCGGACAGACCAAAGACGCAAAGAGCGTGCAACTGGGCGATGCCGGCGTGGCATACGAGCAGAGCGTGACCTTCCGCAAGGGTCCGTACCTGGTGCGCATCGTGGCCTATGAATCTACTCCTGACGGGCCCCAGGCGCTCCTGGCGCTGGCCCACGGAGTGGAAGCAAAACTGTGAACTGTGCGGCCGAAAGCAAGGCCGCGTGAACAAACACAAGGATTGCCATGCCGCATTGTCCGATGAAGTTCCAGTATGTGAGGCGCAGATTTTCCTCGCCCTCCATTCGGATTCTGGACATCGGCTGCGGCAACAATTCACCATCGCTGACCAGGCGCTGGTTCCCTGGCTGCCATTACACGGGCGCGGATATTCAGCGCTATAACAATAGCGACCAGGATGTTGCGGCCATGGACGCCTTCTACCTCCTCGGCGCGGACGGCTCAGGGTACGATGCGATTCCGGACGGCAGCTTCGATCTCGTAATCCTGAATCACGTGCTGGAGCACATGGCCCAGCCCGCGCCGGTTCTGGCTGCGCTCTGCTCCAAGCTGAAGCCCGGCGGGTATATCTGGATTGCATTTCCTTCGCTGCGCAGCCTGGGATTGCCTTCGTCTCACGATGAGACCCTGCAATTCTGCGACGACCCAACCCATGTTTACCTTCCTTGCGTTCGCGAGGTTGCCAACATTCTGCTCGCGAACGGCGTGAAGGTGCTGCACGCGGGACGCTCGAGGGAGGGCTTCTTCACCACGCTCGCCGATGGTTTCAAACTGCTGAAGAGGCTCTTGATGAAAGCCTTCACCGGCAGGTTTTCAGGCCGTGGAATGTGGTATCTGCTGGGATTTGAAGATCACGTATTGGGCCAACGCAGGCTGGGCTGAGAGTTGAGCCTCCTGCATTAATGGAGGGAGATTTCGATGAAGGATCGCCGGGAGTTCTTGAAGAGTGCAGCCACGGGAGCGGTGCTGCTGAGTTCGCGGAACAGGTTGGGGCTGGCGGGCATGCTTGCCCAGCAAACCGGGATTGCCAAGTCGCGAGTTGTGGTGGCCAGGGATGCGGCGCTGCACGGCGCAGGCTCGCAGCCGGATGAGAAACGCGTGCTCGACCTGCTTGACCGCGCGCTGACTGCCTATTTCGGGCGCGAAAAGCCCATGGAAGCATGGAAGAGCATCGGCTTCCCTAACATTGTCAAGAACCGGGTGATCGGCCTAAAGGTGAACGGGCTCGGCGGCAGGGGAATTTCGACCCACGCGGTGCTGGTGCAGGCCGTCTGCGAGCGGTTGCAGCAGGCCGGTGTTTCCGCGGGCAACATCGTAGTGTGGGATCGAAACGCCCGCGATCTCGAAGCTTGTGGGCTGACCATCAATACCGACCACGGCAAGGTCCGCTGTTGCGGCAACGATGTGGCCGGATTCGAGGACCAGCAGGAATCGTGGGGCGTGGCGCGCGTCCGGCTCTCCAAAATCCTTACTCGTGAATGCGCGATCGTGATTAATCTGCCCATTCTCAAGGACCACAACATGGCCGGCATGACGTTCTGCATGAAGAACATGTTCGGCGCGGTCGACCGGCCGGATTCCCTTCACGCCAACAATTGCAATCCCGGCGTGGCGGACTTGAATTGCATTCGCGCCATCCGCAACCAGGTCAGCATCACCATCGGCGACGCCATCTCGTCCATCTATCAGGGCGGGCCGGTATTTCGTCCCGAGCACCTCTGGTACCCTAACGCGATCATCGTGGGTGAAGATCGCGTGGCCGTGGATCACACCGCGCTACAGATGCTCGATCGCAAGCGCGTTGAAATGGGCCTTCCTACGCTCGAGGCCGCGGGACGCGCGCCGACCTACATTGACACCGCCGCCGACGCCGCGCACAATCTGGGCGTCAACGATCCGAAGCGCATCAAGTTGATTGAAGTGTAACCGGGAGAATAGACATGGGCAGCAACACCGAACCGGCGACCGACAAAAGCGCGGCGACGCAAATGACGCGGCGCGACGCAATGCTCGCACTGCTGCGGTTGGGCGGCGTGGCGGCGGGGGCTGCCGGCGCGGGCCTCTGGCTCAGCGAGCACAGCTCCCGCCCGGTTCCGGCCCAGGCTGAACAGGCACGTCGCGATCATCGTGCCGCTGCCGATCCTCAACTGCCGCAAATCACAGTTGTTCAGGGTGGAGAGCCGCGCGCACTGGTTCAACAAGCTCTCGAGAACCTGGGCGGCATTCGCCGTTTCGTCAGCCGCCAGGACGTGGTGGTGCTCAAGCCCAACATCGCCTGGGATCGCATTCCCGAACAGGCCGCCAATACCAATCCTGAACTGGTCGCGGAAGTGGTGCGGCAGTGTTGGCAGGCCGGCGCAAAGCGGGTCATTGTTACCGACGTCAGTTGCAACGAGCCGCAACGCTGCTTTCACCGCTCCGGCATTCAGGCTGCCGCGCGCGCCGAGGGAGCCGAGGTGATTCTTCCCAATCCCGAGCTCTTCCGCGAGGTGGACATGGACGGCGTAGTGCTGAAGAGCTGGCCTGTCTTCAAGCCTTTCCTTGAAGCCGACAAGGTCTTCAACCTGCCCATCGCCAAGCATCACGAGCTGGTCGGCGTAACGCTGGGCATGAAGAACTGGTACGGAATTCTGGGCGGAGAGCGCAATCGCCTCCACCAACAGATTCATCAGAGTCTTGTTGACCTGGCTAACTTCATGCTGCCCACGGTCACCCTCATGGACTGCTACCGGGTTCTGCTGCGCAATGGCCCCACCGGCGGCAACCTCGAAGACGTGGCCGTGAAGAAGACTCTGGTAGCCGGCACCGATCCAGTGGCTATCGATGCCTACGTGGCTAAGGCATATTGGAACCTGGACCCCGAGCACCTGCCTTATTTACAGATGGCCGCTGCAAGAGGGCTGGGAACGGTAGACTTTGCCGCGCTGGCGGTGAAGGTCAGTCAGTTGGGCTAATGCCAAACCGCTTTCCCAGGTCCGAAAATCCGGATCCCAATCTCACAGAGGAATATCTGTAAGCTGGAACCCCCCGGACCTGGGCTGTCGAGCATGACTATGCCTGAGGTTGGCGGTTGCGGTGAGAGCGGCGCTCGGCGAGCATCTGCTCGAACTGCTGCTTCTGCGTGTCGTTCATAACAGCTTCGATCTTGCTGTTGGTGTCCTGCGCGAGGGCCCGAAACTTCGCACGGCGATCCTGCTCATTGAGCGACGTGTCGGCGCGCAATCCCTGCATCTGTTGCTGGCGATTAGCCAGGATGGGCTGGATCTGCGCCACCTGATCGCTGCTTAACCCAAGCCTCTTGCCCAGATGCGCTGCCTGTGTTGCGGGATCGAAGTTGCGGTGGGGGTTGCCCGGTTGCGTCTGAGCCACTTGCGGAGCATTCGCAGGCGGAGCCTGGTTGGGGTCAGGCGCCTGTGCGAGCAACATGCCCGCGGAAAGCAGTGCGCCCAAAACGATGGTTGCCTTTGTCGTGTACATACGTTGGATTCTCCCTTTGGCCTTGATAGTGCTACAGGCCAGTGGATGTGTAGACACTGAGGCAGTGGGAGAGTTGCGTTGCGATAGTTCCCCTGCCCAGAACTACAGTTCAGAGACTGGTGGACGGAAGGGGCGCCCCCTGTTTCACCTCGTTCCTTCGCGGCCTCAAGCCCAGGTCCCAAGTCGGAACCCACTGCACAAGCTCGGGGCAGCCTCTCCTCCCAGCCCACAAAGACCTGTCCGCGGGGCCGTCGGCATCCATCAATATCCCTCAATGCCCCTTGACATTTGTATATACAGATAGTGATACTCATATATACAGAAGGAGAAGCATGCCTACCACTCTCACATCGATTCGGCTGGACACCAAACTGGCGGACGAAGCCGTGCGCGCCCTGGGAGTCAAGTCAAGGACAGAGGCCGTGCATGTGGCGCTCAAGGAGATCGTCAGGCTGAAGGATTTCAAAAGGTTGATGAAGGAGTACGGGGGCAAGCTGAAGTTCGAGAACTACGGCCGGTAAGATGGTCATCTTCGACAGTTCGGTTCTCATCGATCAGTTTCGCACCGATTGCTTCCGCGAGCGCATCGACTCTATCGATGAACTGGTGCGCACTTCCGCCGTTGTCCTCGCTGAGCTCTGGCGCGGCGCTACAACCCAGGCAGAGAAGGCCATCCTTCGCGCTCTGGAGCGAAACTATCCCATCTTTACTCCTACTGAACAGAACTGGCTCGAATCCGGCGAGATTCTCGGCAGGGTGCAGCGCGATCACGCCTTCGAGGGGCGTAAACTGCGCGACTTGCACTTCGATGTGCTGATCGCGTTGACCGCCCGCACCTGCGGCGCGCGCCTGATCACCTCCAACCGCGCGGACTTCGAGTTGATTCGCGATTACCGGGATTTCAAGCTGGAAGTTTGGTAGTCCGTTCGATCCCCGGTCCGAGAATCCGGGCCACCCGGCTTGTTCTCTCGGTGACTGGTGCCTCGCAGTTCCTTGTGGGGTGATGCGCGGGATGAAGCTCGAGTCCTTCTGACTTGACCGGCTTGGTCGAAACGCGCAGGAGTCATTCACCTGCTTTCAATGCACAAAGGCCGCTCCGGATTGGAGCGGCCTTTGCATTTCGAGAGAACCAAAGTAAAAAAATCAATCGCCAGCGACCAGTTCACCTTCCTGCTGTTTCGCCGCGGGCTTTGCCGGCGCAATCGCATCCAGCCTGACCAGGCCCTCAACGGGCTTTTCGCCCAGAACGTGCTCGCGGTAGAGCTTGGCCATGCGTGCGTTCTCGGCTTCCGCTTTCAGCTTTTCTTCGCGGGCGCGAAGCTTTTCTTCGCGCGCATTCTTGGCAATGCCCAGGTTGTCCAGCGTGTGGTTGGCTTCCGAGTTGACGTGCTCCATGTTGAGTTGCAGGTCGTGCCCCACGTGGGTCATGCCCACCTTCTTGCCGCCGGCAAAGATCTCATGGCGGCCGTGCTCCTCGTACCACTTGGTGAGCGTGGCAGTCATGTGCATCTTCTCAATGATGTTGCGCCAGCCCACGCCCGTGTTGTAGGCGCAGAAGCTGATCTCGCCTTCCTGCGTGGCATAGGGAATAATGCACTGCTCGGTGCGGCGGAAGTCGTAGTTGAACAGGTCCTGGAACCACATCCCGGCGATGAACAGGAAGTTCCAGCGGTCCTGGCGGCGCTTCTTGATGTCTTCCAAAGTCCGGTCGCCCTTCACGCTGCCGTAATTCTTGCCGGTGGCGTTGAAGGTCTTGTCCATCTTCTTCATCATGTCGGTGATTTTGAAGTGGGTGGGCGACTGGAAGGGATCGTAATTGCGCAGCAGCGAGAGGCCGAGACCGATGACCGAGAGCCACTTGCCGCGAGCCGCGTCGTTCACCTTGGCCAGGTCCTTGGCCACCTGGTTCATGTCCAGGAACGCGGTCACCGGCGCGGATTCCTTGGTTTCCTTGTCGATCATCAGGGCCATTCCGATGCCGCAATTCGGATGGCAGCCGCAGCTCAGCTGTCCCCACTCGGCGGCGGGCCCGTGAATCAGGTCGGCCCAGTCGGAGAACGTGCTCATAAAGCTGATCGGGAACCAGTCGCGCTCCGGCTCGCCGATGCCGCACTGGCTCTTGACGTCGTGGGCCATGTGCGAGAGCGTGTAGCGCTGGGCGATACGGCGCTCGTCGGTAATGTCCTCGTCGCGGCCTGTAAAGCTGACCGGCTGGAAGCTCAGGAAGCTGATCTTCTTGGGGTTGTCGAGGGCAAACTGGATGATGTGCCCGACCTGCTCGTTGTTGATGCCGTTGATGATGGTGGTCACCGGAACGATTTCCACGCCGGCCTCGTGCAGGTTATTGATGGCCTGGAGCTTGACGTCGAAGAGGTTGCCCACCTTGCGGTGCGAGTTGGCGGCGTTGCCGATCCCGTCGAACTGCAGGTAGACGTACCTCAGCCCGGCCTCAGCCGCCGCGCGGCACAGCTCCTTGCTCTTGGCGAACTCAATTCCATTGGACGCTGCCTGCACGCTGTTATAGCCCACCTTGCGGCTATAAGCCACGGCATCCAGGAAGTAGGGCGAAAGCGTTGGCTCGCCGCCGCTGAACTGCACGCTCATCTGCCGCTTCGGCTTGATCGTGATGGCGTTGTCGAGCATGGTCTTGATTTCGTCCCAGGTGAGCTCGTGGACGAAGCCGACCTGGTTGGCGTCCATAAAGCAGGGATCGCACATCATGTTGCAGCGGTTGGTCAGGTCGATGGTGAGCACCGAGCCGCGTCCATGAGTCACGGTCGACGTGCCGTGATGGTGCAGAGCCTCGTCGCCCTTGCCGTGGGCGCGCATATCGCGGCCCGGAAAGCTCTCTTCAAGGTGCTTGAAGAACTTGGTGTCGATCGACATCACGTCTTCAAAGTGGCCGTGCTTGGGGCAATCCTTGACCATCAGGATCTGGCCGTCGCGCTCGATGATCTGGGCCTTGATCTCGCCCACCTTCTCGTTCAGCAGGACTTCGTGGGGCAGCTTGCCGTCCAGAATCTGCTTGCGAATCTCGGGCACGCATTTCGGACACAGCGAATCGGTCGTACGCGGCCAGCCCAGCGGCGGCTTCTCCTTCTGCCAGCTCTTCTGCAGCGGCTTTTCGCTCCATTTGGGGGTGAAGGCGGGGTTGGGGCTGATGCGGTTCATCCGCTCGAATACCACCCAGGCTCCCTTGGCGACGTAGGTCACGGCTTTTTCGGTGTACTTAATTGCTTTGGACATAAGAATTGCAGTCTCCTCAATTGAAGTTGCCGGCGGCGTCCTGCGCCTGGCTCCGCTTCCTGGTTCCGGAGGAGGAAACCCGGAAGCTGAAATTGCATTACTAGGGTAACTGGGGGTGTCCGTCAACCCAACGACGGTGCAGTGAATGGCGGAATTGCAGGCTGAATGGCGATTAGGACGCAGCGAACGGTGCAGGGGTGTAAGGCTCGGCAAATGAGTTGTTTGAGGAACAGCTTCGCCCGTTATTGCCCCGCGCTTCCCGTTTTCGCCACCTGGTTGATGATCCGCTGAACCAGCACGTCATGGACATGAATGCGTCTGGCCACGTCGGGCACGAACTCGGTAATGAAGTTGTCGATGGGGGCGGTAGCCAGGCCGGTGGCATAGCGTTCCGCGCTGGCCGGAAGGTCGGTCTTCTGGCCGGGAACATAAAGGTTGCTGATTGCATCGTCGATGGCAAAGCCCACCAGGTCGGCATAATTCACCATCCCCTTGCCGTCGTCGCCCTGTGTCCACACCACCTGGTAGATGGCATGGGCGATCCTGCGCTTCAGGCTGGCATCGGGCAGGCGGTGGTAGTGGGGATCCTGATGGGCGATTGAGGGGATTAGAAAGGTGCCGAAGAATTCCCCGGTCAGGTCCTGGGTAAAGCTGACACCGACGTAGCGCCCGTAGCCAGGCATTCCCGGACCGTAGGGAGAGTGGGAATTCGCGGCCACCGATATGCCGGCCTCGCCCAGAATCGTAATCCCATTAAATGGATCGATAAGATTCCGCGTGGCCAGCCACGCCTTTTGTTTGGGAGTGAGCCGTTTCACCTGTGGGCCGCTGAGGAAGCGGGCATACCAGTCGATCAGAGGCGCGAGGGGCAGGCAGGGCTCCGGTTTCAAGCTGGCGCTCAGCACCGGACTCGCGGGATTCGAAGCCATTGCTCCCGCTGCCGCCGACTCCACCATCGCAGTGGCGTCTCTCTTTACATGGCATGGCTCTGCGGCCGGGGTTTTGGGGTGGGCCTCGACCTGAGCCCCGACCTGAGGTTGCGGTGCTTCCGGCGGCGCCGGCTGAGGTTGGGAGCTCCCAGCCTGGCCGGCCCAGGCCGGGAAGGCTGGTGGGAGCAGCAACGTCAGAAACAGCGCCGAGGCGAGCCGCCGTGCGGGCCGCGGGCATCTCTGCCTGGCGGGGGCCCATCCGCTCTTATCGTGATCGGGTGAACCGCTTTCCAAGGACCGAACCCTCGCTGGCTGAAGTTCAGGTTGCACTCTTGTTCGATGCAAAACCGGCCGGAAGTTTTGGCCGCAGTCGGCGCCGGGCCAACTGCCTCCCTGTTGCCTTAACCGTCTGACGCAGGCTTGCGCGAAAAAGTCACTTGTGGCGAATTCTCATAACCGGGAACTGAAGCACCGGGAGGCGCTTGGCCCACTTTGCCCTGATCTGTCCCAATATTGATCCTCACGGCACCTTTGCGGATATCGCCATTGACGCGCCAGGGAGCGTCCAGCAGACTGGGGACAGGTCACCTGTTTTCGGTCACCGGCAAAGGTCACTTGTCATGAGCACATATCCCCCTCCAGGTCCCGGGGTTGGCGGCGTAGGTCGGCGCATTGAAGAGGCCATCGAGCTGATCGAGATGGAGCTGCGCCATGCCATTGCCTATGTGAACGACGCGGTGATCCCGCAAGTGCGCACGGAGTCGGTCTCCGCCATGCGCACCGTGGCCGATACGCTCCGCAATCTCGCCGACCGCATCGACCAGGCCCCCAACCGGCCCCCCAACCAACCCCCAAACCGACCAAAGGACCCGCGCGCCTGATGATTGCAACCTCTCATCAGCGGAACGCCTGCCGTCTGGCCGGTCTTGCCCTGGCGCTGCTGGCAATCTCCGGCTGCGGGCATCGCAAGCAGGTGGCGCAGGCTCCCCCGCCGGACGAGCTGGCGCCTTATACACAACCGGCTTCTGCCCCTGTGACCCAGCCGCCGCCGCCCGCGCGCATTCCCATAACCCCGGCGCCTCCGGGCGGGGTCAGCGCCGAAGACCTTCAGTACGTGGCCACTCACAGGCCTATCCTCACCGAGCAGGGACTGGCCACCTGGTATACGGCGCCCTACGCCGGCCGCAAAGCCGCCAACGGCCAGGTCTTCGATGACGACGCCATGACCGCCGCGCATCGCACTCTGCCCATGGGCTCACTGGTGGTGGTTACCAACCTCAAAACCGGTCAATCGGGGGCCATGCGCATCACCGACCGCGGTCCCTTCGTCGAGGGCAGGATGCTCGATCTGACCATTGCCGCCGCCAGGGCCACCGGCATCTATCGCACCGGTCTGGCGCTCGTCCGGCTGGACGTGTACGAGACGCCCAAACCCATCAACACCGGCGGGCGATGGTGTGTGCAGATTGGGGCATTCCACAGCGAACGCGAGGCCATCAAGCTCAAGCAGGAGCTTCTGCGCCGATACACCGATGCCAACGTGATCGAGTTCCCCGGCGAGAACAGCTACTGGGTGCGAATTCGCCCCGAGGGCGACAACCGGGAAATGGCTGAGTACATAGCCCTGCACCTTCGCCCCAGCGAAGGCGAAGCATTCCTCACCCGGCTGGACTGAGGCTACCGGGTGCCCCATCCTTCCTGCGTCTTTTGCACGAAGGATGGGAGACCATAGATATCCGTTTAAACCGTAAATAGTCAGACCAAAAACACCCTAACGCAACAGCGCCGAAGCTCCCCACAGAATCGGGGCCTGACCGTGAAAATCACCGGTCCTGCGCGGCCGCGTCAGGTAATAGTCCAGGCTGTTCAGCTTGTTGGTGCCTGCGCAGACCTCAACGGTATCGCTGTTCTGGTCGATGTATCCGGTAACCGCGATCCATGCCCTGCGCGCCGCGGGCCCGTAGGTGCCGGCATCGAGCCAGCCGTTCTTGACCCCGGTTATCATGGCAAAGGTGTACATGGCCGAGCCTGAAGTCTCCGGCCAGGCCTCGTCGTGGTCGATGAGCTGCCGCCACATGCCGTCCTTGCCCT
>Ga0326727_10022610_pt1 | contig 12124 bp, 11 predicted proteins | sample MB2enrmetagenome_FD_207643 | JGI IMG/M metagenome (GOLD analysis project Ga0326727, IMG submission 207643) | Lab enriched peat soil microbial communities from McLean, Ithaca, NY, United States - MB29MY | ecosystem: Environmental > Terrestrial > Soil > Wetlands > Peat | place: USA: New York... | reverse complement strand
CCGATGAGGAAAGCTGTCGTCTATCTCGATCCCGAGGAGTTCCATTCCACCTGGCTGGGCAATAAGGCCATCTATCGCACGCGCATGGCACTGGCCGACGGTGCTGAGCTGATTGTGCTGGCGCCGGGCGTCAAGGAATTCGGCGAAGACAAGACTATCGACGCACTGATCCGCAAATACGGCTATCGCGGCACGCCTGCAACGCTCAAGGCGGTGGAAGCCAATGCCGATCTGGCCAACGATTTGAGCGCGGCCGCTCACCTGATTCACGGTTCGTCGGAAGGGCGCTTCAGGATTACCTGGTGCCCCGGCCATCTCAGCAAGGAAGAGGTCGAGGGCGTGGGCTTTGGGTATGGAGAATTGAATACCATGCTCAAGCGTTACGACTCGAACAAGCTCTCGCTCGGCTTAAACAAGGCCGGCGAGGAAGAGTTTTTCTTTATCTCCAACCCGGGCCTGGGACTGTGGGCGCACCGCAGCCGCTTTTAATTCGGAGAGACTATGGAAGAGGGGAGTTTGAAGCTTCCAAAATATTCAGTTGGAACCGGAGACCGGTTCGCGCACCAGGCCAAGGCGCAATTGCAGGCCTGCATCAAAGCTCTTGAGTCCGGCGTCGAAGTGGTTCCCGTATGGAACAAATCGAACCGCGAGCATACTATCATCGGCTCCAAGCCGGCCTCGACGCGTGCTGCCGCCGATGCCGCCGTCAAGGCCCTCGGCTGGAAACTGCCCTACTTCTGCGACGCTGACCACATCACTCTGCAAACCGTTGGACGATTCATTGACGCCTGCGACTTCTATACGCACGATGTATCCGACTTTATCGGAAAGCCTGCGCCAGCCACGGAGATCGATCACTTCGTCGGCAAGCATCAGGAGTTACTCGGTCACATCCAACTCGCAGGCGTCAGCCAGAGCTTCGAGATTACGACCGAGATGCTGCGCCAATCCGCGCGGAAGTATCTGACCGCGGTGAAGAAGGCCGGTGAGATTTATCGCGCCATCGTGGCCGCCAAGGGGGAAGGGAAATTTATTGCCGAAATCTCTATGGATGAGACCGACAGCGCGCAGAGTCCCGTGGAGTTGCTCATTATTCTGACGGCCATCGCCGATGAAGGCATTCCCATCCAGACCATCGCGCCCAAGTTCAGCGGCCGCTTTAACAAAGGCGTGGATTACGTGGGCGATGTAGCGCAATTTGAGCGCGAATTTGCGCTGGATGTCGCGGCCATCGCCTACGCGGTCAAGCACTTTGGCCTGCAGGAAAATCTCAAACTGAGCGTGCACACGGGCTCGGACAAATTCTCCATTTATCCCGCGATTCACGCGACCATGCAGCGATTTGACGTCGGCGTTCATCTGAAGACCGCGGGAACTACATGGCTGGAGGAGCTGATTGGCCTGGCCGAAGCCGGTGGTGACGGGCTGGCATTGGCCAAGGAGATTTACGCCGCGGCCTTTGCGCACCGTGAAGAACTGTGCGCGCCCTACACTACCGTCATCGATATCGACACGGCGAAACTGCCGTCACCCGCGGAAGTCAATGGCTGGTCTTCGGCGCAGTACACATCTGCCTTGCGACCTATGCGCGGAGCGGCGGAATACAATCCAAGCTTGCGCCAGTTGCTGCATGTAGGCTTCAAGATTGCGGCCAAGATGGGGCGCCGATATCTGGACCTACTCGAGGCCAACGAAGCTGTAATTGCAAAGAACGTGACTGAGAACCTCTACGACCGGCACATCGCTCCTGTGTTTCTGGGGCGGAATACTTGATCTGAAGTATCTTTGATTCGGATAAAATGACGAAATACGAAAGGGAGTGGAGTATGGCAAGCGGAAAGAAGCCTGAGGATGCGCAGCAAGTTTCCTTTGACCTTGCGGAACTGACGAAGATGTACGACTTCAAAGGGAAAACGGTGGCCATTACCGGCGGCGCCGGAGTACTGGGAAGCGAAATAGTCTGCGCTCTGGCCGGATGCGGCGCGAAGATTGCACTGCTGGAAGTGAATGCGGAGGCGGGCAAGGCGCTGATTGAGCGCATGGGAGAGCGCGGCAAGCAGGTCTTGCTCTTCGAGTGTGATGTGCTCAAAAGCGAGAGCATTGCTCAGGCGACTCAGGAAGCGAAGAAGAGCCTGGGAAAGATCGATTGCCTGGTGAACGGCGCGGGAGGCAACAAGCCCCAGGCCACAACCAGCGCGGAGATGAAATTTTTCGATCTCCCCGCCGATGCGGTTCGCTGGGTCTTCGAATTGAATATCATGGGCACGATTCTGCCCTCCCAAGCCTTTGGCAGGATCATGGCGGAGCAGGGGTATGGCACGATTTTGAATATTTCGTCCATGAACGCATTCCGTCCGCTGACCCGCATCCCCGCTTACTCTGCGGCCAAGGCCGCGGTGAGCAACTTCACGCAGTGGCTGGCGGTGCACATGGCGCAGGAATACTCGCCGAAGATCCGCGTGAACGCCATCGCGCCGGGATTTTTCCTCACCAATCAGAACCGTTTTTTGCTGACCGACAAGGAGACGGGCGAATGGACGGCGCGCGGCAAGACGATCGTCGGACATACGCCGATGGGCCGCCTGGGCGAACCCAGGGATCTGATCGGATGCGTGTTGTGGCTGCTCTCGCCCGCCGCGGATTTCGTGACCGGCGTGGTGATTCCAATCGATGGCGGATTTTCCGCGTTCAGCGGCGTGTAGACAACTGAGTTCCACCCGAAAACATGGAGAGGCTGCGACAGCCGACGCAGCCTCTTTTGTTGGGAGCAATTTCCTCTAGCGAAATGAAACCTTCGCACCCGCCTGCTTCACAATCGCCTCGCCTGTCTCGGCCTGCACCGTTACGTGCTTGCCGGACACATCCGCGTAAGCAATTGTCAGCCCGGTTTTGGCGCTGATCTTCACGTTGCGCAAAACCACTTTGGAGATGGGCGCTTCCGGCAAGCCCACAATCGCTCCGGCCATGGTGCTGTCCGTTGCCGTAACATTCTCCAGCACAATGTCGTGGAAGCGAGGAGTCAGCCGCGTGACGGGTTGCGCGGTTTCCGAATCGGGCGGAAGGATTTTGGGATAATACTCGCTGATAACCAGAGCATTTTTCACGTCCTTCATCGTAATGTCGCGAAAGAACAGATGGCTGACATCGTTGCCGCGGTCGCGGTTGGCCTTCACGCGGATGCCGTTATCCGTGCCCTCAAAGTGAATGCGCTCGGCGCGGATATTCCTGGCACCTCCCGCAATTTCGCTGCCGATGGAGAGGCCGTGGCCGTGCAGAAAAGTGCAATCGGTAATGGTAATGTCGCGGCTGGGATCGTCCGGCCCCGGCGAGTTAATGGGCCCCGACTTGATGGCAATGTTGTCATCACCCACGTCGGCAAAGACATGATCTATGATTACGTTCGACGAAGAGAAGGGATCGATGGCGTCGGTATTGGGCGAGCGGGCAGGCGCCAGAATCCTGATGTTGCGAATGACGACATCGTCCGAGTAATAGGGAACCAGTTGCCACATCGGCGAGTTTTGAATTGTGACTCCCTCGACGCGAACGTGTTTGCAATGATCGAAGATGATGAGCTTGGGCCGTGGATGACCTGCGCCAAGAACGCCGGCGTTTCTGACAGCGCGCGCCTCCTGCCACCAGCTCTCTCCATTGCCGTCAATCACGCCTTCGCCGGTGATGGCGACATTCGTAGCATTGGCCGCACTAACCAGCGGCTGAAGGTCGGGAAGATGAAAGATAGTCAACGGAGGATAGTCCGCGTGGTCAGTGGAGCCGAGCAGCGTGGCGCCCTTATCGAGTTGCAACGTGATGTTGCTCTTCAGCACGATGGGAGCGCTCAGATACGTGCCGGCAATCAGCCGAACCGTGCCGCCACCCTGATGCGCGCAGGCATCGATGGCCGACTGAATAGGGGCCGTATCTTTGCTGACTCCGTCGCCCTTGGCGCCAAAGGCGCGCGGGTTGCAGACAGGGGATGAATCGAGCGCATTTGCCGAAATGGCCGCGAAGGCAGCCGCAACAAAGAATAAAAAAAGGAAATGACTGAAGGACAATTTACGCCAATTCATCCCAGCTACTCGCATCTTATGTTAATCTCTCAACCAGCATACAGTACGTCAGGGCGTGCCTAGATACGTGCATTAACTTATTGATTCTAAGCGAATTAGAGGCAATGGCGGAGAGGGAGGGATTCGAACCCCCGATAGCCTTGCGACTATGTCTGATTTCGAGTCAGGTGCATTCAACCGGGCTCTGCCACCTCTCCGCGCGATCACTGCTTTTATGTAAAGCAGCAGGATGCAACCAGCCCTCAATTAGTTTACCGGGAAATGAGCTGCGGATGCAATGCAGGCTATGCGCAGGCTTTAAATGGTGTCCGGCGGGGAATGGAAGGAGGAACACGCCAACAAAATGAGCCAGTTTGCGCACCACAAAAAGGGCCGTCTGGCAGGAAGATGCATGTAACCAATGATGTGCCTGAGCCGTAAGGTCAGGTAGGAGGGTGAAGGACGGATATCGATGGAATATGGAAGGCGCAATCCGGTAGGAAGAGCCGGAAGAGGCAAGAGCGGCAGCTGCCGACAGGCCGCAAAGATAGTTCTTGACAGCGCGCGCCTTTAGCGATATATATGACCCATGGTCATATATGTCCAGAAACCATCTATGAGGCATGGTCGGAACAGGCGTTCTTCCCATATCGCTCGGGCTCTGGCTGCCGGAGGCCAAGCCGCTGCGCCGGACGCCGGACGCCGCCAGCGCCATGCCGCAGAAACCCGCCTGCGGCTATTTCGCTGCGCTTTGCAACTGTTTGCCAAGCGCGGCTTTTCTTCCGTTACGGTGGAGGAGATTACCGAATCGGCGGACGTGGGTAAAGGAACTTTCTTCAACTATTTCGAGAGCAAAGATCACGTGCTGGGGGTGATGGCGGAGATTCAGCTTGGCAAGGTGAGAGAAGCCCTTTGTGCCGCCGATCGTGGCAAGCAGAAGATTCACTCCGTGCTGCATCGGCTGGCGCGGCGGATCGTTGAGGAGCCAGGACGCAGTCCCAGCCTGGCGCGCGCTTTAGTCTCATCGTTTTTAGCCAGCGAGGGTGTACGCACGGTAATCGCAAGCAATATGCGAGAGGGGCGAAGGATGATTGCGCAGATTGTAGCGTCTGGGCAGGAACGAGGGGAGATCGACCCGCGCCTGAAAAAGGAAATGGTCGCAATGCAATTCATGCAAACCTTCATGGGAACAGTTCTGCTTTGGTCTCTGGACGGTTCGCCCGCGCTCAAAATACGAATTGAGGACAGCTTTCAACATTTCTGGAGAGCCATCGCGGTCTCCGGTCAAGAGCAGGAACCATGAAATCAAAACTTCGCATCGTCGCTCTTCTTTGTCTGGCCGGGCTGTCCGCGAGCATGATTGCCGCAGCGCAGCAGCCGGCGCCTTTCCGGCTCACGTTGCAGGATGCAATTCAGAAGGCGCTTCAGGCCAACTTGAGCGTGCTGGCCGCAGGCACCAGGGTCGAAGAGGCGGAAGGCACGCGGATACGGCGCCTTTCGGCAGCGTTGCTTCCGCGCGTGAACGCTCAAGTCTATAGCAACTTCTCGAATCACGATTTGCAGGCCCAGGGACTTTCCTTTCCCGGTCTTCCTATTCCGAAGGTTGTCGGGCCGCTCTCGAATTACGATTTCCGCGTTTATGCGCAGCAGAATATTATCGATTTACAAAGCTATAACGGATTCAAGGCCAGCGAACGCGCGCTCGATGCCGGCAAGATGGATGAGCGCGATGCGCGCGACCTGATTGTGCGCGCCATTGCCGCGCTTTATCTCAATGCGCAATCCGCGGCAGCTCGCGCAGATTCCGCGCAATCGCGTGTGACAGACTCAAGTACATTGTACAAACTGGCCAAGGACAAGCATGACGCCGGGACAGCTACAGGAGTAGACGTTTTGCGTGCGCAGGTGCAACTGGCCAACGATAGGCAGGCGCTGCTGGTGGCCAACAACCAGTTGAAGCAGTCGCTGCTTGAGTTGGCGCGCAACCTGGGCATGAATCCTGCTACGCCGCTGGAACTTGCGGAACCGCTCAGCTACCGAACATTAAGCCAGCCGGAAATCGATACTCTTGTACCGGCGGCGCTTGCAACCCGCGCCGACTATCTGTCGCTTGCGAGCCAGCGGCAGGGGCTGGTCGAACAGCAGCGCGCCAACCGCGCGCGCTCCTATCCGAAGTTGAGCGTGAGTGGAAATTTTGGCGAGATAGGGCGCAGCATCGGCAGCGTTGCGAGCACCGGCCTGCTGCAAGGCCAGATTGATTTCACTCTTTTTGACCGCGATCGCAATGGAGAGGCGCAGGAGCTGGCGAGCCGCGTGAAGCGCATTGACGATCAGATTGCCGATTTGCGCCGTGGCATTGAGGAGGACATCCGCGAGGCGCTGCTGAATCTGGGTTCCGCGACAGAGCAGGTAGCCGTGGCCGGGGAAGGGCAGGAGCTGGCGCGGCGCGAGCTCGAAATGGCGCAGGATCGTTTTCAGTCGGGCACAGCCAACAATGTCGAAGTGATTACCGCGCAGGACGAGCTCGAGCGCGCCGAGGAGAACTACATACTCGCCGTAAGCAGCCACGTGGACGCGAAGTTCGCGCTGGCTCGCGCCATGGGCGATACGGAGAAGAACATTCTTGAGTTCATGGGGAATCATTGACGGTAGAGTAGAAATCGGAAACTGCAAAGAGGTATGAAGCGATGAAACGAATTATTCTCATTGTGATTCTGCTGGCCGCAGCAGTTGCTGCGGGCGTGTACTATTACCCGCAACTGACAAAAAAGACGGCGCCCGAGAATCAGCTCACGCTTTCCGGCAACATAGAAGCGCATGAGAGCCTGGTGGGCTTCAAGGTGCAGGGGCGCATTGTCGAGCTGCCGGTCGAGGAGGGACAGCAGGTGGCGCAGGATGCGCTGCTGGCGCGGCTGGACGACGCCGATTACAAGCAGCGAGTGCGCATCGACGAGGCTACGGTAGGAGTGCGCGAGTCGAATCTTGCGCTCACGCTGGCGGGAACTCGCGAGCAGGAGACGAGAGCTGCGCAGCAGACGATGATCGACGCCGAGGCTGATCTGGAGCAGAAAAAACTAGACAACGAGCGCGCACAGCAACTCTTTGCCAAGGATGAGGTAACGGCACAGGAGCGCGACCAGGCGGCGACCGCACTGAAGCGCGCGGAGGCGATTTACAAGGCCGCGCAACAGCGCTACAACGAGGCTGTCGAAGGCAGCCGCAAGGAAGACATCAATATATCGCGCGCCAATCTCAATGAGGCCAATGCCGGACTCGGCCTGTCGCAGGTAAATCTGAGTTACACCGTGCTACGCGCACCAACGGCCGGCGTGGTAACTGTGCGGCAGGCGGAGTTAGGAGAGGTGGTTGCGCCCGGCACTCCGGTGGTAACGCTGGCGGACCTGGACCACATCTGGCTGCGCGCTTACGTCGCCGAAACGGATTTAGGCAGGATTCATTGGGGCCAGGACGTGACCGTCACCACCGACACGTATCCGGGTAAGCAATACCACGGCCGCATATCGTTTATTTCATCTGATGCGGAGTTTACGCCCAAGAGCGTGCAGACAACGAAAGAGCGCGTTACGCTCGTTTACCGCATCAAGATCGACATCGACAATTTCAACCATGAATTGAAGCCGGGCATGCCCGCCGACGCGCGCATTGATCTGGCCGCGAGCAAAGCGCCTACAAATCAATGACAGACTTGCTCCAATCCGCGATTGTGGTTGAGGGATTGACGAAGAACTTTCCCGGCGTGCGCGCGGTGGATGCGCTGAGCTTTGACGTGCGCACGGGAGAGATCTTCGGATTGGTCGGTCCCGACGGAGCGGGAAAGACGACCACGTTGCGCATGTTGGCGGGGATCATGCCGCCTGACGCAGGCAAGGCTACGGTCGCGGGCTATGATGTGGCGCGCGATCCGGAGGGCGCGAAACACGCCCTCAGCTATATGCCGCAACGCTTCGGACTTTATGAAGATTTAACAGTCGATGAAAATATTCGTTTCTATGCGGATTTGTTTGGCGTAAACAAAAATGAGCGTGACGAGCGCTCTGCGCAGTTGCTTGTGGCGGCGGGGATGAGCGAGTTTCGCAAGCGGCTGGCGGGCAAGCTCTCCGGCGGCATGAAGCAGAAGCTCGGCCTGGTGTGCGCGCTGATTCATCGGCCCAAGGTGATACTGCTGGATGAGCCGACCACCGGCGTCGATCCGGTTTCGCGGCGCGACTTTTGGCGCATCCTTTACGAGCTGGTCGCGGAGGGGGTGGCGATTCTCACCTCGACGGCTTACCTGGACGAGGCCGAGCGCTGCCATCGTGTTGCGTTGATGCATCAGGGCAAGTTGTTGTTTTGCGACACGCCGGCGAGCCTCAAAGCTCAGTTTGGCAAAGGAGTCTTGTCGATTACAGCGGTTGAGCCGCGGCGATTACGGGATGAGTTCGAAGATGCGGAGGGGATATCGAGCTTGTTGCTGACCGGCGATGGCCTGCATGTGGTAGTGGACGATGCCGCGCGCCGCATTCCTGAGTTTGAGGCACGGCTGAAGCGCGCCAACATTCCCTACGATGCGATTCATCATGTAGTGCCGTCCATTGAAGACTTATTTGTCGATGCAGTCGGCGCGGGGGCTGACCCTCATGCCTGAGAACAACAACTCGGTCGTGGTCGAGAACTTGGTCAAGCGGTTCGGGCAATTTGTCGCCGTGGACCGGATCAATCTCGCAGTCCGCAAGGGCGAGGTTTTCGGCTTTCTGGGACCGAACGGCGCAGGCAAATCCACCACGATTCGCATGCTCTGTGGCTTGCTCAAACCCACGTCGGGACGCGCCGAGGTTGCGGGATTTGACGTGAGCCGATATCCGGAATCCGTGCGCCAGAATATTGGTTACATGTCGCAGAAGTTTTCTCTCTATAACGATTTGAAGGTTATCGAAAACATTCGCTTGTTTGCCGGACTTTACAGCGTTCCCGCCAGCAATCTTCAACAGCGGATCGATTGGACGCTCAAAATGGCCAACCTCAAGGGACAGGAGAACCTCATTACCGGCACTCTGCCCGGAGGGTGGAAGCAGCGACTGGCGCTGGGGTGCGCTGTCTTGCACAAGCCGCCCGTACTTTTTCTGGATGAGCCGACCTCCGGCGTCGATCCGATTACGCGGCGCCAATTCTGGGAGCTGATTCATCAGATGGCCGAGGAGGGGGTCACGGTCTTTGTCACCACGCACTATATGGAGGAGGCCGAGTACTGCAACCGCCTGGCGCTGATTTTTCGCGGCAAGATTGTCGCGCTGGGATCGCCTTCGGAGCTGAAGCGGGATTCAATGAAAGGCGAGCTTCTACTCGTTGAGTGTGCTCCGCTGGGCGATGCGGTGGAAGTGTTACAATCCGCGCCGGGCGTGATGGATGCCGCGGTCTTCGGCAACGCCCTGCATCTGGTGGTCGAAGACGCCGCAAGCGCAGCACCACAGCTTGAGAACTATCTTGCCAAGCGCGGCGTCACGATCACTCGCATGGAGAAGATTAGTCCCAGCCTGGAAGATGTTTTTGTTTCGCTGACGACGGGCCGTGAAGCGGCAGAGGAGGGCAAGCCATGAGCCTGACTCGCCTGCTGGCCATTGCGATGAAAGAGGTGGTGCAGATTCTGCGCGATACGCGCAGCCTGATCATTGTCGTCCTCATGCCCGCGGTGCTTGTGCTGCTCTTCGGTTACGGCGTCAATCTTGACCTAAAGGGGCTGCCGGTTTATGTGATGGATCAAGACGGCAGCCAGCAGAGCCAGGATTTGCTGAAACACTTTCAGGCCAGCGAGTATTTTCATATTGCCCGCGTGGTCAGCGACTATCCTTCGCTGACGCGCGCGATTGACGACGGCCACGCCAAGATGGGCATCGTGGTTCCGTGGGACTTTTCGCAGCGATTGCGGGATGGGCGGCCCGTTGAAATTCAGGCGATAGTCGATGGCTCCGACGATAACACGGCCAACGTGCTGATCGGCTATTCCCAAGCTGTGGTGCAGGGCTACTCGGCGCAGCTGCAGATTGACTGGTTGCGCGAACGCGGAGTTTCGATTCAGCCGGCGGCAATGAGCGTCGAAACCCGCACCTGGTACAACGAAGACCTGGAAAGCAGCGCCTTCATCATTCCCGGCGTGCTGGCGCTGGTGATGTCGGTCATAGGAGCGTTTCTCACCTCGCTGACCATCGCCCGCGAATGGGAGCGGGGCACGATGGAGCAACTTATCTCAACGCCGGTGACGGCGATGGAGATCATGCTGGGCAAGCTCGCGCCCTATTTTGTGCTGGGAATGTTCGACACGGTCATCAGCGCGCTGATCGCAATCTACTGGTTTCAGGTGCCTTTTCGCGGCTCATGGGCTTCGCTGATGGTTGCATCGGCGATGTTCATGGTAGTGGTTCTTTCGCTGGGATTCTTTATTTCCGTGCTTGCCAAGAGCCAGTTTGCGGCCAGCCAGATTGCACTGCTGATTACATTTCTTCCCGCGTTTCTGCTGTCGGGATTTCTGTTTTCCATCGAGCAAATGCCAATCGCGCTGCAATGGATTACGCGCATCCTGCCGGCGCGCTACTACGTTTCGGTTCTTAAGGAGATCTTTCTCAAGGGAACGCCTATGCCGATGCTCTATGCGGACCTGATTCCACTGGTTATCTTCACGCTAGTGCTGGCTACAGTGGCCACGCGCAGCTTCCACAAGAGGCTGGAATGATGAAAACAGCAAGTTAGCCACCGCTTCGCGGTGATAGCGAGTTAGCAAGTTAGCGGATTGTGTGCGGGATTGAGTGTTAGCTACCTGCAGAGGAGTAAAGCGATGTTCGGGCGGCTGAAGCAGATGTTGATCAAGGAGTTCATCCAGACCTTGCGCGACAAGCGGACGCGCTTCATCCTCATTGGTCCGCCCATCATTCAGATGATGATCTTCGGCTATGCGGCTAACTACGAAATCCGCCATGTGCCGACAGTGGTGCTCGATCTGGATCACTCGCAAGAGAGCCGCGATCTGATTTCGCGCTTTACTTCCAGCCCCTACTTCGACGTGCAGCGGCAGTTGACGGACTCGCGCCACCTTGGGGATTTAATCGAGCGGGGAGATGCAACGGTTGGCCTGGAGATCGATGCGGGCTTTGCGCAACAGTTGCGCAAGGGACAGACCGCGCCGCTGCAGGTGATTGTGGACGCGACCAACTCCAACACCGCACTGATTGCCTCGGGATACATCGCGCAGATCGCGCGGGATTTTGCGCAGGAGTACCAGAAGGACCGCATTAACCGCATCGCGCCTCGGTTCATCGGGATCATGCCGTCGGTGGAGCTTGCGCCGAGACCGTGGTACAACCCCGACCTGAGCAGCCGCTGGTTTTTTGTGCCGGGAATCATCGGCAGCCTGACGGTTGTGCTGGTGGTAACACTAACCGCCTTTGCCGTGGTGCGCGAGCGCGAGATAGGCACGCTGGAACAGATCATGGTCACGCCCATCCGCCCGGTTGAATTTATTCTGGGCAAGACGCTGCCGTTTTTTTTGATAGGCCTCTTCGATGTGACGCTGATAGCGGTGGTCGGCTCGCTGTGGTTTCAGGTGCCGTTTCGCGGCCATGTGTGGGTGCTGGCGACGGGCGCGGTGCTGTTTCTGCTGTGCATGCTGGGAGTGGGGCTGCTGATCTCGACGGTCAGCGCGACGCAGCAGCAGGCGATGGTGACCGCGTTCTTCTTTATCATGCCCACCATCACGTTTTCGGGCTTCGGATTTCCCATCAGCACCATGCCGCGCTGGATGCAGGATTTCAGCTATTTGATTCCGCTGCGCTATTTTCTGGTGGTGATTCGCGGAACATATCTAAAAGGAGTGGGGATGGATATTTTGTGGCCGCAGATGGCGGCGATGGGTGTGCTGGGCGTGGCGCTGCTGACGACGGCCGTTTTGCGCTTCCACAAGGCGCTGGACTAAGGAACGGCGGGACAGAATCAGAGGTTGCAGCGCCGTTGACCTCTTTGATGTACCTTTATCTATTGGGGTTCGCTTCTAGTGATGGAGTTCCATATATCCCGGAAGGCGCGTGAAC
>Ga0326727_10022609_pt1 | contig 12124 bp, 12 predicted proteins | sample MB2enrmetagenome_FD_207643 | JGI IMG/M metagenome (GOLD analysis project Ga0326727, IMG submission 207643) | Lab enriched peat soil microbial communities from McLean, Ithaca, NY, United States - MB29MY | ecosystem: Environmental > Terrestrial > Soil > Wetlands > Peat | place: USA: New York... | reverse complement strand
CCCAGGCCGGCCACATACTGCGCCGGATTCACCCCAACACTCATCTCGTCCACCATGCCACCGTAATAAATGTCAGAGCCAATCTCGCTGCGCAGTTCCCCACGCGGCACCACGCGTAGTTGATGATCGAACTCGCGCGCGATCACTTCCACCTGCCGCGCGTAGTCATCGAAGTGCGCCTGCTTGCACGCAACTTCCAGATGCCCGGTGCGCGCGAAGGCGCACTCAATCTTTTCTTCCTTCACAATGCGCTCGACCGCGGCAATCGTATCGAGGGACGCCGCATACATCCGCCGTGTCAGGTCGCGTCCGTACAGCGAAATGAGCTTGTTGACGCCGAGTTTCATCCCGGTCAGCACCATGCCGCCATTGCGAGAGCTCGCGCCCCAGCCAATCGTCTCCGATTCCAGCACCGCCACTTTCGCGCCGCGCTTCGCCAAAGCGAGCGCCGCCGAGAGCCCCGTGTATCCCGCGCCGATCACGGCGACGTCCGCCGTCTCCGGCAGCGGCTGCTGCTGAGGAGTGGGCATCTGCACGGTAGTAAGCCAGTAGTTGAGTTCCGTGGGCATAGTTCACGTGAGAGCCGCAGGAGAAGCGAGAGATGCAAAGGAATTCCTGCTTAGCTGTCCTCTGTGTGCTTCTGTGTCCTCCGTGGTTATCTTTTTTCCGCCGTCATGATAAAGGTCGCACAGGCCTACAGCACCGCCGACTCGTGAATCATCCGTCCTTCGGCGAACCGCGAGAAGTTTAGCAGCGAAGCATCGATAAGATCAGTGCTCCCCTTCAGAATCAGATCGCTCACAATTTTCCCCGTCGCCGGCGCGTGCATCACGCCGTGCCCGCTGAAGCCGTTGGCGAAGAAAAATCGCGGCACCTCCGGCGACTCGCCCAGAATCGGATGATGATCCGGCGTCATCTCATACAACCCTGCCCACGCCTTCTTCGGATTGACCTCAAGATTTTCGAACACCGGTACGCGATCCGCCGCCCGCGTCAGGATTTTCTCAATGAACGCCGGCTCGAAATCCGTCTTATATCCCGGCGTCTCCTCCGGATCGTTCCACGCCAGCAGAAACCCGCGCGCCTCCGGCCGAAAATGAAACCCGTTCGACATATCGACGATCATCGGCGCCGTATGTGGAAATTGATCGAAAGGTTCGGTCGGCACCAGCATCCGCCGCAGCGGTTCCACCGGCAGCGAAATGCCCACCATCGCCGCAATCCCCGCCGCCCACGGCCCGGCGCAGTTCACCACCGTGCCCGCCGAAACCGCCTCTCGCGTGGTCGTAATCTCGAATCCGCCGTTCCCGCGTGCAATCGCAGTCACCTCCGCGTTCTTGATCAGCGTTGCCCCATGATCCGCCGCCCACGCCATGAATCCCGTCATTGCGCTGTAAGGATCGACGAACCCATCGGTCGAGCAAAACGCGCCGCCTAGAATGTCATCGCCACGCAGCTGCGGAAACATGCCGCGAATCTCATCGCCCCCGACCAGCCGCACATTCTTCAACCCAAGAGCGACTTGTTTTTCGTAGTTCGCGCGCAGATAGGCCAAGTGCTTTTCGGCGGTCGCGCAAAACAGATACCCCTGCGGACGATAGTCGCACGGATACCCCAGCCGTTCCTCAAAGCTCGCATAGAACGGAATCGAGTACATCGACATTTGTATATTGACGGGAGTTGAGAACTGCGCCCGCACGCCGCCCATGCTCTTGCCGGTCGAGCCCTTGCCCTGCGAGTTCTCGCGCTCGATGACGACAACATTTCTACAGCCGGCCGCCACCAGATGGTAGGCAATGCTCGAGCCCACAATCCCTCCGCCAATGATCGCGATGTCCGCGGTCCGCATGCGCGGCCATTGTAAATCGTGGACGGGTTGTGTGAAGTGATGTTGCGTGGGGATGAGGACCCATCCCCACAGTTGTGATTGCTTAGGGCTTGGTTGACTTGGCCGAGGCTGGCTTAAGAGTTGCGGCCGGCTTCAGGACTGGCCCTTTTTTCTCCCGCCGCATCTGCTCCGCCAGTTCGCGTATCTCCGTCAAGTCCCGCTGCATCTCGCTCCAGCCATACCACAGCGCGTAATCCGGGCTGGCATGGAATGTCCCCTGGAACGTCCTCATGCGGTGTTCGAGATACATGACGAACAGCTTCTGCTCGACCACCGTCGGCGCATCGTGGAATGTCAGCAGATTCGGAAACGGATACGCGTAGTTCTTCGGCTGCGGGATCACTCCATCTTTATAAAGACCGGCCACAATCTTGATCGCCTCGGCCATCAGGTGGTCGGCATTCTTGATCATGTCATCGCCAGCTTCCAGTTGCTTCCTGGCGAAGTTGCCCGAGTGACATTGATTGCAGGTCTTGAGCATCTTGTCGCGCTCTTGCTGCCAGTCTTCCTGCGTCAGCCGCGCCAAATCGGCGGCCTGGATCGTTGCGACCAGTGCCGTTGGCTTCCCATCGGGATCGAGCGCGCCCAGTGCCTGCAAAACCGTCGCACGATCCGCGGCCCACTGTTTGTCTTCCGGCAACGGCAGCCGCACGCCCAGGAATCCCCACGCCGTGCGCACGTCATGATCGCCGTTCTGCATGTGGCAGGTCTGGCAAGTCGGCGCCGAGGCATCTTTCTGCAAAATCCCGCGCTGCTTCAGGTCCTCCCGCACGCCGTGCTTCGACGACGAATACATCTCCCACTGCGGATGGTCGAATCCCATGTGGCACGTCTCGCACGCCTGCGGAGACTTCGCTTCCTCCACGGAAAACGTGTGCCGCGTGTGGCACGAGTCGCACGACGCCGAGCCGAACACGTTCCCTTCGCTGCGCAGCTTGGCGATCTCCTCCGCCGGCTTCTCGCCAATCTTGTGGCACGCGCCGCAGCCCTTCTGCCCTTCGATCATGGTCATCGGCTGCCAGTGAATGGTCGGCATCGCCATCATCGCCGCCCACGCTTTTGAATGCTTCCCGTGCTTGTACTGATCGACCTGCGTCTGATGGCACTGCGCGCAGGTTTCCGGCGTCGGAATCTTCACCTTCGCCACGTCGCTTGCCGACTTGTGCTCGTCGCCATGGCAGACCACACATGTAACGTCAAGCTGGCTGTGCTTGCTGAGCTTCCAATCGGAGACGATGTTCGGCGTTTGTTTGGAGTGGCAATCGATGCACGCAGCAGCCGAATCGGCCGCCTGTGCCTGTGGAAGTGAACTCAATGTAATGAAAGCAACCAAAACAACCAGATAGAGACGCATGGCTCCTCCATAGATAGGGAACCGTTGACGATAGGGCGCGCCAGCCTTGCTTGCTATGACTTTTGTCACAGGCGAGGCCTAGAGCGCGGCCAGCCCAACTTTCAGCAAAACCGTAAAAGCAAACCACGCAATCACGATCCCAAACGCCGTGCCCCGCTTCACCTTTGGCGCAATGCACGGAATCCCAATCGCCACCAGCACCAGCGTCCAAATCGTGATGATGTCGAGCGAGCTGAGCAGCGCCCGCAGCACCGGCGAGCCGGTTGGGTCCATGAAATACGCGCCATTGGTCGCCAGCGGATTGTTGATGTCAAACGAGTCTGTGCTCACCCCGGCCCAGAGCGAAATGCTCGACAAGATCGCTCGCAGCAACTCCGGAAGCCGCGTGTAAACGATCAAGGCGAATACCGTCTTGAATTGCACCTCGGCGTTCGCCGCAAACTTGATCCCCGCAAACATAACTCCCGCAAAGATGGCATAGATGATGAGCGCAATCGCCGGAACCGCGTAGGCAATAATCTTTGTGAACCCGACCTGCTGGCCCATCATCTTCTCGCGCTGGTCGGCGGGCATCTTCTCCATTCGCTCCGCGGCCTTCGGCTTCATTTGTATCTGGTTGTCCACCACTTTTTCAAAGCCCACCTTCAGGTCGATGGTGTAGACAAACAAAGTGCCGACGATCGCGATGATGATGAATGGCGCCCACCACGCTGCGCTGCGCCGCAGATCGGTAAACGTTTTGGTCGGCGCGATGAAGGTGTCGATAAGCCGTTGCGGTTCAGACAGCCCGCCTGGTTCCTGTGGAGGCACTACTGCGGCTGCGGCCATGTTCCCTCCCATGTTTACATGACAAATGTTTGCATGACAAAGTTCGATCCTCGAACTTGTCGCGGCGAATTTGTCCCCGCGAGTTTATTCCCGCCTACCTATCCCGTGGAGAGGAATTGTAAGCCTCAACACAAACGCGGAGCAACCGCCTCAAACCGCGATTTCCGGCGTGCCGCCAGCAGGCTTTGTGTGTAGTCGCTTTGCGGCGCTCAATAATTTCCGCCGTCGTTCCGGCTTCGACGATCTTGCCGCGATACATCACCGCAATGATTCGCCCTCGATCGCCAACTGTCAGTCAATGGTGGATCAAGCCCCCGGGAGTCTGCGCGCCTCTGAAGCCGCAAGGCAATGGCGGGATCCGAAAGGCGAGGAGCGAGAAGCGAAGAGCCAAATCACGGCGTCCCCTCCCACAGCGGCCAAAGCTGGTCCGCGGCCACGCGATAGATCGCGTACGCGCTGCCCGCATCGGAAGTACGGCGGAACAACAACTCGCCGCGTCCGTCGCCGTCTGCATCGACTGCATCGATCAGTTCCATCCGAGGGCTCACGTCGAGATGGCGCGAGTCGGTCTGCGCGAAGAAGAGTTTCTGCACTTCACCCTCGAGGTCGGTTCGCGCAACCAGCGTGATTTCCTGCGGCAGCTGTCCACCGGATGCGCCAACCTGCGGCAACGGTGTTCGCGCCGACAGCACCAGCACCGGCTCATTCGAATTGGAGAGATCGAAGATGCGCAGATTCACATCCTCGAACTGCGCCTTCGCCGGCTTGCTGGGCTTCGTCGATGCCGCCTTGCTGGACTGACTCGACGCTGCCTTGCCCGTAGCCGGCGAAGCTGCCTTGCTTCCAGCCGTGGCGCCTTGTCCGCCCGAGCTTTGTCCGGCGGAACTCGCGCCAGGGCCCGGTTTCACGAGCGTCGCTGCCAACTCAAGCATCTTCTTGCGGTAGATGGCCTCTTCGGCCGGTTTCAGATCGTAGGTATAAGGACGCGGATCGGGGCCAGCAGCATCGGAGATTGCCGCGACGGTTATAACCGAGGGCGCGGCGTCCTTGGATGGCGTGGCGGCCGATGCTCCTGCCGCAGCCGCATTCGTCTTTTTCGCTGCTTCGTCCTCTGCGTCGAAGTCCACAAACGGCTCGTGATGGGCGTTCGGGTCAGGCTTGCCGCGGCGAAGCCGAGGCCGATTCGGATCGCTGATGTTTTCATCGTCAGCCGAAGTCTTCGCGGCCGTCGAAGTCGTTTGCTGCTTCGCGTCGCTCGTACTCTTAGCGTCGCTTGTGCTCTTCGCATCGCCAGTGCTCTTCGCCTCGGCTCCCTGCGTGCTTGCCGTCGATCCGGTGGAACTTGAGGAAGGCGGCGGAGAGGAAGTCGACGTTGAAGCACTCGACGCGTCCGTTGAACTGGCTGGTTTCTGTTCGTCCGTATCTCCCTTGCCTGCGGCGCGACGATGCAGCACTGGCCGGTCGCTCTTGCTGTCGTCATCTTCGATCACCGGAGGCGCATATTTCCTGGTGTTTTCCGATGCTGGTTTCACGCCCGCCGGCAGCCACGAGCCTTCGGCGATCCAGTTGTGGTTCAGCTGTCCGGGCTGCGTGATGGTGAACGTCCCTTGCGACACGCCTGTCTTGAAGGCCTCGTAAACAACTCCAAAATCGAGCGCCATGGGAACCGGCGTCGCCTTGTACGAACTCGCGTCAAAGAACTTTCCGTTCATCATGATGACAATCGGAATGAGCCGAGCTTTGCCTGTGCTCGAAAGCTGCACCAGACCTACGGCCCGCGGCCCCGAATCCGCCGGTTTGCGTCCGTAGTGCTGAGTCAATTCTTGCGCGGCGAGCCTGCCCACTCCCCACCAGCCCGCGGAAGCCACAGCCAATGCCAGGATGACGGCAGCTAGCCCCTTGCGGTATAACCATGTTCGGAATAACGGCAACGCTCGGTAAGGAGAATCCATGCAAGTCAATGATAAGGCCCCCACCATCCGTACGACGGACGAGAACGGCAAAGAAGTTGCCTTAAGCGATTATTTAGGCAAAACGGTGGTTCTTTTCTTCTATCCCAAGGCCAATACGCCCGGTTGCACCATAGAGGCGTGCGGGTTCCGCGACGCCTACAAGCTGATTCAGAAGACCGGCGCCGTCGTGCTCGGCATTTCCGCTGACACCGCCGGCGCGCAAAAGAAATTCAGTGACAAATTCAGCTTCCCCTTCCCCCTGCTCGCCGACCCGGACAAGAAGATTGCCGAGAAATTTGGCGTGATGAAAGAGAAGAACATGTACGGACGCAAGGTCATGGGGATCGCGCGAACCACCTTCGTCATCGGGCCCGATGGCAAGATCCAGCACATCTTCAACAGCGTGAAGCCCGAGGGCCACGCGGAAGAAGTGCTCGAGTATCTGAAGGGCGCGTGAGATGGGAAATTGCAGAAGTCAGAATTCAGAAGTTAGATTGCAGATCTCAGATTGCAGATTGCAGAAGTGAAGCTTCTTGGTTCGGTTACGCCGTCTGCGCCGCGGGCTTTACTTCTGCAATCTGACTTCTGCAATCTAACTTCTGAATTCTGACTTCTGAATTCTGCAATCGCTCACGCTGTGCACGATGATTCCACCACCCAAGTCGCTGAATCCCTCGTTCTTCAATCGCGATCCGCGCATAGTGGCGCGCACCCTGCTCGGCAAACTGCTGGTGCGCAAAACACCCCGCGGAATTCTCGCCGGACGCATCGTCGAAACCGAAGCCTATCTCGGCGAAGGCGACGCCGCGGCGCACGCCGCTTCCGGCAAGACTGCCCGCAATGCTGTCCTCTTTGGCCGGCCCGGCTTCGTCTACGTGTACTTCATCTACGGCAACTACTATTGCCTGAATGTCTCCTGCCTGCCTGACGGCATCCCGGGAGGCGTGCTGTTTCGCGCGCTGGAACCCGTGTCTGGCATCGAAGCCATGGCCGCCGCGCGCCGCATCGAGATCCGCCAGCCTGACGATCTGACCAAGGCCTCCTGGCTCCGCCAAATCGCCTCTGGCCCCGGACGCCTATGCCAAGCTCTCGGCGTCACCCGTGACCGTGACAACGGCAAGAATTTCACCAGTCCGCGCTCCGACCTCCGCATCCTCGACGACGGCTACCGCGCGCGCAAAATCATCGTGACCCCGCGCATCGGCATCACCAAGGCGGCGGCTCACCCGTTGCGTTATGTGCTGGCAGGCAATCCCTTTGTGTCCGGGTCCGTGAAGATCCAATCCTTGCCGAAGCGCTGATTCTGTTAAGGGTCTGATTCTGGTTTTTGCCGTCCAATTCAGCTAATCTGGAAAACCCATGGCTGCCCCGCAAATCAAACCGGACTACGGCGTCGATGCCCCGGGAGTGATTCGCAATCTCTTCGTGTCAGCCGCCATCGTCTTCGCCGTGGCCATATTCTTTCCTGCCCTTCGCGTTGGCTCCGTCACTTTTATCACTCGCCCCATGGCTTGGACCTTCGCGCCCTGGCTGGCGCTGGGCGGCGTGCTGATGGTTGTTTATGTGAAGTGGGGTAAGTTTCGGCATCGCGACCGCATGCTCTCGTTGATTGCCTGGAAAGGATCGGAGACAGTGCTCGACGTGGGCACGGGCCGCGGCTTGCTCATGCTTGGCGCAGCCAAGCGTCTTACCACCGGCAAGTCGGTGGGCATCGATATTTGGAGCGCGAAAGATCTTTCCGGCAATCGCCCCGAGAATGCCCTGCGCAATGCCGAACTGGAAGGAGTTGCCGGCCGCATTGAAATTTTGAGCGAAGACGCCACCAGGATGTCGTTCCCGGATGCAACGTTCGACGTCGTGCTCTCCAACGTCTGCATTCACAACATCCCGACGGCGGAAGGCCGCGCCACCGCGTGCCGCGAGATTGCTCGCGTGCTCAAGCCAGGTGGCGTCGCCTTGATTTCCGACTTCATTCACCTCGGCGCATACGCGAAAGCGTTTCAAACAGCGGGCGCCAAGGCCGAACGCGCCGGCTGGTTCTGGCTAGATACATTTCCTCCCATGGGGATTTTGCGGGTAACGAAGTAGCCTGGGAATTCTCAGGGCACTAGAACCACGTTATCGATCAGCCGGGTCGACCCCACATACGCCGCTACTGCAACCAGAGTTCTCCCGGCAATTCGGGCAACCGGGTCGAGCGTATCCGGATCGACGATCTCGAAGTAATCCAGCAGTACCGCCGACTCCTGCGCCATCAACGCTCGTCCGCATTGCGCGAGCATATCCGCATCCCGCTCGCCGGACTGAAATGCCCTTTCCACCTCTCGTAGCGTTCGCGACAGCACCAGTGCGCGGCGACGCTCGTCGGCGTTCAGGTAGACGTTGCGCGAGCTTAAAGCCAATCCATCCGCTTCACGCACGATTGGGCAACCGACAATCTCTATCGGAAAATTCAGGTCGCGCACCATGTGCCGGATCACGGCCAGCTGCGCCGCATCTTTCTGCCCGAAGAACGCCACATCCGGCTCAATCGCATGAAACAGCTTCGCAACTACGGTCGCCACGCCGCGAAAATGGCCAGGCCGCGATCCTCCGTCCAGTTTTTCGCTGAGCCCTTCCACGGTCACCCACGTCGTCTCGCCCTTCCGGTACATCTCTTCGACCGCCGGCGCGAACACCAGATCCACGCCCTCTTTTTCGAGCGCAGCGCAATCGGCTGCAAACGGCCGCGGATACTTCGCGAAATCTTCCGCTGGGCCAAATTGTGTGGGATTTACAAAGATGGAAACCGCGACCGCTTCACACGCCGTTTTTGCGGCGCGCACCAGCGACAAGTGCCCGGCGTGCAATGCGCCCATGGTGGGCACGAGGCCCAAACGCTTTCCGCCCCGGCGCAAGTCGCGGCAAGCGGCTCGCGCTTCGGCAATGCCCGCGCAGATTTTCACCGACGGCGTGCCCCACTCACGGAAACTCCTTCATCTGAATTTCGATTTCTTTCAGCGTGCCCGCCAGAAGGGCCCGGTTCTTGCGCAATTGCGCCTTTGTCTCGTTGCTGGCATTTTTCGGGATCGCCTCCGTCACCAGCACCACGCGTCCATAAGGCCAGGCGTCTGACCCAAGCGAGGCCAGCTCGGCCGGAACCTGCTCCGGCGTCAATAAGTGAATCTCATGATTCTCCAGATCCACTCGCCCGATTCCGTCTTCGCGCACGACGAAATACGGGTTTTTCCACCCGCTCATATCCTCGAACTTCGGGAATTTCGATGGATCGGGCGCAGGAATATCCTCGAGACCCGTCCGCATGGGGGCCTCCTGCACCGCATTTACAGGTGTAGCCGGCGGTTTGGAACACTCAGCCAGCATCAGCATCGCTGCCACGACAGTAGCCCACGCCATACCTTGTCGCGAAACGATAATGGACGACTCCCCGACGTCGGCGCACCTGTGCGCCTAATATAAATTTCCGTCTTATTATCGCCGCATCGCGTGCTTGCGGTGAAGTACGGTTTCGAGTGCCCCCTGCGTGTCCTTGGGCAGGTGGTAAGACTCGCTGTCGCTCGGGAACTGGTGCGAAACCACATCGGCTTTGTAGCTGAGCACCGACTGCGTGATCGTCGCCCTTACGTCGCCGTAGCGCCGCACGAACTTCGCCGGTTGGCCGAACGTCAGGTTCACCAGGTCGTGGAACACCAGCACCTGCCCGTCGCAGTCCGGACCAGCGCCAATGCCAATGGTAGGCGTTTCCACTTCGGCCGTGATCATCGTCGCTACCTCGCGCGGAATGCCTTCCAGATAAAGGCAAGCGACGCCGGCGCGATCCAGCGCAACCGCGTCGCGCATCAGCCGCTCGACCGCTCCCAGAGTCTTGCCTTGCACCTTGTACCCACCCATCAGGTTCACGGACTGCGGCATCAAGCCAATATGCCCGGCCACAGGAATCTCGGCGTCAATCAAGCGACGAATCATGTCGACCCGCTTCTCGCCGCCCTCCATCTTCACCGCCTCGGCGCCGCCCTCTTTCACAAAACGAGTCGCATTCACGAGCGCCTCTTTGCCGTCGATCTGATACGACCCATACGGCATGTCGGCAATCAGCAGCGCATCCTTCACGCCCCGCCGCACCGCCTTCACGTGATGCAGCATCTCGTCCATCGTCACCGAGAGCGTGTTTTCGTAGCCAAGCATGGTCATGGCCAGCGAGTCGCCGACCAGCACAATGTCAATGCCAGCCTCATCGACCAGGCGTGCCGTGGCGTAGTCGTACGCGGTCAGGCAGGTGATGGGCTCGCGGTGAAGTTTCTTTTCGTGGATGGTAGCAGTGGTGATCTTGCGGCGGGGTTCGCCGATCGGCGTGAGACTCACAGTATCCTCCAGTGCCCCTCCGGCCCGGCCGGATAGAGCCTGTACGCGTCTTTAGATGACGCGTAATGGATTATAGCTGCAAAAGGGTGGCCAGTCGATAGGCGGTTGGCTGGTGGCCCGCAACGTGCCCGCCACCCTGCACTTCGCATCCCGCCACCATCTACCGGCAGACCGGAGCCTGCCCCTGCCGATGCCGGACCACGCAATTTGCTCGTTTCCTCCCGGTCGGCGAAGCTGGCCCGCATTGCCAAGCATACAGGGCTGCAACCCTCCGACCTGTAAGACCCGCCAGGGCAAAAGTCTCAGTGTCTTCGCCTCCGCTTCGCATTCTCCCGCAGCCAAGCCATGTAACCAGCCTCGTCCAGTGTGCCCGACGCCAGGTCCATCACACCTTGTGTGGCATCCTCCTCACTGGCCGTAAAGTCGAAGCCGTGGAGTTCGAGAAATAAGACGCCGATCACAAAGCCTGTTCGCTTGTTGCCATCGACAAAGGGATGCGTGCGCACGATACCCGCCGTATAAAGCGTGGCTAATTTGAAAATATCCGGCTTTTTGACATAAGCATGGTGCTGGCGAGGCCGCGCCAGCGCTGACTCCAGCAGGCCAAGGTCACGCAACCCAGTGGCGCCGCCGTGGAGCGCCAGGAGCCGGTCGTGAATCGCGAGCACATCCCGCACTTCGATCCAGAGTGGTTCCTTGGTTTTCACTTTGGCTGCTTTACTTGGAAAGAGCGTGCAGCGTGTTGCGATAGCGCGACATGATTTCTTCCGCCTTCGTCATCTTCTTCTCAAACGCCGGATCGTAAGGCGTAAGCCGGTAATCCCCGTCTCCCGACTCAATCAGAAAGAGCCGCTCCCCATCGCCGGCCTGCAAGCGGTCGATCACTTCTTTCGGCAGAACCACGCCCAACGAGTTGCCGAACTTGCGGATCTTGAGTTCAACCATGGCGCTCCTCTATTGTTATTACAATTGTAATAACGTTCTCCCGGCCGCGCAAGATGCCCGAAAGGCCTAGAGCCGGCCCACCGCTCGACCCTCCCGCCAACGAATTCGCTTCCACGAATTTGCATCTCGACGCTCCATTCGAGGGTCATCCATCATTCTGAACGAGAACATACCTATAGTCCGCGCGGTTTTGTGGCATTTTTGAAGGGATGACGTCCCTACGCTGGAGCGGTACCATAGACTAAGCTCTGAAAATGGGCGTGGGAAGATCGCTATGGATATTGGGACCCCTCGAAGCGCGGCCGGCGCAACAATTTCTCTTCTCGTCGGAGCCGTATTGGTTTTTCCTCTCCTGGTGGTGCCGGCAGTCGGGCAGAGGATCGAGAGAGAGACAAAGCCGACCTACACAACCCATGCCGGCGAGGCCTTGGTGTTGATTTCCGTTTACGCGGAAAATGGCAGGACTCATCTTGACCGCCAGGCAGTCATAAAGATGACGAACGAGCTCACACACGTCGTCACCTGGCAAACCACTGACGACCAATCGGAGGCCGCGGTTGGTCTGCTTTTCGGCAAGTATGAAATCGAAGTGAGCGCGTTCGGCTATTTGAGCCAGCGCAAGGAAATCCAAGCCAGCGACACAATCAATTCGGCTCGATTAGAGTTCTCCCTGCATCGTGATCCCTCGGCAGTGGACCTCACCATATCTGATGCGGCAATTCCTCCGAAAGCGCGTGGACTGTTCAGACATGGCCTTTCGGATCTCAAGTCGTCGAACCTCAAGGGTGCAAAGAA
>Ga0326727_10022608_pt1 | contig 12125 bp, 7 predicted proteins | sample MB2enrmetagenome_FD_207643 | JGI IMG/M metagenome (GOLD analysis project Ga0326727, IMG submission 207643) | Lab enriched peat soil microbial communities from McLean, Ithaca, NY, United States - MB29MY | ecosystem: Environmental > Terrestrial > Soil > Wetlands > Peat | place: USA: New York... | reverse complement strand
CTCGTACCGGAGCGCTTCGATGGGGTCCATGTTGGCGGCTTTCCAGGCGGGATAGATACCGAAGATGAGGCCGATGGCGCAGGAGACGATAAGGGCAATTGTTACCCACATCATGGAAAGAGCGGCGTGAAGGAAAGAGACGGCAAAGTGCAGGATGAGGGTGAGCAAAGCTCCGACGGAGATGCCGAGCAGACCACCGACGAGGCAGAGGGTGACCGCTTCGAGGGTGAACTGGAGCAGGATGTTCTTTCTGGATGCGCCGATGGCCTTGCGGACGCCTATCTCGCGGGTGCGCTCGGTGACCGAGACGAGCATGATGTTCATTACGCCGACGCCACCGACCATGAGGCTGACTGAGGAGACGGCGACCATGAAGATAAACAGTCCGCCGGTGAGCGCATTCCAAAGGCGGGTCAGGGAGTCGGGGCCGAAGACAGCAAAGTTGTCATCCTGCTCGATGCGGACATTGCGGCGGCGGCGGAGCAGTTCGCGTAGTTCGTCGATGACCCGCGCCTTGTTGGCCGGGTCGTCGTATTTCACCGTGATCCAGAAATCCTTGATCTCGGGATGGAGCTTGCGGAAGGTTTCCAGGGGAAAGTAGGCGGAGTTGTCCTGCGTATTTCGTCCGCTGCCGAAGGGCTGCGGTTGGAGGTCGAGGACGCCGATGACGGTGAAGATGCTGCCTTCACAATCGACCTCCTTGCCGAGAGGCGATTCGCCGGGAAAGAGATCTTCCGCCGCGTCATGGCCGAGGACAACGACCTTGGCGCTGCGCTCTTCCTCTGACTCGGTCCATATGCGGCCTTCCAAAAGTTCGATATCCTGCGTCTTTTTTATGTCCGTTGTGTCGCCCTGGAGGATGGTGTTCTGAATTTTGTGCGTTCCGTGCTTGAGGGAGACACTGCCGACGCCTAGCTGAAAGTTCTCCGAAGTTAGATTTGTATCGACGGCGACGACATGCGGAAGTTCGCGCATAGCCAGCCCGTCTTCGTAAGTCATCTTTTTGCGATTAAGCTCCTCGGTGCTGGGGCGCCTGCCAAACGGAACGAACTGGAAGACCCACAAATCATTGGTGCCCAGCGAGCGGACAAAATGGTCGATATTGGAATTCAACCCATTGATGGCCGAGGAGATGAGGATGACGGTGGAGATGCCGATGGTGATGCCGAGAATGGTGAGAATGGAGCGCAGTTTGTTTTTGCGCAGCGTGTCGAGGGCCATGCGAACGGATTCTTTGGAGTCGCTGATGCGCATGGCTAAAGCTCCGCTCTGAGGGCAGCGATGGGGTCGAGCTGCGCGGCCTTGTGCGCCGGGTAGACTCCGAAGAACACGCCGACGGCAGTGGCTACAAACAAGCCGACCAGGACGGACCAGAGTTTTACTTCGGAGGGGAACGCAACGGCGAGGGTAATAGCTTTGGCCGCACTGATGCCCACGATGACGCCAATGAAGCCGCCGAGCAGGGCCATGGTTGCGGACTCGATGAGGAATTGGAGCAGGATGTCGTTGCGGCGCGCGCCGAGCGCTTTGCGGACGCCGATTTCGCGGGTGCGTTCGGTGACGGAGACAAGCATGATGTTCATGATGACGATGCCGCCGACTACCAGCGAAACGCCGGCGACGGCAGCGACGACCGCGCCAAAGTCATTGAGGATATTTCCCAACAGGTTTTGGAAGGTGGCGCTGGTATCGACGGCGAAGGTGTCGGGGGTTCCTGGCGGCAGGTGACGGCGTGAGCGCATGATGACGCGCAACTCATCGATAGCCGCATCCATCACTTCGCCTCCCGCGCCGGCATCGGCGTAGACCTTGATGCTGGCGTTGGACCCGTATGTATGCAGAAAGGATGTGAGAGGAACGGCGACCCAATTGTCCATGCTTTGGCCCATTATCTTGCCCTGACATTCGCCGGTTCCAATCACCGTATAGGGCGAGCCATCAACGCGAATCTCCTTGCCCAGGGGATCGCCCGGCCCAAGCATATTGTTTACGATGTCGCATCCGACGATGGCGACACGGGCGCTGTGCTCGTCCTCGATTTCAGTAAAGGAACGGCCAGCTTCAACAGTGAGATTGGAAAGAGCGGGCATGGTCCAGGTCCAGCCGCGAATTTCGGAGTCGGTGGTGGAGTTGGTGCCGTAGACAATCTTGCCGGTGGCGGTGCGCGCGGCGCCGACGGAGACACAGGACTTGCAACTGTCGAGGATGGCCCGGTAGTCGTCGAAGGAGATGTTTTTGCGCTTCTGGAACTCGAGATACTCATCGACGGTGAGGAAGGTTTGCGGCATCTTGGTGACGGTGACGACGCTGGCGCCGTAGGTGTTGATTTTGTCAGTGACAAATCGTTTGGCGCCGTTGGTGAGGGTAACGACGGTGATGACGGACGCAACTCCGATGACCACGCCAAGGAGCGTGAGCAAAGTGCGCATCTTGTTAGCCCACAAGGACTGGAGCGCGAGTTTGACTGCCTCACCGAAGAGCATGGTATTGCTTTCTGTTCGAGAGCCGGCGCGGGGCAAAACCGAACTCCCGACCGGTGTTTCCAGTGTACTGGCGGAAAGCGAGCCGCGGGTGGATAGCTTATTTCATTTTCATTTTCGGTTACGTAATGGACCGCAGGGAGGTTCCCGCGCCCCAGCAAGGAGTCGAGGAAAAGGCGAATAGCAAGCAATTTAATGGAACCATTTGGCTGCCGGCTGACGTAGCATGAATTGGCGCGGGGTTTCGCGTCTGTTTTTTGAATTAAATCCACAACCACCCATCTGACCGGAGGCCCGATGAATCGCGTCTACTCTCGTTTCACGCTTGTTCTGCTGGCGTTGTTCGCATTGTTGAGTGTTTCAGCCTTTGCCCAGAGCGCACCCGCAACTGCTTCCGCGCCGCTGCTGCTGCGCAACCCTTCGCTGAGCCAGGACCGGATCGCCTTTATTTACGCGGACGACATCTGGACGGTGAGCCGGCAGGGCGGCGAGGCGGAGCGTCTTACCTCGGACGGCGAAGTGACCGCGGGTCCGTACTATTCGCCTGACGGAGAGTGGATTGCCTACTCGGCCCACCTGAACGGCAATACGGACGCGTATGTTATCCCAGCTACGGGCGGTGTTCCGCGCCGCATCACATGGCACCCGGCCGGGAGCGTGGTGGCAGGGTGGACGCCGGACGGGAAAGATGTGCTGATTGCGAGCGGCATGGCGAGTTACAGGCGCTATGTCCGGCTGTTCCGGGTTCACGCGGACGGATCTGGGATACCGGAGCCGCTGCCGCTGCCAACGGCGGCGCAGGGATCGTACTCGCCCGACGGCCTGTCGCTGGCCTATGAGCCGATTACGAGGAATCAGCCGGCGTGGAAGCGGTATGTGGGGGGCAATACCACTCGCATCTGGATTGTGAATCTCAAGACGCTGGACCTGGTGAAAGTGCCGCGCGAAAACTCGAATGACTCGAACCCGGTGTGGGCTGGCGATCAGGTGTATTTTCTTTCAGACCGCGACAGCACGGGAACGAACGCAGGCCCGGTCACGCTCTATCGTTATGACACGAAAAGCCAGCAGGTTTCGCAGGTTATCTCGAATAGCAGTTACGATCTGAAGTCATTCCAGGCTGGTCCCGGCGGGCTGGTTTATGAGCAGTTCGGGTCGATTCATTTGTATGACCCGGCGAGCAACGCCGACAAGATTGTCTCGATCCAGGTTGATGGCGAACTGGCGCGCCTTGCGCCGCACCGGGTCAAACTGGACCCGGAGGAGATCCAGAACGCCAACCTTTCGCCAAGCGGCGCGCGGGCGGTTTTTGAGGCGCATGGGGAGATATTTACCGTGCCGGCCGAGAAGGGCGACACACGCAATCTGACCCAAACCCCCGGCGTGGCGGAGCGCGACCCGTCGTGGAGCCCGGACGGGAAGTCCATTGCTTACTTCAGCGACGCGTCGGGCGAATATCAGCTTTACCTGCACGAGCAGACGGGCTTCAAGGCGCCCGCCGTGATCGACCTCGGGCCTAATCCGAGTTACTTTTACAGCCCAACCTGGTCGCCCGACTCGAAGCACATTGCATACACGGACAAGCATTTGCGGCTGTGGTACGTGGATGTGCCAACGGGCAAGCCGGTGCTGGTGGATACGGGCATCTACGGGAATTTCGGGGCGGATTTCGGCGCTGTTTGGTCGCCGGACTCGAAGTGGATTGCGTATCACCGCGATTTGGAGAACCAGTTGAGAGCCATCTTCCTTTATTCGATGGAGACCCATAAATCGACGCAGGTGACCGATGGGATGAGCGACGCTTTCAGCCCGTCGTTTGACCCGAATGGCAAGTACCTCTACTTTTTGGCTTCCACGGACGATGGTCCTTCGAAGGCGGGCATCGATCTTTCCTCGCTGGATCGGGCGCAAACCGCCGCCGCCTATGTGGTGGTGTTGGCGAAGGACGGCGCATCGCCTGTGCCTCCGCAAAGTGACGACGAGAAGATCAAGGACGAGGCTAAGAAGGAGGACAAGAAGGACGCGGGCAAGAAGGATGCGGCAAAGAAGGACGCCGATGACGACAAAAAGGCCGAAGACAAGCCTGTTGAAGTGAAGGTGGATCTGGAGAAGATTGGCGACCGCATTCTTTCGCTGCCGATTCCGGCGCGCAACTATGGGGCAATCGCAGCGGGAAAGACCGGGGTGGTGTACCTGGACGAGGGTTCTCCGTTCGGACGTTCTTCGAACGAAGATGGCGAAGCCGGGATTCACGCGGTATGGCGGTTCACGCTGGAGAAGCGCAAGCCCGAGACAGTGCTCAGTGATGTGGATGCGTTCAGCGTCTCGTTTGATGGGTCGAAGGTGCTCTACGGGCGCAAGGGCTCATGGACCATCGCATCGGCGGACGATTTGAAGCCGGGCGAAGCTGCTCCCGGCAAGGCTCTGAATCTGGGCGGGCTTGAAACGGTGGTCGATCCTCGCGCAGAGTGGCGGCAAATGTATCACGAGACATGGCGGATAGAGCGCGATTTTCTCTACGACCCGAAGACTCACGGACTGAATATTCCCAAGATTGAGGCGAAGTACAAGCCTTATCTGGACGGGCTTGCGTCGCGGACCGAGTTCAGCTATCTCTCCACAGAAATGCTGGGCGAGATAACTATCGGCCACATGTTCGTCCACGGGCCGCACAGGGCGGACAAGGAACCAAAAACCGGCCTGCTGGGCGCGGATTACAAGACGGAAAATGGCCGCTACCGGATTGCGAAGATTCTCGGCGGAGAGAACTGGACTCCGGGGCTGGCTTCGCCGCTGACAATGCCGGGCGTTTCAGTGAAAGAGGGCGAATACCTGTTGGCGGTGAATGGGCGCGAGCTGAAGGCGGACGATAACCTCTACCAGTTCTTCGACGGGACCGCCGGCCGGCAGACCGTGCTTCATGTTGGCGGCACGCCGGACGGCAAGGACGCCCGCGACGTAACGGTAGTTCCCATCAGCGACGAGGCCGGCCTGCGCAACCTGGACTGGATTGAAGGCAACCGGCGCAAGGTGGGAGAGCTGAGCGGCGGCAAGCTGGCTTACGTTTACATGCCCAACACGGCGGGCGCCGGCTACACGAACTTCAATCGCTTTTTCTATGCGCAACTCGACAAGCAGGGGCTGGTGCTGGACGAGCGGTGGAACCAGGGCGGCTTGATTGCGGATTATGTGGTGGATGTGCTGAAACGCTTCCCGCTCTCAGGAGCTATTGAGCGCGACGGCAAGCCGACCCACGACCCGGTGGGCGCGATCTTCGGGCCGAAGGTAATGCTCATTAACCAGAACGCGGGCTCGGGCGGTGACGCCATGCCGTGGTACTTCAGGAAGGCCGGCATCGGGAAGCTGGTGGGCACGCGGACATGGGGCGGGCTGGTGGGCATCGGCGGCTATCCGCAACTGCTCGACGGCGGAAATGTGATGGCGCCACGGTACGCGATTTACGGCATCAATGGCGACTGGGAGGTGGAGAATCACGGCATTGCGCCTGATGTGGATGTCGAGGAACTGCCCAAGGATGTGGCTGCCGGGCACGATCGACAGCTGGAGACGGGCGTGCAGATGGTGTTGGACGAGCTTAAGGCGCATCCCGTGCCGGAGATTCCGATTCCGCCTTACCCGAATTATCACAAGAACGACGGGTTGGGGAATCAGTAGGTTGCATCGAATCCCCGGTCCCCAAAAGCGAGGGACCGGGGGCACCCGGCACGAGTGCGGTCTTTCTGATCCCAGCGGGTGCAGTTCATTCTCAGCTACCTGAGCTGCCGAAGCCTTTTTCGGCGCGGGCGGAGTCTTCAAGCGAATCGACTTCGTGGACGGGACCTGTGAGAACGGGAATGGGGATCATCTGGGCGATTTTTTCGCCTGCTTTGAGCTCGACGGCGGTTTCGCCGAGGTTGGTCATCAGGACGAGGACTTCGCCGCGGTAGCCGGAGTCGATGACGCCGGCGGTGGTGGCGATACCGCGCGCGGCCATGGAGGAGCGGTCGCGCACCAGCAGGCCAAGGGGCGTACCGGTGTGAGGGTGACGCGCTTCGACGGCGATGCCGGTGCGGACTTTGATCGTGGAGCGCGGGACGAGCGCGACGGATTCGAGGGCAAAGAGGTCATAGCCAAGATCTTCGCCGGGATGAGCGACGACGGGCGGACGGGCGCCGGGGTCTAGTAGTTTTACTCGCAGCATGAATTGATGGTAGCAGCGGAGCTCCAGGGCTAAAGCCCGCGTCGATTTTGTTGGCTTTATGCGGGGGTTGAAACCCCCGCCTCCCTCCGGATCGATTTCTCCCTCATCAGGAGCTGAAGCCCTCTTCTTATTCCGGCCATTTGCGGCACCCTTCGACTTCGCTCGGGTCAGGCTAAAGGTCGTGCCGTAAAAAGAAACAAACTCTCATCATTCTTCGAATTGAGCGTTTGGGAGGAAACGGGCAGCGAAGGGTTTCCAGTCAAGTGCGGCGAGTTGGCGCGCGCTTCGCGTGCGTTGGCAAGTTGGCGGGCGGCATCGGTTTCATCGTTCCGTGGGTCGGCGAAGCCGGTGGACGACTGACACCTCTTGCGGCCGTAAATGATTTTTCCGTAGCGTGAAATGGCCCTGCTAAAAATGGCCAGCCCCGGCAGGGAAGGTTTCCCGGCCGGGGCTGTCGTTTTGGTGCGATAAAACAATTCGGCACGAGGACCTGTAAGCCGAATTCTGTCGTGTGCGGTCATTCCTCTAGGCGCCGCGTTGCCGCGGACGCTCATCAGCGACCTACCCGGAGGTTTCGGCACATGAGCACCCCAGCGACGAAGACCTGTCGCCGGGGACCCCGCTGCGAGCCGCCTGAGCGCATCGGGCAGATGCGCAGCGCCGCATGGCTCGATGCGAACGCTTCCCTCCCTATTTGGTCTTGCTCCGTGTGGGGTTTACCCTGCCCCCGGCGTTACCGCCGGAGCGGTGCGCTCTTGCCGCACCATTTCACCCTTACCCTGGCGCTGAGGCCGCAAGCGGCTTCAGGGTCGCCCTCCCGAAGAAGGGGTAGCCGAGGCGGTATCTTTTCTGTGGCACTGGCCGTCCACGGGCTTTGAAGCCCGCGTCCCGGACGTTATCCGGCACACTGCCCTGCGGAGTTCGGACTTTCCTCCCCCGGCGGACTTCGGGCTTGCGCCCGAGCCTCCGGCAGCGACCGCCCGGTCCTCCTGCCAAGGTCTAGTGTAGCGCAGTAAGATTTTCGGGGCGATGTTTTCAGCCGGAAGGAAAGGGATTGGGATGGAATCAGGGGAGGTGCAGGTGGTGGAAGGGATTCGTACATTCACGGAGTTGAAGGAGCGGGCGCGTGAGGCGGGGCCGAAGCGGGTGGGGGTGGTACTGGCCGATGATGAAGTGGCGTTGACGGCTGCCTCGGATGCGCTGCGCATGGGGATTGCGCTGCCGGTGCTGATTGGCGACGTCGAGCGGATTCGCGCGCGGGCCGCGGCGCTGGGATTGGCGGAACTGGCGAAAAAAGCCGAGTTTGTTTCCGCGACAAAGGAGGCCGCGGAGATTGCAGTGAAGATGGCGCGCGAGGGCAGCATCGACATTCTGATGAAAGGGCACTTGCGCACCGATCAACTGCTGCATCCGGTGCTGGACAAGGAAAAGGGACTGCGCACGGGACGCCTGCTGAGCGACATGGCCTTTTTTGAACAGCGCGGCGCGGGCGGGCCGAGATTGACGGGGATTACGGATGGAGGACTGAATCCTGCTCCCACGCTGGGGCAGAAGAGACTGATTGTGCTGAACGCCATTGAGATGTTGCGCTGCATGGGATTTCGGCGGCCGAAGATTGCGATTGTGGGCGCGACGGAGATTGTTACCGAGGCTATGGTATCGACGATGGACGCGAAGGCGCTGACGGAGATGGGCGCGGCGGGCGAGTTTGGAGAGGCGGAGGTTTTCGGTCCGCTGGCGCTGGACAACGCGCTGCTGGAATGGGCGGCGAAGGCCAAGGGCATCAGCAATCCGGTGGCGGGACATGCGGATTGCCTGCTGGTTCCGACGGTGGAAGCGGGCAATATGCTGGCGAAGTCGATTATTTTTCTGGCTGGCTGGGAATTTGGCCATGTGGTGGTGGGCGCAAAGGTTCCGATACTGATTCCGTCGCGGGTGGAAAGCGCTGAAGACAAGGTGAACGCGATTGCGCTGGGGGTTCTGTATGCAAGCCGGTGAATGGAGAGTGCTCGCGATCAATCCCGGCTCGACATCGACAAAGATTGCCGTTTACGCGAATGACCGGGCCGAGTTCGAGAAGAACCTGAGCCACTCGGACGCAGAGATGGAAACTTTTCGCGGACGCCCGATTCTGGATCAACTGGAGTTTCGCCAGTTGCGCATTGAGCGGGAGTTGAGCGAAGCGGGCTACGGGCTGGAGCAGTTTCAGGCCGTGGTGGGGCGCGGGGGATTGATGCGCCCGGTGGCCAGCGGAACTTACAGGGTAAATGAGGCGATGCTCGAGGATTTGCGCTCGACGCGGTATGGGGAACATGCGTCGAATCTGGGCGCGTTTCTGGCGCAGGCGATTGGGCGGAAGGCGGGAGCGGAGGCGTTCATCGTGGATCCGGTGAGTGTTGATGAATTCAGCGAGCGGGCGCAGGTTTCCGGCTCGGCGCTGGTGGGACGGCAATGCCTGTCGCACGCTCTGAATACCAAGGCCGTGGTGAAGCGATATGCGCGCGAGCGGGGACGGGCGTACGCGAAGTTGCGGCTGGTGGTGGCGCACCTGGGCAGCGGGATTTCAGTCTCAGCGCACGAAGGCGGCCAGATGGTGGATGCAAACGTGGCCGGGCAGGAAGGCGCATTTGCAATGGATCGCTCGGGCGGGTTGCAGATCCAGAAGGTGATACAGCTTTGTTTCAGCGGGAAGTACAACGAGAAGCAATTGTGGAACGAGCTGAACCGCGAGGGCGGGGTGTACTCGTATCTTGGGACCAAGGATTTGCGGGAAGTGGAACGGAGAATCGAGGCTGGCGACAGGCAGGCAGAGCTGATTTTCGACGCCATGGTTTACCAGACGGCCAAGGACATTGGGGCGATGGCGACGGTGCTCGACGGGCGCGTGGATGCGGTGCTGCTGACTGGCGGAATGGCGCACTCGGAGAAGCTGGTGGGGAAATTGCGCGAGGCTATTGAGTGGATTGCGCCGGTGACGGTATATCCGGGAGAGGATGAATTGCAGGCGCTGGCGGAGGGAGCAATGCGCGTGTTGCGCGGCGAGGAGCAGGCGCGCGAACTGGGGCAAGGCTGACTTACTTGAGTACCCAAGTGTGGTTTGACCTTTCATTTTGCGGAGAAGAGCATGCATCTCTCCGTATAATGAGGGCGGCTCTCGATTCAAATCGTTGAATCCAATCCAATTCAAGGAGAACTCAATGAAGTTAGCTGCCACGATGAAGATCGTTGTGACGATCGCGCGGGTGCTGCTGGGCGCGGTGTTTGTCTTTTTCGGCCTGAACCTGTTTCTGAATTTTCTTCCCCATGGCCCGATGCCTGCCGGGGTGGCCGGAGTGTTTTTCGGGGTGATGGCAAGCACACACTACCTCCAGGTTGTGGCCGTGTTTCAGGTCATTCCCGGGCTGTTTCTGCTCTTCAACCGGTATGTGCCGATGGCGCTGGCGATACTGGCTCCGGTTATCTTCAACATCCTTGTGGTGCATACGGTCATAGGTCCCGGCGGGCTGCATCTGCTGCTGGCGATTATCGTGGCGCTGCTGTGGGCGCTTGTGGCACACCGGCACCGCGCCGCATTCGATGTCTTTTTTCAGAAACGCGCTGAAGTCTGAGAGCGGCCCGCCCCGCTAGAATCAAGAGGACGATGATTCAGTACCTCTATCTTGGGCGGGTGGGCTACGACGAAGGGCTGAGGCTGCAGGCGGAGATTGCCGGGCTGGTGGCGGAGGGGCGCGCCAGAAACGTGCTGCTGCTGCTGGAGCAGGAGCCGGTGCTGACGCTGGGGCGCAACGCAAACCGGGCGAATATTCTGGCGCCGGATGAGGCGCTCAAGCGGCGCGGAGTTACGGTTCACGAGATCAACCGCGGCGGCGACGTGACCTATCACGGGCCGGGGCAGTTGGTGGGCTACCCCATCTTTGATTTGCGCACCCTGCACGGGCCGAGCGGCGGCCGGATGGGGCCTGTAGACTTTGTGCGCGGGATGGAAGAGGCGCTGATACGGCTTTGCGGCGGGTTTGGGGTGAGAGCCGGGCGGATTGTGGGTCTGACGGGGGTTTGGTGCGGGGTGGCTCCGGAAGAGCATCCCTCAGGGGCTAAAGCCCCCGTTGATTCGACGACATTGATGTACGGGCTGAAGCCCATACCCTTCACAGAACATGGACTTTCCTCTGGCAGTGAATCCCTGACTGACAAAAAGCGCCCTGCTGGAGCCGAGCGCAAGATCGGGGCCATTGGGATTCACGTATCGCGCGGGATAACCTCGCACGGATTCGCTTTCAACGTGACAACCGACCTGAGGGATTTTGCGCTGATCATTCCGTGCGGCATTGCTGATCACGGAGTGACCAGCCTTGCGCTGGAAGCCGAGGAGCCGGAGAAACTGCCCGCAATGGAGGCGATTGCCAACGAGACGGCGCGGCAGTTTGGGCTTGTCTTTCAAGAACAGGTGATGGCAATGGAGAGTATGGAGGCGCTGCGCGCCGCTCCTGCGCAATTTCCTGCGGAGGACACGCCGTTGCAGGTTCCGGCTGAGGTGGAGCGGTTGCGCGGCGGGACTGAGCGGCCGATTCGAGTTTGAGGAACGGGGCCGGTTGAGGATTGTGGTATCCCATCCATTTCGCAAAGAACGCGAAATGGATGGGGCACGCGGCGGTTGTTGGTGGCCCGGCGAATCGGCTGCATAACGCGAGGCAATTTATAATCGAGCCAGAGATCGGGCGCGCCCCTCGTGTCCCGCATCGCGGAGAGTCAATACATGCCAACCGACGTGGTTATGCCCCAAATGGGCGAGTCAATCTTTGAGGGCACTATTACCAAGTGGCTGAAGAAGGCCGGCGACAGAATCGAGAAGGACGAGCCGCTGTTTGAGATTTCCACCGATAAGGTGGACGCGGAGATTCCTTCGCCGGTGGCGGGCGTGATCGCGGAGATCAGGACGCCGGTGGGCGCAACGGTCGAAGTCAATAAGGTGGTTGCAGTGATTTCGGACGGCGTTGGCGGCGCTTCGAGTGCGGACGCTGCTGTGCCGGCAGCGGAGGCCAAGCTGGCTGCTGTCGAAGCTGTTTCCGCTCCGCAGGCGCGTTCCGCAGCGGTCACGCCGCAGGCGGAACCGGTTCCAACGCCGTTGGCGCGGGAGGCTGGCGAACGGCTGCGCTCTTCGCCGCTGGTGAGGCGCATCGCGAGGGAGAACAATCTCGATCTGAGCCGGGTGGCCGGAACCGGATCAGAAGGGCGCATCACCAAGGAAGATGTAATGCGGCACATGGCCGGCACCGGCGTTGCGGCCAAGGTTTCACCGGCAGCGGCAGTTCCAGGGCAGGTGGCGCCGCTGACCAAGATGAGGGCCATCATCGCGGAGCGCATGGTGGAGAGCAAGCGGATCAGTCCGCATGTGCACAGCGTTTACAAGGTGGACATGACGCGGATCGCGCGGTTGCGCGAGCGCG